>Ga0214471_10004987_pt1 | contig 10235 bp, 6 predicted proteins | sample RVTome_5_FD_207665 | JGI IMG/M metagenome (GOLD analysis project Ga0214471, IMG submission 207665) | Soil microbial communities from uranium-contaminated site in the Upper Colorado River Basin, Wyoming, United States - RVT142D155 | ecosystem: Environmental > Terrestrial > Soil > Contaminated >... | reverse complement strand
AGCCGGACAAGGGCTTGACACTTGGTGCTGAATCGATGTCCGAGCCGGACAAGGGCTTGACACTTGGTGCTGAATCGATGTCCGAGCCGGACAAGGGCTCCGCACCAGGTGCTGAATCGACGTCCGAGCCGGACAAGGGCTTGACACCTGGTGCCGAATCGATGTCCGAGCCGGACAAGGGGTCTGGCACTTGGCGACCGGTCGCGAGGCCGTCTGCCGGGCCTCCCCTCGCCGACCTGTGACGCCCAGACCGCGGTCACGGGTCCACTTGAATCAGCTCTCCGAGCGCTGCTCCGCGTGCGATCGGACCGCGATGGTCGACGAGGGCCGCGGCGGCGATGGCAGAGTCGAGGCCGGAGGCCCGCAGCGCCGTCTGCGGCAACGACGCGAGCCTGCGGTATTGCTCGCGGGTGGCGTCCAGGAGCTTTTTGCGGTAGGAGACGTCCTCGAGACCGATGTCGCCGGGCGGATCGAGGTAAAGCGTCACGAGCTCGACGCCCAGGCGGTGGAGCTGCTCCGCCTGCACGTCGACGTCGTGCTCGCGCACGCAGGCGTCGGCCCCGCGCTGCAACGGACGGGCCACGCTATGGCCCGGTGAGTCACCCACGAGGAGCACGAGCTTGCGCGCCTCACGGCGCCAGCGAAGCCGCGCGCAGGCGGCCAGCGCGTCGGCCACCGCGTCGACGAAATCGCCGCCGGTCGTCGCGGGAACGCCGCGCAGACGCTCCAGGGTTTCCTCGACGCTCCGCGGCTGCAAGCTGCGATCGCTCTCCGGCTCGGGATAAAGGAGGTACTCCGGGCCGAGATCGGGCGCCGCCACGTCGGGCATCTCCTGGTCTCCGAACGCCATCACCGCCACGCGCAGGTCCGAATAACGGCCGGCGAGCAGCTCCACGAGCTCGCCGATCTTCTCCACGTGGGCGCCCCACCTCTCGGCGTCTTCGAGCAGCGGACGCGAGACCGCTTCCCGTACCGTCACCGTCTCCTCCTCGTACCAGAAGCGAGCGGTACCGTCGACCACGAGAGCGAGGTCAAGGCACTCGTCGAGACCGGCGAGGCAGATCGGCGGCGGCGGCGCGAACCGTTCGTCGGGCGGCAGGGTGAAGACGCGGCGGCCGGCGCTCACCACGTCGAGATCGCCCTCGGCGTCGCGCTCGATCTCGACCGTCACCGGCTCGGCGCTGTCGGTGTCGACCTCGGCGCGCAGCAGCACCCGCTCGTCCTCGGCGAAGGCCAGGTGGATGCCCGAAGCACCGGGGAGGGAGCGAAGCTGGACGTGGCAGCGGGACGGCTTCTCGTCGAGCGGCAAGGGCTCGTGGCCGACGGTGCCGCGCTCGGGGTCGGTGAGGACGGTCAGGGTGAGGCTCATCGTCACTCCTCTCTTCCGTCATCTGCCGGACTCCCAAGGTCGGAGAGCAACGACGTCAGACCCCCGAGTACTCGACTCGACTCGACTTGTTCGCACTCAGCATCCAGATCAATCTGCTCCTTCGTCGAGTCACGCTCGATTCTCGGAAGGCCGGCGATCCCGAAAGCGCGGCATGTCACGAACGCGAGCATGGCCGTCTCGCCATCATCCAGGTTCTCTTTGCCATCGTTCAGACGGTTTTTCGTTGTGCTGCGCTGTTCAGGATCCCCGAGGACGGCCTGGCTGAGATTCGCCCCCTTATTGAGTAGTGCCAGCTTCACGAAACCCCATGCGAAAAGATCGTTGCCATCGAGATCCTCGACGCTGCGAACGGGATTGGCTTTGACGTGGGTCTCGTAAACGAGGCCCCCACCCCTCGTGGAATCGAGCTTCTCCCATACGGAGTCGAGACGAGCAAAGGCGCTGTTGATATGCGCGAAATCCTGCGAGGGAGGAGGAGGTGGCGGCGGGGGAGGAGGTGGCGGCGGGGGCGGGGGAAGAGGTGGCGGCGGGTCATCTGATGGCGGCGGCGATTGGGGGCCCGGGTTCCCGTCCTTCAGAGATTGCAGCTCCCTGACGAGGAAAAGGTTGAGGACCAAGAGCACCAACAAGCCCGCCGCGAGAGCCCAGGAGGACCTCGGCAGGAAGCGATCGACAAGGCCGCGTATCTTCCCGAGCCAGCCCGTCTGTCGAGTCGGCGCCGCTGATTGTCTGCCGACGTGCTCCTCGAGCCGGCTGACGCGCTGAGCCAGGCTGGTGCGCCAGATCGTGTTGAGCACAAGGTTTTCGGCGTCGGGCGAGAGCCAGCCGAGGTGATCGTAGAGCTCTTCGAGATGGGCCTGGGCCTCGCGGTCGACCGGCAGGACTACGTGCGCGCCGGCATGGACCCGTAGCTCGGCCTTGCCTCTCTTCAGTCCGAGAGGGCGGAAGTCGGCGACGCAGCCGGGCGCCAGGAGGAGGTACCTGTCCGGGCGGGCGCCTTCAAGCCACAAGTCGTCGATCTCGATCGCGATCTCTTCGCCCTTGCGGTCCGCCATTTCGACGGTGGCGACGATTCCGCCGCCGTGCTCTCGAACCGCCTGATCGATCCGCCCGCGAACGGTCCGATAGTCGGCGTCCTTTTTCTCGAGCAGCTCTGAGTAGTCCGCCGGCTTGCGCGAAAACAGGTAGATCTCGAGCTCCGATCCTTCCAGTTGCAGCTCCAGTTTCTCCGCGGAACCTGCGCGCTCTCTCTGACGATAAAAAAAGCTGATCGTTCTTTTCATGACGGGTACTCCAAGTTCGGCTGCCAGATCACAGCCTTCTGCCGCCTCCCTGAAAAGGCGTTCGAAAACTTCAGTCTCGGGCTTGGACAGCTCTCTATAACGCTCCAACACGAGCGCCATGGCGGTCTCGTCGCCGCCACCGGTGCCGGCCGGGTGCCGACGTGACGCTTCGGAATTGAAGCTGTGAAAAAACGCTCGCCACCAGTCGTCTTTCCTGCGAAAGGCTTTGCTGCCGCCGGCGAACATCACGCCGAGCGCGGCCAGGCCAAGGGCCTCGCCCGGCACGAGGCTCGAGGCGAGCGGCAGGACGGCGAGACCTATGGACGGATCGGAAGTGAAAAAGCTCGGGCGAGCGGAGCGCTCGAAGGTCTCCCAGCCATGGAGCTCGAGAGCGGTACGCAGCGAAGGGTCCATGTCTTTGAGCCGGCGGATGCGGCGCGCGACGATCGCCAGGGGATGACGGTCGGGCGTGCGGTTGTCCGAGCGCTTGAAGTCTTCGATCTCCTCGGCGAGATCTCCCCACGGGGCGACGTCGGGCTGCCCGACGAGCGCGGCCACGACGCGGTCGGTCAGCTCCGTCAGGTCGAGCTGTACCGTCACCGTCGGGCGCGGCAGCTCGGACGGAATCTCCTCAGATGGCAGCGATCGCACCGCCCGCCGGCGAAGCGGCTCGGTGACGGTGTCTTCGACCAGACGACCCGCTTCAACGCGGCTGAGCGGCGGGCGCTTCGCGTCGTCCCCTGGTAGCGGTTCGAGGAGCCATAGCAGTGCGTCCTCCGGGAGCGAGCCCTCCCAAAGCGACTTCTCCAGCAAGAGCCGGTGTACGGGTCTGCCGAGCTCGCCGGCGACCGGATCGATCCGAATCGCTTTGGCGAGATACGCGAGAGCGTCGAGGTGCTGAGCGTGAGCGGCGAGCTCGGCGATCTGATCCGCCTCGAAGGGCGGCGCCCACGGCCACCGGACTTGCGGACGGCCCGTCGCGTCCTGACAGAGCCCGGCCATCTCGTCGTCGGTGAGGTCTCTGAGATCCGCCATGACCTGCTTCCAGGCTTCCCGCGTCGGCTCCGGCGGCGCCTCTTCGCGCCAGATCGGGCAGCGCAGCCAGGCGAGAGCGGCGTTGCGGACGTCGAAGTCGGCGGCGCGGCGACGCCAGGCGAGCCACCAGCCGCCGGCGATGAGCCCACGCGTCGTGTCCGCAGACTGCGCCGCCAGGCGGCGGTCGAGCTCCTCGTAGATCAGGCGCAGGCGGTCGCGGTCGTCCGGCGCGAGCTCGCGGCCGAGGCGCAGGAGCGCCGGCGTCGGGAGTCTTTCCGCGAGCTCGGGGCGCAGCAGCTCGCGGGGCAGGCCGTCCCACGCCGGCCACGCGTCGGCGTGGGCCAGCAGGTACTCGGCCAGTCGCCGCGGATCGTCCGGATGGGCCGGCGCCTCCAGGACCTGACGCGCCCAGCCCGGCGTCAGCACCCCCTTGGCCGTGGCCTCGCCGAGCACGTCCAGCACTCCCGGCTGGCCGACGAGGTCCGCCAGCGTCCGCGCCTCGGCGCCGCGGCGCCCGAGACGGCCGCTCTCGAGCTCGGCGCGCAGGACCTCAGCGGCCTCGCGGGGCTCGATCCCGGCGAGCGGGGTCTCGGCCATGCGCGCGGTCAGGGCCGCGGCCGAGACCAGCGGCGGCCGACGGTGGAAGAGCTCGAGCAGGCGGCGGCGCTTGGCGCGGTCCTCCGCGTCCCACCAGCCGTCGAGACGGTCGTCGACGGTGAGGGAGAGGCTCGCCATGGCCTCCTCGATCCGCGCCTGGAGGGCGCCGGCGCCCCCTTCGAGGGGACGCAGGACCGCGTCGGCGAGGGCCGCCGGCGGAAAGCGCAGCCACTCCTCGGCGTCGACCAGCCGGTCCCAGGGAAAGTCGGGGCTCTTCTCGGCCTGGGGGAGGAGGAAGCTCGTCAGCAGGTCGCCAAGGCGTCCCTGCGAGCCGGCAAGAGCGAAGGCCAGGTTGTAGGTGAGCGTCAGCGTCCGCAGGTCGTCGTCGCCGGGGAGCTCCCGCAGCGCGCCGCCGTGGTCGCGGAAGCGCTCGCTGAAGAGCAGGAGACCGTCGGGCAGGGCCAGGGCGCGCGACACCACGGCGCGGGCGTAGGTCTCGGCCCTCTCGTCGAGCCGATGTTTGGAATGGCACTCGCCCTGCCGGTCGAGCAGGACGGCGTCGCGCCGCGCCGAAAGGGCCTCGCCGGCGTAGGCCTGCGGCAACGCCACGAGAGCGGCCCCGAGTTGGTTGAAGAAGAGCTCCGGCAGCCGGGTGTAGACGCGCACCGCGCAGTCGCGCTTGAGGTGCTCGGGCAGGGCGGCGCGGGCCAGGCAGACCAGGGCGTGGAGCGCTCCGCCGCCGCGGAACTCGCCGACCGGCGCGGCGATCACCAGCGGACGCTCTCCGACCCGGCACTGGTAGAGCCAGGCGAGGAAGCGCACCGCGACTTCCTCCTCGCCGCGGATCTGCTCCGGGCGCACCATGCGCGGCCACGGCACCGGCACCTCGGGGCCGCGCTCGCCGTCGCGCCAGGGCGTTTCGAAAGCTTCGGATTCGCCGACGAGGGCGCCGGGATCGAAGCCGCGGCGGCCCTCGGCGAGGCGCCAGGCGCGGCCGTGGGCGAAATAGGCGACGCGGTCGGTGAAGCGTCCGGCGGGGACCAGGCGCACGACGAAGCGGTACTCGTCCATGCGGAAGACCGCCCAGCCTTCGAGCCGGTCGTCGGTGTCGCGCAGGTGGGCCGGGTCGAGGTCGTGGGTCATCCACGGCCGGATGAGGCGCAGGATCCGCGCGTCCTCGAGCTCGGGAGACGCCGCCAGGTACTGCTCGCCGCGTGCCACCGGGCTGCCGGGACCTTCGCCGAGCCCGCTCCGCGAGTGGCCGCGGTAGACGGAGAGCGAGGGCGGGGCTGCGGCGACGTCCTTCACCCTTCGACGCCTCAGAGGAGCGCGTTGTCGCGCTCGCACAGGGTGACCAGGATCGGCAGCTCGACGTGGACGGGAATCGGCGGCCCCAGGCGTCGCCAGGTGTCGGCGTCGACGTGCCCCTCCTCACGGTGCCGCAGGCGGCTGCCTTCGATGGCGCTGACCGGGATGAGCCAGGGCTCGCCGCCGCGGAATTCGAGGCTAGAGGGGATTCGCCCGACCATGGGATCGCGGGTCTCCGAGAACTCGTGCCGGACCGCCTCGGAGACGCGGCGCGCGTTGTCGAGATAGCGCGCCACGCCCCGGCCCTTGCGCAACTGCCGCAGGTAGGTCCGGGGCGACTTGAGAAAGCTCTTGACCCAGCAGTCCTGGAGCTTCGTCAGCGCCGTGCGGCGGTCGTCGGCCATGGTCAGGGCGAGGATTGTCCGCACCGGCGAGGTCCGGCCGTACTTTTCGCGGACGTCGGTGTAGTTCTGGACCACCTGCTGGAAGCCGGTGAGGACATCGTCGCGCTCCTCGAGATCGTCCGCCGAGAGCCCGGACCTGGGGAACGCGACCCAGAGGGGGAGACAGAAGACCATGACGCGCGCCTCGAGGTAGCCGTCGCGCCAGATCGGCTCGGTCTCGTCGTCGATCGGCCGCTGAAAGAAGCCTTCTCCCGAGCCGTCGAAAAACTCGATGTCGAGCGTTGAACGCTGCTGGCCGAAGATGCCGGTGCGGTAGCCGAGCCGCAACCGGTACCAGCGCTGCGTCAGGATGCTGGTCTGGTCGAGCCGCTCCCATTGCTCGTAGTTGCGGACGAAGTCCTTGAGGGTCGTCGACCGCTCCTGGCCCGACTGCGTCCAGGAGTAGAGGTTCGTGGCCCCCTGGTCGAGGTAGTAGGTGAGGGCTCCCGACTGGTCGCCGGCGGCGGTGCGGTAGACCATGGCCTGGAAGAGATAGCTCTTGCCGACGGCCTTGCCGCCGACGATGCCGACTTTCTCCGCGGCTGCTTTCGTGCCGTTGTCGACGGGGACGGCCCGCGGAAGCCTGGCCGCCGACCGGCGGGCGGCCGGCTCCGGCGGCGCGGGTCGGGCCGTCGGCATCGGTTCAGGCGGCACCGGCTCGGGCGGCGCCGGCTCGGGCCGCGAGACGAGGATCGGGCCGTCGTCGTCGGCCGCCTCCCAGGCGGTCGGCGCGGCCTCGCCGCCGGCCTCGGCTTCCGGTCGCGGCGTCTCCGCCTCCCGCTTCCTCGCGGTCGACGGCAGGACGTGGCTCTCGTCGCCGCCCCAGTCGTAGGTGTTCTGCGTCTCGTCGTGATCCTGGCTCATCGCGTGCTCTCAGCTCAGCTCGTCAGCTCGGCGCGGACGACGAGGGCGTTGCGGTCGCCGTAGTAGGGATCGACGACCGGCCGGTGGACTTGAAGCGTCTGGCCGCCGTCGACCAGCGCGAAGCCGTTGGTGACCGAGCCGCTCGTGTCGGCGGCCATCAGGCGGCCGGGCCACAGGATGCGCACGGCCGCGGCGAGATCGTTCATCACGGCGTCGCGAAAGGCGGTCGAGCTTTCGCCGTCCGGGATCGGGAACAGGAAGAAGACCTCCGACGGAAGCTCCTTCGGCGTCAGGGAACGCTCGCCGCGCCGGCCGTAGACCAGGCGCATCTCGACCCGCAGCTCAGCGCCGTCGCCGCTGCCGGGCGCGTAGGCGTAGCAGTCGAGGCGGTGGAATTCGTCGGCGCCGAAGAGGTAGTCGCGGGGGTGACAGCCCGTCGTCTTGCCGTTGAGCTCCCGCGCGTGGGAGAGGGGCAGCCGCAGGAGGCGCCAGAGGTTCGCGGGCGCCAGGGGCTCGCCGGCGGCGACCAGCGGCGTCCCCAGGAGCTCGGCGAGCGGCATGCCGGCGCGCCCCACCAGCGTCGCGGGCCGCGGCATGGTGAAGACCATCCAGTGATCGGACCAGCTTCTGAGCGTGGGCTCGAGCGCCTCCTGGAACGTCCTCCGTCGCTGCTTGTAGACGCCGTCGAGCGCCAGGAGCGGGGCGCTTTCGGCGGCGCTGTCCCCGACCTCGAGCTCGCCGAGCAAACGGCCGAGCTCGCGGTGGTAGCTGCCGGCGATGGCGCTCCAGCGCGGGAAACGCGCGCTCGCCTGCCACTCGCGGGCCACCGGATCCCACCACGCCGCGGGCTCGCTGACGGCGGAGGTCTTAGGCGTGACGGTCGGATCGACGGCGGCGACGAGGGCATCGAGCAACTCCTCGGCGGCCTCGCCGAGCTCGTCGTCGCGGCCGAGCACCGCGGCCACGTCCCAGACCTCCGGGTCACGGATCAGGCTCGGCACTGAAAGGGCGGCCAGCCGCCCGACTTGCTCGGCCGAAGCGTCGGGAGCGTCGGCGAAGCGCGACCAGTCATAGGCTGCCACGTCGGTGACCTCGGCGGCGGCGTATCGGAGACGGCGGATCAGGCCCTCGACGTGGTCGGCCTGGAGCCCGATGCTGCGCGACGCCACCCAGCCGGCGGCGGGCAGGATGGCCAGCAGCACCAGGAGCAGGCACAGCGGCGCCACGCCCTGGGTCAGGCGGCTGTCGGGCCGGAACCTGAGCAGCCGCGGCAGCAGCGCCAGCGCCGCCGCCAGCGTCGCCGTGACCAGGGCATGGACGAGGCCGAGGTCGGCGAAGGGAGCCCAGACGACGAGGAGCGTGGCGAAGAGCGCCAGGAAGAGGAGCCAGTAGCGCGGGAAGTGACGCCCCGGGCGGCCGCGGCAGCGGTAGAGGAGGAACCAGGCGAGCAGCGCGCCCGGCAGGGCCAGGAGGAGCGAATCGAAGGGAAGACGGAAGAGCGCGCGGCGGCCGGCCGTCACCTGGAGGAAGAGCAGGACGACGGCGAAGACGGCGAGGGAGACGAACGACAGGGTGGCGGCCGGCAAGCCCCAGCTTCCGAGCGACCAGACGCCGTGGGACGCCAGCGGATGCCTCGGCAGGTTCTTCGCCTGCTCCTCGTGACCAAGATCGAGATAGTCCATCGAGACCTCTGGGGGTTTTGACGGCGGCCCAGAGCAACGGGCCGTCGATACTTTAGACACCCAAGCCGGGGCTTTGTTGTCTCAGTTGATCGCCTCGGGCCACTTCGGCGGCACGCGGGGAACGACTGGGACGCAGCGTTTCTTCGTCGCCGCCGAGCCCATGATTGCCTGGGCGACGATATCACGTCCCAATCCCGCTGGCACGACCAAGCACCTGCGATCCTCCGCGAGGGCGCGTCGTCGTCGGGGATGAACACCACGAAGAGGTCCGTCCTGGTCTCGAGACCCAGGACGAGGAGCAGGAGCACGAGGACGAGAACGATGATCGTTTCCAGGCGCCTGGGCATGAGCATCACCTCGTGAGGACGTCGCGGTGGAGGATGACCGTGGACAGGACCCGGCCCTGTGCCAGGCGGAAGATCGTCTTCTGGTGCTTGTCGAAGCCGATGGCATCTTCCGTGGCACGTGAGAAGGTCCGGCGCTCCCCGCACATTGTTCGGCGTCCAGTCTTTGTTCAGGCGGCTCCGACTCCGGGGCTCGGGCCGGTTCGGGCGCACGAGAGCCTCCGGGTCGCGGGCGCCGAGAAACATGCGAATCGATTGAGCCCGACCGGCGCGCATGAGCTCAGCTCGCCGCGCCAGCGGCGAAGCGATGCCGAGGTGGGCGACTTTCACCCGGCGGGCACGAGCGCAGGTGAGGATGCGCCGCTCTCAGGCGCGCAGGCTCTCCCGCGTAACCGGGCTGCGGGCAAGCTCGGCCAGAGTCGAGTCACCTCGGAGCGGAGCTTGGCGATGGACTTCATCAGCCGCGCGTAGCGCTCCGGGTTCTCCTCGAAGCTCGGGAGGAATCGCGCCGGATCGAACTGCTGGCGCAAGCGAGCCAACAGAGGCGAAAGCCGTGGATCGGCATTGCCCTCGGCGAGCATCAAGATCAGCGCGGGGTTGCGCTCGGGCTGGGCGAGGAGATGGTGGCCCATCACCCGACACGCCTTCGCCGCGACCGGATCGTCTCGGAGCCCGGGATGGATCGTGCGCTCGATGTGCGGGCAGATCCAGGTCGGCTCGCGGTCCCTGACCGCCTCCAGACGGCCGATGAAAGTGGAGTCGAGAAACGGTTGGCTGAGCCTCTTGGCGTAGGCGCTGAAATCGCACGGCAGGCGAACCGGCGGCGTCTTCGACGTGTACGGGAGATCAGGAACGGCTTCGATCGAGTCGACGCTCACGCGGAAGGCCATCCCGCGAGGCAGCTCTCGTGCCTCGATCCCGGAGACCTTCAGCACGACGGGGTCATGGCGCTCGCCGAGCTTCTGGTTCTGGCTCAGCATTCCCTGGAGGTCCTGCGGGCCGATCCGAAAGTCCTTGCGAAACGCCGCCGCCGCGAACTGCTTGCCGAGCGCCCGCGCCTTCACCCAGCGCCCCTGGTAGCGGAACTTGAGGCCCTGCAGGAATCCGTCCGAGCGGCGGATGTGGTAGGCGGGCTCGACACCCGCTTTGATGAGGTGGTCCTGAAGGCCCTGGGCGTGGGCTCAGCCCACGCTGCCTTGACGGCCTCCAGGAGCCGATCGCCGTGGACGTTGCGCCAATGTTCCTTGGGATAGGGACGGTTCTTCTCGGATCGTACCGGCTCGAGGCCG
>Ga0214471_10004986_pt1 | contig 10237 bp, 7 predicted proteins | sample RVTome_5_FD_207665 | JGI IMG/M metagenome (GOLD analysis project Ga0214471, IMG submission 207665) | Soil microbial communities from uranium-contaminated site in the Upper Colorado River Basin, Wyoming, United States - RVT142D155 | ecosystem: Environmental > Terrestrial > Soil > Contaminated >... | reverse complement strand
TCCGCCTGCCGGTCTACGCGATCTTCCAGGGTGGCACCGGAGACTGGAATCGGATCGGCCGCCGCCTCCGCCCCCGAACGATGAAACGCTGCGCCGGCTTCATCGTCGGGCCCGCCGTCGAAGCGCAACGACTGAGCGCTGAGTACGGCGTCGGGCCGGAGCGGCTTCACCAGGTTCTCAACGCACTGGCGGACAGCATCTGGGCACCGGCGGAGCGGGCCGCCGCGCGGGACCGGTTCGGAATCCCCGCCGACGCACTGGTCGTCGCCTGGCACGGTCGGGTCGAGATGCAGTACAAGGGCCTCGATCTCCTGATGGACGCCTGGGAGCAGGTCTGTCGCGCCCGGCCGGGCCGGCATCTCCATCTCGCCCTCCTGGGCGACGGCCAGGATTCGCCGGCGCTGCGGCAGCGCATCGCCGCGCTGCCCGCGCCGAACGTCACCTGGATTGATCGTTTCGTTTCGGATCGCGAGCTCATCCGCTCCTTCCTCGCCGCGGGCGACGTCTACGCCTTCCCGTCGCGCGTCGAAGGTCAGCCGAACGCCCCCGTCGAGGCGCTGGCGACCGGCCTGCCGCTGGTCGCGGCCGACGCGAGCGGAGTGCGCGAGATCCTGAAGGATGGCGAAGCGTCGGGCGGCATCGTCGTGCCGGTCGGCGACGCGCCGGCCCTTGCGGGGGCACTTGGGCGCGTCCTCGACGACGACGATCTGCGGCGGGCGCTGGCGGAGAGGGGCCGCGAACGGGCGAAGGCGTTCGCCAGCGAGGCCATCGGAAAGCAGCTTCGAGCCGCATTGTTCCCGCACCTGCGCGCGGCTCGCCAGTAACGTTCGGCGGCGACACACGCCGCCGAAACCTCGCCCGACCAATTCTGTTACGGGTGAGTGACCCCACGCCTCGTATGCCCGGCCGTGAGTGGGGTCCAGTGCCGCTGGCGCCTCGGCGGCCAAGCGAACCGTCGTCGACCGGATCGCCGCCATGCCTAGGGTCGAGAAGCGCTCCGCTTCGGCAGCCCGCGCCGCCACTCCTTGAAGCGCCCCCAGAGGGATCCTCGCTTCTTCGCGCTCTCTCCTGCGCTCCTGCCGATCGGTTTGCGAATGACGAGTGCAACCCGAGTCCCCCAGGAGCGATCGACAAAATAGTGGCAGCCCGGATGGGAGGCCTCGAGCTCGTCGATCAACGCCCCCACGTGAACCGGCAACACGTCCTCGACGACGTATAGTCCGCCGTCGCGAAGCGCAGGAAGAAAGTTCTTCAAGGTCTTGACCTGGGCGTTCACGTCATGCAGCCCGTCATCGATGACGAGATCGGCTGGACGGGCGATCCGGCGCAGGATCCCGGCGACCTGTTCGGCGGCCGTCGAGTCACACAGAAAGGTCTGGATACGCGGCTCGTCGGCGAACTGGGTATCCGGGGCGACGTCCAAGCCGTAGACCTCGGCCTGGGGCAGGAAGTCGCGCCAAGCGCGCAGTGAGCCGCCGGGGCGATAGTGTTCCGCGGCCCAGCCGACCATTGATGATTCGGCGCCCGGGATCAACGTGCCGATTCCGATCTCGACCACGCATCGGACCGCCTGCCGCTGCGGTTGCAGGAGCACATCGTAAAGGCCCCCATACCACCTGCCTTTGTCGCTACCCTCGCGGTCGAACAGCTCGCGGAGACTCGAGCCGGCGGCGCTTGTTGTCCTCGTCATAAGTTGGCTTCCCATCCGGCGATAGAGTGATCAAGACGTCGAGAAAGAGCTAGGTAGGCAATTTGACGGATCACCTGTGAGATTCTCCGCCGTCCGCTGTGAGCTGGCCGCTCCTGGTGCCGGCAAATTGCCCGAACCTCCGAACGCGCGAAACGTCCGGGAGGTTCGAATACCGGAGCGCTCGAGCAGCAAATCCTCGCGGGCTTGCGACCACGATCTCGCAGGGCACCCTCGTCGTGCCACCGACTGATGCTACCGAGACTTTCGCGGGCCGATGGTCACTGTGTCCTCGCCATCCTGGCCGTTTTCTCGGCGATCACGATCCTAGTGAATCCTCTCGGCGATTTCCCGCTCAACGACGACTGGGCCTACGGCTGGTCGGTGCGCCACTTCCTCGAGACCGGCGAGTTTCGACTCTCGGACTGGGCTGCCGCCAATCTCTTCACCCAAGTTGTATGGGGGGCGCTTTTCTGCCGAGTCTTTGGATTTTCCTTCACGGTCCTGCGCTTCTCCACGCTCGTTCTAGCTGCAATCGGCACGCTCGCACTTTACGGCCTACTGAGGGAGCTCCGAATCGCTCCGCGGTCCGCGCTCGTCGGAACGCTGACGCTGGCCCTCGCACCGATACAGCTCCAACAGGCGCACTCCTTCAACAACGACGTGCCGTCCAGCGCGCTCCTGGTCGTGGCCGCCTTTCTCCTCCTCCGCGGCCTGCTCCGCGAATCGCCCCTCGCGACGGCGGCCGGCCTGGCGACGGGCTTCCTCGCGGTCCTTACCAGGCAATCGAACGTGGTGCTCTTCGCGGCCTACGGACTTTCCCTACTCGTTGCCAGGGGCCTGCGGCCCGCGACCCTCGTCAAGGCAATCCTTCCGGGTCTCGCCGCACTTTCACTCCACCTCGGCTACGTCCACTGGCTTTCGGTCCACGACCGCAAACCCCTTCTCTACGACCTCCAGGTCCGCATGCTGTGGTCGACGCTCGCGAGCGATCCACGCACCATCGCAGCGACGTACGTCGGCAACCTCTCCGTCCTCCTGATGTACGCGGGGCTCTTTCTGCTTCCTCTTCTTGTCTATTGCGTTGCCGTCGAGCAGCCCAGACGCGCGCCGCATCGCACGCTTACCCTCGTGGTAGTCGCTGCTCTCGTCGGTGTCTCTCTGCTGACATTGAGAGTTCAGATGCCGCTTCTCGGCAACACGCTGCTTGCCGTCGGTCTCGGCCCCCCGGCGGCCCCCGGGAACGACGCCGGCCTGAGCCGGATCGAGCATCTCGTCGTGGACTTCGGGTGGAAGGTAGCGACCGTTGCGGCGGTCGCCGGCGTCGCGCTGCTCGCGCTCCGCTTCGCGGCCTTGGCAGCTCGCGTCATCGACCCCCACGTCCCCCCGAAGGCTCGCGCTTCGGCGATTCTCATTATGGCCGGACTGGCGTTCTACGTCGCGGGAATCGCTGGCGTACCGCGCGATTACCTCTTCGATCGGTATCTGCTCCCGTTTCTGGCGTTCGCAATCCCGGCCATCAGCCTTGCAGCTCACCCCGTGAGGCTCCTGGATCCGGTACCTCCGCGCGAGCCCGCGAGGCTGTCCCGCGCGAGCGGATTCCTGGTTTTCGTGCCCCTGCTGGCGATGGCCTGGTACGCGGTCGTCACCGTTCACGACTACATGGCCTCGCACCGGGTGCGCTGGCGGGCCATCGACGCTCTCGTTCACTCGGAGGGCGTACCCCTGACTGAAATCGACGGCGGATTCGAGTTCAGCGGCTGGAATCGCGGCAACCGCTTCGAAACGTGCAGTCCGGGGCGCGACCGGAGCGAGTTCGAAGGTCGTGCCCAATGGAAGGACTTCGACTGCATCTGGGAGGCCGGAAGGAGAGAGCCCTACGCTTTCTCCTTCACGGAGCGCCCAGGCTACAACTTGGTCGCAGTTCAGGACTACTTCAGCTGGCAGTTCCTGACTCGGAAAAGAATCCTAACTCTGAGCAGGCTGCGGGCACCGTAGTTGTGCTCTCGACTTCTTCCTCGCTCGGCGATGACACCGCCCTCCCACGGGCGAGCTCAGTCGCAGAGGCAGTCGCGCTGCGGCCTCTCGCATCGAACGAACCTTGCCGCACTCTCTCGCGTTACTCCGGCATCCCATCTAGAGGTATCCGAGAGCCTTGAGTTCCTTGGCGAGTGCCGAGTCCGGCGCGATCCAGATTCGGTTCTCGGCACCTGCTCTCCTTGCGAGGATCTGGAAATGGCGCTTCAGCTTCGTCCGCTTTCGTTCCGCGAGATCGTTCCGCATACCGGAAATATTCCTCGTTTCACCCGGGTCATCGAGAAGGTCGTACAGCTCTTCCGAGAGCTGTCGTCCTGGAATGAACGAGCGTTCCCCGCTCTGGCCCACTTCGAACGTCGCGATGTACTTGAACCGATCTCCTCTTCATGCCTTGACCGATGGACCGAAGCAGGTGGATTCGCTGACGGCCCACGATGGTTCGTCCGAGTCTCCGATCAGAAGCGATTCGAGCGAGCGGCCCTGAAGCCCGGCCGGTACCTCTAGATCGAGAAGATCGAGGAGCGTAGGAAATACGTCTATCAGGCCGACCGGCCGTTTCACAACCTTGCCGCGCCCTTTCAGCGGAGGATAGCGGACGAGAAGAGGTACGCGAATGAGCTCTTCGTACTGCGTATCGCAGTGCGCGTCATAAAAGCGCTCCGCGTCGTGCTCTCCGAACGCCTCGCCATGATCGCTAAGGACTACAATGACTGTGTGCTCATAGAGCCCTCGCTCGCGGAGATTCTCAAAGAATCTCCCGATAAAGGTGTCGACGAATCGAATGCCACCGTCATAGAGCGCCGAGGTTACTTCGGGCTTCAAGAGCCCCTGCGACGCAAGAAAACTCTGTTGAGCATCCGTCGGCGTTTCACTCGCTTCGATCGCCTCGATCATTTGCGCTCGCTGCTCTTCGCCAAGAAAGCTCGTCTCGATCTCTCCATGAGAATACGGGGCGTGAACCTCGAAGGTGTGGAAGAAGAGAAAGAACGGTCGGGCGCGAGTTCGATCCAGCCAGATCTGAAGCTGCGTCCACGCTCTTTCCATCGATTGGCCCTTCGGAAGCACCATGAACTCATCGAATCCCTGGCCGAAGCCCAGCTCTGCGGCCATAGTCCCGCCGCCGGTGATGGCAAAGGTAGCGTAGCTGTTCGCGTGGAACACCTCGGCCATCGTCAGGTCCTCGGGCGAAAGAACTCTGAATCTGCCGCTGCCGTCGGGGGCCGCTAGGAACTCTTCGAAGCTGCGATTGACACCGTGGCTCGACGGATGGAGCGACGTCATCAGCGTCATGTGCGAGGGAGTCGTCCAAGGCGCCTGGGTGATCGCCTGGGCGAAGCGGACGCTCTCCTTGGCAAAAGCGTCGACGCTGGGGCTGGTCGGGCGCTGGTAGCCGTAGCAGCCGAGACGGTCGGCGCGCAGAGTATCGATCGAGATCAGCAGGACGTTGAGACCCGTGCCGCTCGGCACTTCCGTCGGCGACTCGCCTTGCGGCGTGCCGCAGCCGATCAGCGACACCGCGACCAGGAGGGCGGCGACGTGCAGCAGGTTTCTCTGGAAAGCGTGCACAACGATAGTCTATGCGGGTCATGAACGCCGTGGATCTCGATCCGCGCGATCGGCGCTTCTTCACCCACCGCGGATTCGAGCCCTGGGACCGAAGGTACCTAACGAGTGGGGCACGCCAAGAGCGACCGCCTACGAGAGAGAATCCGTGCGGGCGCCATCGCCGCGACCCGGGGATCTCATCCCGCCTTCTCCTCGAGCCTCGCGGCCAAAGTTACGACGAGCGTTCTCCGCTCATATACGCCACTCGTGTCGCTCCCGCACCGAGTGCCTCGGACGAACGTCTCGAATCGCACACCGCGTCACCCTCTGCCATGAATCATCGGAATGTCCCGTCGGACCGCAGGTCGGCGAGCACCACTCTTCCTGCATCTGTTCCCGATGCCAGCGCGGTCCCGGTCGAGGCGACTGCCGGATAGGTCCTGAAGTTGCCCGCAAAATAGAGGTTCTCCAAGTTCACACTGCGAACAGGGGGATTACGATAGTCCTTGTCGAAGATCGGCGAGTAGTTGGCGACGCGGCTGATATTTACCCACCGGGGATCGAGATCGAGCCCCAACACCTCGCGGGCGTCCTCGCAGAAACGAAGCATGAGCTCTGCGTCGTCGAGCGTGAAGAGTGGATCTCGGTGGCTTCGAAGGTGAGTCACGAAGTTCAGGCAGGTCTCTCCGGATCGTCCGATGGTTGGATTGAGCGAACTCAACTTGAAGATCGCGCACGCGGTCCGATCCAGCGTGCTCAGGTTCAACCAATAGAAGTCGGGAGACACCTCCTGCCCTGTGGCGCACACCGCCGAGAGCAGGGCCGTGTACCGGATGGAGCGCACCTCCGGAGTCTCGTCTTGCGGCAGGAGCTCGTGGTGCACCGTCGTCGGCACGGTGCTGACCACGACATCGGCCGGGATCGACGATCCATCGCTCAGAGCGACTTCGACGATGCGCGCGCCCTGCACCGTCAATCTCTCGACAGCCGTTCCGAGCTGAAGCCGGCATCCGGCTCGAAGGAGGTGGTCCGTCATCCCGTCGCAGAGCACCTTCGTCCAGTTCGCCCGCGGAATGTATCCGAGCGGTGACGCCCCTTCTCTCGCGTGCAGCCGCGCCCCCAGCCAAGCCGCGCTCAAATCATCGAGCGAGCACCGGAACTTGAGCCGCGCCAAGGGCTCGAAGAGCTTCTCTCGGAGCTCCCCGTTTCCCCATCGGTCGATCAGCTCCGCTGCGCTACGCCCTTCCCACGAAGTCCAGTCACGCCGAGCGAACGCTCGCAGCATCAGCAAGAGAAACTTGACCTTGGACCGCGGCGAGAGTGGGAATCGGGCAATGCCTTTCAACGAGCCGAGCTGGTGAAGCTCACTGCCGAACCGGAAGAGCACACGCACCCTGCTCCACTGCACGCGTTCGTCCACACCGATCAATCGCAGGAAACTGCGCAAGGTGCGGTCCGTCGCCAAGATATGGTGGTAACCAATCGGGTAGAAGGCGCCGTCCCGCTCGAAGCTTCCAGCAAGGCCCCCGAGCTCGTGAGCGCGCTCGACGATCGACACGGCACAGCCCGATCTGGCGAGAGCGCACGCCGCACCGATCGCGGCCATGCCCCCTCCGAGGATGACGACGCGCGGCTCCGGATTCAAGCGACACCCCTCACCGCCATCATCCGTGCTCGCCCTCCCCGGCTATGCGGTCTCGTGTTCGCACCGACGACACGCAGAATGACCTGGTGCGGTTCGATGATATTCGACCTTGCCGACTCGACTGCGCGGATCGCGGCCGAGCATCCTTCGGTTCGAGAAGCCCCTCGCGAGACGCTCGCTGCACCGTGCCGCGCGCGCAATCGCTTTCTCCCGATTGGCGCCGTGCCAGGACCGCCTCGGGCGAAGAGTTTCGGCAATGTACACGCCGGGGCTCGCCCGGCGCAATCGGGCGAGGCGCCGACGCACACCGGCGCACGTCCGCGCCGGGCCACCGCACCCGCGAACCATCCGCCGCAGCGAGTAGCCGGACTTCGCGAAGGCGCGGCGCCCCGCGACTCCGGCGACATGAGAAGCTTTTTGGTCTGCCCATGGCCTTCGGGAGAGTATCGGCCGTCGAGGTTGGGATCCGAGCAAGGAGCTGGAGCGGGCCATGAGCGCCGGAATGTCCTTCGTCGTCTGCTGCCACAACTCGGTGCGCCGCCTGCCGGAGACGCTCGGCCACCTCACGGCGCAGCGCGTGCCATCGCGGGCGGAATGGGAGGTCGTGCTGGTCGACAACGCCTCGACGGACGGCACGGCGGCCGCCGCGCGCCGGATCTGGGGTGACGGACCGGCGCCGCTTCGTATCGTCGAAGAGCCGCGCCTCGGCCTGTCGTGGGCGCGCAAGACGGGCGCTCGCGAGGCCCGCTACGACGCGTTCACGCTCGTCGACGACGACAACTGGCTCGGCCCCGACTGGCTCCCGGTGTCGCTCGAGGCGCTCCGCTCGCACCCGGAGGCCGGCGCGATCGGCGGACAGTCGACCGCCGTCTGCGAGTCGCCGGCACCCGCCTGGTTCTCCCGATTCACGGAGAGCTACGCGGTCGGCCGGCAGGCCGACGAGAGCTGCGACGTGACCACGAGCCGCGGCTACCTGTGGGGGGCCGGGCTCGTCGTCCGACGCCAGGCGTGGGAGGAGCTCTTCGCGGCGGGATTCGAGTTCTTTCTCGAGGACCGGACCGGTTCCCGCCTGCGTTCCGGCGGCGACACGGAAATCTGTCACGGGCTGCATCTCCGCGGCTGGAGCCTGCGCTACGAGTCGGCCCTCGGGTTTCGGCACTTCATACCGACGGGGCGTCTGCGGTGGCGATATTTCCGGCGGCTGTACCGCAGCTTCGGCGAGGCGAGCATCGTGCTCGATACCTACCTGCTCGCCCTGCGCGAGCGCGAGGAGCCGGACTTCCCCGACGACGAGTACGACTGGCGCCTACGCCTGCGGCGCGTCCGTCGCACGCTGCTCCGCTCGCGACCCCCGCTCGTCAAGGCCCTCGTGCTCGCCTACGAGGGTTCACCGGACGTGCTCTCGATGGAATACGCACGCGGCCGGTTCACCGCTCTGCTCCGCATGCAACGCACCCTGCCCGTCATTACGGCCAGGATCCGCGGGCTCGCGTCGCGGCAATCCGTCGCCGCCGCCCGCTGACCGGACCGCCGCCGCGCCCGGCCCGGCGGACACCTTCGGTCCTCCTCGACTTCCGCTCACGGCTCACATCCACTCCCCTGCGTGCCGCGAGCTCCGGGGCGTCACCTGCAGGCCGTGCGGTATTCTTTTTCTCTTGATGTCCACGGCGGCAAGTGACTTGGCGCCCCCTCCCACGAGCCATCCGCGGATCTCGTTGGTCACGCCGTCGTTCAACCAGGCGGAGTACCTCGAAGCGACGCTGTCCTCGGTTCTCGACCAGGGCTATCCGAACCTCGAGTACATCGTCGTCGACGGCGGGAGCACCGATGGCAGCGTCGAGTTGCTTCGCCGCTACGCCGACCGGCTCAGCTACTGGGTCAGCGAGCCCGACCGCGGGCATGCTCACGCCCTCAACAAGGGTTTCTCTCGCTCGACCGGCGAAGTGATGGGGTGGATCAACTCCGACGACCTTCTCCTGCCCGGGAGCTTGTTTCTCGTCGGCACCCTCTTCGCCCAGTTCCCCGAGATGGAGTGGCTGACCTCACCGGGCACCATCACCGAACCCGGCGGCAGGATCGTCGCCACGTTTCCGATGACGCCGTGGACGCGGGCCCGCTTCCTCGCCACGCGAGACCATTGGATTCAACAGGAGTCGACGTTCTGGCGGCGCAGCCTGTGGCGACTCGCCGGCGCCCGACTCGCAGAGGATCTTCTCGCTTGCGACCACGAGCTCTGGGCTCGTTTCTTTCGCCATGCGCAGCTCTTCCAGACTCCCGCCCTGATCGGCGCGTTCCGCTTTCGCCCGGAGCAACGCTCGGCCCGCCAGAGAGAGCGCTACGTTGCTGAGATGCTCGCGACGATCGAACGCGAGACGGTATTCACGCCCGCCTCCCATCTCGCGGACGACGACGGCGCGACCATCCCCGAGCTCTGCTTCGATCTCGGCACCATGACCTTCGAGCGATCGGAGCGGCGCGCGGCCCCGGCTGACGCCGGTCCTGCCTTCGTCGCGGTCGAGGCCGCGCTCGGGACGGCGATCTCCTTGACGGAAGTCCGTCTACCGCCATGGGGCCTCGAGTCGGGCTCCTCGATCCGCCAGCTGCTCCCGGCGCTCGCCCTGCGGCGCCGAGGAAGCGCGACCTTTCTCTGGCTCGGCAGTGGCGATGCCGAAGGCATCGTTCTTCGCCTGCGCAGCGCGGCCCGCCAGACGGTGGAGCTTCGCTTGGTTGCATCGCCCGGGCCGGCCCGCGACGATCGTCGCCGCACACTGTCGTTCCGCCTCTCGTCCGCCGACGGCCGCCAGCAGCGGGAGGAGCTCGCATTCGAGGGCGAGGAGCTCCTCTCGTGGCGCTTCGAGCTCGCGCCGGGCCGTCACGATCTCGCATTCTCGATTCGCGAGCCGGCCACCATCGCCTCGCTCCCGAGCGGGGACACCCGTCCCCTCCTGGCGGTGATCGCCGACCTGCAACTCGTTGCGTCGGCACCGGAGTGAGTGCGTCAACTGCGGCGACCCCGAACCCGTGACGAGATGAACGATCGTGCGAGCGTTCACTCCAGTTCGCGCCTCGCCGGCGCTCGCAGCCTCTTCTCGCGAGCTTGGTTGCGAGCATTGGGGAACGAGGGGCGCGGTCCGACGCTCGTCGCGCTTCCGCCCCTCCCACCCGACGACTTCCTGACCTGGGTGCGCTTCGCCGTGCCCGGGATGCTGGCCGAGCCCAACGTCGCCGCCATGGACCACGCGCTCGCCCACATGCCGGCAGGCTCGCCGGTGCTCGAGGTCGGCTCGTTCTGCGGCCTTTCCACCGTGGTCCTCGCCCACTTG
>Ga0214471_10004985_pt1 | contig 10239 bp, 10 predicted proteins | sample RVTome_5_FD_207665 | JGI IMG/M metagenome (GOLD analysis project Ga0214471, IMG submission 207665) | Soil microbial communities from uranium-contaminated site in the Upper Colorado River Basin, Wyoming, United States - RVT142D155 | ecosystem: Environmental > Terrestrial > Soil > Contaminated >... | reverse complement strand
AATGGGACGGTATCTCACCGTCCTATCGAATCTGCATGAAGTTGGGTCAGGGGGTAACTAGATCAATCAATAACGACGATCTCGTCCTCCGCCGCTTCCGCCGCGACGTTCCCGTCCTCCGCCACCGCCACGCGGCCTTTCGGTGCGTGGCCTGGCTTCATTGACTGTCAGGGTGCGTCCACCGAGTTCGGACTGATTCAGTCCCTCGATCGCGGCTTTGCCCTGGCTCTCGTCCGGCATTTCAACAAATCCGAATCCTTTTGATCGTCCTGTCTGGTAATCGGCAATAATCTTTGCAGATTCGACAGTCCCGTACGCCTCGAACGCTGTTCGAAGCTCATCCTCAGAGATTTGGTAACTTAGATTACCAACGTAGATATTCATCCGTTCTTAATCCTTTTTCGCCATAAAAATGATTTAAAGTCGGAAGTTGCCCATGGCGTCAGGAACAAATTCAGACTGTTCTACCCGTTTTTTCGACAGGAGAATCTAAATATATAGCATTTTTTAAAAGAAAATGAAATATCCGGGAATAACCCGATATTTTTTTTGAATTAAATAAATCGGACTTTAACGACGCATTGCAAATCCTCACAGTTCTGCAAAGAATTATTCATGCTAAAATAGCTTATTAAGATATGATATAATTGGCAGGGTTAGCCCAACACAATTACTTGAAATCTGACTGTCAAGGGAGGCACCGAAGTGCGCCTTATTCCTGCCCTTTCTATACTGGTGATAATCCTTTCAGCATTGAATTCATGCTCTGGTACCAGCGATCCCATAAGTCCCCAGCCAACAGATCCTGTCAATTCGATACAATCCTATGCTCGAACCTCGCTATGGGGCTATTACGATGTTTATATCGATGTCGAGTCAAAGACTGTGGAAATCGCTCAAAACCGCAACGCTATGTTCACCGCCAATGTGGTGAATTTCATAAATTCAAAACCCGCCAACCTTGGAATCCAGATTAATAATTCTTTTGTCGGACCTGATTACATCGATGTGGATGTCGATGTTTCAATCACTCATCCATTCCCGGGATTGACACAGTATAACGGCTATGATGTCCGTGGGGTGTTCATGGGAAACGGCTCAGCGAGCCTGATAAGCAATCCGGCACTTATTTATGCGGTTGATGGAGCCGATCAGACAATGCTGAACGATGATTCGGACGGATTCGGAGGTCCCGATGGATATACACGATGGTACAACCTGCCTGAATTTTCAGGTGGGGGAATGCCCCTGTTCCAGTATACTCAGGGATCTTTGGCGTCAAAAAATTTCGACCCTTCGGCGACTTTAAATCCGTACAAATATTACGCTGATACGCTCGGCGCGACAGACGATGCATTCTTGTGGCTTAACGACAATCCTTCCACATCGGGTGTGTTCAGCTCAGGATCAACCAATACACGAAATTATTACATCAGGTTTCCGGATGCGGCGGGTGTGCGATTCGGCTACGCCGTCATCGCTAACTGGGAAGGTCCCGAAGAAGAAAATCACCCATCGAATGCCCCTGAATCTGTGGCATGCGATGTGGAAGATTCATCGACTGTATACTATGTCGATCCCGGCAACAACGGCGGCATATTGAGGCTCGATTTCAGCCTGTTCAACTGGGATAGCCAGCCTTCAGCAATAACTGTCGAATCGACCGTATTATCTGCACCGCACCAGTTAACCCCGGATGAAATGAGCCCTGTCGGGGGAAGCGAACATTATTCGACTTATCACCTCGAAATATCCGCAGATTCAGTCGATGGAATTGAAGGCAATGAGTACTGGATCATCGCCAGCCAGGATGGGTTTGATTATTCAAACGATTTTGGCGTCCCGAATGACGCGGAAACCGATACATTGACTGCGTATTTCCGTTACAACCTGGATGTATCGCCAACTCCCGGCGACGATCCGGTCTGCGATCTGGTAATTGACCCGGCCTCGCCAGTCATGCCGTACGAGGGCTGGGGAGTATTCACATTCGACGCTTCTGGCTCGTATGATCCAAATGGCTCTGAATTAACATTTGTATGGGATTTCAACGATGATGGTGTATTTGGTGATTCATACGAATCAGGCACGGACGACAAGCCTGTAAAATTGTTCGATTTCACCAATCAGAATGAAGTTTGTGTCAGGGTGTCGAATGATTCAGGCGGCGAAAGTGAATGCTGTGTAAATGTTGATATTATAGGCTATCCCACGAAGAACATTCAGCTCAGGGACGGTGTCATTCCTGTAGATGTAACAATCGATCACAACACGGGGGATTTATTCGTCCTTTATGACGATAAATCAATCTACCAGCTCGTCCGGAGCGAATTTTATCAGAACGAAACCCTGTATATTCAGCTTGGAATTCACCTGCCCAGATTAATGTACGCTTTCGATATGAATCCAAGCCAGTGGACAGGAATCGCCCTGACCTATGTTACCGATACAACGCCCGGATTCTTTATATACGACAACGAACAGAATTTTAACCAGTACATTGGGATGGCTCCTCCGGATAATCAGCGTGACGCATACTCGATCACATCAGGTGCGTGGGAAGACGACATGGGATTTATCAGGGGAGCGACACAATCGTCGACAGGTTATCCAGTTACCATAATTCTGCGATCCACACTGCTTGGTTCCACATATGGAGTAGGCGGCGTTCATAGCTTCGTGATTTCCGATGGAATCTTCACGGGAATCGACCGGATCTATTACCCGTACATCCAGGGAGTAGAAACCGATGTCGCGGGTCCATACATGTGGATACTCGAGGATCCGGATTACTACGTATCCCGCTGGTACATGTATGAGTCCGGAAGTCTGGATTTGATCGATTACGACAACGCGTATTTCGGCACAGGCTCGCAGACTGACGCTGACAATGGCTGGAACGACGCGCGTGATCTGACCCGCGACGATCAGAATAATTATTTCGTGCTCGATGAATTATCTAATGGCGATCCACGTATAAAAATGTGGTCGATTGACGGCGACACCACAACATCCGAAGGCGGATTCGGCGATTCAAACTCAATCAGTGGATCGCCAATCGCAATCGAAGGAAGCGATTTCAGCGGTGAAATCGTTGTTCTCCATGGGGACACCGCTCCATTTATGGTCAGCGTATTTTTCCCTGTCGAAATGCCGACTGGCTGAATTTCTCTATCAGATTGACAGGTTAAAGAACGGGACAGGCTTGATTGCGAGCTGTTTTCCCCGGACACATTCAACTATTTACACATTTGACTGCCTGTATTTATCGTAGTTACAGCGATTACTGATCTCATTCCTCCCCCTGAATCCATATTGGCACCTATTTTGCGTTCATTTAGCCGGAAGCCATCAACTTACGGAGGAGACCTGTTATGAAAACCGGACTAATACCAACCGTAACCGCTAAATTTTTAATTGGGATAATCGCCGTATTCATTTTGAGCACGATCGGATGCTCGTCGTCTGTAAACAATCCTGTGTCAGGAGGAATCGGGGAGGATCTGCCCGATACAGGCTCTCAGGATTCCATCCGCGAATCACAATTCCAGTGGGAAAATGTTGACGAACATGACCTCATGGTCGATCCATTAAATTATTCGGCACTGATAATTCACAGTAATCAGTTTGTCCACGGTAATGTTTCGGATGCAAACGATCAGGACGATTACTTCAGAATAAGTACTGACAAGGTGATCGATGTCTACGCGAAACTCGGCTGGACCGGTGGTGGGTGGCTGAACATTTATTTATACGACGAAAACTGGATAGTTCAATTGATATTGTTATTTCAAGCAATCTAATCCGCGATTGCATAGATCACGGCATAACATTGGATAACTTCAAATCCTGGGTATGCGCCGGGCGATACTCAGATGAAGGTTACACCTTTAACGAAAATGTGACTGCCTACGGAAACACTTTTTACGGTAATCCTGAAGACCTTTACATCGCTGAAGACCAGCCATTTTGCCTCAATGACGATTTTTACGAAGTAAACGAATTTCTCGACCACTAAAAAAAGCGGCGTTTCAGAAACGCCGCCTTTAATTGCAATTTTAATTCTTTGATCAGTTGAGATCGTAGCGGTCCAGATTCATGACCTTGTTCCACGCCTTCACAAAATCATTCACGAACTTCTCCTGTGAATCTCCACAACCGTAAACTTCCGCGATCGCCCGTAGCTGTGAGTTCGAACCGAAAATGAGGTCGACACGTGTGCCGGTCCACTTGAGTTCGCCCGACGCGCGATCATGTCCCTCGAACAGATCTTCGTCTTCCGATACCGCCTTCCATTCGGTGTCCATGTCGAGCAGATTCACGAAGAAATCATTTGTGAGTGTTCCGGGCTTATCTGTGAATACGCCGTACTGCGTCTGACCGTAGTTGGTGTTCAGTACACGCATACCGCCGATGAGAACCGTCATCTCGGGTGCGGTCAGTGTCATAAGCTGCGCTTTATCGATAAGCATCTCTTCCGCCGTGACAGCGTACTTTTTCTTCTCGTAATTACGGAATCCGTCCGCTGCGGGTTCCAGTGGAGCGAATGAGTCAGGATCGGTCTGATCCTGCGACGCGTCCATGCGTCCCGGTGTGAATGGAACAGAGACATCGTAACCGGCATCTTTCGCCGCTTTTTCGACACCCGCGCATCCGCCAAGGACGATCACATCGGCAAGCGAAACTTTCTTACCGCCGGACTGCGCGTCGTTGAATTCCTTCCGGATTCCCTCGAGTGTCTGAAGTACGTCGGTTAATAGTGCCGGCTGGTTGACTTCCCAGTTCTTCTGCGGCTCAAGACTGACACGTGCCCCGTTAGCGCCACCGCGATAGTCGGAACCTCTGAATGTCGATGCCGACGCCCACGCGGCCGAGACTAACTGAGAAACAGATAAGCCCGACGCGAGAATTTTGTCCTTGAGGATCGCGATATCCTTATCATCGACCAGGTCATGATCGACTGCCGGAATCGGATCCTGCCAGATGAGGTCTTCATCGGGAACTTCGGGACCGAGATAACGCGCTTTCGGACCCATATCGCGGTGGGTGAGTTTGAACCACGCACGCGCGAACGCATCGGCGAACTCCTCAGGATTTTCATGGAACCGCTTCGAGATCTTGTTATAGATCGGATCCATTCTCATCGACATGTCCGCCGTTGTCATGATGGTAGTAACTTTTTTAGACGGATCGTGAGCGGCTGGCGCGAGATCCTTTTCATCGGGATTAACCGGGACCCACTGCCACGCTCCGGCCGGACTTTTAACAACATTCCAGTCATATTTGAACAGGAGGTCAAAATATCCGTGGTCCCATTTAGTGGGATTCGAGGTCCATGACCCTTCTAGTCCGCTCGTGATCGTGTCATCGCCCTTGCCTGAGCCGTAGCTGTTCTTCCAGCCAAGGCCCTGTTCTTCAATGCCCGCGCCTTCGGGTTCTGCACCCACAAGGGCTGGATCGCCAGCGCCGTGGGCTTTGCCGAAAGTATGTCCGCCTGCCGTAAGCGCGACAGTCTCTTCGTCGTTCATAGCCATGCGCGCGAAAGTTTCACGGACATCGCGTCCCGACGCGACAGCGTCCGGTACTCCGTTCGGCCCTTCCGGGTTAACATAGATGAGTCCCATCTGTACCGCCGCGAGCGGATTTTCAAGGTCCCTGTCGCCGCTGTATCGTTTGTCGCCGAGCCATTCATCCTCGCTGCCCCAGTAAATATCTTCTTCTGGCTCCCAGATATCCGCACGTCCGCCGCCGAAGCCGAAAGTCTTGAATCCCATCGACTCAAGCGCTACGTTACCCGCGAGAATAAGAAGGTCTGCCCACGAGATCTTTTTGCCGTACTTCTGCTTGATCGGCCATAAAAGCCGACGAGCCTTGTCGAGGTTGCCGTTGTCCGGCCAGCTGTTCAGTGGCGCAAGACGCTGGTTTCCGGTTCCCGCGCCGCCGCGACCGTCACCGGTACGGTACGTGCCCGCTGCATGCCACGCCATACGGATGAAAAGTCCGCCGTAGTGGCCGTAGTCCGCAGGCCACCAGTCCTGCGAATCGGTCATGAGGTTGTAGAGGTCTTTCTTCAAAGCATCGTAATCGAGCTTCTTGAATTCCTCGGCGTAATTAAATTTCTCCCCCATGGGATTGCTTTTGTTAGAGTGTTGATGAAGAATTCTGAGGTTGACCTGCTTGGGCCACCAGTCCCGGTTCACAGTACCGCCGCCGGCAGTGGGATTGCTGTGCACGGGGCACTTCATTTCGTCAGTCATGATGTCGTCTCCTTCTCTTACTTCGAACTTCGCACCAATCGCCATGAGTATAGCGTCACGGTGCCAATCTATATAGTTATTTCATTAATTTCTTTAGAAAAAATATCGTCACTTTTTCCCGGCGCGTTTAAGGCAGACGCCCTTAATTTCAACCTGAGTGAATTCAGCCCATCCAATGGAGTGCACAGAATCCGGAAGTTTGATACGGTCGATTTCACCGCTTTCAAAATCCTCGATCATCCCGCAACGGGTGCATACAAAATGATGATGATGCATAAGGTTCGCATCGAACCGCGTTCTGTCCCTGGGTGTTCCAAGTGTTTTGATCAAACCGATTTCCTCGAGCCACCAGAGCGTACTGTAGACAGTGTCCTGCGAGACCGTGGGCATGCGCCTGCGCACGCGTTTGTAACCGGTCGGCGCGTCCGGATGGTCGCCTGTCCGTGCGATTTCCCTGAAAATCTCGAGCCGCTGATGGGTAAGTTTCGCGCCGGATTGACCTGCCCCTGAAGATTGGTCCACTTTTATAGTTAGTAAAGTTATGCAAATCCTGTCTCATATGAAAGGGTCTGGCTAGCCAAACCGCGTCGCGCGGTTCGAGGTCGAGCCGATAAGCATCCTTAACTCTCCGACATTGTCCAGATTATCCTTGATTGCCTTGAATCCGGACAGGAAGAAATATCCGACCGCGAATTTCGCACGTTCGGAGTTATCGAGAAGCTGTCCGATATGGTCAGCGAGCTTCTGTTTCTGGTTGTCTATTATGTCGTGTGGCATGAGTTTCCCTATGGCTCTATGTTACCTGAATACAAATCAGTTGGCTACATTATTGTGACAGACTTTGTTTCTTACGAGTTACTCATTTAATTTAAGATATTTCAGGTCCAAGACATTTTGTCTTATGGGCTTTACATAATTGCCAAAATTTAGGGTATTTGATAAGTATACTTGACAAAATGGAGTTATTGTGGTAAATAATTATTGCGGTTGGGAGAGCTGCGTTTTCGCGGTTCGACGGATTATATCCACCCGGCTGCATTTTTTATTTTAGGAGGATCATAGATGCATCTTCTGTATCTAGATGATTCTGGATCGGTACGAAACAGGGATGAGGATTACCTTGTTCTTGCTGGAATATCGGTTTTTGAACGCCAAATTCATTATATTGCTCAGGCCCTTGATTCCATTGCTTCTAGAATTCATCCATCCGATCCATCTGTAGTTGAGTTTCATGCTTCCGTAATGTACTCGGCCAAGTCTACTCCATGGAGTGGGTTGGGAAAGAGTGAAAGTCGAAAAGTCATCAAGGAAGTGTTAGGAGTTCTTGCATCCGCACATAAGAGCACACACGCATTCGCCTGTGCTATCCATAAGGCTTCATGTCCAACCGAAGACCCCATGGAAAATGCTTTCGAGGACCTGTGTAGCCGTTTCGATATGCAACTGGCTCGATTATATAACTCAGGTAGTAATCAGAGAGGTCTTCTCATTCTAGATAAAAGTTCCTACGAAAATAGTCTTCAGAGTCTGGCTCATAGATTCCGCTCAACAGGAACCCGATGGCACCAGCTCAAAAATATAGCGGAGGTTCCACTATTCGTAGATTCGAAGGCATCGAGGCTTGTCCAGCTTGCCGATCATGTTGCGTATGCAGTTTTTCGCAGGTACGAACGAAGTGATACATCTTTTTTCGACATTATCGTCAACAAGTTCGATTCGGAAGAGGGCAAGTTGCATGGATTAGCGCACAAACAGACTCTTAATCCTAACTGCATGTGCCCTGCATGCATGAGCCGCAGGCAAGCATAATCTCCTCCTACACCCTCCGCCGGATCGATACAGGCATCGTAAAGGGTTTTATCGATCCTGATCATCTCAGTACCCATGATCCCCGCGCTTCGCTTAATCATGGGATTGTACGGAAATGCCGACGCAACCCAGATCCATCGATTCTGCAATCTGGCAATTTCCTTTACTGTCTCGACCGCCTCAGTAAAATCCTGATCCTGGCTGAATATCAGCGCGACATCGTACTGATTCGTGATCGCCATTCGCACGACATCGATTTCCAGTCGGAGATCGATGCCCTTCTCTCTGTTATTCTTTACAGTACGGCTATAGGTGCGGACTCCCCTTGTACCCATCGCGGCAAGTTTATTTACCCAGAACCGGTTCCAAAATGGATTCTCATGACGGTCGGGGATCCCTGTGTAAAAAAGAACCTTGATGAGATTCCAGTCTTTATCACGGCAGACTTTGGCAGACAGTAATAAGGGATCGTAATCGGGCCATGCGCATCCGAATACCTTTCGGGCTGAATGGTAGAGATTCTGCCCGTCAAAGAAGGCGTAACAGCGTTTTAATGGTGGCTCTTTCGTTTGAGGTGCCCCTAAAAGATAACCTGCCGGAGGCAATTAAGCTGATCCGGCAGGCAGGAATTTCTATTTGCTATATACCACATAAAGGCCCTCCCGTCAACCCTTACACTCTCCACCCGACAGCAAATTTTGCCCGCTCGGAATTATCGAGAAGCTGTCCGATGTGATCAGCTAGCTTTTGTTCCTGATTGTCGATTATGTCGTGAGGCATAAATTAATCGTATCCCAGAGTAGCGAATCTATCAATCCGGTCACCGTTTAACAGAGCTTGACAGGTGCCAGGTCATGTGGTATATATAAGTCAGCGGATGTTGGCGAAGCCGATGATCCGCTTTTCCTATTTAGGACTGAATTTCCAGACCTCGAAGCTGACAGGGCTGATCACCTTAAAGTCTTCGGCAAGAGTTGTCCTGCCCAGTTTCTTCGCCAGGTATTTTGCCAGTCTCATCTTCACCTTGCCTCCCTTTGACTTCACGATCCCGCTTTTCCTCTTTAATTGATAATTCACGCAGCCTGTGAGAACGTCGATCGCCTGAATGAGCATTGACGCATGCGACTCAAGCATTGTCGCATTCAGCACCTGCCCAAGCTTGCTCACCTCCCGCTCGAAATATCTTGTGCTGACTTTCGGCCTGAGAAGATAATCAGCGACTACAATGCACTTATTGCCGCTTTTCATCCTGTTCCGGATCACCAGTTTCGCGCAGCCGATATAAGCTTCCCAGGTGCCCTTGAAGTGGCGGGCAACATCGATCCGCGGATCTGTCTTGTCGAGGAAGAACACTACAATCCGCACAGGCCCTGAAAGGGCAATATCTATCAATTTCTCGTAGATGGATACCGTCTCGTAAGTCACCCTCTTGAACTTGAACTCAAAGTCCCGCCCCTTCCCCACCAACCCGGCTTTGGCTTCAGCCTTTACTTGCGAAAGCGCCTCCACAAGTTCCGACGTATCGTCGACAAACAGGAAGCCAATCGCGAAGTAAGGCTGTGACACATCACTTGCCAGAACTCCGGACTCATCCATAAAACAAAACGACGGTGTCGGCATGTTTTCTACACTCTCCACCCGATCCGCCGCAGGGGACGGGCGATTTTCTTTATCTGTTTCCCGACCGCAAACTTCGCTCGCTCCGAGTTATCGAGAAGCCGCCCCGCCGCGGCGGGCCAGCTTTTGTTCCTGGTTGTCGATTATGTCGTGTGGCATATTTTTATGAAATATTTTTGGACATTCCATTTTCGTTCATTGTCTTTTAGTATTGCTTTTACTTCCCTTATTGCGTATGTACGGCATTCGAACCAATGAAATATCATTAAGAAAAACAGAGCTAACTGGAAACTTGCCGCTAACACAAATAAGAACCAATTATTGTTCATACTCATAAATAGTAATGCAATAATTAATATGACAGATGACTCAATGTCAGACCAGAACCAACCCCAACTGTCAAGCGTTGACCTAACTAGCTGTTTGTCTATTTTGGGATCATTGAAAGAGACATATGGATAAAATATTGCGTACATTGCATCTTGTCGACTTTTCTTTAGTTGTTCCTTGAGTTGTTTATTTACTTGAAATCCTGTTTCACGAGCCAGATTAAGAA
>Ga0214471_10004984_pt1 | contig 10241 bp, 7 predicted proteins | sample RVTome_5_FD_207665 | JGI IMG/M metagenome (GOLD analysis project Ga0214471, IMG submission 207665) | Soil microbial communities from uranium-contaminated site in the Upper Colorado River Basin, Wyoming, United States - RVT142D155 | ecosystem: Environmental > Terrestrial > Soil > Contaminated >... | reverse complement strand
CGCAACTCCACGTCCTCGCCGAAAATCCTGATCGTGGGGCGGCGTTCGACGATGCGTCGCCCCAGCGTGTGTTCTGCCTGAAAGCCGACGATCAGAATCGTGTTCCGTGGATCACTGGCCCCGTGTGCCAGATGGTGCAGTATCCTCCCGGACTCGGCCATGCCGGATGCGGCGATGATGATCAGCGGTCCGCGCAGCGTGTTCAACCTCTTGGAGTCCTCGACCTGTCTCGTGTACCGCACCAGATCGAACCGGAACAGTTGGTCGGTCCGTTGGATCAGTGCCTCGCCACCATCGAAGCAGTCGGGGTGCATCTCGAAGACCGCCGTCACGTCCGACGCGAGCGGGCTGTCGACAAAGATGGGGATCTGAGGGATGCTCCCCTCGCGAGCCAGCGCGTGCAGGTCGTACAGGATTTCCTGCGTGCGTCCCACCGCAAAGGCGGGGATTAGGATCCGGCCTCCGCGTCCCGCCGTTTCGGTGACCACGGAGGCGAGCACCTCGCGAGCGTCCTGGACGGAGTCGTGGTCGCGGTTGCCGTAGGTCGACTCCATGATGACGGTGTCCGCGCCGCCCGGCATCTGTGGGTCGCGAATGATCGGCAAGCCCCAGCGCCCGATGTCGCCGGAGAAGACTAACCGGCGCCGGACGCCGTTCTCTTCACAATCCAGTTCGACTGAAGCCGATCCGAGTATGTGGCCGGCCTCCACGAAAGAGGCGCGCACTCCCCGCGCGACGTCAATGGTCCGCCCATACGGCACACCAATCATCTGTTCCAGCGTTCGCGCTACATCGTCGGCCTCATACAGCGGCTCGATTGATCGGCGGCCGTGCCGACGCAGGTGCTCGGCGTCCTTCCGCTGGATGAACGCCGAGTCCATCAGCATGTGGGCCGACAGGTCACGTGTTGCCGGCGTGCAATAGATCGGTCCGCGGAATCCGTCGCGGACGAGGAACGGGATGCGGCCCGCGTGGTCGATGTGGGCGTGCGACAGCACGATAGCTGTGATTCTGGCCGTCGGCGCCGGTAACGTCCGGTTGCTGCGGTCGGCCTCGGATCGGTGTCCCTGAAACAGGCCGCAGTCGAGCGCGACGAGCGACTCGCCGACGCGAACCAGGTGGCATGAGCCCGTGACCTCGCGGGCTGCGCCAGCGAACGTGACGTTCACGATCAGCGGTGGCGCCGGCGGTGCCGCGCCGACCGATATTCTGCCATGGGCGCGAAGTTAGTAGCTTGACGACCATGGACACTACCCCGGTGCACGCCAATCTCACAATTGTCCGGCATCCGCTGGTGCAGCACAAGATCACGTTGCTTCGCAGCCGCGACACCTCCACGAAACTGTTCAAGGAGCTCGTCGAAGAGCTCGCGATGTTGCTGGCCTACGAGGCAACGAGCACGCTGTCGCTCGAGGCCGTGCCGGTGGACACGCCACTTGAGGGAACGACCGGTTACCGCGTGCGCGGTAAGAAGTTGACGCTCGTTCCGATTCTCCGCGCGGGCCTGGGCATGGTGGAAGGCATCCTGCGACTCGTGCCATCCGCGCGAGTGGGACACATCGGACTGTATCGCGAGCACGACACTCTCAAGCCGGTCGACTACTACTTCAAGGTCCCCGGCGATGCCTCCGAGCGCGACTTCCTGCTCCTCGACCCGATGGTGGCTACGGGCGGCAGCGCATCGGCCGCGATTGCGTCGCTCAAGCGAGCGGGCGTGACACGAATCGGATTCCTCTGCCTCGTCGCTGCGCCGGAAGGTGTGCGCCGCCTGGCCAGCGAACATCCCGATGTCAACGTGATCGCTGCCACGCTCGACCGCGAATTGAACGCCAACGGATACATCCTTCCAGGTCTCGGCGACGCGGGCGATCGGCTGTTCGGCACGCGATGAGGTGAAGTCGCGCGCAATCGAACGTTGTCTCTTGTTCGACATGTCCTGCGCGAGTATCTTGCCGCGCGTTTTTCTTCCGAGATATTCCGCGCCGCCCTCCTGCGCCCTCGATGCTCGTCAACCTGCTGCCGGACTTTCTCGCAGTCCTGAACAGCTCCGACCGGGTTGCCGCCTACCATCGATACTACGACGCACATCGCCACCGCCTGGCGGCGTACTGGCACAACTATGTTCTCGATCCCGACACGCCGCACTTCGCCGACGTTGCGCGCATGGCAGCTTTGGCGGACCGGACCGACCTGCTGGCCATGCTCGGGCGCACCGACGTCGTGTCGATGGCGCGGGAAACCGAGGTGCAGTGCGCCAACCTCCTTGCGGCCGACGTCGACGTGGACGTCATCCTCATGGTGGGCGTTGGAGCGGCAAATGCCGGTGAGCTGGTGGTTGCCGGTCGCGGGGTCGCCTTCGTCTGCCTCGAACACTTCACCGGAGTGCCGAATCCGGAAACGCAAGGCATGGGGCTCGACCCCGAACTGATTCCCCTCTGGCTGGCGCACGAAATCGCCCACGCGGTACGCTACACGTCGCCCGGCAGTCGGAGCGAGATGCGGCGCCTCATCGAAGAGGCCGACGGATACTACTCCTACTGGGAGACGGGGCGTCGCGCCTCCCTGGGCGAACTCGTCATCAATGAAGGGCTCGCGGTGGAGTTCTCGCGCTCGGTCCGGCCGGGCCACGCGGCCTGGGAGTACTTCGGATATGCCCGGCGTCAGTTCGCACGTGCACGCCAGGTGGAACCCATCGTCACCCGCGCGGTGCTGGCTGACTTCGACAGCGCCGCGTTGGGTTTGCGCCTCCGCTATCTCTCGGGGGGCATGAGCGACGAGGCGCGCACTATTGAACGTACGATCGTGCCGGAACGAGCCGGTTACCTGGTCGGATCCCGCCTGGTCGCGTCGGCCATGGACCTACAGGGACCGGCCTGGGCGATCCGGGCAGCGGCGCGGGAGATCATCGACGCTGGAGATACCGCCGTCACATCGGCATCCGCCTGACCGCCCGGCGATTCACTTCCCGACGCAGAACGTCGAGAACACCCGCGTCAGGACGTCTTCGACGTCCACCGTGCCGATGAGCGTCTCCAGCGCATGGGCCGCCGCGCGGATGTGCACCGCTGCGACCGGCAGCGGAATGTCGCCGGATTGTCGCGTCTCGCTGAACGCCTCCAGCTCGCGCGCGGCCGCCTCCAGGATCGCTTGATGCCGCGAACGTGTCAGCAGGGGAAGCTCCGGATCCAGGGTGCCATATGCCTCGTCCAGCGTCCGCTCGATCGCAGTCACCAGCTCGCTGAGGCCCTCGCGCCGGTGAGCGCTCACCCGCAGGGCCGTCGCATCCGGCGCGCCACCGCTGGACACGGGATCGACATCGCATTTCGTGCGCACGCCGAGGATGGGCACGGTGGACACGCCCCGCACGGCTTCCACCGACGCGGCCAGCTCTTCGCGCGTCGCGCCGCATGCCAGTACGACGTGTGCCGCCGCCAGGTACCGATGGCTGATTTCCACGCCGGTCCGCTCGATCTCGTCATTGCTCTCACGGAGCCCCGCTGTGTCGACCAGCCGGAGCGGCCAGCGGTCCGTCTCGACAACGGCCTCGATGGCGTCCCGCGTTGTCCCCGGCGTGGCGTGGACAATGGCGCGTTCTGTGCCCAGCATCGCGTTGAAGAGGGACGACTTCCCCACATTCGGTCGGCCCGCGAGCACGACAGTGGCGCCACTTCGAACCAGTTCACCGAGCGGGATGGTCGCCAGAATGGCCTCGACCTGCGCGCGTGCCGCGTGGAGTCCAGCGTCGATCCGAGCCGGCGAAACAGGACCGTCGTCCTCCTCGGGAAAATCGATCTCGTATGCCAGCAGGGCTTCCAGGTCGAGAAGCGACGCGCGGAGCATGCCGATTCGGCGTGAGAACCCGCCATCCATATGATGGAGGGCGTTGCGTCGCGCGGCCTCGGTCGACGCATCCACCACACTGCCGATACCTTCAGCCTGCACGAGATCCAGCTTCCCGTTGAGAACCGCCCGTCGAGTGAACTCGCCGGGCTCCGCCTGGCGGGCGCCCGCGCGGATGAGGACACCGGCAACGGCGGTGGGTGACAACGTTCCTCCGTGCCCGCTGAACTCCACGATATCCTCACCGGAGTACGAGTGCGGCGCATCGTACCGGGTCACGACAGCGCGGTCGATCAGGGCACCGCTGGCCGGGTCGCGGATCGCCACCAGCTGCGCTGCTCGTGCTGTCGTTATCCACCGGCTGACGCACCGCTGCGCGATGGCATGGGCGTCTGGACCGCTCATCCGTACCACGCTGATCGCTCCGCGCCCGGGCGGAGTCGAGATGGCCACGATGGTGTCGTCAGCCGGGGTCATGTCCAACCCCTCGGTACTGCGTACTACGTCTTCTTGGCGGTTGCAGCACGCGCCCGCTCACTCGCGATCAGCCATTGTTGCGGCAGCGCCGCAACGTTCTGTACCGCGTAGTACAGGTTCAGGCCGGCCGCCAGGTTGGCCAGAAGGAATGTCATCATGACCGGGAAGACATATCCCATCATCTTCGTCTGGGGATTCGGCGGCGCGTTTCGCATCCCGATCCACGACAGGACGAACATCGAGACGCCCATGACGAGCGGCAGAATGTAATACGGGTCCTTCTGGGAAATGTCCGCGAGCCACATGAACGACACGCCGCGGAACTCGATGGTGCTCTGGAACACGAAGAAGAGAGCGAAGAGGATCGGCATGGGGATCAGCAGCGGCAGGCAGCCCGAGAACATGCTGAACGGGCTCATGTCGTGATCCTTGTACACCTTCATCATCTCCGACTGGAGCTTCTGCGGATCGCTCTTGTACTTCTGCTGCAACGCGTTCAGTTCGGGCTGGATCCGCTGCATCTTCAGGCTGGTCCGCATGGCCTTGTGGTTCAGCGGCCACAGGATGAGCCGGACGGCAACACCGAAGATCACCAGGACCCAACCGTACCCCAGGTCGAAGGTATAACGCATCCAGAGCAGGACCCGGAGAACCACCCCCGCAAACGGCTGCACTACCGGTTGCAGGAAACCGCCGTACGGGTTCGAGTTCTCGAAGCCACGCCCGAGTGCGCGCAGCCGATTGGATTGCTGCGGACCGGCGTACAGGTCGAGCGAAAAGGCACCCAGCCTCGGCTGAAGCACCACCGAGCCCTGCGCATGAGTCGCCACGCTTGACGAGCGGGCCAGGCCGGTTATGGTGAGCTCCGCGATCGGCGAGACGCTGTCGCGTGCCAACACACCGGCTATGAAGTACTTGCTCTTGAGGGCGACCCAGGTCAGAGGACCGGGGACTACCAGGCGCTCCCCGGGATCGAGCTTGCCGAATCCCGTTCCCTTGGAGCCTCTGGCACCCACTTCGTAGACGAATGCCAGGTTGCGCTGGTTGTCGATCGAGTCTGCTTCGTACGAATCCAGGGTCGGCGCGAACTGCAGCAGCATGTACCCGCCGCTCGACATCAGCCGGCCTCGCACCTGCGCGTCGATCCGCACCAGGAAGCTGTCTGGCTGTACGAGGTAATCCACCCGAAGTGTGTCGCTACCCACCACGCCCTCGAACCCGAGTCGCTCAGCCCTGCCCACCCGTTCACGGCCGGCAAAACGGAAGGTTGCCGAGTCGAAGGCAATGGTGTCGCGCCCGATGATTCCCTGGAAGCGCACGAGTGGCGCACCACGCGAACCCAGGCGCACGGGTCCGCTCGTAGCGCCGAGCGAACGAAACTGGCCGAGCTCCACATCCACCAGCGCCGCACCCCGGTTGGTGAATCGGAACGTTGCCGTGGAATCGGAGACCGCTACTGTTTCGGCCGGGACACGAGTCGGGATCTCGCTCTGGCTCGATGGTGGCGCGCTGACGGTGCTCTGGGGCGCTGCCGGCGCGACGGGGACTGGCTGCACGGCGGCTGACTCCGCGATCATGCCGGAGTCCGCGGGGATGACCGGGAGTCGCGGTGGTGGCTGAAAGAGGCGCGGTGTGAGCAGGATGACCGCCGCAACCAGTACGAGCGCCAGCACCGTGCGTCGGTCCATGTTCACGTTCGCCCTCCCTCAGGGAACCGGATCATAACCGCCAACATGGAACGGATGGCACCGTCCAATCCGGCGAATGGAAAGAAGCAGTCCCCGCCATGCACCATGCTTCTGGAGTGCCTCGATGGCATAGGTGGAGCAGGTTGGAGAATACCGGCAGACCGAGGGCAGAAGTGGCCCGAGGAAGAGTTGGTAGCCGCGCACCAGCGCAATCAGGACGGAACGCACCACTAGTCCGGTTTCACGGGGAGCAGCCGGCCGAGCGCCCCGGCGACTTCGGCCCGAATCGATGGAAAGGGCAGCTCGTATGCGCGCGGTGACGCGCGGACTACCACGTCGACGCCGCCTGGCGACGGGAGCAACTCGATCCGGATCGCTTCCCGCAGGCGCCGCTTGAGCCGGTTGCGATCCACCGCCGAGCGACCGTGCCTCGGGACGATGAGACCGGCGCGGGGAAAAGCGAGAGGGGAGGTGCACGCCCGGATCGTGAAGTGCCGGGTTCGTATCACCTTCCCCTCTGTCTGAACGCGTCGGATGTCCCCGTCACGACTGATGCGCTGCGCCCGCGTGAAGCGCAGGCGCCGCTTACGCGGCGGCGTACTTCGACGGAAGCTGCACAGTGAGGCGCTTCCGGCCTTTCTTGCGCCGACGACTGAGCACATCGCGCCCCCAGCGCGTTGACATTCGCGCGCGGAATCCGTGCGTCCGGATCCGGCGCGTGTTGCGCGGGCGATAGGTCGGCTTTCCCATAAGCTACGTATGTGAGACAGGACTGAATCTGATCGTTCCTCAGGGGAGAGAAACGTAGTCGTCTTACCGCAAGCCTGTCAACGTCTTAGGAACCACTCAGCGATGATCGCGAAATGTGGCCGAGATTGCGCGTTGACTTTTCAACAAGGCACGAATAGCTTCGCCGCCCCTTAAGTCTTTCAACAGAAATGGATCTTGCGCCGCACGAAGTCTGGAATCGATTGCTGGAATGCGCGCGGCGTGAAATGGCGGAGCACACTTTCAGGACCTGGTTGGAGCCGGCGCACGCTGTTGAGCTGCGCGGCGAGCGGTTGACGGTCGCCGTCCCCGATCAGTTCTCCGCGGACTGGAACGAATCCAAGCACGCCGCTCTCCTCAGTTCCCTGGCTCCCGTAGCGCTGGGCCAGCCGTGCCAGGTTGAATTCGTCGTCGATGCGAAGTCGCGACAGCGTGTGCAAATGGACCTGTTCGTCGCCCCGCCGACCCCGCCGCCGACCCAGTCCGGCGCTGACGGGGCTGCCCCCGCGCGGCGCCCCCTCCTCAACGCGAAATACACGCTCGACAACTTCGTTATCGGGAAGTCGAATGAGCTCGCCGCGTCGGCCGCTCTCGCGGTCGCGGAGGCTCCAGGTCGCGACTACAACCCGCTCTTCCTCTACGGCGCGACCGGGATCGGCAAGACGCATCTCATGCAGGCGGTGGCGCACGCCATCCTGGCACGCACACCTGCGTTCCGGGCAGCGTATCTGGGAGCTGAACGGTTCACCAACGAGTACGTGATGTCGATCCAGGGACGGACGACGCACGACTTCCGCCGGCGCTTTCGCGAACTCGACCTCTTGCTCATCGACGACGTCCACTTTCTGAAGGGGAAGGAAGCCACGCAGGAGGAGTTCTTTCACACGTTCAATGCCCTCTACGAGGGCGGCCGCCAGATCATCCTCACCAGCGATCGGCCGCCCAGCGAAATCCCCGGAATCGAAGCACGGCTGGTTACACGCTTCCAGTGGGGGATGGTGGCGGACATCGAGTTTCCCGACTTCGAGCATCGCATCGCCATCCTGCGGCAGAAGGCGCAACAGGATCACCTGCAGCACACGATTCCCGACGACGTGCTGAACCTGATCGCGGAGCATGTGAGGTCGAGCGTTCGGGAGCTCGAGGGGTGCATCATCAAGCTCATTGCCTTCGCTTCGCTCCGGCAGCAACCCGTGACCGTGGACCTCGCGCTCGAGGCGCTCCGCGACCGTATCCGTCCTTCCACGGCGGCCGGGAATGGGGGCGACAGCCGCGGTCTCACCATTTCCTCGATTCAGTCAGCGGTGGCCAAGGCCTGGGGTGTCAGTCCCGCGGCGCTGTCATCGAAGAGCCGCACCCGCGAAGTCGCCGTCCCGCGTCAAGCCGCCATGCTCTTGTCACGTGAATTGTTGAATGCGCACCTTGCAGATATCGGGAATGCGTTCGGTGGTCGGGATCATTCCACGGTTATCCACAGTCTCGAGCGGGCCCGCTATCTCCGTGCGACCGATCAGGAGTTCGCCGAACGGCTTCAACTCGCTGTACTTGAACTCCCCGTGGGCGCCGCGTGAGCTGCGGTCTTCACACATCTCAACAGCACTGCTGATACTGTAGTTCTATATCTAAAGAAAAGAATATCAGGACCATCGTTTCCCCACTCGAGGCGGGCATGCGCTTCACGATCGCACGGGAAAAGCTCCAGGAGGCACTCACCAGTGTCGCGCCGGCCGTTCCGGCCAAGACGACATTGCCGGTGTTGGCCAACATCCTCGTCGAGGCCTCGGAACGCGGTGTCAGGTTCTCAGGTACCGATCTTGACGTGGCGGTCACGGTCGAAGTTCCGGCCGATGTCGAAGCGTCGGGTGCGCTGACGCTGCCTGCCAAGCGGCTCGGCGAGATCACCCGCGAGCTGCCACCGGCACCCGTGAAGATCGCTGCCCTCGGTGAGCAAAGGGCCACCCTGGAGTGCGGCCGGACGAAATTCAAGCTGCTCGGCCTCCCGCGCGACGAATACCCGGCGTTCGCTCCCGTGGAATTCACGACCGGATGGCGCGTGAAATCGTCGGTGCTGCATGAGCTGATCTCTCGTACGGCGTTCGCTGTTTCGAATGAGGAAAGCCGACCGATCCTGAACGGGGTGCTCTGGGAGCTTCGCCCCGAGCTGCTGCGCATGGTCGCGACGAACGGCCACCGACTCGCCCTGATGGAGACTCCGGTCGACATGGGACAGGGAGCCAACGGCGACTTCATCGTGCCGCCCAGAGCGCTGGAGCAGGTCAGGCGGATCTTCCCGCCGGAGGAAGAGGTGGAAATCGGCAAGGGTGAGAACCACCTCGCTTTCCGGAGCCCCATCGCGTCGGTCTCGACGCGGCTGATCGAGGGTCCGTACCCGAACTACGACACGGTCATCCCGAAAGACAACGACCGGTTCGCCGTCGTGGATCGGGCATCGCTCGTCAGCGCGCTACGCCGTATGGCGGTCGTGGCATCGGATCAGACTCATCGCGTCAAACTGGCATTCAACACCGCCTTGCTGCGTTTCACCGTGCAGACGCCGGACGTGGGCGAAGGCCAGGACGAGATCCCGGTGCAGTTCACAGGCGATGCACTCGACATCGGGTTCAACAGCAACTACCTCCTCGAGATTCTCCGCTACATGCCCACGGACGAGGTTCGCTTCACGTTCAAGAGTGCCGAGCGTGCGGCTACGGTATTGCCGGAAGGCTGGAGCGCGGCGGGCAGGTACGTCTGCCTGGTAATGCCGCTCCGGCTGGTTGACTGAGCCGCCGCGATCCCCGAGAAGGCACTCACCGGTATCGCGCCGGCCGTTCCGACGTTCCCAGCACGAATTGCCGCCGCTGGCGTCGCGCTGCGGGAAGCACCGACGCCCAGGTCCGCAAAGACCTGGGCGTCGTGTCGAGCAGCCTGTAAGCCGGGTTCTGTACGGAGCGGTTGCTCCGTGGCAGTCATTTCTCTGGGAACGAGGTCTCCCCCGTCCTCGTGCAGCCTACCCGCGGCGTCTTGATCGGAGTGGGCGCCTCCTCGCCGCCTATTTGGCCTTGCTCCGGCGGGGTTTGCCGTGCCGCTTCCGTTGCCGGAAAGCGCGGTGGGCTCTTACCCCACCGTTTCACCCTTGCCACGATACGCTGTGGCGGTCTGTTCTCTGTGGCACTGTCCGTCACGGCGAAGCCGTGCCCAGGCGTTACCTGGCGCCTTGCCCATGGAGCCCGGACTTTCCTCGATCGGTGTTACCCGACCGCGACCGCCCGGCTGCCCAACGATTCGAAATATATCCGGTCCGTCCTCCAGGGTAACCGGGTGTTTGCCACGCACAATCTCGTAACCTGGCTCCGGACGCGAGTTCCAGTGACGCCGGTGTGACGAGTGCTCGACAGCGTGTTCCGCGAGTTTCAGCTGTGGCCCGACAGACACGCGGGCCACGCGTGCGGCCCACGTTCGCCGGTGCCC
>Ga0214471_10004983_pt1 | contig 10241 bp, 10 predicted proteins | sample RVTome_5_FD_207665 | JGI IMG/M metagenome (GOLD analysis project Ga0214471, IMG submission 207665) | Soil microbial communities from uranium-contaminated site in the Upper Colorado River Basin, Wyoming, United States - RVT142D155 | ecosystem: Environmental > Terrestrial > Soil > Contaminated >... | reverse complement strand
CGTTAGAAACCAATCACCACCGGGAGGGGGGAACTTCACATGATCGCACCGGGGGGAATTTCAGGTGATCGTTGACATCGAGCAGTTGCACGCGCAGTTGAGATTCAGGACCAAGGGTAAATCGTGGCTCGGCTGCCCAGGCCGGCTCGGGTGTTACCGCGGAGGTCGCACGTAATGCCGTGTCCACAGCGACAACCGAAGCAACCATTCGTCCTGCGAACTGTGTAGCCGCCGGTGTCCAAGACTGCTCCTCTCCCTGTTCTTCGAAGAAGCTTTCAGGTGAGAAATCAACATCCGGTAGGAGCAAAAGCGAGCCTTTACTACGATAGATGGCACCAACTGCTTTGTTCCCTGTCCGTGTGACGACACAAGCGGGGACCTTAGGATCGGTCAATATGACTTGGTATGTGGAGACTGATTCGAACTCACTCCAGTAGGGGGCAAGCACCTCTGTATCCTTTGGCGAAAGTTTCATTAAACTTCCGCTGGTGGGAACGGGCTCCAGCAACGCTGGAATTGCCTCATAATTGTTATACGGTTGGACATGGCGCGTGGTGCGCTGGTTTTTTCCTGTTCCTGAGTACGAGCGTTGGCCGGTGTCAACGTAGATCTCATAGAGGCTAGGGAGGAAAACCAGAACAGTCTTCCCCGTCTCTACCGCCTCCTTGATCTCGCGGCGCCAATGCTCACAGCACTCCTTGAGTTCAAACGAAGAGCTGTCACTCAGACACGGCTTTCCTTGGTGGTAATCGACGTATGGGGACACGAACTCGCCGATGTCAGGCTTGAATAGGATAATATCCCAATCAAGCAAAGACGGCTTCGAATTGAAGCTCGCATACTGAGTGTTGCTCGATGCAAGTTGTCGTCCGATGGTGAGTATCTTCTTCGCGCTCATGAATGTCTAAGCAGCAGGCATCAAGGCAAATTCAAATATATTTATTTCTGGAACGGCCCGAGGATATGTCAATTTGCTCGAAAAAGCGATTGGCGATAATACAATTGAATAGCAGGATTTTGGCATCCGGGCTTATACGGCATGCCTCGGGAGAGACCTTTTAGCAGATGAATATACGCGCACCGAGCGCGATTCTACTTAACTTGCATGTTTTAGTCGCACCCGTTTCTGACTTGAATAAATTCGTTGGACATGTTGACAATAAAGGGCGAAGTCGTCGTCGAATTTAAACACGGGTTCGAATCCCGTTGGGACCACCACCTTTTCCGTTGATCTTCCGTGACATAAAACGCAATCGTTCGCACAGCCTCCGGGTCCTTCCTAGTTCGCTTCCCGCACTTTCTTCATCTCTTGCTCGTCGAAGCAGCATACTTGATTGTCACGAGTCCCTTTCATGACCTTCCTCTCCTCAGCTTGCGGTGGAACGTCTCTCCCGTCTGCAGAATGCACGGAGTTTCATCCGCGTTCAGGGCCACGCGTCACCCATCGTGTGAGCGACCATGACGAGTTCCTCTCTACGATGCCGGTTGAACCATGACCACCTCGATCCCCTGCCAGCGGCAAGGCGTGATCCGCAATAACAGTTTCCATCGATCAAAAGAGCAGGGTCGGGAGGTCCACTCGTACCTCTGTCGGACGGATACCATGACAGAAAGGAGATTCTGGGGCCGAGCGGGAGCGAGCCAATTCTGAAATGGGAGAATTCTCCATGCTGAGATTCGGCTTCGGAGTCGTTGAATCTTGTGGATCGGATGGGAGCGGTCACCATCAGCGCAGATATGAGAGCGGGGGTTACGTTGGGGCGAGGTGCATAGCAATCGGTTCAGAACCGTACTCGTGGTAGTCCCCTGCATTCGGCACTCGCCGTTTCTCACTCCACGTTTTCATTGTACGCGAAGATGAAGATGCGGTGAACAAAGATTTCAGCGGCGCTCTTCATTGACGCCCCTAGCGTCGGTTGTGTATAACGAATGCGCCTTTCAATTGATCTCTTCCCAGGGTGATGTGCCATGGCAGCACGCGAATTCCATGACGGCGCAAAAGATGGATTGGAAGCGCTTGAGCCGCTCGACCCCGGCAAGATCGCTTCTTTTAATGATCTGTTGATCGCCATGGGCAAAACAGCCTTCGGTGGGCGTCGTCTCGGCGAGGCGTTCGAAGTGCTGTGGTCGATGGTCAGTGACCCCGACTGCAAAGTCGTCATGACCTTGTCCGGTGCCATGACGATTGCCAAGATGGGCAAAATCGTCAGCATGATGGTGGATCACGGGATGGTGCAGTGCATCATCTCCACGGGGGCGCTGATCGCTCATGGCCTCAGTGAATCGGTCGGCAAAACGCATTATCAACATCATCCTTCAATGAGTGACGAAGAGCTTTTCCGGAAGGGATACAACCGTGTCTACGACACGCTCGAGATGGAAGCGAACTTGAATTATGTCGAGCATCTTGTGTCGCAAACGTTGAAACGAGTCAGCCATGATAAGCCGCTTTCCTCAGCGGTCCTCACGCGTGAGTTGGGGAAGGCGCTGTCGGAGGAATTTGACGGAGATGGAATTTTGAAAAGCGCGTACCTGAAGAACGTGCCGGTGTACATCCCCGCCTTTACCGATTCTGAGATAGGGCTTGATGTGGGGACCTGGGCCATGGGACGCGAGATTGATCGAGCCCGCTCCCAGGCCGGTGAAGAGGGAGATCTTGCTGTCTTGAAGGCCATCCACCAATCATGCCCGTCATTTAATCCGTACCTCGACCTCAACAGCTACGCCGATCACATTCTGTCGGCGAAGAAGCTCGGTATCTTCACGATCGGTGGGGGCGTACCGCGGAATTGGGCTCAACAGGTTGGCCCGTACATTGAGATCGGCAACCTCCGCCTGGGTCTCAGCGTGAGACCGCCCCGATTCTGCTACGGAGTCCGGATCTGTCCGGAGCCGGATTATTGGGGTGGGCTCAGCGGGTGTACGTATCAAGAAGGGCTCTCGTGGGGGAAGTTCGTCGCTCCCAAGGACGGCGGTCGATTCGCCGAAGTGTTGAGCGATGCGACGGTGGTGTGGCCTCTGTTGATGATGGGGCTCCTGGAAAGGCAAAAGGCACAAGGACAAAAGGAAACGTGAACGGATTACGTGCGAGGACCACGTGGGTTGTCCTTGCCTTGTGCCTTTTGTCCGTTGCCGGTCACCTTGTAGCCACGGCGTCGGCGTCAGATGGATCGCCGGCGGCGGATCCTCGGATCAGAGGCAACGTCGAGGCGCCGGTGACCCTCATCGAGTATTCCGATTTTACGTGTGGGTATTGCCTCAAATTTTTTAAGGACACCTGGCCTCGCATTCAGGCCCGCTATGTCGATACAGGAAAGGTGCGGTTTCTCTACCGGGACTATCCCCGGGCTGATCAAGGCCCGGGCCTTGATGCTGCGACGGCGGCGCGATGTGCCGGGGCGCAGGGTCAGTATTGGGCGATGCATGATCGCTTGTTTGCTGAAGGAGGCCGACTCGACAAGGCGGTCTATCTCCGTCATACGACCGCACTCGGACTTGATCGATCCGCGTTTGAACGGTGTATGAAGGATGGGCGGTATACGAAGTCAATTTTTGAAGATCGGCAAGAGGCCAATGGCTGGGGGTTTCACGGAACTCCGGGCTTCATTCTTATGCGAACAGCCGTTGAGCCGACGGAGAAACAACCGGCCGTTGCGATTCCGGGAGCGTTTCCGTTCGAGATGTTCGCCGAGGAAATTGACCGGCTCCTTGCGAGCGCTCCACATTAGCAAGATCGTACTGGGGGTTGAGGAACCCGCATTGCCGGTTTGCGCGGGCCCTATGACCGCATCCACCACGTTCGTAACAAGGTAGGAATTTCTTATGGCTTTTACGCAGTCTTTTTGGCCAGTCTCCCATCGTAGCGACGATTTTTGGGTCTGCATGTCTTGCCTGGGGGAAGTTTTCTATCACAAAGTCCCCATGCCGGATTGTCCTTCGTGTCACGGTGTTTCGACCTACGAAGGGTTTACCCTTGAAGCGATTCGCGATTGGGGAACAGAAGAGCTGATCGCCAAGGCGGTGGCTGCCCAGCAGGCCTCCATCGCCGCTCAACCTGCCGTTGAATCTGCTGCACCGGTCGAAGCGGCGGATTAATTATTGGTGACCCCAGCGAGTATCTCTGTGCAGGACCCGCGTCCCTTTCTTGTTCACGGTCAATGGAAGCAAGGCGACAGGACGGCCCATGTCGTCAATCCGTTCACTGGACAGGTGATTGCTGACGTCGTCCAGGCGGCTGAGTCTGATATGGAACAGGCTATCGCCTCGACGTCCGGCGCGGCCGCGACAATCGGCAGACTCGCCGCGCATGCCCGCTACAACATTCTCCAGCAGATCGCCGCACTCGTCTATCGACGGCGAGACGAGTTCGCCTCGACCATCACCACTGAGGCGGGCAAGCCGATTGCCGATGCAAAACGAGAAGTCAGCCGAGCGGTTCAAACCTTTACGGTTGCCGCCGAAGAGGCGAGACGGATTCCAGGGGACATGGTGCCGCTTGATTGGACACCCGGCACTGATTCCCATCTCGGCATTCTCCGCCGCTTTCCCATCGGCCCCATTCTTGGCATTACTCCGTTCAACTTCCCGTTGAATCTTGTCGCGCACAAGGTGGCGCCGGCACTTGCGGCCGGTAATCCGATCCTCATCAAGCCCGCGCCCCAGACACCGCTGACGGCCTTGCTATTAGGAGAGATTGCGTTGGAAGCGGGACTTCCTCCGGGCGGGCTCAATGTGGTGCCGTGTGACAACGCGCTCGCCGAGCGGTTTGTCATGGATCCACGGTTCAGGCTGTTGAGCTTCACGGGAAGCGCGCCGGTGGGGTGGATGTTAAAAGCCAAGTGCGGAAAGAAAAAAGTCACGCTCGAACTTGGCGGCAATGCGGGTGTGGTGATCGAGCCGGATGCCGACCTTGAACTGGCGGCACAGCGCTGCGCCGCCGGAGGCTTCGGCTACGCCGGGCAGACCTGTATTTCTGTGCAGCGGGTATTTGTGCACCATTCGATTGCGGATCTTTTTACGACGAAGCTGCTGATGCATGTCGCGCGATTGAAGGCCGGGGATCCGACTGATGAGGCGACGATCATTGGCCCGATGATCGATCAAGCTGCCGCCCAGCGTATCGAGAGCTGGATCGGCGAAGCCGTGGCAGAGGGGGCGCGAATATTGTTGGGCGGGAAGCGGATGGGATCAGTCTTCGAGGCCACGGTCCTGTCGAATGTGAAACCGGAGATGAAGGTTTCGTGCCGGGAGGTGTTCGGGCCCGTGGTCACGGTGACACCGTATCGCCAGTTCAGCGAGGCCGTCGCTTCGCTGAATCAATCGGACTATGGGCTGCAAGCCGGTGTGTTTACGCAGGACATCAATAAAATCTTTCATGCCTTTCGTCATCTGGAAGTGGGCGCTGTTCTGGCGAACGAAATCCCCACGTTTCGTGCCGATCATATGCCCTATGGCGGTGTGAAAGATTCCGGTCTGGGACGCGAGGGGATCCGGGCCGCGATCGAAGACATGACGGAGCCAAGATTGTTGGTTCTGAACCTGAAGGAACCAGCCGGCCCACCCTGAAGAAAATCTTCAGAAGATATTGCGAAGCAGGTCCAATCTTGATACAACAGCGGCCCTATACCTGCAGCCGATCTGGTCTGTGTCGTTTGTCTGGCCTGTCTCGCCGTCGGGCGCAACCAAACAAACCAGAAAAACCAGATTAACAGAATCAACCAGACGAAGGGGGAGACGATGGTACCTACGCAAATGTTTCTGACGAGAGGGGTAGGAGTCCACAAGGAGAAACTGGCCTCCTTCGAGCAGGCGCTACGCAGTGCCGGCGTGGCCTATTGTAACCTCGTCACCGTTTCTTCCATTCTTCCCCCAAATTGCAAGATCGTCCCGCGGAAGCGCGGAGAGCAGCTGGTGAATCCTGGTGAAATTACGTTTTGTGTGATGGCCCGGTCCGAGACCAACGAACGAAACCGGCTGGTCTCAGCCTCGATCGGCCTTGCGGTTCCCACCGACCGCCGCACCTACGGATATCTGTCAGAGCATCATGCCCATGGCGAGACGGATGAGGAAACGGGAGAATACACGGAAGACCTCGCGGCGCAAATGTTAGCCACGACGTTAGGCGTCGAGTTCGATCCCAACATTGCCTGGAAAGAACGCGAGCAAGTCTTCAAGATGGCCGGAAAGATCGTGAAGACCTTGAATATTACACAGTCGGCCATCGGCAAGCCGGGCAAGTGGACCACCGTCATCGCGTTGGCGGTCTTTATTCCTGAGGAGAATCTTCCCAAGCGTTCCCGTCGTTAGCGTTCTGCGTCTATTTGAATGTCATATGCCTGAAAAGCCTGTGCGTGTAGTGGAAGAGAACCCATGACGCTTCCGGCTGGTTGGGAAGGCCCGGACCATAACTTCCTGGGGATTGACGAACCCTGGTGCCATCCAGACCAAGCCGGTGTCTACGTCCTTCCCGCCCCCTACGAACATACCTCCAGCTATATTCTTGGATCGGATCGCGGGCCCTCTGCCATTCTTGAGGCCTCCTGCCAGGTTGAATGCTATGACGAACAGCTCGGATGCGAACCCTTTCGAGAGTGGGGGGGCATTGCTACCGCGTCGGCCTTGGATCTCGGAGGAAAAGTCGATCGCGCGGCCGTCGAGGCCATCGAATCGTTTGTCTCTCCGCATGTCGGAACCGGACGGTTTCTGGTGACGTTGACGGGAGAACACACCGGGGCGCTCGGAGCGATTCGAGCGCATGCAAAGCGCTATCCGCAGCTCTGTGTGGTGCAGATCGATGCGCACGGGGATTTGCGCGACGCCTACCAAGGGAATCCTTTCAGCCATGCCAGTGTGATGGCACGGGTAGTGGAGGATGGACATTCGTTGGTACAGGTGGGCATCCGGTCGGTTGGTACCGAAGAGATCGCTCGTATCAACAAGACGGATCAGATCAAGACGTTCTTTGCGGCGACTATCCTGGATCCCTCAGGTCCCTATGAAGGCAAAGCCACCAGATGGATTCCTGACGTGGTTGCGGCCTGCCGGGGGCCGGTCTATCTGACATTCGACTGCGATGGATTGGACGCGTCGATCGTTCCTGCGCTGGGGACCCCGGAGCCGGGAGGCCTGGGATGGTACGACACCCTCAACCTCATCACCGCCCTCGCGAACGGTCCCGGCATCGTCGGCATGGACGTGAGCGAGATCGCTCCCATTGAAGGGTTTGTGGCGCCGCAATTTTCCATCGCACGCTTGATCTATCGTATTCTTGGCCGCATTAAGGCCGGTCGCCGAGTGCACTGATTCCGATTCAAGACGCTCCGTCACGAATCAAACCGCAGCGTGCGTGCCCCGTGACCACTACAATTCGCATCAACAAGTTTTTCACGGAGCATGGGATCTGCTCTCGGCGCGAGGCGGACCGCTTGGTCGAATTGGGAACAATCACGATCAACGGGCATGCGGCAAAGATGGGCGACCGGGTGGGCCCCACCGATGTCATCGCCCGCGACGGCCGGGTGATTCCCTGGGGCAAGGCGCCCGTCTATATCAAATATCATAAGCCGGTCGGTGTCACGACGACGAGCGAGCCGCATGTCGACCGGAATATCATCGAGGAAATCGGGCATTCCGAGCGGATTTTCCCAATCGGACGGCTGGACAAGGACTCGTCCGGTCTCATCCTCATGACGAACGACGGCGACATTGTCAACGAGATTCTTCGCACCGAGTTCGGCCACGAGCGGGAGTATCTCGTAGAGGTCGACCGTCCATTCGGCCAATCGTTTCTGGACCAGATGTCCTGCGGCGTAGAGGTACTCGGAAAAAAGACGAAGCGGTGTCAGACGGCCCGCGTAGGGCGCAATCGGTTTCGCATCGTCCTCACAGAAGGGCTCAACCGGCAGATCAGGCGGATGTGCCGGGCGCTCGATTACCGGGTGACGAGCCTCCATCGTGTCCGGATCATGCACATTACCGTGAAGGGACTGGGTGTCGGGACGTGGAAGGAATTGACTGCAGAAGAACGAGAGCAGCTGCTGGAGGCCGTGGGCCGTTCCAAGGCCTAACCCGCATTATTCATGAACGCTTTGACTGCAGCTGCCTGCCTTGACCGTGCCGGACGGAGTCGTTAAGGTGGGCATGCTGGTACGTGCTGCGGAATCGGACTCAGGGGCAAGGGAAGGAGACACAGGTTCATGAGTGGGACAGGACGAAAATCGAGTCGGCCTCACCGAAAGGGTGATCGCACGATTCAGACTGGCAAGCCGGTCGTTGGGGTATTGGGAGGGAGTAAATCCGATTTCCACATTTTGGAAAAAGCCGGGGCGATTCTGGCTGAGCTGGACATCCCGTATGAATTATTGGTTGTCTCCGCTCACCGAACCCCAGACCGGTTGTTTGAGTATGCCACGACTGCGCCTGGTCGGGGTATCGAGGTCATCATTGCCGGAGCCGGGGGCTCGGCGCATTTGCCTGGAATGCTGGCTGCCAAGACGCATCTTCCGGTGATCGGCGTGCCGATTCCAACGGAAAATCTTCACGGGCTCGATTCCTTGCTGTCGATTGTTCAGATGCCGAGAGGAATTCCCGTGGCGACTGTCGCGATCGGCGGGGCCGAAAACGCCGGGCTGCTGGCGGCCCAAATTCTGGGCGGGCGCTATCCAGGGATTGCCGAGCGTGTCAAGCGCTATCGTGTCGCTCAGACGGAAAGTGTGTTGAATTCTGCCGAAGCCATGGGAACAAGTCTGGGTAATCTCGGAGCTGATGAGGCGAGTCGGCAGTCGTGACCGAAAAGGCCCTCGAACCTGGATCAGTCCTCGGTGTACTGGGTGGGGGGCAGCTGGGGGCGATGTTCGCCAGCGCGGCGCGCCGGATTGGGTATCACGTCGCAGTGTGGGATCCCGATGCCGATGCTCCTGCGCATCGCATGGCATGCCGCTCGTTCACCGCGCCATTCTCGGACACTGCCGCGCGTACGCAATTTTCCCACACCGTCCATGCTGTCACGTTTGAATGGGAGAATGTGCCGGCTGAACTCTGTGAGTGGCTGGAACAGCGCCATCGGGTTCGGCCTGCCGGTGCCGTGCTCCGGATCATTCAGGATCGGATCGCGCAGAAGCAGTTTCTGCAATCCGGCCGACTTCCCGTCCAGTCATTCGTCGCGATCGAGTCGCCTGATCAATTGGCAGAAGCTGTTCAGCAGGTTGGTGTCCCGGCCGTGTGCAAGACGGCGACGTCCGGCTACGATGGGAAAGGGCAGTGGATTCTTCGTCAGAACTCCGATGTCGCGCAGGTTGAGCAGGCGTTGCGGATGGTCGCCAAGTCAGGCTTCAGGTGGATTCTGGAAACATTCGTGAATTTTGAGCGAGAGCTCTCCGTTCTCGTGGTCCGAGGAGAGGGAGGTGAGTGCCAAATCTATCCCGTGGTAGAAAATCGACATGAACAAGGCATTTTGCGTATGACACTAGCGCCGTCCACGGTGTCTTCTGACGTGGCAACGAGAGCCGCTGAACTCGCCGGTCAAGCCGTGAGGACGCTGAATGGCGTGGGAGTCTTCTGTGTCGAACTTTTCCAAGTCGCAGGCGACGATCTGCTCATCAATGAAATTGCGCCCCGCCCCCATAACTCCGGCCACTACACGCTGGAAGCGTGCAGTGTGTCGCAGTTCGAGCAACAGGTTCGTGTCGTCTGTGGCATGCCGCTTGGAGAAGCGCGGCTCTTGAGCCCGGCGGCCATGGTGAATCTCATTGGTGAAGAGGCTCGATCCGTGACGTCCCGCCGAGGTTTCACTGACCTGCTTTCTATTCCAGGAGCCGTGCTTCATCTCTACGGGAAGCGAGTCGTTCGTCCAGGCAGGAAGATGGGCCATGTGACGTTCCTCGCTGATCGGAGCGAGGTGGCGGCCGAACGGGCTCACCAGTTCATGGCACAGCTCGTGTAAGGCTGTCAGAGTTCGTTCCCACAGAGAAACCAAGAAGAACCAGCACAAGGTGGTAGCCCCCTGTCCGACTTGAGTGAGGCCCCCGTTCCATTTTGTCAGTATCTGTGGGCTGCTGGCTCCGGTAAGGGCCGGGAGGGAGATGAAATGCCAAGCAAATGGGACTATTCCGGCTGGGGGTAGGGGTACGGAACTTGCTGAATCCTTTGTGCCGTTGCACAGAGGAGCGCCAGCGACCATGTCACATAATTCGGTTCAAACTGGCCACAGCCAAGCTTCTTGCCGGCTCTACCGACTGCTCACG
>Ga0214471_10004982_pt1 | contig 10241 bp, 7 predicted proteins | sample RVTome_5_FD_207665 | JGI IMG/M metagenome (GOLD analysis project Ga0214471, IMG submission 207665) | Soil microbial communities from uranium-contaminated site in the Upper Colorado River Basin, Wyoming, United States - RVT142D155 | ecosystem: Environmental > Terrestrial > Soil > Contaminated >... | reverse complement strand
AGTCCCACGATGTGCCGTCCCGGGAGGTCCAGATGCGGGCGTCCAGGTTGAACAGCCCGAACTGGTTCGGCCAGAAGTTGGTTCCTCCCGCCACCAGTCCGTGCGGTCCCATTACCAGTGAGCTGATCCGCTGCTGCCCGAACCCGCCCAGCGCCGGGTCGAAGATCCGCGTCCACTCCAGGCCATCTGCCGACACCCAGACGGCGGCGTCCACCTGGTTTCCCCGGGCGTCGTGACCGGCGGCGACGAACCCGAACTCCGTGCTCAGCACCGTGCTGATCTCCTGGTCGCCCTCGCCGCCGAGAGAGGGATCGAGGACCTGGATCCACTCGAGTCCGTCGGAGGATGCCCAAATGGCGGCGTCGATATCGCTCCCGGAGGCGTCGAGACCGGCGGCGATGACGCCGGGGCCGCCGAGCGCCACGCTCACGATCGCCTGAGTGCCGGGCCCGCCCAGGGCGTCGCTGGCAACGCGCTCCCACGACGCTCCGGCTGTCGACACCCAGACTGCGGCATCGGCGTCGGAGCCGGATGCGTCGAAGCCGGCGGCCACGAATTCACCCTCGGCGTGCACGACCGCGTTGATGATTTGATACGGCGCATCGACGATGCTCGCATCGTCCGAGCGAACCCAGGTCCCGGGAGGGAGCGTCGGGGGCGCCTCGGTGGTCGAGGTGCTCACGCCCGGCGCCACGTCGACGACGGTGGTCGATCCGGAGCACGCCGCCAGGAGCACTCCAGCGGCAGCGATGGGGAGACGGCGCCGAAGCAGGTGACCCTCCTCGTCCGCGGAGATCGGACGACCTCAGGATGCCAGACGGGGTGGCCTTGTGCCTGGTTGGGGGCAGTAGCCTCGGCTGCCATGTTCCCGGACTTCGACTACCCGGCCCGCCTCGACCGGCTGCGCAGCCTGATGTCGGACAGGGGGATCGACGTCGCCTTGCTCTCGGTCGGCGCCGATCTGCCCTACTTCACCGGCTACGAGGCGATGCCACTCGAACGCCTCACGATGCTGGCGGTCCCGCGCGACGCCGCCGCCCTGCTGGTTGTTCCCCTCCTGGAGGCTCCCCGGGTGGTCGACCGGCGCGGCGCCTTCTCGGTTCGAGCCTGGGGCGAGACCGAGGACCCGATCGGCATCGTCGCCGAAGCTTGCGGGACCGCCGGCGCCATCGCCGTCGCCAACCCGACCTGGGCCGTCTTCCTTCTCGGACTGCAGGCGGCGCTGCCGGGCGCCTCGTTCTCCTCGGCAACTCCGCTCACCCGCGAGCTACGGATGCGCAAGGAGGCGGAGGAGATCCACTGGCTGCGGCACGCCGGAGCGGCCACCGATCGCGTGGTAGCGCGTCTGGGGGAAGTTCGCTTCGCCGGCCGCCCGGAGCGGGAGGTCGCCGGCGACATCGCCGCCATGACCGTGGCCGAGGGTCACGATCTGTCCACCTTCACGATCCTGGCCTCGGGCCCCAACTCTGCATCACCCCACCACGAGACGGGGGACCGGGTCCTGGTCGAGGGCGACGCCATCGTGCTCGACTTCGGAGGCCGGGCTCACGGCTACCACTCCGATACCACCCGCACCCTCCATGTCGGACCCCCGGGTGAGCGCTTCGCGGATGCGTTCGCGGTGCTCGAGGAGGCGCAGGCGGCGGGGCGGGCGGCGGTTCAGCCGGGCATTCCTGCACAGGAGATCGATCGGGCGACCCGGGCGGTCATCGACGCCGCCGGGTACGGCGAGTACTTCATCCACCGCACCGGGCACGGCATCGGCCTCGAAGGCCACGAGCACCCGTACATCGTCGAGGGCAACGACCTCCCGGTCGAGACGGGGATGACCTTCTCGATCGAGCCAGGGATCTACATCCCCGGCGAGTTCGGGATGCGTATCGAGGACATCGTCGCCGTGGGCGCCGATGGGGTCGACGAACTGAACCGCTCGAATCGCAAGCTGCGCCTGGTGGACTGAACCCGCATCCCGCCCGGGTAACGGGCAACGGGCAACGGGTAACGTTTCTTTCCCGTGGACACCGACCAACTCGCCGTAAACACGATCAAGGCGCTGGCCATGGACGCCGTGGAGCGCGCCCAGAGCGGTCATCCCGGCATGCCGATGGGGATGGCCGACATCGCCGTCGTCTTGTGGACCCGGCACCTCATGGTCGATCCCGGGGACCCCAAGTGGTTCGATCGCGACCGGTTCGTGGTGTCGAACGGGCACGGGTCGATGCTGCTGTACGCGTTGCTCCATTTCGCCGGGTTTGACATGACGATGGACGACATCCGCAACTTCCGGCAGTTTGGCTCCCCGACCCCGGGCCACCCCGAGATCGACCAGGCGCGCGGAATCGAGACCACCACCGGCCCGCTGGGCCAGGGGTTCGGGACGGCCGTCGGGATGGCCATTGCCGAGGCGCACCTGCGCGCCGTGTTCGGCCCCGATCTGGTCGACCATCGCACCTACGCCTTCGTCAGCGACGGGGACTTGATGGAGGGGATCTCGTCGGAGGCCGCCTCCCTTGCCGGCCGCCTCGGTCTCGGCAAGATCGTCTACCTGTACGACGACAACGAGATCTCCATCGGCGGCAACACCGACATCACCTTCACCGAGGACGTCAACGGCCGCTTTGCCGCTTTCGGGTGGCACGTCCTCGACATCGACGGCCACGACCGGTCCGCGGTCGACGAGGCGATCACGGAGGCGAAAGCGGACGACCGGCCCAGCCTGATCGTCTGCCACACCCACATCGCCCACGGCGCCCCCACCAAGCAGGACACCGCCGAGGCCCACGGCAATCCTCTCGGGGAGGACGAGATCGCCGCCACCAAGCGCGAGATGGGTTGGCCCCCCACCTCGGCGTTCGAGGTTCCCGGCGAGGTCTACGCCCTGTTCCGGGAGGCGATGGCAAGGGGAGCGGAGGCACGATCGCACTGGGAGGATCGCCGCGACGCCGCGCTCCAGGGCGATGCCGACCTGCGGGAGCGGTGGGAGGCCCACATGTCACCCCCGCGGGTCGAGGTGGGTGCCCTCGGGTTCGAAGTGGGGGCATCGGTCGCCACCCGCAAGGCGTCGGGGAAGGCGATCAACGCCATCGCTCCCGTGTTCCCCTCGCTGCTTGGAGGATCCGCCGACCTGGCGCCGTCGACCAACACACTGATCGACGGCAGCCCCGAGTACCAGGACGATCCCGCCGGTCGCAACTTCCGTTTCGGGGTGCGCGAGCACGCCATGGGTGCCGCGGTCAACGGCATGGCGATCCACGGCGGGCTCCGCCCATACGGGGCGACCTTCCTCACCTTCAACGACTACATGCGGCCCGCCACGCGCCTGGCGGCGCTCATGGACGCTCCGAGCATCTTCATCTACACCCACGACTCGATCTTCCTCGGGGAGGACGGCCCCACCCACCAGCCGATCGAGCACCTGGCCTCGCTGCGCGCCATGCCGAACATGTGGGTCATCCGCCCCGCCGATGCCGGCGAGACCGGCGAGGCCTGGGAGATGGCTCTGCGCCGCACCAAGGGCCCCACCTGCCTGATCCTCACCCGTCAGGGCCTCCCCGTCCTCGACCGCGCCGGCCTCGAGGGCGCGGCCCACCGCGGTGGCTATGTGATCCGCGAGGGCGACGACGCGGTCCTTGTCGCCACCGGGTCCGAGGTCTGGGTGGCGCTGGAGGCGGCCGAGTCGCTGGTGGACGACGGCATCTCGCTGCGGGTTGTTTCCCTGCCCTGTTGGGAGGCGTTCCTCGAGCAGGAGGATTCCTATCGCACCGGGGTGCTCGGCGACGGTCTGCCCCGGGCCTCCCTCGAGGCAGGCGCCACCTTCGGCTGGGAGCGCATCGTGGGCGACGGCGGCCTGATGATCGGCGTAGACCACTTCGGCGAGTCCGCCCCCTGGGAGAAGATCGCCGAGGAGTGGGGCTTTACGCCCAAGGCGGTCGCGAAGCGGGTGAAGGGTTGGCTCAAGGCCAAGGGGTTGAAGGGGCAACGGCCGACGGCTAGATGATCTTGCGGGAGGCGGGAGGCGGGAGGCGGGAGGCCGCCGAGCGCAGCGAGGCTCTACTCCCTGGAAGCGTCGATGTACCCGCGCGACTCCAGGTGGAGGATGATCCGCTGCGCCGCCTGCTCGGGTGAGATTTCGGTGGTGTCGATCACCACGTCGGCGTCACCGGGCTCCTCGTACGGGTCGGAGATCCCGGTGAACTCTTCGATGATCCCGGCGCGCGCCTTGGCGTAGAGCCCCTTGCGGTCCCGCGATTCGCACACTTCGAGCGGCGTGGACACCCAGACCAACTCGAACCCGCCGAGCGGGTCGATCAGCTCTCGCACCTGACGGCGTACGCCGTCGTAGGGGGCGATCGGCGCGCAGATGGCGATGCCGCCGTTCCGGGTGATCTCGGAGGCGACGAAGCCGATCCGCAGGATGTTCAGGTCGCGATGCTCCTTGGAGAATCCCAATTCCGATGAGAGGTGCTTGCGCACGATGTCGCCATCGAGGAGGGTGACCGGTCGGCCACCCATTTCGAGCAGTTTCACGCGGAGCACGTTGGCCATCGTCGACTTGCCCGAGCCCGAGAGCCCGGTGAGAAATACCGTGAAACCCTGCCGGCCTCGTGGCGGGTGCGTCCTGCGCAACTCGTCCGCGACCTGCGAGAACGTGAACCATTCGGGGATCTCGCGGCCGTCCTGGAGGCGGTCACGCAGCTCGGTCCCGGAGATCGAGAGCGTCTTGACACCGTCGGGTACCTCGTCCGCCGGCCGGTAGGTGTCCTCGTCGGGTAGGTACACCATCATCTTGAAGTCGACCATCTCGACGCCGATCTCGTCCTGGTGCTCGGCGAGTAGGTGCTGGGCGTCGTAGGGGCCGTAGAACGGGGTGCCGTTCGAGTCGCTCCCCGGGCCGGCGTGGTCCCGGCCCACGATGAAGTGGGTGCACCCGTAGTTCTTGCGGATGATGGCGTGCCACACCGCTTCGCGAGGACCGGCCATGCGCATCGCCAGCGGCAGCAGCGACAGCTCGGCGGTGTTGTTTGGGTACCTCGACATCACCGCCTGATAGGCGCGGACCCTCGTGTAGTGGTCGACGTCACCCGGTTTGGTCATGCCGACCACCGGGTGGATCAGCAAGTTTGCCGCCACCTCCCGCGCCGCACGGATCGTCAGCTCGAGGTGGGCACGGTGCATAGGGTTGCGGGTCTGGAAGGCGACGATACGGCGCCATCCCCGGCGGGCAAAGCGCTGACGGACCTCGGCAGGGGTCATCCGCAGGGTCGAGAAGTCGTAGTGATGGGGGAGAGAGATCGCCTCGAGCGTGCCACCCACGTACCAGGGTTGGCGGTCCAGGAGATGGGCGACTCCGGGGTGCTCCCGGCTGTCGGTCCCGAAGACCTTGCGCGCTTCCACCTCGCGGTCCGGCTGCCACACGTCGGAGACACGCAGGCCGGCCAGCATCACGCCCTCGTCGTCGCGCAGCGCGAGCATGTCCCCTTCTGCGAGCGACGACGCCAGCTCCTCGGGGACATCGAGGGTGATCGGAATAGGCCACAGGGTGCCGTCGGCCAGCCGCATGTCGTCCCGGACGCTCTCGTAGTCGGCCTTGCCCAGGAAGCCGGTGAGGGGGGAGAAGCCGCCGTTGATCAAGAGTTCGAGGTCGCAAAGATGGCGCGGCGACAGGGCGTAGGAGGGCCAGTCGCGCGATTGGTCGCGCAGCTCGTCGGCACGGTCCCGGGTGACGATGAGGTCGACGAGCACCCCACCGTGGGGCGCGATCAGGCTGTCGGGCACGAAGATCCTTCCGGAAGCGACCGCGGGCGATGTGCGCCGCTCCGAAATGCTAACGGTCGCGGCTCCAGCCCCGGCTTCTGCCCCGGCCAGACGATTCGCTCTGAGACTGGGGACTGGGGGGCTGGGGGCTGGGGGCTTCCGGTACGCTCGCCGCCTTGGATCCCTCGTCCTTCCTCGCCGTCTGGGCCGCAGGTGTCGCCGCCGGCGCCGCGCTGGTGGCGTATTGGCGGATCGTCGGCCCCGGGTACATGTGGCTCTCCAGCGGTGCGGTGCTGCTCTTTGGCATTCCCGCCGCACTGGGAGCGGAGGCGGCGTGGGTGGGGTGCGCGCTGATCGTCGCCAGCGGGTTGCTGGCCCGGCGGCCGATCACCGCCGCGGTAGCGGCGGCGGCCGCAGCCGCCGTCTTCGTGACAGTGGCCGCCGTGGAGGGAACCCCGGTGCTCGCGGTCACGGGGGCCTTCTTCCTCGGAGGCGTGACCACCGAGATGATGCTCGGCCACTGGTACCTGGTTGATCCGCGTCTGCCCCGGTCGGCGTTGCGCACGCTGGCGCTGATCGGTGTCGCCGGGGCCGTTGCCGACACGGCCGTGGCCGGCGTCCTCGGGGCGATACCGTGGCCCACCGTCGATGCAGTCATGGGATGGGCATTCCTCGTCCTCGCCGCCCCAACGTCGCTCCTGATAACCGCGGTCTGGTTCGCACTTCGTGAACGCGGATACGCCGCGGTGATGGCCGCCACCGGCCTCTCCTACCTCGCCCTGCTCACGGCGATAGGAGCAGCGGTTCTGGGAAGGGCGCTGGTCTGAGGCGGTGGTCGCCCGTCGCCCGTCGCCCGTCGTCCGTCGCCCGTCGCCCGCGAGAAGCGCGCCCACGGTTCTTGCCGGTTGCCGGTTGCTCTGGCCAGTTCCAAGGCCCGTCGACCGCGCTCGTAGACTCCGAACCGTGAAGATCTACACCCGGCGCGGTGACGACGGCTCTACCGGGCTCTTCCACGGGGGGAGAATCGCCAAGGACGGCACCGGTCCGGAGGCGTATGGGACGGTCGATGAAGCCGTCTCTGCTCTCGGGCTTGCCCGTGCAGCAGCCACGGGGGGCCTCGCCGGCCAGATCCTCGATGTGCAGCGGGAGCTGTTCGTGGCGGCTGCCGAGCTGGCCACCTCTCCCGAGCGGAGGGGGATGCTGGAACCCGGGGTGTCGCTCACGACCTCGTCGATGGTCGTCGAGCTCGAGTCGCGTATCGATGCGATCGAGGCGGAGCGCGGGATGCCCACGGAGTTCGTGGTCCCCGGCGGATCGCCGGTGGCGGCCGCACTCGACCTGGCCAGGTCGATCGTGCGCCGGGCCGAGCGGCGCGCCGTCACCCACGTGCGCCAGTCGGAGATCGAGGACACCTTCGTGGTGCCGTATCTCAACCGGCTCGCCGACTATCTGTACATGCTGGCCAGGTCCGCCGAGGCGTCGTGGGTACCCAGCCGGACCGAATCCGAGGAGGACGAATGATCGAGATCCGCGGCACCGTCGACGGAGAGGAGACCGCCGACGCGGTCGTGCTCGGTGTGGGGGAGGACCGGGCGTTCGACGACGCCGGACGCTGGGTCTTGGAGCGCATGCCCCGCCTCGAACGGATCATGGACGAGGCGGAGTTCACCGGGAAGCCGGGCCAGAGCCTCTCCGTCGCCGGGGCCGGCGAGGTGCCTTACACGCGGGTGGTGTTCGTCGGCATGGGCGCCGAGCCCGATGCCGAGCAGGTGCGCTGTGGCGCCGGGACGGGCGCCAGGGGCCTGTTCAAATCGGAGACGGTGGCAACCACCCTCCATGCCACCCCCGTCGACGGAGCCGCCGAGGCCGTGGGCCTCGGGTTCACCCTCGGCGCCTACTCCTTCACGAGGCACAAGAGCGACCCCAAGCCCTCACAGACGGCGACCCTCGTCCTCCTCGACGCCGACGACGACGCCATCGCAGCGGCGCACCGCGGTCGGGCAATCGCCGGCGGGGTGAACCTGGCCCGCGATCTCATCAACACCCCGGCGATGGAGAAGGCGCCGGAGGCGCTGGCGCAGGTCGCTCGTGACATCTCCGATCGGGTCGGGCTGCGGATTCGCGTGCTCGACGAGGCCGAGATCGCCGCTGAGCGCCTCGGCGGGCTGCGGGGCGTGTCGCTGGGTGCCGAGAATCCGCCGCGCCTCGTCGAACTCCGCTACGAGCCGGAGGGAGCCAAGGCCTTCGTCGCCTTTGTCGGTAAGGGCATCGTCTTCGACTCCGGCGGCCTCTCCATCAAACCGGCCGACAGCATGGAGACCATGAAGACCGACATGTCGGGGGCGGCCGCAGTCTTCGGCGCCATGCAGGTGATCGCCGAGTTGGGCCTCCCGGTGAAGGTGCTGGGGATCACCCCGCTGACCGAGAACATGCCGGGCGGCTCGGCGATGCGCCCGGGCGACGTGCTCGAGATCCGGAATGGCAAGACGATCGAGGTGCTCAACACCGATGCCGAGGGGCGGTTGGTGCTCGCGGACGGGCTGTCGCTCGCAGCCGAAGAGAGCCCGGACCTCATCGTCGACATCGCCACCCTCACCGGGGCAGCCAAGGTGGCGCTCGGGGAGAAGATCGCCGGGCTCTTCGGGGCGGACGAGCCGGCGGCCATCGTGTCGGAGGCTGCTGCGGCGGCCGGCGAGCGGGTGTGGCGAATGCCGCTGCCCGACGACTACCGCAAGAACATCGACTCGGACGTCGCCGACATGAAGAACACCGGACCGCGCTGGGGCGGCGCCATCAACGCCGCCTTGCTCCTCAAGGAGTTCGTGGAGGACGTTCCGTGGGTGCACCTCGACATCGCCGGACCGGCTCGCGCCAGCGATGCCGAGCACTACATCCCCAAGGGCGGTACCGGGTTCGGGGTACGGACGATGGTCGAGGTGGCGAGGAGGATGTCCGAGCGCTGATGGCGTGACGGGCGTCGCGCAGTACGCTCCCCCGACATGGCTCGCCGGAAATTCGTGGCGGCCGTCGTTATCGACGCGGCCGTACTGCTCGCCGCGATGGAGATCGCTTCGATCGTCGTCTTTGGCGACCCGATCCCGTGGAGGGCGCAATCCGAGGCGGGCACAATGCTCGCCGCAATCGGTGCCGGGGCGGCACTCGGTCTATTCGTTTCGTTCCGACCTGTAATCAACACCTTCAGCCGCCCCTCGTACGGGCGAGCGATGTCGATGTCGCTCATCATGCTGGCGAGCACCTCTGTCGCCCTCGTCTTCTCGCGCGCGTACTGGTCCCGGGCATTCGTGCTCGTCACGTTTGCGGCGTGGCTCGGGATCGGACTCGTGCATCGGTGGATCCGCCGTCTGCGGCCATGGACTGAGACTCTCGTGGTGGTGACCCCGGAGAAGGCTCTTGTCGACCACCTGCTTGGGGCTCCACATGCCGATCTCGTGTCGGTCCTGGACCCGGCGGGTTCGCCACCCGATCGTCTTCCGGCTGGTGCGACCCTTGCCGTCGACCTCCGGGCGGTCCTGAGTGACGAGATGGCGCGGTTCGTCTCTTCCTGCAACCTCGCCGGGCTGCCGGTGCGCTCGCTCACGTCGGTGTACGAGGAGCACACCGGGCGGCTCCCCATCGTTCACCTCCACGAGGGGTGGGAGCTGACGGTGCCGCTGGCCCGGCGCAAGCTGTACGTACAGGTGAAACGGGTCATCGACTCGGTCCTCGTTGCCGTGACGCTCCCCGTCTCGGCCGCGGTCGGGGTCCTCATTGCGTTTGCGATCAAGCTCGATTCCCGCGGGCCGGTCATCTTTCGCCAGAGGCGCGTCGGTTTCGCGGGGAGGCCGTTCACCCTGTACAAGTTCCGGACCATGAGTGTGCATCATCCCGACGACGAGCCCCGGTTCGCCGAGCGAGCGGACCATCGCCTCACCCGGGTCGGTCGGGTGTTGCGGCGGGTCAGGATAGACGAGTTGCCCCAGCTGTGGAATGTCCTCAAGGGGGATCTCAGCCTGGTGGGTCCGCGTCCCGAGCAGGGCCTGTTCGTGGAACGCTTCTCCGAGTCGATCCCCTTCTACACCCATCGTCACCTGGTTCGCCCCGGCCTGACCGGCTGGGCCCAGGTCAACTTCGGATATGCCGACAACGAGGCAGACACCGTCGAGAAGCTCTCGTTCGATCTCTATTACGTGAAGCATCTCTCGGTCTGGCTGGACCTCGAGGTTCTCGGTCGGTCGGTCTGGACGGTGATGTCCGGCTTCGGGGCGCGCTGAGGCCCGGTCCGCTGATGCGGCTACGCCCGCTGCGAGCGGGAGAGCACCACGATCATCGCCACTATCAGGGTGAAGGCGATCCCCTCACCAACCAGGAAGCCGGCGCCGACGCGGGCGCTCGGGCTCCCTCCGGCGAGCGCCACCGTGGTCGCGGCGCCGGTGAGGCCGACGAGCCACGCGACGGCGAGGCGACCGGTGGCCCGCATTGCGATCAGG
>Ga0214471_10004980_pt1 | contig 10242 bp, 9 predicted proteins | sample RVTome_5_FD_207665 | JGI IMG/M metagenome (GOLD analysis project Ga0214471, IMG submission 207665) | Soil microbial communities from uranium-contaminated site in the Upper Colorado River Basin, Wyoming, United States - RVT142D155 | ecosystem: Environmental > Terrestrial > Soil > Contaminated >... | reverse complement strand
CAGCACGTGATCATCCGCGGGGTCTCGGTCCTGTCGGGGTGCCCGGTGGATGCCTGCGACATCCGGGCAGGCGCAGCCCTGGTGCTCGCCGGCCTCCGTGCCGACGGGTACACCACCGTGACGGAGGCCCAGCACATCGACCGCGGGTACTCCGACTTCGCCGGCAAGCTGAGGTCACTGGGGGCCGAGATCGTCCGGGAGACGGTCTAAAGGCCCGTTGCCCGTCGCCCGTCGCCCGTCGCCCGTCGCCCGTTCAGTCCGCCTTCCGCCCTCCGCCCTGGAAGAGGCTGAAGGCGTTCCGGCGGATGGCCGATGGCCGATGGCTCGCATGTGATTCCCGCTCTGACTCCACGGTTGGTTACTGTCCCCCCTTCGCGGGAATGTTCCCGTACCCACCCCGTTGGAATGAACGCATGGTCGAAGACAGCACCGCCGTCGTCGAAGAGACCTCGTCAGAGGTCGATCTCGATGCGCTCACCGAAACCCTCGAGTACATACGCCCCGCCCTTCAGGCCGACGGCGGCGACCTGATCCTCCTTGGGGTGGAAGGCGGAACCGTCAACCTGCAGATGGTCGGGGCGTGTGGTGGCTGTCCAATGTCGACGATGACGCTCACGGCTGGGATCGAGCGAATCCTCCGCGATCGGGTCCCCGGCGTCACCGGGATCAACGCGATATAGCGCTGGACTTCCGCCCAGCGCCGCCTTCCGCCCTCAGCCCTCGGCCTTCAGCCGGAGTCGGTCAGGCACTGCGCCGGGCCCGAAATCGGCACGCACACAAGAGGCGGTGGCTGGTGGCTGGTGGCTGGAGGCTTCCTCGGTAACCTCCCCCCGTGTCAGTCACCCCGGACCCATCGACCCTCGTCTCCGCGGCTGCGTCAGGTGATCGGCGTGCTCTCGCCCGTCTGATCTCGATCCTCGAGGACCGCCGCGAGGGGCACGATGAGGTGCTTCCATTGGCGTTTGCCGCCGCGAGACCGGCTCACCGCATCGGTATCACCGGCGCCCCCGGGTCCGGGAAGAGCACCCTCACCGATGCCCTGATCCGGGTGATCCGGGAGTCGGGTGGACCGGTGGCGGTACTCGCCGTCGACCCGACCAGCCCATTCACCGGTGGTGCCGTCCTTGGCGACCGGGTACGCATGCAGGAGCACGTCCTCGACGCCGGCGTATACGTCAGATCGATGGCCAGCCGCGGCCACATGGGCGGCCTCTCGGCCGCTGCTCCCAAGGCGCTGCTAGCCCTCGAAACCGCCCGATTCCCCTTTGTGATCATCGAGACGGTGGGTGTGGGGCAAGACGAGGTGGAGGTCGCCGCTGCCGCCGACACCGTCATCGTCGTCGTCACCCCCGGGTGGGGAGACGGCATCCAGGCCGCCAAGGCAGGCATCCTCGAGATCGGTGACATCTTCGTGGTCAACAAGGCCGACCGGCCGGGGGCCGACGATGCCGCGGCCGAATTGCGGGCGATGCTGGCGTTGGGAGGGGAGTTGGACTGGGAACCGCCGATCATCAAGACCGTGGGGACCAAAGCATCCGGCGTCGGTGAGGTCTGGGACGCCATCGAAGCGCACCGGGAGCACCTCGGTGCCGAGGGTTTGGACAAGGCGCGGGGCCGCCGCCGCCGGGCCGAGCTCGAGACGGCACTGGTCGAGATCCTCAGGGAGAAGGCAAATGAGATCGCTGCCCGCAGCGGCGCGGTGCCGACCGCCGTCGAGGCAGGCGATCTCGACCCCTGGACCGGGGCGCGCCGGCTCGCGGGTGGGTGACGCCGGATCTCAGGCTCGCTTGTCCCACGCCGCGACGTACCAACACGCACGCTGATAAATTTCGTGGTGACACCCAACAGGCTCTGAATCAGAGCCGGGACGGAGCGGAAGATGAACCGGACATCGAGCATGGGGCTTCTGGTATTCGGCATCGTGCTTGGAGTCGTCGGCGCGATCCTCAGGTACGCCGTCGAGGTCGACCCTGACGGATTCGACATCCAAGCCGCGGGCGTAATCATGCTGGTTGTCGGGGTGGCGACCGCCATCGTGGCACTGGCCCTGCTCGCCATCGGCAGCAGTCGCCGGAGCACCGTGACCGAGAGCGTTCAGGCGACGCCGACCGGCGAGGTGCGGACGGAGACACGTTCGGATTCGGGCCCGGAGCTGTAAGAGTCCGGGTCGACGGCCGGGAGCACACCGACTCGGGGCGCCGGACTCCGGGGGTGGGCCACCGCCATGGCTCGGGCGCGCGCCGTCAATCGAGGGGTGAGTTCACCCACACTGCCGCAGTCCCAGCTCCGTCATCCCAGCCAACGGCGACCAGGCCGGGGCCCCCCCACCGCCACGGAGTTCACCCTGTCGGAGGTGCCGCCGAAGACCGCCTCGTCATGGGGTTCCCGGGACCAGACCAACCCATCGGATGACGGCGCTTGCCGCACCCGGGTCTCTGTCAGTCCGACAGACTCACAGGTCTGCGCTGAATGTGTCGCAGGCGCTGGGATCACCGGTGTCCAACCCCACGCGGAACCAGTCCTGGCGCTGCTGTGATGAGCCGTGGGTCCATGTCTCGGGGTTGACCTGGCCCTGGGTCTGCTCCTGGATCCGGTCGTCTCCGACCGCGGCCGCGGCGTCGAGTGCCTGGGCGATCTGGTCGGGGGTGAGGGGCGTGAGGAACCCGGTTTCGACAGCATGGTTGGCCCAGACGCCGGCGTAGCAGTCGGCCTGCAATTCGGTACGAACCGACCCGCTCTCGGCGCCGGACCCGCCGCTCCCCGACCCCAGGGTGCCCATCAGGTTCTGGACGTGATGGCCGTACTCGTGAGCGATGACATAGGCCTCGGCGAATGGGCCGCCCTCGGCACCGAGGCGCTTGGTCAGCTCATCGAAGAATCCGAGATCTATGTAGATCCCGGCATCCGGCGGGCAATAAAACGGCCCCACCGCGCTGGTGGCTTGTCCGCAGCCGGTGCTGACTCCCCCTTCGAAGAAGGTGGTCGGGGCCAGTCGGTACCCCTCCATGGCGTCACCCCAGTAGGCCTGGATGCTGTTCACGTAACCGACGATCCGGCAGTCGTCGCGGGTGTTGGCGTCGGCGCCGGTCTGGCACTCCTCGTTGAGATCGCTGCTCTGCTCGCCGCCCACCGTCTCCCCGCTGAGCGCTCCGACCACCTCCGCTGGGTCGCCACCCATCACCAAGAACAGCACCACGCCCAAGATCCCGGCGATCCCCCCGCCGATGGCGAGACCTCCGCCACGTCCGCGACGATCACGAACCTGGCCCGGGTCGAGTGGTGCGTCCTTCTGAAACGTCATCGATCACTCCACACTGCTCAAGATGACGAACACCGGTCCAGCTCCCGCGAGCCGGGTTGGATCCCCTTACCCAGGGTTCGCGGATGTCGTGCAATATACCGCCACCGATGGCCCGTCTCCCATCAGTGGCAGGACCTGCCTCGTTGGGGTCCGACCGTGCCTGCCTCGAAGGACCCGCGACCGGTCCTCGGCCGAGGCCACCATCTGACATCGGCCCTCCTCTGGTACACAATCAGCCCTACCCGAGCCGGAGAAACCAATGTCACTCGTCCGCTACGAGACCGACGGTCCAGTGGCCGTCATCACCCTCGACCGGCCCCCGGTCAATGCCCTCTCCGCAGGGGTGATCGCCGATGCCGAGACGGTGCTCGATCAGGCGTCTTCCGATGACGTGAGGGCGGTGATCGTCACCGGGTCCCCGCACTTCGCCGCGGGTGCGGACATTTCCGAGTTCAAGGCGGCGATGGAGTCGGGGGACAGCGGCGCCACCTTGGGGGTCGAATTGGGGCATGTCCTCAAACGACTCTCCGCCTTGCCCAAGCCGGTGATCGCCGCGGTGCGCGGGTACGCCCTCGGGGGCGGCCTCGAGGTGGCGATGGCGTGCGACCTCCGGATCCTCTCCGATGACGCCCAGGTCGGCCAGCCGGAGATCAAACTCGGGGTCATCCCGGGCGCGGGCGGCACGCAGCGCCTCGCCCGGCTCATCGGGGTGGGTCGGGCGAAGGACCTGGTGCTCACCGGCCGGATGATCAATGCCGCCACCGCTCTGGAGTGGGGGCTGGCAGACCGGGTGGTCGCCGCCGACGAGCTCGATGAGGCGGCCCGCACTCTGGCGGCCGAGCTCGCCGCCGGTGCCACGGTGTCGATGGGGATCGCCAAGCGGGTGATCGACTCGGGATTCTCGATGCCGCTTGCCGACGCCTTGACGCTCGAGGCGGATGGGTTCCGCGAGGCCTTCGAGACCGAGGATGCCGCCGAGGGCGTGGACGCCTTCCTCGAAAAGCGCCCTCCGTCGTTCAAGGGGCGCTGAGCCGCTGCTGCAACCGCCTCAGATTGCGTCTCCAGATCCGAGCCAGGATCGGGCGGGCCACGAACGCCCCCACCGGTCCACCGAAGAACCACGGAAACCGGACCGTCTCCGCCCATGTGAGCCGCGTGCCCTCAGCCTCGGTTTCGAGGGCAAACCGGCCATTACCGGTGAAAAGGCCGCGGTGGATCACAGCGATCGAGCGCGGGCGATCCCACTCGGTGAACTCCATCTCGTCCGTGGTTCTGAAGGGGCCGATCTTGGTGGCAACGGTCACTCGGGTTCCGATCCCGCGACGACGCTCCCCGACGAACTCGACGGCGGTGGCCTCCGCCATCCATCGAGGGTGGTTTTCGATGCGCTCGAGCTCCTTCCAGACCTCTTCGGGGGCAGCGGGGAGGTGAGTTGCCACCTCGATCGGCCTCATGTCCGGACGCCTTCTTGGGGACCCATCACTCATCGTCCTCGGGAGGCGCGGTCGCGGCCGCCTGCAGGAACTCCGACAGCGCCGACTGGTACGCCTCGGGATCCAGGTTCCAGCTCTCGCCATGATCGGCCCCCGGCACCGTGATCATGGTTGCGAGTTCGCCCAGGGCGGCGATGTACTCCCGGCTGGAGGTGATGGGGGCCTCCGCGTCGTCGGTGCCATGGAACAGGAGCACCGGCACCGCGATCTCCGATGCGGCGTCGATGTGATCGAGCGCGCTCCATTCGACGCCGAACCGGAACGATGCCATCGCCCGTGACCAGTCGACGATGAATCCCGGCACCTTGTCTCCCGCGGCCAGCCCGTCGACGAGCTGGCCGGCATCGAGCACCGGAGAGTCGAAGACGAGTCCGGAGACCATCTCGGTGAGCCGCGAGTTCCGCATGAACACCGACACGATCGAGCCCCCGGTTCCGTAGCCGACCAACACGACGTGGGTCGCGCCCTCGCCGACGGCGAATTCCACGGCCGCCTCGAGATCCGCCCACTCGTTTCGGCCGTATCCGTGGCGGCCGCTGCTGCTCGGCGGGGCCCCGGCGTCGTTCCGGTACGTGATGGTGAGGGTGGGGAGCCCGAGAGCCTGTGCGGTGGGAATCGCTCGGAGCGCCTCGCGCCGGTCTGCCCCGGCACCGTGGACGAACACCACCCAGGTGTCGGATTCACCCGGGGTCAGCCATGCAGGGAGAGGGCCCAGCGGGCCATCGATCAGCGCCTCCCCATACGCGATGCCCCGCGACTCGGGATCGGGGAAGGCCATACGGTCCCATGCGGCGCGCTGGCCGGCCGCCACGAGACCGTCGATGGCGATCAGCTGGCGGCTGACCACTCCTGCGGCTTCCGCCAGCACCGGACCGACCTTGGCGTAACCCTCGGAGAAATCGAGGCCCCATTGGCCCGGCTTGGTGGTGCGGGAATCCGTGGGAATGCTGACCTGGGCGGCGGCGACGTGCAGGAGGACCACATCCGGCGTGGTGTCGAGGGTCCGCGAGGCGAACACCTCGCGTTCGATCTCGCCCGAGTAGTACCAGGTGGCGGCGAACAGGCCGGCGGCGACGACGAAGACGGTGATGGCCAGCCCACGGGACAGCCAGAGTCTCGCCCGCTTGGTGACCATCGTGCGATCGTACTTCGGGGCTCCGCTGTACCGCTCTTGTGCGATCCCGGCAATTGGCAAATGGCGATCCCCACGTCTTGCTGGTTGCCGTCTCATCGCCCACGGGACAATGTCTCAGGTCCGGGCAATACTCTTGCCCCGATGCTCTACCTGGATCACGCCGCCACCACGCCGCTTCGACCGGAGGCTCGCGAGGCGATGGCGCCGTTCCTCGACGCCGAGTTCGGCAACCCGTCGGGCATCCACTCGGTCAGCCGGCGGGCCAAGAACGCCCTCGAGGATGCCCGCGAGCGAGTGGCCGCGCTCCTCGGGGCGGCTCACCCCCTCGACATCGTCTTCACCGGCGGGGGCACCGAGTCGGACAACCTGGGCGTCGCCGGACCCGCCCTCGCCGGCGGCGACCGCGGCGGTGTGGTGACCACGGCCATCGAGCACGACGCGGTGCTGGAGACGGCGAGGTTCCTCGGGCGCCTGGGATGCCCGGTGGCGATTGTCGGCGTCGATGATCTGGGCCGTGCCCACCCGGCCGAGGTCGCCGCGGCGCTCACCGGTCGGACCCGGATCGTCTCGGTGATGGCGGCGAACAACGAGACCGGTGTGGTCCAGCCGGTTGCCGAGATCGCCTCGGCGGTTCGGGCGGACGGGCCGCAAGCCCTCATCCACAGCGACGCAGTCCAGGCGTACGTCTCCCGAGAGGTGGGGCTCGACTCTCTCGGCGTCGACCTGCTGACCGTGGCATCGCACAAGGTCGGTGGCCCCAAGGGCGTCGGCGTGCTGGCGATGCGTCCCGGCATCGACCTCGAGCCGGTGATCCACGGAGGAGGCCATGAGCTCGGCCGGCGCTCGGGCACCCACAACGTGGCCGGGATCGTCGGCATGGCGGCAGCACTCGAGGCCGCTTCGAAGGACCGTGAGCGGTTCACCCACGACGTCGAGGAGGCCAGGCGCCGCTTCGAGACCCGCCTCGTCGCCGAGGTGCCCGGGGCGGCGCTGACGGTCCCCGGGACCGATCGGCTCGTCCAGCACAGCCATTTCCGCATCGACGGGGTGGATGCCGAGACGCTCCTCATCAGGCTCGATGCCGCCGGAGTGGCCGCGGCTGCGGGGTCGGCCTGCCACAGCGGCGCCATCGAGGTGTCTCACGTCCTGGCGGCGATGGGTATGGGTGTCGAGGACGCCCGGTCATCGGTCCGGTTCACCTTCGGGTGGACCATCCGACCCGGGGACGGAGACGCCGCCGCCGACGCCCTTGTCGCCGCGGTGGAGGGCCTGCGATGAAGGCCCTCGTGGCGATGTCGGGAGGCGTCGACAGCAGCGTCGCCGCCGCGGTGATGCGTGAGTTGGGTCACGAGGTGGTGGGGGTCACCCTCAAGCAGTGGGAGGGCCCCGATGGCCGGCTTCCGACGGCGGGATGCTGCACCGTCGCCGATGCCGAGGACGCCCGGCGGGTCGCCGCCCGGCTCGGGATCCCGTACTACGTGCTCGACTACACCGACCAGTTCGAGCAGGAGGTCGTGGCGCGTTTCGGCGCGGGCTACTTGGCCGGCCGGACTCCCAACCCGTGCATAGAGTGCAACCGCCGGGTTCGTTTCGGGGCATTGCTCGAAAGGGTCGGAGCACTGGGATGCGACGTGCTGGTGACCGGGCATCACGCCCGGGTCGACCGGGTGCGAGACCGCTACCGGCTCCTGTCGGGACGGGACCGGGCGAAGGATCAGTCGTACGTGCTCCACATGCTCGGCCAGGCCGAGTTGGCGCGGATCGCGCTTCCCATCGGGGAGATGACCAAGGACGAGGTTCGTGCCGAGGCAGCGCGCCTCGGGCTGCGCAACGCCGCCAAGCCCGACAGCCAGGACCTGTGCTTCGTCCAGGGCGACTACCGGGACTTCCTGCGCGAGCATTTCCCCGATACGGCGCGCCCCGGCGCCATCGTCGACGAGCACGGCACCCCCGTTGGGTCGCACGACGGCGTGTCGGGATTCACGGTGGGGCAGCGACGCGGCTTGGGAGTCGCCTTCGGGGAGCCCCGATACGTGGTGGGGGTCGATGCATCGACGGCGACGGTCACCTTGGGGCGGCGGTCGGAGCTGGCGGTCGAGGGATGCCGGGTGGAGGGTGTCACCTTCGTCGGCGGCACCGCCCCTTCCGGTGGCTCGCGCGTCGAGGTGAAGGTGCGATACCGATCCCAGCCGGTGGCGGCGGCGGTGTACCCCGCGGGAGCCGACTGGCGGGTCGAGTTCGAGCGGCCTCAGGAAGGGGTCGCCCCCGGGCAGGCGGCGGTCTTCTACCGGGGCGACGAGGTCCTCGGGGGCGGCACGATCGTCGAGGCGGCATGACCAATCCCGCCGGGCGAGCCGAGGAGCTGCGCGAGGCCCTGCGCTACCACTCGCATCGGTACTACGTCCTGGTCGAACCCGAGGTCTCCGACGCCGAGTACGACGCGATGCTGCGGGAGCTGATCACGCTCGAAGAGCAGCATCCCGACCTGATCACCCCGGATTCCCCGACACGACGCATCGGCACGACCCCTTCGGACCTGTTCGCCCCCGTCACCCACCTCACCCCGATGTTCTCGCTAGACAACGCCGAATCGCCGGAGGATCTAGCTGATTGGGAGGCCCGGATCGTCCGTCAACTCGGCCGCCCGCCCTCGGGTTACGCGTGCGAGCTGAAGATCGATGGCCTGGCGGTGTCCCTCACCTATCGCGCGGGCCGCTACGAGAGGGGGGCGACGCGGGGCGACGGCGTCACCGGCGAGGACATCACGGCGAACCTGAGGACGATCCCGCAGATACCCCTCCAGCTGCTGGTCGACGACCCCCCGGCGGTGCTGGAGGTCCGCGGTGAGGTGTACATGCCGGAGGCTGCTTTCGAGGAACTGAACAAGGCGCAGGCGGAGGCGGGGCAGCGCCTCTTCGTCAACCCGAGGAACGCCGCGGCCGGTGCGGTCCGCCAGAAGGATCCGGCGGTGACCGCTTCGCGCCGCATCGCCATCTGGGTCTACCAGGTGGGCCGCGTCGAGGGTCTTCGGTTCTCCACCCACAGCGAGAGCCTCGATTGGCTCGTCCAGGCCGGGTTCCCGGTCAACCCGCGCGCCCAGCACTCTGCGGACCTCGCCGCCGTGGTCGCCTATGTCGGGGATGCCGAGAAGCATCGCCACGATCTCGGATACCAGACCGACGGGGTGGTGGTGAAGGTGGACTCCCTCGCCGAGCAGGCAGAACTGGGCTTCACCGCAAAGAGCCCCCGCTGGGCGATCGCCTACAAGTTCCCTCCGGAGGAACAGACCACCCGGCTGCGCGAAATCCGGATCAACATCGGCCGAACCGGGGCGGCCACCCCGTACGCCGTGCTCGAGCCGGTGTTCGTCGGCGGGGCGACGATCACCAACGCCACGCTCCACAACCAGGACGAGGTCGCTCGCAAGGACATCCGCATCGGGGACACCGTGGTCATCCGGCGAGCCGGCGACGTCATCCCCGAGGTCGTGGGGCCGGTCCCGTCGCTGCGCACCGGGGACGAGCGCATCTGGAAGATGCCCAAGAAGTGCCCCTTCTGCGGCCACCCGATCGTACGCAAGGCAGGGGAGGCCGTCGCCCGGTGCACCGGGGGGTTCGAGTGCCCGAGCCGCCTCTCCGAGTATCTGACCCATTTCGCTTCCCGGGGCGGGATGGACATCGAGCACCTCGGCTACAAGACGATCGGAATGCTCATGGACGAGGGCGCCATCCGCGACCCGGCGGACATCTTCACACTCGATCCGGCCCTGCTCCTCGAGCGGGACGGCTGGGGGGAGACCTCGGTTTCCAACCTCATGTCGGCGATCGATGCGGCGCGCGACCGGCCACTGGGACGCCTCATCACCGCACTCGGCATCCCCCTGATCGGCTGGACGGTCGCCCGGGTGCTGGCGCGCCGCTTCCGCAGTCTCGAGGCCCTGATGTCGGCGTCGGAGTCGGAGCTCTCGGCGATCGAAGGCATCGGACCCGAGATCGCCCGATCCGTGCGCGAGTGGTCGGAGGACCCGGCGAACCGCGTGCTGGTTCAGAAGCTGCGCGACGCGGATGTTCGGACATCGGACCCCGAGCCCGAAGGCGTGGACGCCGGCCTGCTGTCTGGTGTCACCCTCGTCGTCACCGGCACGCTCGAGGGTTTCTCCCGCGACGGGGCCAAGCTCGCCGTGGAGGACCGCGGCGGCAAGGTGACGTCCTCCGTGTCGTCGAAGACCGATGCGGTGGTCGCCGGGGAGGCGCCGGGCGAAGCCAAGATCCAGAAGGCGGAGGTGCTCGGTGTCCCGATCGTCGACGAGGCGG
>Ga0214471_10004979_pt1 | contig 10243 bp, 10 predicted proteins | sample RVTome_5_FD_207665 | JGI IMG/M metagenome (GOLD analysis project Ga0214471, IMG submission 207665) | Soil microbial communities from uranium-contaminated site in the Upper Colorado River Basin, Wyoming, United States - RVT142D155 | ecosystem: Environmental > Terrestrial > Soil > Contaminated >... | reverse complement strand
TCTGGGATCGCGTGTGGCTCGCCGGGATGGGGGAGAGCGCGCGGGCGTTCGCCCGGCCGGACGCGGCGAAGCTCCTCGCGGATCTGCTCTTCGAAGCCGAGGGGACGCGATGAGACCGCTCGGCCCGCTGGAAGAGTGTCCGAGCATTTGTCGGCGGGGGACCTGGCGGTACCCCAGGCCTCGGAATGACAGAAACGCCGGAAGGGACGCGATGAAGCCGGGATCAGGGATTCGGGCTCCGGAGTCAGGGGGAAAGCCATGAGATTCCTCAGGCTCCGCCGGATCCATTTCGTCGGGGCCGGCGGCGTCGGGATGAGCGGCCTGGCGGAAATCCTTCTGCTTTCCACACCTCTCGAGATCTCCGGCTGCGATCGCGAGGTGAGCGAAAACACCGACCGGTTGGCGACGCTCGGCGCGAAGATCTCGCTCGGTCACGATCCGGCGCACCTCGCCGAGGTCGACGTCGTCGTGATCTCCTCGGCGGTGGACGAGTCGAACCCGGAGATCTGCGCGGCGAGAGAGCGCGGCATCCCGGTCATCCGGCGCGCGCAGATGCTCGGGCAGGTCATGCGGCTGAAGCAGGGGATCGCCGTGGCCGGAACGCACGGGAAGACCACGACGACCTCGCTGACCGGCATGGTCCTGACCGAGGCTGGCTTCGACCCGACGATCGTCGTCGGCGGCCGGGTGCGCATCCTCGGCACGAACGCGCGTCTCGGACGCGGCGATTTCCTCGTTGCCGAAGCGGATGAGTACGACCGCTCGTTCCTCGAGCTCACGCCGGACGTCGCCGTGATCACGAACGTCGAGGCAGATCATCTCGACTGCTACCACGACCTCTCCGAAATCGTAGACGCTTTCGTCCTCTTCGCAAACCGCGTCCCTTTCTATGGCGCGGTGGTTGCGTGTCTGGACGATCCCGGTGTAGGAGCCGTTCTTCCCCGCGTCGAGAAGCGGATCGTTACCTACGGGGAGTCGCCGCAGGCGCACCTGCGCGCCCGCGACATTTGCCTCGAGGCCTCCGGCACGCGCTTCGAGGTCTGGGACTCCGAGCGGGGGCGGCTGGGCGAAGTGCGGCTGCCCCTGCCGGGCCGGCACAACGTCGCCAACGCGCTCGCCGCGGTCGCCGTCGGTCGCGAGCTGCTGATTCCGTTCGAGACGATCGCCCGAGCCCTCGCCGGATTCACCGGAGTGATCCGGCGATTCGAGAAGAAGGGGGAGCGCGGGGGCGTTCTCGTGGTCGACGACTACGCCCACCATCCGACGGAGATCACCGCGACCGTCGCCGCGGCGCGGCAGGTCTACCCGGAGCGGCGACTCGTCGCTCTCTTCCAGCCGCACCTCTACTCGCGCACGCGGGACTTCTCGACGGAGTTCGGGCGGGCGCTGCTCGGCGCCGACGTGGCGATCGTGACCGACGTCTACCCTTCGCGGGAGAAGCCTCTCCCCGGCGTGACGGGGCAGTTAGTCGTCGACGCCGCGCGGGAGGCGGGACACCGAAATCTGATCTATCTACCTGACAAGAAAAGAGTTGTGGAACGTCTGGACAATCTCCTCAGGCCGGGAGACCTCCTGTTGACGATGGGAGCGGGCGACGTCGTCCGGCTGGGGGAGGGCTATCTCGCTGGCGAAGGGAGCCGCAAGGTCGTCGATGCCGGAAAGTAGAAGCGGATCTCAGTTCGTCGCGGTCGAGGGGCGCAACAAGGCGTTCCTGCGCCGGGGGACGATCGTTCCCCGGCGGCGTAAGACGGGCCGAGTGGTCCGCCTCCTGCTCGTCTCCCTCCGCGGCTTGGCCGCGGCCGCCGGCGTCTCACGGTTCCTCTCGGGTTCGCTCTTTTCGCTCCAGCGGATCCAGGTCTCCGGCAACCGCCAGGCACGGACCGAGGAGATCCTCCGCGCGGTCGAGCCGTGGCGGTCGGCGAATCTGATCGCGCTCGATCTCTCCCCGATCGCGCGCGCGATCGGAGCGCATCCCTGGGTCGAGCGCGTGACGCTTTCGAAGCGTCTTCCGGACGGTCTCTCGATCCGGGTGACCGAGCGAATACCGATCGCGCTCTTTCGCGAGGCGTCATGCCTCTGGTGGCTTTCCGGCGATGGACGACCGATCGCCCTCTACGATCCTCGCGCCGACTCGACCGAGTACGTGCTCGTCTCCGGAGATCGTCAAGCGCTCTCCGACGCGGTCGGGTTGCTGCAGGACCTTCGCTCCGCGCCGCACGAGTATTTTTCCGCGGTCTCCGAAATTTCTGCGCTGCCGGACGGAGGTTTCGGTATCATGGACTCGATCTTCCGAAGGCCGGTTCGTGTTCTTCGACGGGACGCTCCCGCGAAGATTCGCGCGCTTCTGGAGGCGCGCGGTTTCATCGAGTCTCGTGGGTGGGAGGCGCGGGCCATCGATCTCCGTTTCGCGGATCGAATTGTATTGGTCGGTGCCTATGGCGCCGGCAACTCCCTATGAGTCGGAAGCCGCGGGTCGTCTATGGCTAAGCCCGAGAACTTCCTAAATGGCTAAGCCCGAGAACTTCCTTGTCTCGTGCGACATCGGGAGCTCGAAGATCTGCGTCCTGATCGGCGAGCAGAACTCGAGCGGCGCGCTCGACGTCATCGGGAAGGGCGCCGCCCCGAACCGGGGGACCCGGAAAGGCAACATCATCAACGTCGACGCGACGATCGACGCGATCAAGCGCGCCGCCGAGGAAGCGGAGATCATGGCGGGCGTCCAGATCGCGCGCGCCTGGGCGGGAATCTCCGGCTCGAACGTCCGTTCCTTCAACAGCCGCGGCGTGGTCGCGGTCGCCGGAAAAGACCACGAAATCACGCGGGAGGACGTCAGTCGCGTCATCGACGCCGCTCGCGGTGTCCAGATCCCGCAGGACCACGAGGTGGTCCACGTCGTCCCGCGCGAGTTCGCCGTGGACGGACAGGACGGGGTCGGCGACCCCACCGGTATGGTCGGGGCCCGCCTCGAAGCGGACGTCCACGTCGTGACAGCGCCGGTCGCCGTGACCCAGAACATCGTCACCTGCATGAACAAGGCGGGGATCGAGGTCGTCGAGCTGATCCTGGAGCAATTCGCGGCGGCCGAGGCGGTCGTGACCGAGGACGAGAAGGATCTCGGCATCGTCCTGATCGACATCGGCGGCGGAACGACCGAAGTCGCCGTTTACCAGAAGGGCTCGATCGCACACACCGCGGTCATCCCGATCGGCGGCGACCATTTCACCAACGATCTCGCGGTCGTCCTGCGCGCCCCGATCGCCGACGCCGAGCGCATCAAGAAGAAGCATGGTTCGGCGCTGCGATCCGGCGTCGGCGACGACGAAATGGTCGAAGTGCCGATGGTCGGCGGGCGCGAGCCGAAACTCTGCCCGCGGGCGACGCTCGCGGACATTCTGCAGCCGAGGGCGGAGGAGCTGCTCGGGCTCATTCAGGAGGATCTGCGGCGGCTCGGCGTCGACAAAGAGATGCGTTCGGGCGTCGTGCTGACCGGCGGAGGCGCGGAGCTCGAGGGCATCGTCGAAGTTGCCGAGGGAATCTTCGAAGGACCGGTGCGACGCGGCGTGCCGTCCGGCGTCGGAGGCCTGGTCGACGTCGTGTCGAAGCCGGAGTGGGCCACGGCGACGGGTCTTCTGCTTTACGGGCACCGCAACAAAGCAAGGCGCCGGCCGACTCGCGGGTTCTCGCGCGCCGCGACGTCCGTGTCCCGGTTCTTTCGGGAGCTGTTCTGAGGACGGGGAACGGGCGCGAGCGCCGGGAGAAGGCGAATTCCGCAAGGGGAGGAAGGGAGAGACCGATGATCGAGCTCGTGGACGACGGAAGATCGCGTCTGGCGATCGAACTGGAACGAGGAGACGCTTCTCCGGCCGTCATCAAAGTCATCGGGGTCGGCGGCGGCGGCTGCAATGCCGTCAACCGGATGATCTCGGCGGGCGTGCGCGGAGTCGAGTACATCGCATGCAACACCGACCTCCAGGCCCTGCGGAGGTCCTCGGCTCAGTCGAAGCTCCAGATCGGCGGCCGCTTGACGAAGGGGCTCGGGGCCGGAGCGGATCCGGACGTCGGCCGCAACGCAGCGCTGGAGGACCAGGAGAAGCTCGCACAGATCGTCCAGGGCGCCGACATGGTTTTCCTCGCGGCCGGACTCGGCGGCGGAACGGGCTCGGGCGCCGGTCCGGTGCTCGCGAAGCTCGCAGCGGAGTCGGGAGCGCTCACCATTGCCGTCGTCACGAAGCCATTCGAATTCGAAGGCAAGAAGCGGATGCGCCAGGCGGAGAAGGCGGCACGCGAGCTGCGAGAGCACGTCGACACTCTGATCACGATTCCCAACCAGCGACTTCTCTCGTTCGTGGAGCGAAACACTCCCTTCCACGAGTCGTTCAAGATCGCCGACGACGTGTTGCGCCAGGCGATCCAGGGGATCGCGGATCTCATCAACTGCCCTGGAGAGATCAACCGGGACTTCGCTGACGTCAGAAAGATCATGTCGGACATGGGCCGCGCGATGATGGGAACCGCGGTCGCGGAGGGGGAGAATCGCGCCGTCCACGCGGCGCAGGCGGCGATCTCCTCACCCCTGCTGGAGGATGCGTCGATCGAGGGGGCCCGCGGAGTGCTGATCAACATCACCGGCAGCGCCGATCTGACCCTCTTCGAGGTCAACGAGGCAGCCGAGATCATCCGGCAGGCCGCCGATCCGGAGGCAGTGATTCTCTTCGGCTACGTCAACGATGACCAACTGGCCGGGGCGGTCAAGGTCACCGTCATCGCGACCGGTTTCGACCGCGAAGACTCTCCCATGGACATGAGAGAAGAAGAGGACACCCGCGGCCGCGCCATGCCACGCGCGGGCCGGGCGCCATTCCTCCGCGGCGACGACAGCGGTGGCTTCGGCCCGAACGCGTCGTCGCGGGACGATTTCGACATCCCGACGGTCCTGCGCCGGCAAATGGACTAGCGGGGTCAGGTCTTCACGAGTCGCCACGATCCGCCGCCGAGCGTAAGTGGTCTTGCCACTTTGCCTGCAAAGTGGCAAGTGGAGACCTGACCCCCCGACCTGACCCCCCTGATGCATCGGCATCACGGGCGCTGCTTCTCGGAGCGCTAACTTCGAGAAGCATCCGAAAAGGGGGGAAAGATGACCCAATTCCCCGGGCTCCTGATCCTCGCGATCCTCGCGGCGGGCGCGCTCTTCGTTCTGATTCCGGTGACGCTGACGACCTTCGATGAATATCGCCGCAAGAAATCCGTCATCTGCCCGGAAACCGGTTGCGCCGCAGAAGTCGGAGTGGACGCGGGGAAAGCGATGCGCGGCGCGGCGTTCGGCCGCCTCTCTTTGCGGGTCGAGACCTGCTCGCTCTGGCCAGAGCGAAAGGGTTGCAACCAGGCCTGTCTGCGCAGCTCGGAGCCCGTCGAAATTCAGGCTTGAAGGTCGGCGCGAGCGATCAGGGCTCGCGCCCGTCGACGACCTCCCGGGTCGTCTCGGCAGCGGCGTGCCGATGCGGATGCAGCCTCTGTGCGAGCGCTCTCCGGCGGCGAATGAGCTCGAGTCGCTTTTGCCGGCCTTTGTCCCGCCGCCGCTTGTACGCGTGCGCGAGCCGGGGATGACGGTGAAGGAACCGGCGAACCCGCCGCCGGACAGTCGGGGAGACGAGCGAGAGGAAGAGGATCCCGATCGCGAAGAAAAGGACCTGCGGCATCACCGGGATCAGGATGCCGATGAAGCCGAGGATGAAGAAGAAAATCGCGAGCGCGAGGTTCCACGCCTTGTTGCGGCGAACGCGCGATTTGCGGTGCTCAGGCACTTCAGCCGACGAGCTCACAGTGGTCTACAGTAAGCGAACCGCGGATGCGTCGCGAGGGTTAACGACCGGCCGCACCCCTTGAGCGCGGTCGAGTTCGGCTCGTTTCGCGGTTCTCCGTGAGAAATCCCGTGCCGGAGTGGCCGGACGGCCCCCTGGACTTCGACGTCCACCTCGGTCCCGCGCGGCACGATCCGCAGGCGATTGTGCACGTCGGCGACGGCAACGGCGCCGATACGCTCCTCGGCGGCGACGGCGATGATGTTCTGAACGGCGGCCGTGGCAACGATTTCCTGGACGGTGGAAACGGAGATGACGTCCTCAGCGGACAGAACGGCGATGACTCGCTGACAGGCGGTTCCGGCGCCGATTCGTTCAGCGGCGGCGCGGGTGCCGACACCTTGAACGACTTCAACGCTGGAAAAGGAGACACTCAGGCCGGAACCTGGCCGTGCGAGTCCGCCGGGCAACTCAGAATGGCGTCACACCGACCAAGGATCTACAAGCGCCAGGTCGAGCCCCTGGAAGTGACGAAGGTTGCGCGTCGCGATGGTTGCCTTTCGGGCCGCAGCGATACCGGCAATCTGGACATCGCGGACCTCGACGGTACGCCCGGCGCGTCGCCGCTCTGCGGCGATCCTGCCGGCGGCCTGTGCGGCGGCCTGATCGAAGGACAGCACGCGGCTCTCGAAGTCTTCTTCCAGCGCTTTGGCAAAGGACTCTTCCAGAAGTCGCCGCCGCCGCCCGGCCACGAGGAGTTCCAGGCCCAGGCGAATCTCGAAGACCGTGATCGAGGTCGTCCAGACGGATTCCGGCGGGAGGCTGTCGAGCCAAGAGACAACGATCGAGTCCGGGTCGTGGCGCATGAGGGCCGAAACCACGTTCGTGTCCAGAAGGATCACGACTCGAAGTCGGCCGGGCGGGCCGGCTGACCGCGCAGCTCGGGAATGTCTTCGTTGAGGCCAACGCGGGCGAAACGGGCGGCGAGCCGGGAGCCGAGAGGTGCGCGGACTCCGCCCTCGTCCTTGACGGCGTTGCGGAGGATCTCGCGAACCTCCTCCTCCGTACTGCGACCATGGCGGCGGGCGCGGCGCTGCAACTTTGCTTTCACGTCGTCCTCGAGCTGGCGGACAATGAGTTGGCCCATGACTCAATAATGATATCACGATATCGAGTGGTGTCGGGAACTGGCTACCCATGTCGATGGACGGTGCTGAGATCGGCGACCGCTGAGTTTGTCCCCCCCCCGCGAATCCTCGTGAATCCCGAACCAAAGCCCATGCGACCGGGATCCTGATATACGGATTTTCCGTATGGCCCGGACGATGACGATCCAGGTCCGTCGGCGGGGAACCCTGACGCTCCCGGCGGCTCTTCGCGAGAAGTACCGGCTTGGCGAAGGGGACCCGTTGACGATGGTCGATCTAAAAGGGGCGGTGCTCCTTACTCCTCGGCTGCTCGTAGGAGTTTTACCGCCGGGTTCCCGTCCAGATCCGCCACCCGACGTCTCACGGGACGCGCAGCGACCGCTGCAGTCGAAGGTTGGTAGCCCATACGGGAATCGAACCCGTATTTCAGCCTTGAGAGGGCTGCGTCCTAACCGTTAGACGAATGGGCCGACAGGCGCGGCAAAGTAGCACAGCGGCCCCGCGCCAGGCAAACGCGCCGCGCAAAAGTGACGGCCCGGGCCTTGCATTGTCGCCCCTCCGAGGGGGAACCATGAAAAAAGATCAACTGAACGAGCTTCTCTACCAGATGCTCGAAACGGAAATGGGTGGCGTCGAGATCTATCGCACCGCAATCCGTTGCGCGACGAACGACGACCTGAAGAGCGAGTGGCAGAAGTATCTTCAGCAGACCGAGAACCACGTTCAGATCGTGCGCAACATCTTCGACGCGATGGGACTCGACCCCGAGATCGAGACGCCGGGAAGAAACGTCGTCCGGCACGTCGGCACGTCCTTGGTGAAAGCGATGGACATTGCGCTGTCGTCCTGCTCACCGGAGTCAGCACAGATCGTCGCGGCCGAGTGTGTCGTGCTCGCCGAGACGAAGGACCACCTGAACTGGGAGCTGCTCGGTCAGGTCGCGAAAAAGACCAGAGGCGACGAGAAGAAAACTCTCGAGGCGGCGCAGGAGAAGGTCGAGGACGAGGAGGACGAGCACCTCTACCACACCGCCGGCTGGGCGCGCGAGCTCTGGATCGAGTTCCTCGGACTGCCCGCGGTGATACCGCCTCCCGAAGAGGAGAAGGACGTCAAGACGGCGATCGGCGCCGCGCGCGCGAAGCAGTCCCGGACGGAGATGCTGTAGAGGAGAACGGAGCCGGAACACCGAACACAGGACACGGGACAGGAACCGGTCCCCGCCGGCTGAGTTGCCTTAAGACCTCGGCGGCGCGGCGGGCTGGAGGACCTTTCCCGGCCGGTAACGCACCCACCGCATGATCTCCGGGATCGTCGGCTTCTTCCCGTACATCAGAATCCCGACTCGGTAGATCCGCCCGGCGAACCACGCCATCGCAATCGTCGAGAGAATCAGAATCACGATCGAAAGACCTATCTGCCAGCCAGGCGGCTCGGCGACGGCCGTGCGCAGGTACATGATGAGCGGCGCCGTGAATGGGAAAAGCGACGCTCCGACGGCGATCGGCCCATTCGGATTGTTCATGACTGCGGGATATACGGCCATCCCGCCGACGATCAGCATCGTCGGAATCATCGACAGCTGCTGCGCCTCCTGGTCGGTGTTGAATGGAGCACCGAGTGCCGTGTAGATGCTGGCGTAAAGGAAGTACCCGAGCAGGAAGAACAATATGAAATAACCGATCATCGAGAGCGGGATCAGCGGCGCGCCGGCCTCGCCCGCGGCCATGATGCCGGCGATTCCGAGCATCGACAGGTTCGCCGCGACCAGCGACCAGAAGAGGTACTGCGTCAGCCCGACCAAACCGATCCCGATGATCTTCCCGAGCATGAGCTCGATCGGCCTCACCGACGCGATGACGAGCTCCACTATCCGATTGGTCTTCTCCTCGATAACGCCACGCAGGTTCTGAAACCCGTACATGATGAACGTCGAGTACATGATGACCATGAAGACGAGTGCCGCGAGAATCCCGGCTCCCTTCTCCTGCGTCACACCCTTGTTCGTTACCTTCCATGTCTCCAGGTCCACGCGCTTTTCGAGTTCTTTGCCAACCGACGGCGGAAGGCCACGGTCCTCGATCTTTCGCCGAAGCACCGTCAGATTGATCGCCTCGTCCATTTGCTTGATTGCGACGAACTCCGAGACCGAGATCGAGTAGTACTCCGCCCGATCCTTCTTGAGGAGTCCGGGGTCGAGGATGAGGTAGCCATAGATTTTCTCACTCAGGACTTCCTTACGGAGGGCTTCCTTCGTCTGCTCGAGGTCGCCGGTGATCGGGCGCGGCTCGACGACCCAGTGGATGCCGCGGCTCCCCGGGTTCTTCTGCCGCAGTGCCGCTTCTCGAGCGGCCAGCTCGGCGGCGAGAGCCGGCGCCAGCTGCCCCGTGGTATCGACGACGGCGATCTTGCGTTCGCCGCTTGTCTTCTTGATTGCAATGAACTGAACAGCCATGTAAATCAAGAAGAATGCCGGGACCAATATCGTCGCGATCCAGAAGGCCTTCGTTCGAACGCGCTCCAGGTATTCCCGGCGGATGACGGCAAAGATCTTCGTCCAGCTCATCGTTTCCTCATTCGATCGGGCGGGTCTCCTCCATCCCCGCCGCGTGAACCGCATCGAGATAGATTTCTTCGAGCTCCGGCTCCTTGGCCGAGAAGCCGTGCAGCGGGTATCGCTCGAGCGCCCGTCGGAGGAACTCGCGCTGGTCGGTGCCCGGCGCGAGCGCGACCACGTAGCCACCGTTGACCGCCTGGGACGACGCGACGCCGGGAAGAGCGGCGATCTCGGTCGGACCGGCTTCGATCGACAGGTGCAGCAGGTTCTTCGAAAACCGGCGCTTGAGATCGCGCAAATTACCTTCGAGGATCTTCTTCGATCGCGCGAGCAGGCAAATCTCGTCGCAGAGCTTCTCTGCCTGTTCGAGCACGTGAGTGGAGAAGACGATCGTCTTCCCCCTTTTGCGAAAGTCGGTCAGGTAATCCTTGATGATCGCTGTGTTGATCGGATCGAGACCGGAGAAGGGCTCGTCTAAGATCAGGATCTCAGGATCGTGGATGACGGTCGCGATGAACTGGACCTTCTGCTGCATTCCCTTCGAGAGCTCGTCGACCTTCTTTTTCAGCCAGGGTTTCAGCTCGAGCCTGTCGGCCCACTCCGCGATCCGCCGACGCGCGTTTTCACGGGAGACCTCCTTGATCGCGGCGAGGAAGAGAAGGTGATCCAGGACCTTCATCTTTCGGTAGAGGCCGCGCTCTTCGGGGAGGTAACCGATTCGGTTCTGCGTCTCTCGTGTCATC
>Ga0214471_10004973_pt1 | contig 10247 bp, 10 predicted proteins | sample RVTome_5_FD_207665 | JGI IMG/M metagenome (GOLD analysis project Ga0214471, IMG submission 207665) | Soil microbial communities from uranium-contaminated site in the Upper Colorado River Basin, Wyoming, United States - RVT142D155 | ecosystem: Environmental > Terrestrial > Soil > Contaminated >... | reverse complement strand
CGGGCAGGAAACCCAGGCGCTCGCCCGCCTCCACCGCCGGGCGCACCAGAACGATGCGCTTCACCTTGTCGCGCTCGAGCGCGTCGACGCCGCACGCGACCGCGAGGTAGGTCTTGCCGGTTCCCGCCGGCCCGATGCCCAGGGTCAGGTCGTGGGTGAGGATGTTCTCGATGTACTGCACCTGGTGCGGCGTGCGCCCGTGCAGGTCCTGCCGGCGCGTCAGGAGCTGCGGTCCCTGGCCTTCCAGGGAAACGTTCTTTGCAAGTTCCGTAAGACCAAGTTGCACATCCTCGACGCTCAGGTCGCCGGTGGCGCGATCGTAGAAGTGCTCGAGCGCCTGCGCGGCGCGGCCCGCCTGCTCGCCGCGCACCGTGAAGCGCGCGCCGCGCCGGGCGATGGTGACGTCGAGCGCGGACTCGATCTGGCGCAGGTTCTCGTCGAGCGCCCCGCACAGGCGCGCGAGGCGCTGGTTGTCGAGCGGCTCGAGCCTGACCTCGACCGGCTTACTTCGCACCGATGAGCTCGCCGCGCAGCGAGTGGGTTTTTACAGCCGCAATCCTGACAGGGACGAAGCGCCCGATGAGCTCCGGCGCGCCAGGGAAATTGACGATGCGGTTGTTGCCGGTGCGCCCGGCGAGCTCTTCGGCGCTTCTCTTCGCGGGGCCTTCGACCAGCACGCGCTCGATCGTGCCCACCATGGCCTCGGCTGCGGCGCGCGCCTGCGCTTCGAGCTGCGCCTGCAGGCGCCGAAGTCTCAGAAGCTTTTCTTCCTTCGTCACTTCGTCGGGCAGCTCCGCGGCCGGCGTGCCGGGCCGCGCGCTGTAGAGGAAGGAGAAGGAGTCGTCGAAGCCGACCTCGCGCGCAAGGCGCAGCGTGGCCTCGAAGTCGCTTGCCGTCTCGCCCGGGAAGCCGACGATGAAGTCCGACGTGAGCGAAAGCCCGGGGCATGCCTGCCGCAGGCGCCGCGCGATCGAGCGGTACTCGAGCGCGGTATAGCCGCGCTTCATCGCGGCGAGAACGCGGTCGGCGCCCGACTGCACGGGCAGGTGCACGTGGGGCGCGAGCTGCGGAAGGTCGCGATGCGCGTCGATGAGGCGTTGCGTGAACTCCCGGGGATGGGAGGTGGTGTATCGCACCCGCTCGAGCATCTCGCACGCATATCCCAGGAGCTCTGCAAAATCGGCGCGTTCGCCGTCGATCGTGCCGCGCCAGGCGTTGACGTTCTGCCCGAGCAGCGTCACCTCCTTGACGCCGCGCCCGGCCAGCCCGGCGATCTCGGCGACGACGTCGTCGAAGGGCCGCGAGACTTCCTCGCCGCGCGTGTACGGCACCACGCAGAAGCTGCAATACTTGCTGCAGCCCTCCATGATCGAGACGAAGGCGCGCGGCCCCGCGTCTATCCCATCCGCGCTTGCCGGGGGCAGGTGGTCGAACTTCTCGATCTCGGGAAAGCTCACGTCGACCTGCGGCGCGCCGGTGCGCCGGCGGCGCTCGAGCAGCTCCGGGAGCCGGTGCAGCGTCTGCGGGCCGAACACCACGTCGACGAACGGCGAGCGCGCGACGATGCCGGCGCCTTCCTGGCTCGCCACGCAGCCGCCCACCGCAATCATCAGGTCCGGGCGGCTGCGCTTGAGGTGCTTCACCCGGCCCAGGTCGGCAAAGACCTTCTCCTGCGCCTTCTCGCGCACCGAGCAGGTGTTGAAGACGATGAGGTCCGCGTCTTCGGGCCGCGCGGCGGCCTCGACCCCTTCGGCGGCGCGCAGGACGTCGGCGATCTTCGCCGAGTCGTACTCGTTCATCTGGCAGCCGAAGGTACGGAGATACAGCCTTTTCACCGGCCCCTTGGAATTTGGTGGCGAATCAGGGACTCGAACCCCGGACACACGGATTATGATTCCGCTGCTCTAACCAGCTGAGCTAATTCGCCTAAGTGCTGACGACATGGGTGCTGACGACATGGGTGCTGACGACATGGTGACGGTTCAACCCGCGCATTATAAACCAGCGACCTTCGAGGTCATCGTCGTCGGCGCAGGCCCGGTCGGCGCAAGCCTGGCGCGCGCTTTGCGCGGATCGTCGGTGGCGCTGGTCTCGCACGAGCGCCGGGAGAACGCGCCGGCCGCGCCGGCCGCCTTCGATGCACGCGTCTATGCCCTCAGCCCCGGAAACGTCGAGTTCCTGCGCGGGCTGAACGCCTGGCAGTCGCTGCCGGCGGGACGTGTCACGCCGGTGCACGCCATGCGCATCTTCGGGGACGACGGCGCGTCCTGCCTGGCGTTCGATGCCTATCGGGCGGGCGTCTCCGAGCTCGCGTGGATCGTCGAGGACGGCGCGCTGCAGGATGCGCTCTGGCGCGGGCTGGACGTCGAGATCTTCGCGCCCGCCCAGTGCGAGCGATTGACGTTCCAGGAAAATGCAGCGGTGTTGCGATTGAAGGATGGCCGAAGTCTCTCCACCGGGCTCATCGTCGGCGCCGACGGCGCCCATTCGTTCGTGCGCGGCGCCGCCGGCATCGAGGCGGCGCAGTCCGACTACGGGCAGACCGCGGTGGTCGCGAACTTCCGCTGCAGCAAGCCGCACGCGCACACCGCGTTCCAGTGGTTCCAAGGCGGCGCGGTGCTCGCGCTCCTGCCCTTGCCCGGTGACCAGGTCTCGATGGTCTGGTCTTTGCCCCGCGTCGACGCCGAGGGCGTGAAGGCGCTGGCCCCCGAGGCCCTGTGCCGGGAAGTCGAAGCGGCCTCCCGCCATGCGCTGGGGCCCCTGGAGATGACCACTCCTCAAAAGAGCTATCCGCTGCGGCGGGTCGCGGCGCGGCGCCTGGTCGGGGCGCGGGTCGCGCTCGCGGGCGACGCGGGGCACGTCATCCACCCGCTGGCGGGGCAGGGGCTCAACCTCGGGCTGCAGGACGCGCGCGCGCTCGCCGATACGCTCGCCGCGCGCGAGTCGGTGCGCGACCCCGGCGACCTGCGGCTGCTGCGCCGCTATGAGCGCAGCCGCGCGGAGCCTATACTCGCCATGGACGCCGTCGTCGACGGGCTGCACGCGCTCTTCGGCGCCGGCAATCCGCTCGCGGCGAGGCTGCGCAACGCCGGATTGAACCTGACCGAGCGCATCCCGGTCCTAAAGAACATTCTCATGCGCCATGCGATGCACTGAAGGGAATCGAATGCTTCGGTTCTTAGCCCTTTTCCTGTTTTTTGCGACTGCCCTGCCTGCCGCGGCGAACGAGGCGAAGATCCGCAAGGCGCTGGAGGGCAAGCTCGAGGGCGTGCGTATCGAGGGGATCGTCCCCGCGCCGGTGGCCGGGCTGTGGGAGGTGCGCTATCGCACCGCGCGCGGCATGCGCGTTCTCTACACCGATGCCGCGGGCAGGTTCGCCATCAACGGCAGCATCCACGACCTGCGCACCGAGCGCGACCTCACCGCGGAGCGCCTCGAGCAGCTGAACGCGATCCGCTTCGCGTCCCTGCCGCTCGACCAGGCGGTGAAGATCCAGCGCGGCAACGGCAAGCGCGTGCTGGCGATGTTCTCCGATCCGTACTGCCCGGCCTGCAAGCAGTTCGAGCAGACGCTGCAGCAGGTGGACGACGTCACCGTGTACGTGTTCATGTACCCGGTGATCCGGCCCGAGCTCGCCGAGCACTCGGAGGCCGTGTGGTGCTCGCCCGACCGCGCCAAAGCCTGGCTCGATCTCGCGCTGCGCGGGCAGCCGCCGGCCGCGGCGGCCGGCTGCGAGACGCCGATCGACAAGAACGTCGAGCTCGGGCAGGGGCTCGGCGTGAACAGCACCCCGACGCTGGTTTTCCGCAACGACCGGCGCGTTGCCGGCGGGTTGAAGCTTTCGGACCTGCGGCAGCTGCTCGACAAGACGCCCTAGCCGGGCAGCGGCTCGCCGCGCGGCCACAGCAGCCATAGCCGGCCCGGTTGGCGCATGCGGCCGGCGGCGGCCCCCGCCTCATGGCCGCTTCCCCAGAAGAAGTCCGCGCGCACCGCGCCGCGGATCGCGCCGCCGGTATCGTGCGCGGCCATCAGGCGCTCGAGCGGGACGACCGACATCGGGTAGGTGCTCGCCAGGTAAACCGGCGCGCCCAGCGGCAGAAAGCGACGGTCGACCGCCATGCTGTAGCCCGCGGCGAGCGGGACGCCGAGCGCGCCGATCGGCCCGTCGGCCGGGGGCAGCTCGCGGAAGAACACGTAGCTCGCGTTGTGGTTCAGCGCTTCCTGCAGTTTGTGCGGATTCGCCGCCGCCCAGGCCTTGATGCCCTGCATCGACGCGCTCTCGAGCGCGAGCTCGCCGCGCTCGACGAGCAGGCGTCCGAGCGAGCGGTAGGGGTGGCCGTTCTGATCGGCGTAGCCGAGCCGGATCTGCTCGCCGCTGTCGAGGCGCAGCTGTCCGGAGCCCTGGATCTGCAGGAAAAACAGCTCCACCGGATCGGCGGTCCAGGCGAGAACGGGTGCCTTGAGATCGTCCTTCGCGTCGATCTCGGCGCGGCTGTAGTAGGGCACGAGCCGCCGTCCTTGCAGCCTGCCGCGCAGCCGCAGATGCCTGAACTCCGGGAAATCCACCACGATCAGATCCTCGGGGACGCCGAAAATCGGGTAGGGGTAGCGTTCGCTGCGCGAGCGGCTGCCCTCGAGGAACGGCTCGTAGTAGCCGGTCACCAGGCCGCTGTCGGATCCCTCCGGTGCGATCACGGCATAGGGGATGAAATTCGCTTCGAAGAACTCGCGCGCCGCGCGCTCGTCGCCCGAGGGGACGAGGCGCGCCTGCTCGCAGGCTCCGGAGAGAAGCTTGGCTGCCGGACAGCCGCGCAGGAACGCCTGCAGGCTCGGCTCGAGCTGGGCCTGCTGCCAGCCCGGCAGGGCAGCGAAGCTGTATTCCAGGAAGAAGGCCTTCTCCGCCGCCTCCGGCTTCGGCTCGGCCGCCGGCGGAAGCGGCGCGCAGGCGGCGGCCAGTAGAATCAGGGCGAGGAGGGCGCCGGCCGCGATGTGGGTCATCTACCTGGAGATGCTGGTCGTGCTCGCGGTGGCGGCGCTGATCGTCTGGTGGACCTGGCCCAGAAAGAAGTAGCCGGCCCCCTAGTGGAGGACGCGCGGTACCGAGAGCGTGAACTCGGGGATCGGCGCCTCGAAGCGGGTGCCGTCCTCCGCCACCATCTGATAGGCGCCCTTCATCGTGCCCACCGGCGTGGCGATCGATGCCCCGCTGGTGTACTCGAAGCTCTCGCCCGGCTGCAGCAGCGGCTGCGCGCCTACCACCCCCAGCCCGCGCACCTCCTGCACGATGCCCTGGGCGTCGGTGATGATCCAGTGCCGGCTGATGAGCTGCGCGGCGACGCTCCCGGCGTTGCGGATGGTAATGGTGTAGGCGAACACGTAGCGGCCGCTCGCCTCGTCGGACTGGTCGGCGAGGTACTGCGTCGCCGCGCCGACCGTGATGTCGTAGTGTTTCTCCTGCGCCATAAGCTCATTGTAAACTGCGCCCCGCCATGACGTTCCGCATTGCGCCCAGCATTCTTTCCGCGGACTTCGCGCGGCTGGGCGAAGAAGTGCGCGCGGTCGCCGCGGCCGGCGCCGATCTCATTCACTTCGACGTCATGGACAACCACTATGTTCCCAACCTGACGGTCGGGCCGCTGGTGTGCGCGGCGCTGCGGCCGCACGTGAAGATCCCCCTCGACGTGCACCTCATGGTCGAGCCCGTGGATCGCCTGATCCCCGAGTTCGCGAAGGCCGGCGCCAACATCATCAGCTTCCACCCCGAGGCCTCGCACCACGTCGACCGCACCATCGCGCTCATCAGGGAGCAGGGCTGCAAGGCCGGGCTGGTGCTCAATCCGGCGACGCCGGTCTCCTATCTCGACCACACGCTCGAGAAGCTGGACCTCGTGCTCCTGATGTCGGTCAACCCGGGCTTCGGCGGCCAGCAGTTCATCGCCTCGGTGCTGCCCAAGATCGCGGAAGTGCGCCGGCGCATCAGCGCTACCGGCAAGCCGGTCTGGCTCGAGGTCGACGGCGGCGTGAAGACCGACAACATCGCCGAGATCGCGCGCGCGGGGGCGGACACCTTCGTCGCCGGCTCGGCGATCTTCGGCGCCAGGGACTACGCCGCGACCATCCGCGAGATGCGCGAGCGGCTCGCCGTGCTATAGTCGCCGCGTCGTGACACCCCTCTCTGCCTGCCTCGAAGCTCTCCACTGGCGCCGCTGGCGCCGGTAGCCCTTCACGCGCGTTCCGCGCGGTCGTTCTGATTCCTGAAGTGGAGAGGTCCCGTGGTAGAGGCAGATTTCGCCAGGCTCGCAGAAGCAGGCTATACCCGCATCCCGGTGCTCGCCGAGGCGCGCGCCGACCTGTACACCCCGCTCGCGGTCTACGTGCAGCTCGCGAACGGGCCCTACACCTATCTCCTGGAGTCCGTGGTCGGCGGCGAGCGCTTCGGGCGCTACTCCTTCGTCGGCCTAACCTGCGCCGAGCGGATCGAGGCGAAAACCACGGCGCGCGGCACGACGCTGCGCAGGCTGCTGCGCGACGCGCGGGGCGCGGACGTGGTCCTGGAGAAGCTCGACGGCGCCGACCCCTTCGAGTACGTGCGCGGCTGGCTCGAGCGCCATCGCGTCGCGCCCGCGCCTGCGCAGCTTCGCTTCGCCGGGGGGCTCGCCGGCTACTTCGGCTACGAGACGGTGAAGCACATCGAGCCGCGCGCGCTCCCGACGGAGAAGCCCGACGCGATCGGCACGCCCGACATGCTGCTGCTCGTGTCGGACGAGCTCGCGGTCCTCGACAACGTGCTCGGCAAGCTCTACCTGGTGGTCTACGCCGATCCGCAGCAGCCCGATGCGCTGCGCGCCGCGAAGCAGCGGCTTGCAAGCCTGCAAGCTCGCCTCACCCGGCCGCTGCCGGAGCATTTGTTCGTATCCAAGGAAAGATCACCGGGTACGGATTCGATCGCGCGAACCTTCACCGAAGACGGCTTCCTCGAGGCGGTGCGCCGCTGCAAGGAATACATCCTCGCCGGCGACGTCATGCAGGTGCAGGTATCGCAGCGCGCCTCACGAGACTTCGCCGCCTCGCCGCTCTCGCTCTATCGTGCACTGCGCGGCCTCAATCCGTCGCCCTACATGTTCTATTTCGACTTCGCCGACCACCAGGTGGTGGGCGCCTCGCCCGAGATCCTCGTCCGGCTCTCCGGGGACACGGTGACGCTGCGCCCGATCGCGGGCACACGCCCGCGCGGAGCGACGGCGCAGGAAGACGCCGTCATCGCCGAGCAGCTGCTCGCCGACCCGAAGGAGCGCGCCGAGCACGTGATGCTGATCGACCTCGGGCGCAACGACGTGGGGCGGGTCGCCGCGACCGGCAGCGTCAAGGTGACGGAGAAAATGGTGGTCGAGCGCTATTCCCACGTGATGCACATCGTGTCGAACGTCGAAGGGCGCATCGCGCCGGGACTCGACGCCGTGGACGTATTGAAGGCGAGCTTTCCCGCGGGCACCGTCACCGGCGCCCCGAAGGTGCGCGCGATGCAGATCATCGACGAGCTCGAGCCGGTGAAGCGCGGCGTCTACAGCGGCGCGGTCGGCTACCTCGGCTTCAACGGCGACATGGACGTCGCCATCGCCATCCGCACGGCCGTGGTGAAGGACCGCAAGCTCCACGTCCAGGCCGCGGCCGGCGTGGTCGCCGACTCCGACCCCGTCTCGGAATGGCAGGAGACGCAGCACAAGGCGCGCGCCCTGCTGATGGCGGCGGAAGCCGCGTCCGGAGACGGCGCATGATCGCCGTGATCGACAACTACGACTCGTTCACCTACAACCTCGTGCAATACCTCGGCGAGCTCGGCGCCGAGGTGGAGGTTTTCCGCAACGACCAGATCTCCGCGGCGGCGGTTGAAGCGCTGCGGCCCTCGCATGTCGTCCTGTCGCCGGGCCCCTGCACGCCGAACGAGGCGGGGATCACGCTGGCGCTCATCGAGCGGCTCGCCGGCAGGGTGCCGATCCTCGGCGTGTGCCTCGGCCATCAGGCGATCGGCCAGGCTTTCGGCGGGAAGGTGGTGCGGGCGGGTAAGGTGATGCACGGCAAGGTTTCGCGCATCCGGCACGACGGGCTCGGGGTTTTTTCCCGGATCGAGGATCCGTTCATCGCCACGCGCTACCACTCGCTCGTGGTCGAGCGCGCGTCGCTGCCCGGGGACCTGGTGGTCAGCGCCGAGGCCGAGGACGGGGAAATCATGGGGCTGCGGCATCGCCGGCTGCCCGTCGAGGGGGTGCAGTTCCACCCCGAGGCGATGCTCACCGAGCATGGCCACAAAATGCTGCAGAATTTCATCGCAGGGGGAAAACCATGAAGCAGATCAGCATCGCCGAGGCCATCCAGCGAACCGTCGAGCACCGCGAGGTGTTCCACGACGAGATGCTCCATGTCATGCGCCAGATCATGCGCGGGGAGCTGAGCCCGGCGCAGATCGCCGGATTCATCGTCGGGCTGCGCGTGAAGAAGGAGACCATCGGCGAGATCGCCGCCGCGGCGCAGGTGATGCGCGAGCTCGCCACGCCGGTGGAGGTGAGCGACGATCGCCATCTCGTCGACACCTGCGGCACTGGCGGCGACTCGGCCCATACCTTCAACATCTCGACCTGCGCCGCCTTCGTCGCCGCGGCCGCCGGCGCGAAGGTGGCGAAGCACATGGGCCGCTCGGTGTCCTCGTCCTCGGGCAGCGCCGAGGTGCTCGAGGCGCTGGGCGCGAACATCGCGCTCACGCCCGCGCAGACCGGCGAGGCGCTCGAGAAGCTCGGCATCGGCTTCATGTTCGCGCCGGCCCATCACGCCGCGATGAAGTACGCAGCCCCGGTGCGCAAGGAGCTCGGCGTGCGCACCCTCTTCAACATCCTCGGCCCGCTCACCAACCCCGCCGGCGCGAAGAACCAGGTGATGGGCGTGTTCCACCCCGACCTGGTCGGCATCCAGGTGCGCGTGCTGCAACGGCTGGGCTCCAAGCACGTGATGGTGGTCTACGGCCTGGACGGCCTCGACGAGATCTCGATCTCGGGCGAGACGCTGATCGGCGAGCTGGTGAAGGGGGAAATCAACGAATACGTCTTCCATCCCTCGCATGTCGGCCTCGAGCTCTACGACCGGCGCGCCATCCAGGTGACAACCGTCGAGGAGTCCAAGGCGATGATCCAGGCGGTGCTCGACAACCAGCCCGGCCCGGCGCACAACATCGTCGCGCTCAATGCCGGCGCGGCCATCTACGTCGCCGGGGTGGCGACGACCCTGAAGGCGGGCATCGAGCGCGCGAGCCAGGCGATCAAGAGCGGCGGGGCCAAGCAGAAGCTCGAGGCGTTCGTCGCCTTCACGCAGAAGCTCAAGAAGGCGTGACGATCCTCGATCGCATCCTCGAGGTGAAGCGCGGCGAGATCGCCGCCGCGAAGAAGGAAGTTTCTCAAAGCCTTCTGGAGGATCGGGCCCGCCAGGCGCCGGCACCCCGCGATTTCATCGGCGCGCTGCGGGCGAAGACGCCCGCGGTGATCGCCGAGATCAAGCGCGCCAGCCCCTCCAAGGGCGTGCTGCGCGCCGACTTCGATCCAGCGGCCATCGCAAGAAGCTACGAGCAAGCAGGCGCGGCCTGCATGTCGGTGCTCACCGATGCGCAGTTCTTCCAGGGCTCGGCCGGGGACCTGAAGGCCGCGCGCGGCGCCGCAAGTCTGCCGGCGCTGCGCAAGGACTTCGTCATCGATCCTTACCAGGTGTTCGAGTCGCGCGCGATGGGCGCGGACTGCATCCTGCTCATCGCCGCATGCCTGTCTGCCGGGCAGATGATCGAGCTCGAGTCGCTCGCCCGCGGGCTGGGCATGGCGGTGCTGGTCGAGGTGCACGACGCAGCCGAGCTGGAGCTCGCGCTGCGCCTCGAAACGCCGCTCATCGGCATCAACAACCGCAACCTGCAGACCTTCGAGACCCGGCTCGAGACCACGCTCGAGCTCTTCCCGCGCGTGCCGAAGACGCGCCTGGTGATCGCCGAGAGCGGCATCCTTTCGCGCGCCGACGTCGCCCGGCTGCGGGACGGCGGCGTCTCCGCTTTCCTCGTCGGGGAGGCCTTCATGCGGGCCGCAGACCCCGGCCAGGCCTTAGCCAAACTCTTCGAATTGCGCCTAACCCATTGACATTTCGAAATTTCCATCCTGTCGCGCCGACACAACAGGGAGCCCCCTAAACCCCGGTAATTCCGTCATTTGCGTTGCCCTGCC
>Ga0214471_10004972_pt1 | contig 10248 bp, 13 predicted proteins | sample RVTome_5_FD_207665 | JGI IMG/M metagenome (GOLD analysis project Ga0214471, IMG submission 207665) | Soil microbial communities from uranium-contaminated site in the Upper Colorado River Basin, Wyoming, United States - RVT142D155 | ecosystem: Environmental > Terrestrial > Soil > Contaminated >... | reverse complement strand
CCATCCAGCGCAGGGCGGGCATGATCACGTGCTCGTACGCCGCCCAGGCGGCGAAGGCCAGGACGAGGAGGAAGACCCAGAACGGCAGCGCGACGGTGTCGCTCACCGGCGCGCGCGCTCGCGTGCGAAGAGGTACAGGCCGCTCGCGATGACGATCGCGGCGCCGATCCACACCGGGGCGCCGGGCACGTCGCCGAACACGAGATAGCCGAAGAGCGCCATGTACACGACCTGCTGGTAGAGGAAGGGCGCGAGCACCGTGGCGGGAGCATACCGGTGGGCGAGAGCGAGCAGGTAGTGGCCCAGGCCGCCGCACACGCCCAGCAGGCACAGCACGCCCCATTCGAGCCAGCCGGCGGGGGACTGCCAGTAGGCGAGCGCGAAGGGGGCGAGGACCAGGGTCGCGCCGACCGCCGGCAGGAACTGGATGGTCTCGGGCGAGTCGTAGGCGGCGAGCCGCCGGGTCATGAGGTTGAAGAGCGCGTAGAGCACGGCGTTCACCATCGCGGCGATCATCGCCGGGTGGAACGCCGCGCTGCCGGGGCGGATGATCACCAGCACGCCGGCGAAGCCCAGGATGACCGCCGCCCAGCGGCCGCGGTCGAGCTTCTCGCCGAGCATCGGCGCGGCGAAGAGCGCGATCAGGATCGGCACGGCGAAGAAGATCGACGAGGTCACGGTGAGCTGCAGGTACTGCAGCGCCCAGAAGTTCATCCCGGTCATGGCGACGAACATGAGCGCGCGCAGGATGTGCCAGCGCAGGTGGCGGGTCCTCACCAGGGAAACGCCTCTCAGCGGAAGCAGCAGCACGCCGGCGAAGAGCACGTGCGTGGCGAAGCGCAGCCACACCACCACGATCACCGGCACCGAGCCGACCAGCCACTTCGCGCTGCCGTCGAGCAGCGTGAAGAGCAAGTAGGTGAAGGAGACGAGCCCGATGCCGATCAGGCGGTTGCCGGCGCTGTCGGCCTGCAGCAAGGCTAGGGCGCCTTGCCGCCGAGGCCGGAGAGGTAGCCCTCGAGCGGGAACTCGCCGCCCTCGCGGTCGTAGAGCTTGCCGCCGGAGGCCCTGAAGCTCTCGAGCAGCTTGAGCACCAGCGAGCAGGCGAGCCACAGCGCGTGGAAGGAATCGACGCCGCGGATCTCGGCGAGCTCGCCGTAGATGGGCGAGACCTCGACCGGGCAGGCCCAGCTGCCGTCCTTCCCGGCGTAAGGCTGCCCGATCCGCACATCGAGCTTGAGCTCCTTGCCTTCGGCGGTGACGGCGACGACCTCGAGCGCGGCGACCGGGTCCTTCACCATGGAATCACCGCGCCGTCATGGGAAAAGAACTTTCCCGTGTCGTCCTTCTCCAGCCCGGCGATGAGCCTGCGCAGCCCGCGCACGGATTCCTCCGGCTCGAGCGGCGCGCCCGTGCCGCCCATGTCGGTGCGCACCCAGCCCGGGTGCAGCGCGAGCACGACGATGCCGCGCGGCGCAAGCAGGACCGAGAAGGCCCGCACGACCATGTTGAGCGCCGCCTTGCTGGTCGAGTACGGAATCGTGTTGCCGCCGGTTTCCGCGATCGAGCCCAGGCGGCTCGACATGAAGGCGATCGTCTTGCGCTCGCTCGCCGCGACGTTCTCGACGAAGGCTTCCGCCACCGCCGCCGCGCCGAGGACGTTTACCCGCAGCACTTCCTCCCAGGAGCCGTAGTCGAAGCTGCCGATCGACGTGCCGCGCTTGCCGGCGATGCCGGCATTGCAGAAGAGGAGATCCATAGGTGTATCGCGAAGATTCGCCGCGAACCGCTTGATGGCCGGAGGATCCGTGACATCAAAATCGCGGCGCGTGGTGCCGATGACGCGCCAGCCGTCGGTCTCGTACTGGCGCGCGAGCTCCTTCCCGAGCCCGCGTCCCGCGCCGGTGATCAGCGCAGTCGGCATTGTCTAGAGCGCCGCGATGACGGCCTGTGTGACATCTTTCGTGCGGGCGCTGCCGCCGAGGTCGGGGGTGAAGACCTTCTTCGCCGTCACCGCCTCGATCGCCTTCATCAGGCGCGCGGCGGCGCGCGCCTCGCCCAGGTGCTCGAGCATCATCGAGGCGGTCCAGAAGGTGGCGATCGGGTTGGCGACGCCCTTGCCGGTGATGTCGAAGGCCGAGCCGTGGATGGGCTCGAACATCGAGGGGAAGCGCCGCTCGGGGTTCAGGTTGGCGGTGGGCGCGATGCCCAGCGACCCCGACAGCGCCGCGGCGAGGTCGGAGAGGATGTCGGCGTGCAGGTTGGAGGCGACGATGGTGTCGAGGCTGCCCGGCTTGAGCACCATGCGCGTGGTGACCGCGTCGACGAGGATCCTGTCGATTTTTATATCCGGAAAATCCCGTGAAACGGAATAGAAAACTTCATCCCACAGGACCATGCCGTGGCGCTGCGCGTTCGACTTGGTCACCAGCGTGAGCTGCTTGCGCGCCCGCTTGCGCGCGAGCTCGAAGGCGAAGCGATGGACGCGCTCGACGCCCTTGCGCGTGAAGACCGAGGTCTCGGTCGCCACCTCTTCCGGGAGGCCGGTGTGCACGCGCCCGCCCGAGCCGGAGTACTCGCCCTCGGTGTTCTCCCGGACGATGACCCAATCAATCAGGGTGGAATTAGAAAGAACGCTTGTAACCCCGGGCAAGACGCGCGCCGGCCGTACGTTCGCGTACTGGTCGAAGCCCTGGCAGATGGGCAGGCGCAGGCCCCAGAGAGAGATGTGGTCGGGAACGTCGGGCGCGCCGACGGCGCCGAAGAAGATGGCGTCGAACTTCTTAAGCTCGGCGAGGCCGCCGTCGGGGATGTACGCGCCGGTGCCGAGGTAGCGCTTCGAGCTCCAGTCGAAGGTCTCGAACTCCAGGCGGAAGCGGTCCGCCAGGTGCTTGAGCACCTCGATGCCGGCGGGAATGACCTCGTTGCCGATCCCGTCGCCCGGGATCGACGCGATGCGGTACGTCTTCACGCCGCTTGCTTGGACAGCGATCTCACCGCTTCGGCGACGGCCGCGCCGACCTCGGAGGTGGCGGCCTTGCCTTTCATGTCGGGCGTATGCGGACCGGAGACGATCACCTGCTCGATCGCGCGCACCACGTCGGCCGCGGCCTGCGGGTGGCCGAGGTGCTCGAGCATGAGCGCCCCGGACCAGATCGCGGCGATCGGGTTGGCGACTTTCCTGCCCGCGATGTCGGGCGCGGAGCCGTGCACCGGCTCGAAGATCGACGGCGCGGTGCGCTCCGGGTTGATGTTGCCGGAGGCGGCGATGCCGATGGTGCCGGCGGTCGCCGGGCCGAGGTCGGAGAGGATGTCGCCGAAGAGGTTCGAGGCGACGATGACGTCGAAGCGGTCCGGATTGAGCACCATCTGGATGGTGAGGCCGTCGACGTGATACTGATCCGCTTTTACGTCACCGTATTGTTTTTTCATCTGGTCGAAACGCTCATCCCAGTACGGCATGGTGATCGAGATGCCGTTCGACTTGGTGCAGCTGGTGACGTGCTTGCCGCGCGTGCGCGCGAGCTCGAAGGCGTACTTCATGATGCGGTCGACGCCGCGCCGCGAGAAGATCGCCTGCTGGATGACGATCTCGTTGGGCGTGTTCTCGTAGACGCGTCCGCCCACGCCGCCGTACTCGCCCTCGGTGTTCTCGCGCACCACCACGTAGTCGATGTCGCCGGGCTTGCGGCCGGCGAGCGGGCAGGGCAGGCCCTGGAACAGGCGCACCGGGCGCAGGTTGACGTACAGGTCGAACCAGCGCCGGAAGTTGATGAGCAGGCCCCAGGCCGAGATGTGGTCGGGCACGATTGCCGGGTTGCCGACCGCGCCGAAGTAGATCGCGTCGAACTTGCGCAGGATGTCGGGCGCGTCCTCCGGGCACATGCGCTTGTGCTGGCGGTACCAGTCGCAGCTCCAGTCGAATTCCTTCCACTTGAAGCGCACGCCGTGCCGCGCGCCGGCGGCTTCCAGCACGCGCACGCCTTCGGGGATCACCTCGCGGCCGATGCCGTCCCCGGGAATGACCGCAATGGAGTGTTCTTTCATGGGGCGCAGTATATAGAATCGCCGCCATGCGCTTCGCCGCGATCGAAACCTCGACGCCGTGGTGCTCGGTCGCGCTGTGGTCCGGCGGCGAGCTCGCCGCGCTCGAGCGCTACGCCGGCCAGCGGCATTCCGAGCTGGTGCTTCCCATGCTCGAAAGTCTTTTCAAAGACAGGAAGATAGAAATCGATGCGGTCGCGTTCGGCGCGGGCCCGGGGTCGTTCACCGGCCTGAGGATCGCCTGCGCGCTCGCGCAGGGGCTCGCGCTGCCGCGCGCGCTTCCCGTGCTCGGCGTCTCGACGCTGGAAGCGCTGGCGGAGGAATCGGGCGCGCGCCGCGTGGTGGCGTGCATCGATGCGCGGATGCGCGAAGTGTATTATGCGGCGCTCGAAAAGCAGGATGCCCGCTGGCGCGAGGTGATCCCGGCGCAATGCATCGCGCCGCAGGACGCGCCCAGGCCCGCGGGCGACGGATGGGTCGGCTGCGGCAGCGGCTTCGCGGCCTACGGCGACCTCGGCTTCGCGCGCACGCTGGCGCAGGTCCATCCCACCGCCGCCGCGGTGGCGGCGCTCGCGGCGCCGCGCTTGGCCGCCGGCGGGGGCGTCGATGCGGCGCTCGCTGCGCCGGTCTACCTGCGCGACAAGGTGGCGCTGACGAAGGAGGAGCAGGCAGCACGATGAGCGCGGTACTGAAGGATGAACGCCCCGACGTCCCCTCGCTCGCGCCGATGCGCGGGTCCGACCTCGCCGAGGTGACGGCGATCGAGGACGCCATCTACACGCATCCCTGGACGCGCGGCAACTTCGCCGACTCGCTGCGCGCCGGCTACGAGTGCAGGACGCTGCGCCTGGGCGGCGAGCTGATCGCCTACTTCGTGCTGATGTCGGCGGCCGGCGAGGCGCACCTTCTCAATCTCTCCGTCGCGGCGCGCCACCAGAGGCGCGGCCACGGCGCCATGCTGCTCGGCGAGGCGATGGCGCTCGCGCGGCGCCTGGGCGCGCGCAGCCTTTTCCTCGAGGTGCGCCCGAGCAACCGCGCGGCGCAGGCGCTCTACACGCGCCTCGGCTTCCGCAAGGCGGGCGTGCGCCGCGCCTACTACCCGGCCAGCATCGGCCGCGAGGACGCCCTGGTGCTGACCCTGCCGCTGCAATGAGCCGGCGCGGGGAGATCCTCGCCGAGATGGGTTTGTCGCCCGTCTGGGTGCTCCGGGACAAGAGCAATCCCGAAGAAGAGGATAGATCCCCTTCGGGAAAAACCTGGATCGAGCTGAAGCAGGCCGTGCCCGCGTGCACGGCCTGCGGCCTGCACAAGTCGCGCACGCAGACGGTGTTCGGCGTGGGCGACGAGCAGGCCGACTGGATGCTCATCGGCGAGGCGCCGGGCGCCGAGGAAGACCGCCTGGGCGAGCCCTTCGTCGGCCAGGCGGGGCGGCTGCTCGACAACATGCTCGCCGCGATCGGCCTCGGGCGCAGCGACAACGTCTACATCGCCAACGTGCTCAAGTGCCGGCCGCCGGGCAACCGCAACCCCGAGCCCGGCGAAGTCGAGAAGTGCTCGGCGCACCTGCGCGCCCAGATCGGGCTGGTCGCGCCGAAGCTCATCGTCGCCATGGGCCGCTTCGCCGCGCAGACGCTGCTCGGCACCGACGCGAGCATCGCCAGCCTGCGCGGGCGCGTGCACGCCTACGCCGGCGTGCCGCTCATCGTCACCTACCACCCGGCCTACCTGCTGCGCAACCTCCCCGACAAGGCGAAGGCCTGGGAAGACCTCGTCTTCGCGCGGAAGACGATGGCCGGCCTCTAGCCCCCGGCGCCGTAGCGCGGGATGAGGTGCGCGTGGACGTGCATGCGCGACTGCCCGGCGCTCTTGCCGACGTTGATGACGACGTTGTAGCCGTCGGGCTTGTGCAGCGCCTGCAGCGAGCGCTGCGCACGATTGAGGAGCTCGAGCAGGCCCGCCTGCTCCTCGGCGGTCATCTCGAAGAAGCTCGCGACATGGCGCTTGGGCACCACGATGACATGGCCCTTGCTCTGGGCGCTGCCTTCGGCGCGCACGTAGGCGAGCGGGGTCTCGAACAGCACTTCGGCGGGTGTGCAGAGCTCGCAGTCGTTCATGGCTTGTGCCTCGGGTGGTGTGGATCTTCCGCGCGCGCGAAGGCGAGCAGGCGCTCGATCTCGTCGCCGTGCCGGCGCAGGTTGCGCCAGTGCCAGAACTGCACCGCGGTCATGGTGCCGGCGACGAACAGGCCGAAGGCGACGATGACGAAGAAGATGGAGAAGCCCTTGTGCAGGAGCAGCGAGTAGAGCGCGATCATCAGCAGGATGGAGGCGTTCTCGTTGAAGTTCTGAACCGCGATGGAGCGGCCGGCGCCGACCAGGTGATGGCCGCGGTGCTGCAGGAGCGCGTTCATCGGCACGACGAAGAAGCCGGCCAGGCCGCCGATGATCACCATCAGCACCACCGCGAGCCAGACCTGGCTCACGAAGATCATGACGATGACGATCAGCCCCATGACGATGCCCAGCGGGATGACGCGCACCGAGCGATCGAGCGCCACCAGCACCGAGGCGAGCACCGCGCCGATGGCGATGCCGATGGCGGTGACGCCCTGCAGGATGGCGGCCTTGGAGAGGTCGAAGGCGAGCGCGGCGCGCGCCCACTCGATGACGATGAACTGCAGCGTCGCGCCCGCGCCCCAGAAGAGCGTGGTCACCGCGAGCGAGATCTGCCCGAGCCGGTCCTTCCACAGGTGCGCGACGCAGCGCGAGAAGTCCTTCAGCGTGGCGAGCGGGTGCGCCGGCAGGCGCTTGAGCGCCACGCCGGTGCGCGGGATCTCGAGGTTGAAGAGCGCGGCGATGGCGTAGACGAAGATGATGAGCGCGACCGCGGCCTCGGCGCCGGTGTCGATGCCGGTGTCGACGAACGGCAGGTCGAAGCCGAGGATCGCCGAGGAGACGCGCACGTGGATGAGGATGCCGCCGAGCATGGTGCCGAGGATGATCGAGGCGACGGTGAGGCCCTCGATCCAGCCGTTGGCGATGACCAGCTTCTGGTGCGGCAGGTACTCGGTGAGGATGCCGTACTTCGCGGGCGAGTAGGCCGCCGCGCCCAGCCCCACCATCGCGTAGGCGGCGAGCGGGTCGACGCCGAAGAGCATCATCGCGCAGCCGACGATCTTGACGCTGTTGGCGAGGAACATGACGTTGCCCTTGGGCAGCCGGTCGGCGAAGGCACCGACGTACGGGGCGAGCACCACGTAGGACACCACGAAGAAGAACTTGAGGTAAGGAGTGAGCCAGGAAGGCGCGTCGGCCTGCATGAGCAGCGCGATCGCGGCCACGAGCAGCGCGTTGTCGGCGAGCGACGAGAAGAACTGCGCCGCCATGATGATGTAGAAGCCGGAGCTCACGGAGCCATAACCTTTTGAGGCGCCGGGGTTTATAGCACAATAAGCCGCGATGCCCCGCCCGATCCGCGCCACCATCTCCGCCGCCGCCCTGGCGCACAATTTCCACGTCGCCAAGGCCTACGCGGGCGGCGCGAAGCTCTGGGCGGTGCTCAAGGCGAACGCCTACGGCCACGGCCTCGAGCGCGCCGCGCGCGCGCTCGAGGCCGCCGACGGCTTCGCGGTGCTCGACTTCCAGGAGGCGGCGCGGCTGCGCGTCGCGGGCATCGACAAGCCCATCCTCATGCTCGAGGGGTTCTTCAAGCCGCTCGACCTGCCGCTGCTCGCCAAGTACCGGCTCACGCCGGTGCTCCACAACGCCGAGCAGGTCGAGATGCTGCGGCTCGCCGCGCTCGCCGCCGAGATCGACGTGTACCTGAAGGTGAACAGCGGCATGAACCGCCTGGGCTTCATGGTCGACAACCTGCGCCCCGCCTACAACGCGCTGCGGCTGCATCCGCAGGTGAGGAGCGTCACGCTGATGACGCACTTTGCCGACGCCGACGGCGCCGGCATCAAGGCGCAGCTCGACTGGTTCGACGAGCTCACCAGGCCCTTCGAGCCCGGGCAGCGCTCGCTCGCCAACTCCGCCGCGCTGATCCGCTTTCCCGAGGCGCGCGGCGACTGGGTGCGCCCGGGGATCATCCTTTATGGCTGCTCGCCCTTTGCAGACCAAAGCGCCGAGGCCCTCGGGCTCAAGCCCGCCATGACCCTCGCTTCGGAGATCATCGCCACGCAGCACCTGCAGCCGGGCGAGCGCGTCGGCTACGGGTTCTCCTACGAGGCGGCCGGGGAGATGACCATCGGCGTGGTCGCCTGCGGCTACGCCGACGGCTACCCGCGCCACGCGCCGAGCGGCACCCCTGTGCTCGTCAACGGCAAGCGCACCCGCACCGTTGGACGCGTATCGATGGACATGATCACCGTCGACATCACCGACATTCCCGAGGCCTACATCGGCACGCCGGTGACGCTCTGGGGCGAGGGACTGTCGGCCGACGAGGTGGCCGCCGCCGCGGGCACGCTCAGCTACGAGCTCCTGTGCGCCCTCGCGCCGCGCGTGCCGGTGGAAGAACAGGCGTGAAGCGCAAGACCGCCTACGTCTGCGCCGACTGCGGCGCGAGCGCGCTGCAGTGGTTCGGCGCCTGCCCTTCGTGCGGGGCAGCAGGGACCTTGAGCGAGACATTGACGGAAAGAACCACCCGGGGGAAAGAGAGAGTCTCCACCGTGGCGCTGTCCGACCTGCAGCCCAGAGAGCTCGCCCGCATCCCCACCGGCATGGAAGAGCTCGACCGCGCGCTCGGCGGCGGGCTCGTGCCGGGGCAGGTGGTGCTGCTCGGCGGCGACCCCGGCATCGGCAAGTCGACGCTGCTCTTACAAGCATTAAGCAGCCTGGCAACGCCAACGCTGTACAACACTGGAGAAGAGTCAGCCGACCAGGTGGCGATGCGCGCGCGCCGGCTCGGGCTTGAAGCCAAGGGCATGCAGCTCCTCGCCGAGACGCAGCTCGAGCGCGTGCTGGGCGCGCTCGAGGGCGCGCGGCCGCGCGTGGCGGTGATCGACTCGATCCAGACGGTCTGGGCCGAGGCGCTGCAGTCGGCCCCCGGCTCGGTGGCACAGGTGCGCGAGTGCGCGGCGCAGCTCACGCGCCACGCCAAGCGAAACGGCACCGCGCTGCTGCTGATCGGCCACGTCACGAAGGAGGGCGCGATCGCCGGCCCGCGCGTGCTCGAGCACATCGTCGACACGGTGCTGTACTTCGAGGGCGACCCGAATTCGAGCTTCCGCCTGGTGCGCGCGGTGAAGAACCGCTTCGGCGCGGTGAACGAGCTCGGCGTGTTCGCGATGACCGAGAAGGGCCTGAAAGGGGTGAGCAATCCTTCGCGCCTTTTTCTCTCGAACCATGAGAAGGCGGTACCGGGCTCCTGCGTGCTGGCTTCGCTGGAGGGCACCCGGCCGCTGCTCGTCGAGGTGCAGGCGCTCGTCGATGGCGCACACTCGCCCAATCCGCGCCGCCTCTGCGTGGGGCTGGAGCAGAACCGGCTGGCGATGCTGCTCGCGGTGCTGCACCGCCACGCCGGCATCGCCACCTGGGAGCAGGACGTGTTCGTCAACGCGGTGGGCGGGGTGCGCATCGCCGAGCCCGCCGCCGACCTCGCGGTGTGCTTCGCCGTCGTCTCGTCGCTGTCCGACCGGCCCATTTCGTCGAAGGTGGCGGTGTTCGGCGAGATCGGCCTCGCCGGCGAGGTGCGCCCGGCGCCGCGCGGGCAGGAGCGGCTGCGCGAGATGGCGAAGCTCGGCTTCGAGAAGGCCGTCGTCCCGAAAGCGAACCTACCGAAAGGAAAGGTCGCCGGCCTGGAGATTTTCGCCGTCGAGCGCGTCGACCAGGCCGTCCAGCTGCTGCGCAACCTGTAGAAATCGGGTCAGAGCCCGATTTGCTTGGCGATCGTGCTGCCGATGTTCGGGCTGCGGGGATTGACTTCCAGAGTCCGCGTGCGGGGAACCACCACCAGGTCCATATCTTCCATCGGAATCGCCCCGATGAGCACCTGATCGCCCATCACCAGCGCCAGTTCAGTGCGAGCTGGGCTGCGCGTACGCCGCTGCGCACGGCTGCCTCCAGCGTCGGCGGATAGTCCGGGTCGGTATAGTCGCCGGCGAGTAGCACGCCGTCGATTTCTGTCGGAACCTTCCTGGCCGCGACTACCGAGGTAATCGTTGCCCGCTTCTCGGCGATGACCCGGGTCCAGGCAGGGTCG
>Ga0214471_10004971_pt1 | contig 10248 bp, 10 predicted proteins | sample RVTome_5_FD_207665 | JGI IMG/M metagenome (GOLD analysis project Ga0214471, IMG submission 207665) | Soil microbial communities from uranium-contaminated site in the Upper Colorado River Basin, Wyoming, United States - RVT142D155 | ecosystem: Environmental > Terrestrial > Soil > Contaminated >... | reverse complement strand
GCGCTGGACGTCCTCGGCGTTGGCGACCAGGATCTGATCGGTGCGGTCAACGAGCGCGTCGGCGATCGCCGCCAGCGCCTCATCCTTGACCTTGGTGGAAGTCGTCCCCAGGCGCGCGGCGGCCTGTCTGGCCCGCCGGCCGATCTCTAGGACCTCGCTCATGAGACCACCAGGGTACCTGCTCGCGACGGCGGCTTCCCCGGCTAGCCGGTCCCTACAGGATCACCAACGAGTCCCGGTGGATCAGCTCGCGGCCGCCGTCGCGGATGCTCGTGCCCATCAGGGCCGGCAGTTCGTCGGCCCCGTACGAGGTGATGCCGCGTGCGAACACGACGCCGTCGGAGGTGGCCACATCGACGGCGTCGCCGACCTCGAAGCGCCCCTCGGCCGCGACCACCCCCGCCGGCAGCAGGCTCTTGCCTCCCTCGACCAGCGCGCGCCGCGCGCCCTCGTCGACCACGATCCGCCCGCGCGGATTGACGGTGAACTGGATCCACAGTTTCCTGTGCCGTCCGCGCGCCCGATGCGGCGCGAAGAACGACCCGAGATCCTCGCCCTGCAGGAGCCGCTGCAGCACCCGCGCTTCGCGGCCGTTGGCGATGATCACGCCGGTCCCGGCAGACGCCGCGGTTCGCACCGCCTCGACCTTGGAGGCCATCCCACCGGATCCGAGGGGCGACCCGCGGCGGCCGGCGCGCAGCTGCTCGAGCCCGGAGAGGTCGTCGATGCGGTGCAACGGCTCGTCGGCGCGCGCACGGCGCGGATCGGCCGAGTACACGCCGTCGATGTCGGAGAGGATGACGAGCAGCTGCGCGTGCACCATGATCGACACGAGCGCGGCCAGCCGGTCGTTGTCGCCGAAGCGGATCTCCTCGACCGCCACCGCGTCGTTCTCGTTGACGATCGGCACCACGTCGAGGCGCAGGAGCCGCTCGACGGCGTGGTGAGCGTTCAGGTAGCTCTTGCGCCGCACGAAATCGTCCTGGGTCAGCAGCACCTGTCCGACGGGGATGCGCCGGCGGGCGAACGCCCGCTGATAGGCGTGCATCAGGATGCCTTGCCCGACGCTGGCGGCGGCCTGCAGCGAAGGGATGTCCGACGGCCGTCGCGACAGGCCGAGCGGCTCGAGCCCCGCCGCGATCGCGCCCGAGGACACCAACGTCACGGCCACGCCCCGCTTGCGTGCCGCCGCGATGTCGCCTGCCAGCGCGCGCACCTGCGCGTCGTCGAGCACACCGCGCGCGTCGGTCAAGGTCGACGTCCCCACCTTGACGACCATGCGCGAGACGGCGGGCAGCTTTCGCGTCATCGTCCCCCCGTCCCGTCTTCGGGCTCGAAATCGAAGACGATATCGCCGATCCGCACCTCGTCGCCTTCCTTCGCCCCGGCCTTGCTCAGGGCCGACTCGACGCCGATCGACACCATCCGGTCTTGCACGTAGCGCAGGGCCTCGATGTTGTCGAGATCGAACCGCCGGACCAGGCGTTCGGCGGCCGGGTTGCGGATCCGCCACGCGGCATCCTCGCGCTCGACGGTGACTCGGTCGTCCTCGGGCCTGATCCGGATCAGCTTGTGTGACGAAGGCGCCCCCTCGGCGCGCGTGCGTTCCACCTCGCGCGCGAGCAGCTGCGTCAGCTCGCCGACCCCGTCGCCGGTCAGCGCCGAGCACGCGACGAAGGCGAACCCGGCCTCATCGGCGGCCGCGCGCGCGCCGGTGATCGCGTCCTCGGTCTCGGCGACGTCGGTCTTGTTCGCCGCGACCACGCCGGGCCGTCCGTCGAACGAAGTATCGTGCGCGCGCAGCTCGGCTCGCAGCGCCACGAGCGCGTCGCCGGGCGTGACCTCCGAGGACACGTCGAGCACGAAGCACAGCGCGCGGCAGCGCTCGAGGTGCCGCAGGAACGCAAGCCCGAGCCCGCGTCCCTCCGAGGCTCCCTCGATCAGCCCGGGCACGTCGGCGACCACGAACCGAGCGTCGGCGGTCTCTGTCACGCCCAGGTTCGGAGACAGGGTCGTGAACGGGTAGGCGGCGACCTTCGGGCGGGCGGCCGACAGGCGCGCGATCAGCGATGACTTGCCGGCGTTGGGGAACCCGACCAGCCCCACATCGGCGAGCACCTTGAGCTCTAGGCGCAGCCGGCGCTGCTCGCCCGGCTCGCCGCGCTCGGCGAATCCCGGCGCGCGCCGGCGCGCGGTCAGCAGCGCCGCGTTCCCGCGCCCGCCGCGACCGCCTGCAGCCGCCACGAACGTGGTGCCCGCCCCCACCAGATCCGCGAGCAGCTCGCCCGACTCCCCGTCGAAGACCACCGTCCCGTCGGGGATCAGCACGATGCGGTCCTCGCCGCCGGACCCGTGCCGCTCGTTGCCCTGGCCGTTGCGGCCGCGCACGGCCCTCTGATGAGGGTTCCGAGCCAGGTCGGACAACGTGGCGACGTTAGGGTCGACCCGGAAGATCACCGAGCCGCCGTCGCCACCGTTCCCGCCGTCTGCGCGGCCTTTGGGCTTGCCCTTCTCGCGGTGGAACGAGGCAGCGCCGTCCCCGCCATCACCCGCGGCGACGTGCACCTTGACCTCATCGACGAAGCTCCGCTCCACGGCGGCGACTGTACCAACCGAAGGAAGCCCACTCCTGAGCCCCCGCGCCTGGATCGTCTCCCCCTTGACAGGCCCCCCCTCCGATAGGGCTATCTTCGCAAAGGCGGAGAAACAGGACCTTTGGGTCGAAGGAGGATACGATGCCCCGACGTCGAATCGTCGTGATGCTGGTGGTGCTGCTGCTCGCGCTGGGCGGGCTGCTCTCAGGAATACCCGCAAGAGCCGACATCCCGCCATGCTGGAACACCTATGACATCGACCACAGCGTTGTGCGGACTTGGGGGTGCGCCGACGTACCGATCGGCCCTATCGGCTACATCGCCGTGTGCACCGAGCACTGCAACGTCTACCCGATCTGCGTCTACGATCCAAACCGACCGGGCCAAGAGATCGGCTGTGGAATCATCTAGGCGACTCGCAACAGCCGTAGCCGTCGTGATCGCCCTCGTCCCCCTGGCGGCTTCGGCGAAGACGCTGGTTGATCAGCCAGGCCATGGTCGATTCGTCCTCGACTTCGGCCGACCCATCCGTGAGCTCGACCTTCGATCCATCGAGGCACGGGGGTACCAGATCATCGGGTACTGGCCACCGCATTCGATCGCGGTTCGGAGTGCGGGATCAAGCGCGCCCCGGAGTGCGTATGCGCCGCAGGCATCCACACCTGGCGGCGAATCCCGGTTGGGCGAACGCAGCTTGCCGGCACGCATCATCCTCCTGGGCGAACAGTCCGATCAACTCCAGGCCGGCAACATCGGCCCCGATAGGCTTCCCTTCCCTGGATATCGACAGTGGCTGTCGAGTCTGACCCTCGATGGTGAGGGCGTCAGAGTAGCCGTCGTCGACACCGGGGTCGATGACTCTCACCCCGCGCTAGTCGGGCGCGTGGTTACCCGCACCAACTACGGCGCGCTCCCGGGAGGAACCGATGTTGAAGGTCACGGCACTTCTGTTGCTGGAGCGCTGGGGGGAGAACCGCCCCCAGATGAGGACGGGCACGATCATCTCGGGTTCTCGTACGGACTGGGCGTGGCTCCAGCCGTAGAACTCGTGGACATCAACTTCTCGTCGATCACGAAAGGATCGGGGGAGCCGGTGGATCTTCTCGCGCTTCTTGGGGACGTGCATGAATCCGGCGCAGCCATCAGCAACGGGTCTTGGCACACCACGACCTACGAGCAGTACTCGACCGAAAGCGCGCTCTGGGACGCTGCCGTACGGGATGCCTCTGTCGAGAAGGCCGACGACCAACCGTTGCTCATGGTGTTCGCAGCTGGGAATTCTGGGGAAGAGCCGACCCCCGGGAACAACGATGGGAACATAGCGTCCACGACTCAGGCGAAGAACATCATCTCTGTTGGCGCGACCTCTTCCGGTGGAACCGCAACACCTCTGCGCCCATCGGACCCGGACATCGTCTATGGCTACTCATCGAAGGGGCCGACGTTCGACTTCCGGATCTTCCCAACGCTTGTTGCTCCCGGTGGTAACACATTCACGGCGAGAGCCGATCTTGGAGCGTTGTCGGTCGGCGCGTGCGTTCCTGCTCTCTTTTCGCCGGTGCGATATCACATGTGCGGGGGTACCTCAATGGCAGCGCCGCACGTATCGGGCGCCGGCGCGCTGATCCACCAATGGTGGAAGCGCACCCACTCCGATCCGCCCTCACCGGCAATGGTCAAGGCCATCCTGGTCAACGGCGCCCAAGACCTCGGCACCCCCGACATCCCCAACAACACCGAAGGATGGGGACGCGTCAACCTCCGCAACGTCTTCGCCGACCAGCCCATCGTCTACCACGACCAAAACCAGATCCTCACCGACCCCGACGATACGCGCAGCTACCTCATCGAAGTCGCCGACCCTGCTCGGCCCTTGAAGATCACCCTCGCCTGGACCGACGCCCCGGCGCTAGCCGGCGCACCACTCACCCTGGTCAACGACCTCGACCTGCACCTCGAGCAGCTCGACGGCGAAGGGCAGGTCATCGGTCAGTGGCACGGCAACGTCTTCGAGGATGGCTGGAGCATCCACGGCAGCGAAGCCGACCGGTTCAACAACCTCGAAGGCATCCACCTGCAAGCCCCCCAGCCAGGCCGCTACCGAATCACCATCCGAGCCCACAACCTGCCCGGCGATGCGCTGCCCAACAACACCGACCCCAACGACCAGGACTACGCGCTGGTCATACGCAACGCGCGCGCGCCCTGAGGAGGGCAACCATCGGCCCTTGGCCTCCCCTTGACAGGCCCCCCCCGGATAGGGCTATCTTCGCAAAGGCGGAGAATCCGACCTTTCAGGACAAGGAGGAAGGCATGCGGCATCGTCGAATGCTGGTGGTGCTGGTAGCGCTGCTAGTCGCGTTGGGTGGGCTGCTCTCAGCGACGCCCGCAGGAGCCGACATCCCGCCATGCTGGAACACCTATGACATCGACCACCGCGTTGTGTGGACCTGGGGATGCGCCGACTCTCCGATCGGCGGCCCCATCGGCTACATCGCCATCTGCTTCGATGGGTGCAGCATCACCCCCATCTGCGTGTATGACCCCGATACGCCGCCCCCGAGCCAGCCGGTCCTCTGCGGGATTGTCTAAACGCCTCGTCCGCATAGGGTCGATAGGGCTCGCATTCGCTTCATTGTCTCCGGGATCCCTTGAGGCAGCAGCACATCCTGCTGAGGAAACCTGGGAGATTCGATTCGCCGCCCCTATCCACGAGCGCGATCTTGTCAGTCTCGAGTCGAGAGGTGCCGACCTTATCGGTTTCTCGCCGCCGAACAGCTATCTCGTCGCCGCACCGTCGCGGCCGACGTCTCCTCCATCCGGCTCCTGGTCCGAGGTCCGTCGTGTAGCTATCGGACTGGCGACCACACAGCCCGGATGGCCTCGAGGTGAGCTGCCGGCATCGATACAACTGCTTGGCGAGCAGTCAGCGCAACTTCAAGCTGGGAATGTCGGGCCGGATCGACTGCCTGTCCCTGGCTACCGACCATGGTTGTCGTCTCTTGGCCTGGACGGAACTGGGGTACGGATAGCCGTAGTCGATTCAGGCATCGACGACTCACACCCAGCCCTCGCAGGTCAGGTTGTAGACCGCCGCAACTACCACCCCTTCGCACCAGGGGGACTTGACGCCAGGGGCCATGGGACCGCGGTCGCCGGCGCCGTCGCCGGGGACCCGCCCACGGATGCCGACGGCCACGATCATCTGGGGTTCTCGTACGGTCTCGGCGTGGCGCCAGGAGCAGAGTTGATCGACATCAACTTCATCGCCACGGGGAATTCGTTGGTTGAAACCGTCGAGCTGACGCAACTCGCCGGCGACATCAGCCGTTCCGGAGCACCCATCAGCAACGGGTCTTGGTCCACAACCACCCTCGAGCGGTATGCCTCTGAGAGCGCGCTCTGGGACGCCGTCACCCGCGACAGCTCTTCGGACCAGCCTGGGGACCAGCCGCACTTGATGGTTTTCGCGGCGGGCAACTCTGGGTCCGAGCCCGGCGACCAGAACGACGACGCGAACATCGCATCTACCACGCAGGCGAAGAACATCATCAGCGTCGGGGCGACCTTCTCGGGGGGAACTGCGACACCTTTGAACCCGTCCGAACCTGATTACGTACACGGGACCTCGACACGGGGGCCCACCTTCGACTTCAGGATCTTCCCGACACTCGTCGCGCCGGGCTGGAACTCATTCACCGCGAGACCGCTCTACCAGGGCCACTCGACTCTGCCTCCAGGTTGCGTTCCCGCGCTCTTTTCTCCAGTGCTGTATCAGATGTGTGGCGGCACTTCGATGGCAGCGCCGCACGTCTCCGGCGCCGCCGCCCTGATCCATCAATGGTGGAACCGCACCTACACCAACCCGCCCTCACCCGCGATGGTCAAAGCCATCCTGGTCAACGGCGCCCAAGACCTCGGGACCCCCGACATCCCCAACAACACCGAAGGATGGGGTCGGGTGAACCTACGAAACGTCTTCGCCGACCAGCCCATCGTCTACCACGACCAAAACCAGATCCTCACCGACCCCGACGATACGCGCAGCTACCTCATCGACGTCGCAGACCCCACTCAACCATTGAAGATCACCCTCGCCTGGACCGACGCGCCCGCCCTGCCCGAGGTCCTACTCACCCTGGTCAACGACTTAGACCTCCACCTCGAACACCTCGACGACGACGGCAACGTCATCAACCACTGGAGCGGCAACGTGTTCGAAAACGGCTGGAGCATCCAAGGCGGCGAAGCCGACCGGTTCAACAACCTCGAAGGCATCCACATCCAGAACCCCCAGCCAGGCCGCTACCGGATCAGGATCCACGCCCACAACCTGCCCGGCGACGCGCTGCCAAACAACACCGACCCCAACGACCAGGACTACGCACTGGTCATACGCAACGCGCGCGCCACCTGAAGGCAGCACGGAATATCGGGGAACATGGTGGTGGAGCTGGTCGCTCTACGCGCTCGGGATGACGTCGACGAGCTTGCGGTTCCGGCGGTCGCGGAACATCACGACGCCGTTCACGCGCGCGAACAGGGTGTGGTCGCGGCCGTGGCCGACGTTCTGACCCGGGTGGATCTTGGTCCCGCGCTGACGGACCAGGATCGAGCCGGCCGTGACCTGTTGCCCTCCGTAGCGCTTCACGCCCAGGTACTGCGGGCCGGAGTCTCGACCGTTGCGGGACGAGCCGACGCCTTTCTTGGATGCCATAGCGCGAGAAAGGCTACCAGAGGACGGCGGCCCCGGCTACCGCTGCACCAGCGTCCTTACTCCTCGTCGCCTGCTGCGTCGCCGGCAGCCTCGGCCGCGGGAGCCGCTTCCTTGGCCGGCTTCTTGGCAGCCGCCTTCGCCTTGGTCACTTTCTTCCCCTTCGCCTTGTCCGTGGCCTTGGCTTTGCCCTTGGCGGGCTTGTCGGCCTTCTCGGCCTTCTCAGCCTTCTCCGGCTTTTCAGGCTCAGGTTCGGGCTCGGGCGCGTGGAAGGTCTCGCCGTCGAACTGGATCTCCGAGATCTCCACGACGGTCAGGGGCTGCCGATGGCCGGTGTGGCGACGGTACCCGGTCTTGCTCCGGTACTGGTAGATGTCGACCTTGTCGCCCTTCACGTGTTCGCGGATGGTCCCGACGACCTTTGCCCTGGCTTCCAGATCGGCCTTGTCGGTGATGGTCGTGCCGTCGTCCTTGGATAGGACCAGCGGCACGAACGTGACCTGGTCCCCCACCACCTGCTTGAGGCGGTTGACCATGATGACTTCGCCGGGCGAGACCTTCTCTTGATGCCCGGAGGCGCGGATGATCGCGTACATGCTCGTCCCTCTCTAGTCGATCTCGTGGGTCATGACGATACCGCGTCCCTCACAGTTCGGGCACGGCTCACTGAAGGCCTCCAGCAGCCCTTCCGACACGCGCTTCCGGGTCATCTCAACCAGGCCCAGATTGGTCACGTCGAAGACCTGGCTCCGGGTCTTGTCGGTGGACAGCGCGCGCTTGAGGGTTCGCAGGACCTCCTTCTGGTTGTTCGGGTCGATCATGTCGATGAAGTCGATCACGATGATCCCGCCGATGTCCCGCAGGCGTAGCTGCCGCGCGACCTCCTCGGCCGCCTCGAGGTTGTTCTTGAACACGGTCTCCTCGAGGTTGGAGCCCTTGCCCGTGAACTTGCCGGTGTTGACGTCGATGACGGTCATCGCCTCGGACTTGTCGATCACCAGCGAGCCACCCGAGGGCAGCCAGACCTTGCGCTCGAGCGCCTTGTGGAGCTGCTCGGCCACGCGATAGGACTCGAAGAGCTGCAACGGTCCCTCGTGCAGCGTCAGCCGGTCGAGCATGTCCGGCGCCTGCTCGTCGAGGTACGCGCGGATCTCCTCGAAGGTGCCTCGACTGTCCACGACCATCTGGGTGACCTCGCCGGCGAAGATGTCGCGGACCACGCGCGAGACCAGCTCCGGCTCCGCGTAGAGCAGGTGGGGCGCCTTCGCTCGCTTGGCCTTGCGCTGGATGTCCTCCCAGGTCTTGATCAGGTTGGTGAGATCGCGCTCGAGTGCCTCGCGGCTCGCGCCCTCGGCGGCGGTGCGCACGATCACGCCGTGACCGTTGGGCGCGATCTCACGCAGGATCAGCCGCAGCCGCGAGCGTTCCTTGTCGGCGAGGCGGCGCGAGATGCCCGAGACCTGCTGCTCGGGCGCGAGCACCATGTACCGGCCGGCGAGCGAGATCTGCGTGGTCAGTCGCGCGCCCTTGTTGCCGATCGGGTCCTTGGTGACCTGCACCATGAGCGACTGACCCGACTTCAGCACCTTCTCGATGCGCGGCAGCTCGCCCTCGAGGTCCTCCAGCGAGTAGTTAACCTCGCCGGCGTACAGGACGCCGTTGCGTCCCCGGCCGAAGTCGACGAACGCGGCCTCCATCGAGGGCAACACGTTCTGCACGCGGCCGAGGAACACGTTGCCGGTCATCGTGGTCTTCTCGCCCTTGCGCGAGACGAAGTGCTCGATCAGCGTGCCTTCCTCGAGCAGCGCGATCTGCGTGCGATCCTCGTGCTCGTGGATGAGCATCACCTTCTTGCCGCCGCGGAGCCGCGCGGCGTCCTCCTCGGTGAGCCGGCGCGGCCGACGGCGCCCCTTCTGCTGTTCATTGCGGATCGCGCGCGCCTTCAGGCGAGTGGAGCCGCCGCCGGTGGCTCGCGCCCTGCCGGGCGCCCTCTTCGCCGGCGCCTTGTCCCCCGCGGACGCCTCGTCTGCCGCAGGCGCCTTGTCCCCGGCGGCCTCATCGCCGCCCTCGGCGGCCGGCTTCTTGCGCCCCTGGCCTCCCCGCTTGCCCCGGCGGCGGCGCTTGCGCGGCGCGCCATCTGCGCCCGCCTCGTCGGCACCCCCCTCATCCGTGGCTGCTTCGTCGGCACCCGCCTCGCCGGCACCCGCCTCGGCGGAGGCTGCCTCGCGAGTCCTCCCCCTGCTCGCGGGCTTCTCGTCGCTCGGCTCCGCGGGTGTCCCCGCTTCAACCTCCTCATCGGGCTTCTCGGCCTTTCGGGCGGGCGCGCGCGCGGGCTGGCGCCGGCGTTGCGGCTGACGGGCGCGCGCCGGAGCCTTCTTCACCTCTGCCCCGGAGTCGTCCGGCGCGGTCACAGCGGTCTCACCGGGCTCACCGGGCTCGTCGCCGTTCGGTGCAGCTTCACCCGTCGATACCCCCGGCGTCTTCTTCCGGTGACGCTTGCCGCCCCTCTTGCCGCGGCGGCGCCGCTTACGCGGCAGTCCGTCCGGGCCCAGAGCCGGGCCGGCGTTGCTCCCTTCACCTGCGTCATCCCCGCGAGGCTCACTCACCTCGGCGGCCGGAGCGGCACTCTCACCGGCCGGCGCGGCACTCTCGCCAGCCGGCGCCGGCGGCGCCTCGGGCCGGATCTCGTTGTCGTTCTCCACGTCTTCCTTCCTTCCCGCGCCTACAAGCGGCGCATGTGCACGTTGAGCAGGATCCCCGTCGCCACCCAGGTGGTGAGCATCGACGAGCCGCCGTAGGACACGAACGGCAGAGGGATCCCGGTGATCGGCGACACGCCGATCGTCATGCCGATATTGATGAACATCTGGAACGCCAGCATCGCCACCACACCGCCGGCGAGCAGCGTCCCGAACAGGTCTTTGGACATCATCGCGATGC
>Ga0214471_10004970_pt1 | contig 10250 bp, 10 predicted proteins | sample RVTome_5_FD_207665 | JGI IMG/M metagenome (GOLD analysis project Ga0214471, IMG submission 207665) | Soil microbial communities from uranium-contaminated site in the Upper Colorado River Basin, Wyoming, United States - RVT142D155 | ecosystem: Environmental > Terrestrial > Soil > Contaminated >... | reverse complement strand
AAGTCGAGCAGGACCGCGGCCCAGATCACGAGCGAGATCACCTCCGCCATGGTCATGAACGGCAGGCGCCCGAGCTCGATGCCCCGGGCGATCACCGCCGCGGTATGGCAGATCCAGCCCGCCTGGGTCAGCAGCAGGGCGACCCACGCGAGCTGGTCGCGGCGGCCGAAGAGGGAGCCGATCGCGGCCGCCGCGGCCAGGATGTAGGCGGTCAGCGCCACGTCGTAGAGCACCGCGTTCACGCGCGCTCGTCCTCCTCGGGCGGCAGCAGGTGGGCGAGGGACGGCGTCGAGCGCCAGTAGCCCTCCCGGGCCGCGTAGAGGTCGAGGTGGGGTGAGCCCCAGTCCTCCACGAGGGGCGCGCCCGCGTTCCAGCGCTGGCGACGATCCACGCCCTTCAGATAACCCCGGCACGCGCGGCAGGCCTCGATGAAATAGCCCTCGTCGAGCTCCTCGGCCACGAGCCGGACGAGATCCCGCGAGTTCCAGCTCTCGCAGAACGGACACCGGAGCCGGGCCGCGATCCACGCGCCGCCGCAGACGTGGCAGGAGAGCCGGCGGCGGCCGTCCTCCACGAGATCGCCGTACGAGGGCGCGCCGCCGCACCACGGGCAGCCGCCGCGCGTCCATACGCCGTCCGGCAGCTCGCGCACGCCCTCGAAGTAGGTCTCGAGCGCGGGACGCAGCGCCGCCGCCGGCAGGAACGCGCCCAGATGGGATCCGAGGCCGAAGCGCTCCTGGAGCGCCGCCGCCGGATCGCGATCGAGTCCGGGGATCAGCGCCGCCGGGCCCACCTGCCCCTCGTCCCACGCCTCCGCGAACTGGCGCAGCGCGGCGGCGGCTTCCGGGCCGTCGGCGGCCAGGCGCTCCATCACGGGCCCGAGCAGATCCTCCACCGATGCGGCGGGAATCACCGGGGTGGCACCGGCCAGCAGGGAACGGCCGGCCTGCCATCGTTGACGGCATTCCTCCGCCGGCAAGACCAGCGGCTCGAGCGTGGCCGGCGGCTTCCAGCCGACCCAGCCCTCGAGGATGGCGGTCCAGAAGCGGAGCGGCTCGGCCAGCGCGGCGCGGCGGGCGAGCAGCGCCTGCCAGTCGGCCGTCAGCGCGGAATAGTCGGGCATGGCGTCACTCGGCGACGAGCGCGTCACCCGCGTAGAGATTGAGGCCGTCCGGCCGCAGGTAGCCGATCACGGTGATCCCGAGCTGCTCGGCGAGCCCCACCGCCATCTCGGTCGGCGACGTTCGCGAGGCGACCACCGGCACGCCCATGCGCGCGGCCTTGAGCAGCATCTCCGACGACACCCGGCCGGTGGACAGGAGGATGCGGTCCACCGTCGGGATGCCCTTGAGCAAGGCCTCGCCCTTCACCTTGTCCACCGCGTTGTGGCGCCCCACGTCCTCCGCCATCACCAGGATTCGCTCGCGGTCGGCCAGCGCCGCGCCGTGGATGCCGCGGGAGGCCTGATAGCGCGTCGCCTGCCCGTAGAGCTCCTTGAGCCGCCCCGCGAGCTCGTGTGGGGTCACGCGCAGCGAGGAGTGCAGCCGGGGGAAGAGGCGCGGGTCGATCCGGAAGGTGATGCCGCCGCCACAGCCCGACGTGAGGATGCGCTCGGTGGGCAGGGTCACGGCACGCGAGAGGGTGACATCCGCCCGCCCGTCCACCTCGGAGATGTCGAGCCGGCTGATCTCGGCGAGATCCTCCACGATCTTCTCCATCCAAAGATAGCCGACGACCAGCGCGTCGAGCTGGAAGGGCGAGCAGAGCAGCGTGAGGAACCGCTCCCCGTTGACATAGACCGTCAACGGCTGTTCCCGGACGACCTCGCCCTTGACTTCTTCGAGCCGGCCGCCCTTGACGTGGAAGTAGGTCCGCATGTCTGGTGCTGCCGGCCTCAGTATAAAGGAAGGGGCCCCGCTCGGGGCCCCTTGTCCAGCCGGATCGGTGGAGCGGTCTCAGGCGTGCGTCATCACCACGACGTAGCGCAGGATGAAGCCGCCGACCAGCACGAGCACCGCCGGGATCACCGCGGGCACCCACCGGGCGCCCAGCACGTCGAGCAGCAACGGGACGACGAGCCCCACCACGACCAGCCCGCCCCAGAAGAGCGGGGCCAGAGACCCCGAGACCAGCGGCGCGGCGGCGGAGCCCAGAAGAACCAGGAACAGCACCAGCACCGCCATCTCGAACAGGATGGCGAAACGGTCCGCCCGCTTGACCTTCTTGAAGCCCTCCCCCGCCGAGTCCCCGCTCAGGTAGAGCAGCAGCGAGATGGAGGCCATGCCGGTGGACGCGCCGGAGGCCAGGAACAGGGCCCCCATGAGGCGGGCGTCGCTCCAGAAGGGCAGCGCGGTCGCGCTCAGGAGCACGCCGGTGTAGCTGGCGAGGAAGAAGCCGAAGATGGTGCCCACCAGGCTGATCTTCCGCCGGAGCGGGGCCCGCCCCTCGTCGGCGGAGAGCGACAGCGCGGAGGACACGAAGGCGAAGAGGCCGAAGACCCCCAGCATCCAGGCCCCGATGGACATCGGGTCCCAGAACTTGAAGTGCATCACCATGTTGAGGAAACGGCTGGGCGTCCCCAGATCGAGGATCAGGAGGATGCCGCACACGCCGATCATCAGCAGCGAGAGGATGTAGCCGATGCGCACGACGCTGCGGTCACGGGCGCTGCCGAAATTGTCCGCGATGGCCGCCGTGAAGTAGGCGCCCCCCGCGATGCCCCCCAGAAAGAAGTACCAGACGATCAGCAGGTGCCAGTCGGGGGTCTTAAGCATGGTCGTCCCCCTTGCCTCGCTCGCGGAACGCGACGACCGCGGTCACCCCGACCAGGAGCGCGGCGCCCACCGACAGCACCGAGTCCACCAGGACATTGCGCTGCGGCAGCAGCGGCTTCTCGGGCAGATTGTAGGTGGACGGCTTGTCCAGCAGGAGGAAGAACGCGTTGAGCCCGCCGAGGGGCCCGTTGCTATCCACGCCGTAGAGCTGGGCGCCGGAGTAGCCCATCTCCTTGAGCTTGGCCACGCGCTTCTCGGCCTTCGCGGCCAGCTCGTCGCGGAAGCCGAACTGGATGGATTCGGTGGGGCAGGCCTTGGCGCAGGCCGGCCCGAGCCCATTGTGGATGCGATCGTTGCAGAAGGTGCACTTGTTGGCGCGCCCCGTGTCGTGGTTGAAGGCCACCACCCCGAAGGGGCAGGAGCTGACGCAGTACCGGCAGCCGTTGCACACGTCCTGGTTGATATCGACGGTGCCGTATTCGGTCCGGTAGATCGCCCCGGTGGGACAGGCCTGGAGGCATCCCGCCTGCGCGCAGTGCTTGCAGACGTCTGACATCAGGAGCCACTGGAGCTCGCCGTTGGCCTGCGGCTTCTCGATGAAGCGCACCAGGCGATAGGTCTTGTCGGTGAAGTGGGCGTGGTTCTGGTAGGTGCCGGTCCACTCCGGCGCTTCCATCGGCAGCTCGTTCCACTGCTTGCACGCCACCTGACAGGCCCGACAGCCGATGCAGAGGGAGGTGTCCGTGAACATCGCGAGGGTGCGGGCCATGGCTACACCTCCCCCTTCTTCACGTTGCAGAGGAAGGCCTTGGTCTCCTGGATGTAGACCGTGGGGTCTCCCACCGTCGCCGAGAGATCATTGGTGATGTCGCCCTTGGAGATGCCGTTGTAGCCCCAGTGCCAGGGCACGCCGATCTGATGCGTCTTCTTGCCGTCGATCATGAACGGCTTGAGCCGATGGGTGACCATCGCGGTCACGTGGATCTTGCCCCGGGGGGTCATGACGGTCACGCGCTCGCCGTTGGCGATCCCGAGCTCGCCGGCCAGCTCGTGGCTGATCTCGGCGAAGTGCGAATGGAACAGCTCGGCCAGCATCGGGAGGTAGCGCGACATGACACCCGAGAGGTGATGTTCCGTCAACCGGTACGTCGTGATCACATATGGATAGTCCGTCGAGCCCAGCTTGGCCAGGTCGTTCTTCTGATCGGGAACGCTCCAGATCTTCGCGACCGGGTTGTTCTGCTGCTTGGACAGCAGATTCGCCGTCGGGGACTCGATGGGCTCGTAGTGCTCCGGGAAGGGCCCGTCGTTGAGCGGGCCGAAGAACGCTCCCACCAAGTCGCCCCGCATGATGAACGGCTTGTCGCCGTTCTTGGCGTCGGGCGCCAGGAAGGCGTTGAAGTCGGGAACGTCGAGCCCGACCCACTTGCCCTTCTTGTCGGGCTCGTTGCCGGGTGCGGCGGCGTCCCACCAGATGAGCTTCTTCTTCTCGCTCCAGGGCTTGCCCTTGAGGTCGGCGGAGGCCCGGTTGTACAGGATGCGCCGGTTGGCCGGCCACGAGAACCCCCAGCCGTGCCCGAGATAGTCCTTGTCGTCAGCGGGCTTGCGCAGGTTCGCCTTGTTGATCAGCTTGCCGTCGGGGCCCTCGACGGTGACGCCGGTGTAGATCCAGCAGCCGCCCGCGGTCTTGCCGTCGTCGGTCATGTGGACGAAGGTGTTGAGGGCCTGGCCCTTCTTGTAGACGACCTTGCCGGCCTTGTCGGTGATCTCCTGGGTGGCGTAGCCGTTGACCTCCTTGAGGACCAGCTCCATGTTCGGCTCTTTGGGGTTGTCGCCGTACTCCCACTTGGTGGCGAGGAATCCCTGGTCGCGGCCCTTCTTCGAGCCGGCGTAGAGCTTCTGCAGGCGCTTGGCCAAGCTCACGAAGAACTCGGCGTCCGAGGTCACGTCGCCGGGCGGGTTCACCGCCTTCTCGTGCCACTGGATCAGCCGCATGGTGTTGGTGAGGCTGCCGTCCTTCTCGGCGGCGGGAGCGGCGGGCAGGAAGAACACCTCGGTCTTGATGTCCTTCGCGCTGACCCCCGGGGCCTTCCAGAACTCCGCGGTCTCGGTGAGGAAGATGTCCTTGACCACCAGCCACTCGAGCTTGCCCAGGGCGGCCCGGGCCAGCTTGGCGTTGGGTCCGCCCACCGCCGGGTTCTGCCCGTCGGCCAGGAAGCCCTTGATGACGCCCTTGTACATGTCCACGAACATGTGCTGGTGGCTGTACGCGTCGGCAGACGCGCGCTTCGGGAGCCACTGGTAGCCGTACTCGTTCTCGACGGTGGCCCCATCGGCGTAGAAGGCCTTGAGCAGGCTCACGAAGAACTTGGGCTTGTTGACCCAGAACCCGCCCTTCGGGGTCTCCTTCTCGAGGTACGTCTTCAGATCGGGGTGAGCGTCGCGGAGCGGCATCGCCATGTAGCCCGGCAGCTCGTGGTAGAGCAGCTCGAGGTCCGTGGCGCCCTGCACGTTGGCGTGACCGCGGAGCGCCACGACGCCGCCACCGGGCCGGCCGATGTTCCCCAGCAAGAGCTGCAGCATGCACAGGGCCCGGATGTTCTGGACGCCGTTGGTGTGCTGGGTCAGGTTCAGCGCGTAGGTGATGGCGCCGGTCTTCTCGGGGCCGCTGTTCTCGCAGTAGAGCTTGGCGACCGAGACGAACTTCTCCTTCGGAATGCCGCACACCCGCTCCACCATCTCCGGGGTGTAGCGACTGTAGTGCCGCTTCAGCAGCTGGAAGACGGTGTGGGGATCGCGCAGGGTCAAGTCGCGCTTGGGGTTTCCCTCGCCATCGAGCTGGTACTTCCAAGAATCCCTCTTGTACCTCTCGGCGACGTGCGGATCAGTGCCGCCTTTCCCGGTCTGCTCCAGGCCCGTGAAGAGTCCCCCGCCGTCGGTGGCGGTCTTGAAGGCGGGGTCGATGAGGAAGGAGGCGTTGGTGTAGTAGGTGACGTAGTCCTTGAAGTAGAGGTTGTTGGCGATGGCGTAGCTGATCAGCCCGCCGAAGAACGCGATGTTGGTGCCCGACCGCAGGGGCACGTGGATGTCGGCCACCGCGCTGGTGCGGGTGAAGCGCGGGTCCACGTGGATGAACTTGGCCCCGCGCTCCTTCGCCTTCATCACCCACTGGAAGCCGACCGGGTGGTTCTCGGCCATGTTGTTCGTTGCCATGACGACATCCGAGTTCTGGATGTCGATCAGGTTCGTCGTCATCGCCCCCCGCCCGAACGTGGTCCCCAGAGCTGGGACCGTGGCGGAGTGTCAGACTCGGGCCTGATGCTCGTGGTAGACGATCCCGAGCGTGCGGTTGAGCTTGCTGAGGAGGTAGCACTCCTCGTTGTCGATGCAGGCCGAGCCGAGCGAGGCGAGGGCGTCGAGCCGGTTGACCACCACCTCCTGCCCGTCCTTGTTCTTCTCCTTCTCGATGAAGTACTTCTCGCGCGTCTCGTAGTAGCGCTTGGCGATCTGCTCGTACATCCAGTCGAGCGGCTTCTCCTCCCACTTGTCCGACCCGGCCGCCCGGTACATCGCCTTGGTCGGCCGCAGCGGGTTGTTGGAGAGCTGGATGGTGGCCGCGCCCTTCGGGCAGAGACGGCCGAGCGTGTGGGGCGTATCCGGGTGCCCCTCGATGTCGATGATCTTGTCGCCCTTGGAGTACACGAGCTGGATGCAGCCGACCGCGCAATACGGACAGACTCCGGGGTGGACCTTCGCTTCCTTGAGCTTCAGGCTGGTGGCGGCCGCCTGGACCGGTTTGAGGTCGATGACCGCGGTTCCGACGGCCACACCCGCGCCGGTCGATCCCGCGTACTTGAGGAAATCACGCCGCGATAGGCTCATGGCGACACCTCGCTGTGGTTACGCCTGCGCGTCTAGGGTCGTGAAGTTGCGAGGATTCTAGGGCGGTGGTCAGACCAGTGTCAAGCCAATCGTGGGGGGCCCTCAGCCTTCCTCGCCGCGGCCCAGATGCGCCCGGTCCTTGATGTAGAGGGCGTAGCGGGCCTGGACCAGCGCCTCGGCGTCCCCCGGCCGGCCGCTCTCGATCGCCTCCATGATCTCTCGCTGATGGCGGACCTCCACGATGGCGCCGCCCAGGACGGGGTCGTAGTAGCGGCTCAGCTCGAGCAGCAGGCGACGGGCCTGGGAGGGGTTCTCCAGATTGGCCAGGAGGTCCAGGATCAGGACCAGGGCGTGGTCTTCGCGCTTCCGCGCCTTGAAGCCCTTCCCGCGGCCCCGGTCCTCCCCCCCCTCGACCGGCGGGCGGCCGCCTTCCGGGAGATCTTCCTGCATCACGGGCGGCTCGCCTCCGGCCCGTAGAGGACGCGGACCAGCACCAGCCCCGGGGCCGGCGCGGTGGGTCCGGCCCGCTTCCGGTCCCGGCCGTCCACGACCTCGGCGATCCACCCGGGCGGCCGCACGCCCCGGCCGACCTCGACGAGGCTGCCCACGATGTTGCGGACCATGTGATGCAGGAAGCTGTCGGCCGAGAGGCAGATCACCAGGCGCTCGCGCCGGGCCACCACCCGGGCCGACGTGATCGTGCAGGTGGGCGTCCGATCGCGGCCCGCCGCCGCGCAGAAGGCGCTGAAGTCGTGCTTGCCGCGCAGGGCCGTGAGCCCGGCCGCCATCGCGGCCACGTCGAGCGGGAAGGGCGCGTGCCAGGCATAGCGCCGCAGGAACGGATCCGCCTGCGGGCCGCGATCGATCAGATAGGCGTAGCGCTTGCCGCGGGCCCAGCGGCGCGCGTCGAAGCCCGCCGGCGCCAGCCGGGCGTCGAGCACCCGCACCGCGGGAGGCAGCAGGGCGTTGAGGGCGCGGTGGAGCGCCGCGGGCGGGAGCGCGGAGGACGTCCGGAGGCTGGCCACCTGGCGGAGGGCGTGCACGCCCGCGTCGGTGCGGCTCGCCCCGGTGATCTTCACGGGCCCACCGAGCACCCGGGCCGCGGCGGCGATCAGGAGGCCCTGCACCGTGGCGAGCCCGGGCTGGACCTGCCAGCCGTGCAGCTCCGTGCCTTCGTAGGCGAGCGTGAGCCGTACCGTCGTCAGCGGATCAACAGCTCCGCGATCTGAACGCCGTTCAGGGCAGCGCCCTTCCGGAGCTGATCGCCCACCACCCAGAAGTTGAGCCCGTTCGGCAGCGTCAGGTCCTCGCGGACGCGCCCCACGTAGCAATCGTCCTGACCTTCCACGACGACCGGCATCGGATAGCGATTCTCCCCGGGCTCGTCCCAGAGCTTGAGCCCCGGGAAGCCCGCGAAGACCTCGCGCGCCCGCTCGCGGCCGAGCTTGACCAGGGTCTCCGCGTTGACCGCCACCGAGTGGGCGGTGAAGACCGGCACCCGCACCGTGGTGGGGGAGATCAGCAGCTCCGGCAGCTCGAGGATCTTGCGGACCTCGTCGATCAGCTTCATCTCCTCGCCGGTGTAGCCGTCGGCCCCGAACGTGTCGATGTGGGGGATGACGTTGAAGGCGATCTGGTGCTGGAAGAACCGCGGCGTGATCGCCTCGCCCCGGGCCCAGGCGAGGGTCTGGGTGCGCAGCTCGTCCACCCCGTTGACGCCGGCTCCCGAGACCGCCTGGAAGCTGGTCGCGACCACCCGACGGAGCCGCCCCGCGTCGTGCAGCGGCTTGAGCGGCATCACGGTGACGATGCTCGTGCAGTTCGGGCAGGCCACGATGCCGCGATGCCCGCGCACCGCGTGGGCGTTGATCTCCGGCACCACCAGCGGCACGTGGGGATCCATCCGGAACGCGCTCGACTTGTCGACCACGACGGCGCCGGCCTTCACGGCCAGCGGGGCGTATGCCTTGGACTGGGCCGAGCCCGCCGAGAAGAGCGCGATGTCGACCCCCTTGAAGGCGCCCGGGCCGACTTCCTCCACCCGCACCGGCTCGCCCTTGAAGGTGACGGTTTTCCCGGCCGAGCGCGCGGAGGCAAACACCCGCAGCTCCCGCACCGGGAACTTGCGCTCCTCGAGGATCTTGAGGGTCGTCTGCCCCACCGCGCCGGTCACGCCCACCACCGCGACCACCACCCCTGATGCCATGACTCAGAATCTCCTCTCTATCTACTCATTTCAGTACGACTTCTCGACCTCGGCCGAGATCAAGTCGCCCATCTCCAGCGTGCCCACCAGCTTGGTGCCGGCCGAGTGAATGTCCCGGGTCCGGTGCCCCCGCTCCAGCACGCGCAGGACCGCGGCGTCCACCCGATCCGCGTCCGCTCCCCGCTCGAGCGAGTAGCGAAGCAGCATGGACACGGACAGGATCGCGGCGATCGGGTTGGCCACCCCCTGGCCCGCGATGTCGGGCGCGGTGCCGTGGACGGGCTCGTAGAGCCCCATGCGGCCGCCCTTGCCGCCGAGGCTGGCCGACGGCAGCATGCCCATGGACCCGGCGAGGATGGCCGCCTCGTCCGAGAGGATGTCGCCGAATGTGTTCTCGGTCACGATCGTGTCGAAGTAGGTCGGCTTGTGGACCAGCGCCATCGCGCAGTTGTCCACCAGCACGTGCTCGAGCTGCACCTGGGGATAGTCCTTCCCGACCCCGGTCACCACTTCCCGCCAGAGCTGCGAGACCACCAGCACATTGGCCTTGTCGACGGAGGCCAGGCGCTTCTTGCGCTTCATCGCCACGTCGAACGCGGCGCGGGCCACCCGCTCGATCTCTCGAGAAGTGTAGGCCATGGTGTTGACCGCGCGCGCCCCCCCGTCGGCGAACTCCTCGCGCCCGCGGGGCTCGCCGTAGTAGAGCCCACCGGTCAGCTCGCGGATCACCATGATGTCGGTGCCCTCGACCACCGACCGCTTGAGCGGGGAGGCGTCCACCAGCATGGGAAAGCAGGTCGCCGGGCGCAGGTTGGCGAAGAGATCGAGCTCCTTGCGGATGCCGAGCAGCCCCCGCTCGGGACGCTGTTCCTGCGGCAGCGTGTCCCACTTGGGGCCACCCACCGCCCCGAAGAGGATGGCGTGGGCCTGCCGGCAGAGCGCCAGGGTCGCGGGCGGCAGTGGGGCGCCCGCCGCGTCGATCGCGGCGCCGCCCACCAGCCCGGCCTCGAACTCGAACCCGATGCCGGCGGCGCGGCCGACGAGCTGGAGGATCCGCTGCGCCTGCGGCGTCACCTCCCGCCCGATCCCGTCGCCCGGCAGCACTGCGATTTTGTAGGTCGCCATGTCAGATCCCCCGGTCCCGCTCGGTCGTATCCCTCGGCTCCCGGTCCGCGGGCAGCGCGGGAGGAGGACCGGCGGGAGCCGCCACCGCGGCCGCGTCGCGACGCCGCGCCCACAGCGGGCGCGTCGGGCCGCTCACAGCGTAGGCGAAGAAGAGCAGGAACAGGAACCACTGGGGATGAGTAGCGACGATCAGCACTCCCAGGACCACGAGGATCAGCACGCCCGCGGGCCGGCGGCGGGCGAAATCGATCTCCTTGAAGCTG
>Ga0214471_10004967_pt1 | contig 10257 bp, 8 predicted proteins | sample RVTome_5_FD_207665 | JGI IMG/M metagenome (GOLD analysis project Ga0214471, IMG submission 207665) | Soil microbial communities from uranium-contaminated site in the Upper Colorado River Basin, Wyoming, United States - RVT142D155 | ecosystem: Environmental > Terrestrial > Soil > Contaminated >... | reverse complement strand
CTGTGGCGCTGAGCGTCTACGACAGCATCGCCCAGGCCGCCCATGCTCCCGGATCCCAGGAGTGAGTTCACCGCGTTGGGAAACAGCGAGGCCAGGCTCACGAGGACCCGGAGCTCCAGGGGTGCGACCAGCACCTCGCCCCGGTCGCGCTCGATGGCCCTGACCAGGGCCTGAGCCACCCGCACCGAGGTCACCGTTCGCACCCCGCGTGGTACGGCGATCCCAGTGTCGGCAAACATGCCTGCGTCCCGCACGAGCCCAGGCTCGAGGAGGCTGACGCCGACTCCGGACCCCTTCAGATCGGCCCGCAGCGCCAGCGCCATGCCCCGCAGGCCGAACTTTGTGGCGCTGTACACGGCGCTTCCCGCCAACGCGGCCCTTCCCGCGACAGAGCCCACGAACACCAGATGGCCCTCGCCCCGTGCGACCATGGGCTCGGCGAGCAGGCGAGCGAGGCGCACGTTGGCGCTCAGGTTCACCGTCAGCGCCCGCTCCAGTTCCTCCGTGCTGAAGCCCAGCAGGTCGCCTGTACTCGGCAAGGCGGCATTGGCGACGAGCACATCGACGGAACCGGCCTGTGTCACCAAGCCATCCACGGCCTCGAGGCGCGAGAGGTCAGCGGCCAGAACCGTGGCCCCGAGCTCCGCGGCCAGCTCATCGAGCACCCCCGCGCGCCGCCCGGTCAGCACGAGGTCGGCCCCGCGGCCGTGCAGCTCCCGTGCGATGGCGTGACCGAGGCCCCCTGTGGCACCCGTGATCAGCACTCGACGCCGCTCGATCTGCAGACGTGTGGCCAACGGCTCCTCCCCGCTCCCGACAGAGTTTCGTGGCGCGCCAGCGGCACCGCCACTTATCAACACTACTCAACCAACTGTTTGGCTACCACCCAACCGGTTGGTTGACACTGTGACCTACCGCACTTAGCCTCTGCCGCATGGTTCGAGTCCGAGGAGGCACTGCGACGCGCACTGGGCTGTCCCGGACGCACCTCATGGCGATCGCCGTTGTGCTGACGGCGCTCGCCTGCGCCGCGTGCGGAAGCAGCTACTCCGCCAGCGAGCTGGCCGCCCGCCAGCGGGAGGTGATCGGAGCGCAGGCCCAGCGGACCGGGGAGTCGCCGACCCGAGGGGCGGACGGCAACCGACCGGAAGACCCCGACGACGCCGGCCAGCCCGGGGACACGACCCTCTCTCGACCCTCGGGCTCGGACGGCAGGTCCGGCACCGAGCTGGGGAGTGATCGGTCATCGGACGGCTCATCGGCTCTGGGTGGCGCACCGACAGGTACGGGCGACGAGATCGTGGTGGCCACGGTGGGCAACTACTCGGGCATCCCCGGCATCGTCTACCGGGATGCGCCCAAGGCAATCCAGGCGTGGGCTCAGGCCACCAATGAACACGGCGGCATCAGCGGCCATCCGGTGCGCGCGATCGTGAGAGACGATGGATCCGATCCCTCCAAGCACGTCGCGATCATCCGAGAGCTCGTCGAGAAGCAGGGAGTCGTTGCCTTCGTCGCCCACTACGCGCCCCTCAGCGGCGCCGCGGGACTGGACTACCTCAACTCGAAGGAGATCCCCGTAGTCGGCGGCGAAGTGGCCGAGACGTGGTGGACCACGCCGATGTTCTTCCCTCAGACAGCGGCCGGCGAGCACCAGTTCCATCGCCAGGTGTTCAGCGTCAGGCAGATGCTGGAGCAGGAGAGCAAGACGAACGTCGGGATCTTGGTGTGCGCCGAGGCCGCCTCCTGCTCCGCTGCGTCGGCCCATTGGCGACGCTTCGCTCCCGACGTGGGCGTCAAGATCGTCTACGACGCCGCCGCTTCGGTAGCGCAGCCCGACTACACCTCCGAGTGCCTAGCCATGCAACGCGCCCGCGTTGACCTCGTGCTGACCTCGCTCGATGGCAACTCGATCCGCCGGCTGGCTGGCTCGTGCACCCGTCAGGGCTACGCGCCGATCATATGGCTGCAAGGGGGAGCCGCTCAGACCCAGATGCGGGACGACCCCAACCTCGACGGCCTTCGGGCCACGGACAACAGCTACCCCTACTTCCTATCGGGCACCCCAGGGGCCAAGGCGATGCATGCTGCCCTCGATGCGCGCATCGGCGACGTCGACACGTTCAACGTCGTCACCAACGCCTACGCGAGCGCCAAGCTCCTCGAGCAGGCGATTGCTGGGGTATCGGGGCCAGTCACCTCGAAGGCCATCATCGCCGCCCTACATACCTTTCGGGATGAGTCCCTCGGCGGGCTCATCGTTCCCGTGAGCTACCCCGCCGGGGCGGACGACGCCAAACAGCCGTTCTGCTGGTTCCAGAACGGGATCGATCGCGGTCGCTGGTTCTCGCCCACCAAGGGCGCCCTCAGCTGTGCCTGAATTCCACACTCTCCCCCACCCGTCCCCCCTTGACTTATCGGGAGCTCTCGCCGCATGACCACCGATGACCTGGCCGCACCATCCGTCGATGACTGCCTGCGCTCCCTCGGCCTAAAGGGGATGGCGACCGCCACCGGGCTGGCGGCCGCGTTCGACGGCGTCGCCCACGACACGATCGCCAGACACCTGGCCTCCCTCGTCGATGCCGGGCTGGCTAGTCCGGTGGCCGGCGAACGACTGCGCATCACCGATGCCGGCCGGGCCCGCCTCGACGCCAGCTTTGTCGCCGAGGCAGAGAGGGTCGCCCCCACAATGGCACAGGCCCTCGACGACTTCCATGCGGTGAACCTGGTCTTCAAGCTCACCGTGACCCGCTGGCAACTCCGCGACATCGATGGCGAGCAGGTGCCCAACGACCACAATGATCCGGCCTACGACGAGTCGGTGATCCGCGAGCTCCACAACGTGCACGACGCCACAGCTCCGATCCTCAAGCTGGTCAGCGGCCACGTGACGCGGCTCGGGGGGTACCGCCAGCGCCTCGACGCCGCACTGCGCCACATCGGCGCGGGCGACCATCGCTACGTAGCCCACCCCGGCGTGGAGTCGTACCACACCGTGTGGTTCGAGCTTCATGAGGAACTCATCCGGCTCGCGGGCCGCACCCGGAGCGCCGAGGCCGAGGCGGGTCGGGCCTGACCCTGATCGAACGCCGAGGGTCGAGCACTCCCCTGGTCCCCCTAGCAAGGAGCACCTCCAGAGCATGAGTGGCGAACCAGTTGTCGTCGTCGGTGGTGGCCCGTCGGGTCTCGCCGCCGCCTTCCGACTCCAGGAGGCGGGGCATCCAGTCCGCTTGCTAGAGGCTGGTCCGAAGGTCGGGGGGCGGTTCACCACCCTCGAGCGCGATGGGTTCATCATGGACCAAGGGGCGCAGGTCATCCCGTCGGCTCACAAGCGGCTACTCGCCATCATTGACGCAGCCGGAATGAGTGACCAGCTTGTGGCCGGCGGATCCGTGCTCGCCTTCGCTCGCGAGCACGGGCTGAACTACATCGACACCGACCATCTCCTGCGGGACGGGCTTCGGTTCCGACAAGTGTCGGGACGAGCCAAGCTTCGCCTCCTTCGGCTCGCCGTGGACGTGGCCCGCTCCAACCGCACCCTGAGCTTTGACGATCTGACCAAGGTGGCAAAGATCGACACCGAGAGCGCCGGTTCCTACGCGCGCGACAAGCTCGGGGCCGAGAACTACGAGTACATCATCGACGCGGCGATGCGGGGCATGCTCGCCACCCCCGCCGACACGATCTCGAAGGTGGACCTCTTCTACGGGCTGTCGAAGTTCATCGGCGTGAGGTTCATGGCGCTGCGTGGCGGCAATGGCTCCTACAGCGAGACCCTCGCCAAGCGCTTCGACATAGAGCTCGGCGCGCAGGTGACCGAGGTCGCCGAGCATGGTGACCATGTGTCCGTGACCTGGACCGACGCGACGGGACAGAGCCATACCGACAACGCCCTCGGCTGCGTTCTGGCCGTGCCGGCCCCAGTGGCAGCCAACCTGCACCCCGGCATGGACCAATGGCGTCGTCAGTTCCTGACCCAGGTCAAGTACACGACCTCCGTGAGCCTCACCGCCGCCCTGTCCACGCCTCCGAGCGTCCCGGCCTCGTTGATCTTCGTGCCGCGCCGCGTGCACTCGGGCCTGATCGGGATGGTGCTCGATCACAACAAGGCACCCGGGCGGGCGCCCGCGGGCAAGGGCTTGATCTCGGGCTACGCGATCGACGATTGGGGCAAGGAGTTGATCGAGGAGGACGACGACGTCATCGAGCGGGAGATGCTGGCGGCCTATGACTCCATCCTGCCGGGCGTGGGCAACACGGTGGAGTTCACCGTTGTCGGCCGCTGGCGGCCCACGGCGATGTACGGCTATCCCGGCTACTACCGGGACTTCCAGCGCTTCGCTGATCTCGCCCGTCAGGATCGACTCGTGCAGCTGGCCGGAGACTACGCCATGACCTCCAACGTCGACACCGCCACGAGAGGCGGGGAGACTGCGGCCCGGCGTCTCATCAACCTCGCAGCCCGATGAGCCCCAGCTCAGTCGACGGGCGCCAGCACCTCGACCACACCGGTGGTGCCGTTCACTCGCACGATCTGCCCCGTCTGCAGTTGACGCGTCCCGTGCACGACGTTTCCCACGCAGGGGAGCCCGAGCTCGCGAGCCACGATGGCGCCGTGCGACAACGCTGAGGCCATGTCCATCACCACGGCACCCGCAATGCTCAGCAGCGCCGACCAACCGGGATCGGTGGTCTGGCACACGAGGATGTCTCCCGCCTCGAAGCCCGAGATCGACGGTTGGCGCATCACGACGACCCGCCCCGTCGCCGTCCCCGCACTCAACCCGAGCCCGCTGAGCACGGCACCCGCTCCAACAACCCCGACGATCGCCCGGTCGACAGCCTGACGAAGGCTGCCGGCATCGAAGCTGAAGGGCAGATCGAGGTCGGCGTACCGCCTGCCGAGGTCGCGCCGGGCCGCCACGACCGACCGAAGGCTGTCCTGGGTCCGGGCCGGGCCCAGCTCGTCGACGGTGAGGAAGAACACGTCGTCGGGGTCATCCAGACGGCCTTGGTCCCACAAGTGCCAGCCAAGCCGGCGGACGGCGGCCCGGCTGGCGTCGGTGCACTGCAGCACCATCGCCTTCGACCGCTCACGCGTGGCGGCGAAGCGTTGTAGCCGATCCAGCAGAGGTCGCAAGACGGCCCGTTCAGTGTGGGAGGCCTCGCGCAACAGCCGGGTGCGGACCAGCCCGAACGCGCGCTGGCTGTGGAGGTGGCGAGCCGCGGGATCAACTCCACTCTCCGCGTAGCCGGCCAGGACCTGGGTCAGGCCCGACACGTCCTCCCTCCACGATCTGGTCATGAGCTCCGCGCCGCTCGGAGTGTAGAAGCCGTAGGCTCGCTGGAAGTCGGTCAGTGACCCACCCCGAGCGGCCGCCCGCAGACGGGCCAGCATCGTCGTCTCCGACATCTCGGCGACACCACCGTGGAGCCGCAGCATCTCCTCGTCGTCGAGGTGGCGCCGGGCGATCTTGTTCACGGCGTTCGCGAACGCGGTGTGGAACACACTGGTCGCGGCGTGCACCGCGAGGTCGGCCCTCATTCGCTCGCTGGCCTCGTCCAATAGCTGGACGGCCCGCTCCCACGATGCGTCAGCCGCCCCGGCCACCCCCGCCGCCCACCACGCGGCTGTCGCCACCGACCGCCGTTCGATCCGGCGCGGCAGGGTGGTGGCGGCATGACCTAGCCGGCCGATCGCCCGTACCGTCCGGGCCGGTGACAAGGCGTCGACGTCAATGGTCAGTCGTTCGCCGTAGATGTACTCGGCCAGGTCGGCGGCGTCGACACCCGGCAGCCGCCCGAGGAGACCCAACGTGGCGGTGGCGTCGAGGCACCGGCGACCGTAGAAGTAGCCGGAGAGGCGCTGGTGATAGGGACTAGCGGTCCCGTCGCGACCCCCGAGCTCGGCCTCGGTGACCGCCCCCAGGAGGTGCATCAGTCGGAGCTGCGCGGCCGTGCCGGTTAGCCGGGTCCAGCTCGCGGTCATCGGCGTGGCCACCTCCGGCACGCCCTCACCTGTGTTCCGACGGTCCCAGCGAGCCCCCGGGAACGCGCGAGGGTCATCGTGGACTGGGTTGGGCGCGTGCAGGTCGACGGTCCCGGGCCCGTCGGGCGTCAGCGGGTGGGCGGTCACCAGACTTCGTGCAGGATGCCCTGCTCGATGAACCCGCGACCGCGGGCGCCGTCACATTCGAAGGCGACGAAGTTGTCGAACGCGCCAATCGTGGGACCTTCGCGCTCGTGGCCTAAGGGGCACCAGGCGATCCCGAGTCGGTGCACCACCTCCAACGTGCGCTCAGCCCCGCCGGCCGCCGTGAACCGCGCCCGCTGGCCCAGGCCCGCCGCGTCGCGGGTAAAGGCGAAGTCCTTCAGCTTCAGGGTCTCGGCGCCGCTGTTGAGGAACGCGTCCTGCCGGAACCCGTCGTCCCATCGAAAGCGGATCATCATCGTGTCGAAGTCGTCGAACGAGGCCACCACGGCGACCCACTCAAGGACGTTCGAGCTCTCGTCCCGGAAGCCCCACGTGCGGTCGCGGAAGCCTCGGCCGCGGATGTGCCGCCAGGTGTCGCCAACCCGCACCCGGCCCTCCAGGTCGCAGAAGGCCTCGTGGTGTGAGAGCGGATCCCGCCCCTCGAGTGATGGCGCCACGGAGTACGGCTCGAAGGCCACCACGTTCGAGCGCGGCACGATGTTCACTGCAATGCCCAGCTCGGGGTGATCCACCTCGACCAGGCCGTCGGCCCGACCGACGTCCCATCGCATCGAGTGGCTGGCGAACGAGTTGGGCGCCACCTCCTCCTCGAACTCCGCGAAGGCTCCTGGCACCGACAGCGTGCAGCGAGCCCGGCGGCCCCCGGCGTTCGGCGACGTCATCACGTGCACGACGCCGAACACATCGTCGTCGGCATCCCAGAAGGCGAGATAGGCGTTCTCCCCCCAGCGCGGGTCGTCGGCCCCCGCGGCCCCTGGGTGCAGCGGCTCGACAAGGCCACCCCAGCGAGCACGCGCGTCGGGCGTCACTTGACTGCTCATCCGAATGCTCCACGGGTGATGAAGGCGAGCCTCACGGGGCGCGCAGGGTGCCGTCGGGGCCCACGTGGGCCGAGGTGGGGAGCGGCAGCGGCACGTCAGGGCCACCGCACGCGTAGTCCGTGCCCTCACCGCACATCTGGTTCATGAAGTAGGAGCGCTCCGTGATGTCCTCCGGCCAGGGTCCGCTGTGGATGGCGATCATCTGGATCGGGATGTTGTAGGTGACGAGGAACATCACGTGCAGGAAGCCGATCATCGCGGTCACCCGTACCGTGTTGAGTCGCTTGCTTGGCAGCTCGAGCGAGTCGATGCCGCGCTCGGCGATGGTGCGACCCCGGTCGTCCTGGAAGTACCGTAGGCAGGCGAACGCAGTGAACATGGCTCCGCCGAAGATCACCTCGTACAACGGGAACTGGTAGTAGTGCCCACGGAAGATGGTCACGCTCTCGATCGAACCGGGGTAGGTGTAGATCCCGATGCGCATGAACGCCGACTCGAGGGCGAAGTCGAAGACCATGCTGAAGGCGAAGGCAGCGCCCACCAACCCGAGCGGGCCCGTCTGCGGCCAGCGGGCCTTCACCTTGTGCATCACGAGGTTGACCAGCCGCACGGCGATCACGACGGCGTAGACGTAGGCCGGCATGGTCCAGATGATCGGCTCCGCGAAGAGTCCACCCGTCGGTGACACCCAGCCCGGAAGGTGGGCCGCCCAGTTCCCCCAGTTCACGAAGGACGCGTTGTAGGTGGACCACACCTGGGTGTAGTTGAGCAGCGGGTCCTGGAAGTGCAGCGTCGTGTAGGCGATGACGAGCGCTCCGTCCGTTGTCAGGCGGCCCTCTCGCCGCCAGGGACGCACCACGAGCCACCAGATCGCGGCCACCAGCGCGAGGACACCCACCACCTCCCACGTCTTCAGGGTGACAGCCATCCAGCCGGGTACCGGATCGGCGCCCTTGGGTGTCCGAACCGCGTCACCAGAGAGGATCCAGGAGGAGTAGGTGTAGGCCATGACGAGGAGCACGCCCACCCCGGCAGCGCTCCACCACTTGATGGGGGTGGCTCGCCGGTCTTCTGGTGGAGCTTGGATCCTCGCGGCCATTGGTGTGGCCGGAGACGGCAGCGTCGTCGCCATCTGTTGGGCTCCCCTCGTCGTCAGAGCGACGGTACGACGGAGCGCTCTGCGAGTCAACCGTACAGTTGAGACGTTGCGTCACGTCCGATTGAGTTGCGTCACGTCCGGTTGAGGAGCCGACCTCGCACGAGTTCCACCGCTGCATCCGCGGGTGAGTGGGCGCCGGGCAGATCCCAACTCGACAGTCCGATCCCCGCCAACATGACTCGCAGCGCTCGGAGGAGCAGCGCCCGATCATCCGCCGCCACCTCCCCGCCCGCGACCCCGTCGTCGGCGAGCCGCAGGAACAGGTCATTGAACGGGACCTGGCTCAGCGCCGACTCGAGCTCTGGGTGTCTACTCGCCTCCACCCCCACTGATGCCAGGAACCGCAGATAGCCCGGCTCGCGCTCTGGGGCCTGCTCCTCCAGTCGGAGGATCAGCTCGATCTTGTCGAGGAGGGACCCGGGACCCTCGACTATCTCCTCGATGATCTCGTATACCGCCCACTGCATCGACGCCGTGACGGCCAGGTACAGCTCGTGCTTGCGGCCGAAGTGGTGGGCGGCCGCCGCTGGCGTCAGCCCGACCCGCTGGGCGATGCTCCGAGTCGTCGTGGCGTCGTATCCGCGCTCGAGGAAGAGCAAGCCAGCGACCCGAAGGATCTCGCTACGAGTCGGGTCAGATTCTCCGCCCACAGGCGGTCGCATGCTCATCTCGAGGAACCCTAGATGCCTGCCCGATCCTCCAGCTTGGCACCCGACGCGGGGCGCTCGACAGCCGGCGGTCGCCTACGCAGGCTCCAGGGTGGTGGAACTGCTCGCCCGATGGATCTCGACGCCGGTCTCGGCTATGGTCAACCAAACGGTCAGTTGACCAATGAGCTGGAGCACCGACACGGAGGTTGTGATCAGTTGCGTGGAGCCATTTTGTATGAGCTGGGCGCCGAGTCGCTCGAAGTTCGAGACGACATCGAACTGCTGCGAGGACCCGGCCCCGGTGAGGTGCTGTTGGAGGTGAAGGCCACTGGCCTGTGTCACTCCGACCTCTCCGGCATGAACGGCACCATCCCCGCGCCCACCCCGGCCATCCTGGGCCACGAAGCCTCGGGCATCGTCACCGAGGTCGGACCCGGTGGCGCCCCGAACGTGAACGTTGGAGACCACGTCGTCGTGTCGCTCATCCCACCCTGTGGCGCCTGCAACTTCTGCGTCGGCGGCCAGGCCAACCTCTGTGACAGCGTTGTGAACCCCTTTCAGGTGCCCCCGAAGTTCAAGGCGGGCGGCGAGGAGATCTTCCCGTTCGGGGGGATCGGTAGCTTCACCGAGCAGATCGTCCTTCCGTACCAAGCCGTGATCCCCATCGAACGCGACGTGCCCTTCGACATCGCCTGTCTGATCGGGTGCGGTGTGCTCACCGGGGTCGGGGCCGTCTTCAATGCTGCCCGGCTTGTTCCGGGTAGCAACGTGGTGGTGTTCGGCTGCGGTGGGGTCGGGATGAGCGTCATTCAAGGAGCCAAGATCGCGGGCGCAGCCGAGATCGTGGCCGTCGATCGCGTCGAGTCGAAGTTCACGGAAGCCAAGGCCTTTGGGGCGACCCATGCCGTGACGCCCGGACAGCTTACCGAGGTGGGCGACAGCATCCATGGCGGCCTTGGCTTCGACTACTCGTTCGAGTGTGTCGGTCTACCGTCAACCATTCGAGACGCGTTCGACGCGGCTCGACGAGGAGGTAACGTCACCATCGTCGGAGCCGGCTCGTTCGAGCAGACCGTCGAGTTCACCGCCTTCGAGCTCTTCTACTTCGAGCGCAAGATGATGGGCACGGTATACGGCTCATCGGACGTGCGACGAGACTGCCCAAAGTTGCTGCGCCTCTGGCGGTCCGGACGACTCGATCTCGACGCGATGGTGAGCCGTCGACTCAAGATCGACGACATCAACGAGGGGATGCGGGCGATGGCAGCCGGCGAGGTCGTTCGTTCGGTGATCGAGTTCTGACCGCCCGCAGCCCCATCCAACCAACCCGCAAGCACGAGGAGCACCTAAAGATGGCAAACAAGCCGACGTTCGGCACCCTCGGGTACTTCGAGACCCTCGCCGAGACCA
>Ga0214471_10004966_pt1 | contig 10257 bp, 7 predicted proteins | sample RVTome_5_FD_207665 | JGI IMG/M metagenome (GOLD analysis project Ga0214471, IMG submission 207665) | Soil microbial communities from uranium-contaminated site in the Upper Colorado River Basin, Wyoming, United States - RVT142D155 | ecosystem: Environmental > Terrestrial > Soil > Contaminated >... | reverse complement strand
CGACGCGGTGAGCGTGAAGACGATCCGGGAGTTCGTGTTGCCGGAAGCGACGTCGTCGTTCTGCGCGACGACGGCGGGGATCGGGTCGAGGAGGAAGAGGTACGTGTCGAGGATCGCGGACGTCATCTCGATCGTGACCGTCTCCCCGGAGGTCCCGCTGAATTGCACGAGATCGACGGAACTGCCGTCGTCGAGCCGGCAATCCGCCGACGACAGCTCGCCGCTCGAGCTCGACGAGGGACAGACGAGCGTCCCGAAGTGGCCGCACTCGTGATCCAACGCCTGGAGAGGCCGCGTCGCGCCCGAGAGCTTGACGCCGGCTCCCCGGGGCCGGGGACCAGGAGTTTGTCCGAGTAATCTCAGCGGGGGACCTTGCGGTCCCCCGAGCCCCCTGGCGACTCGGGACTTCTGCGGGCGCCTTCCGCTCAGGGGAAGAGCAAACGCGCTTGCGATCGCGGCGATCCCGACCAGAGTCAGGCCGATCTTCTTCCGGCGATTAGTCAGAAGGACTCCCGTAGCTCCGGTCCGAACATATCAGAGCGATTCGCCCGAAGAAAACGCGAGGCCTCACCCGCTGGGGAAAAAGAGGGAGCGGAATCCGCCCCTCTCGATCGTTTGTCTCGCCGGCGGTCGGCGCCGGCGAGATCCTCACGGACAGGTCGCGAACGCGTTCGTGTCCTGGATCGGCGCGAATGGAGTTCCCTGAGGATTCGTGTACGGGCGTGTGGTTTGGGTCGACGTGTCGGTGACGGTGAGGTTGACCTGCACGTTGGTCAATCCCCCGGCGAAGACCCAATAACGGCTGTTGAACGAACACCCGTTGACCACCTTGATGATCGCCTCGATATTGTTGGCGCTGAAGAACCAGAACATCCCGGTGTCGGAAGTCTCGGGCACGGCGGTCGCGTCGCCGCTCTGCCCCTGGGGCGTGAGGAAGGTCGCCTGTACGCGGAACCGACCGTTGTTCAAGCAGAGCGTCGTCGAGTTCGGCGTGCAGAGGCCGCTGCTGCACTCGAGCGTCAGCGTGTAGGCTCCGACGGTGTTCGGATCGAACGCATTTGCCCCGATGAACCAGTTGCCGGTCTCGTCGAGCGCGAAGACGATGCGCGAGTTAGTCCCGCCGCCGCCGTCGTCGTCGAACGTGGCGACGGTGTCGCCGTCGGGCCTGACGAGGAAAAGGTAAGTGTCGAAATCCGAGGAGGCCATCGTGATCGTGACCTGCTGACCGGCGGTGCCCGAGAAGCCATAGAAGTCGATGTAGCTTTGATCGGTGAGCTGGCAGGACCCGGTTGTCGTGAGTTGATCGTTCGTCGTCGATCCGCAAGTGATGCCCTGCACGTGCGGGGTGTTGGCAGGGCATTCGTGATGCGCGGGGCTGAAGGTCCGAGCTCCGCCGCTCTTGGCGGCGAGGACCGTCCGCATCAACTCCTCCTTCGCGAGCCCGACCACAGGGACCAGAGGGGCGTCGCTCACGATCTGGGGCTGCAGCCTCGATGTCTGAGCCATCGCTGGATCGGCCACGACCACCCCGACGGCAACGAACGCGAGACCTGCAACGTGGAGAAGGCTTCGCCGTCTGCTATTCATAACGATCTCCCTCTCGGAAAAAGACCATGACGCGATCCTTGCGAGATTCCGCCGGGCAGTTCTGTCGTGGATGAGAATTTCAAGATGATCGTGGATTTTAGCACCGGACTCGATCGAAGATCGTCTGCTAACGTGCCCGGATGCGGAACGCGAAGAGGCTTCGCCCAATCTCGGCCGTCTCGATCGCCGGTTCCGATTCGGGGGGCGGCGCCGGCATCCAGGCGGATCTTCTGACCTTCGCGGCTCACGGCGTTTACGGCGCGACGGTCGTGACCGCCGGTACCGCTCAGAACACCCGGGGAGTCGTGTCGGTCGAGCCCTTCACCGCCGGCTTCGTCGGCGAGCAGCTCGACGCGGTCTTTTCCGATCTCGCTCCGGCCGCCGTGAAGATCGGAATGCTCTGTGACGCCCCTCACGTCCGGGCGGTGGCGGAAGGTCTCGCGCGACACGGGGCGAGAAACGTCGTCCTCGACCCGGTCTTCTTTTCGACGAGCGGCGCCGTCCTGCTGTCGCCGGCGGGGGTCCGCGCGCTCCGAAGTGATCTCCTTCCGCTCTGCGACGTCGTCACGCCCAACCTCCAGGAGGCGGCGATCCTCGCCCGAAGAGAGGTCCGGACGGCATCCGAACAGCAGGATGCAGCGTGCCGACTGGTCGAGCTCGGTGCTCGCGCGGCCCTTGTCAAAGGAGGTCACGCGCCGGGAGATCGGATCCGCGATGTCCTCCGAGACGGAGAGGGAATGCGGGTTTTCGAGAACCGCCGGGTCACGACCCGTGCGACGCACGGGACCGGCTGCATGTTATCGGCCGCCATCGCCGCAAACCTCGCGCTCGGCTTCGGAATGGAAGAGGCGGTTCGACGGGCGATCCGCTACCTCCGTGCGGCGCTCAGGCGCGGCGTGTTTCCGGGTGCGGGAATGGGGATCCCGGGGCTCCCGGCGCGCTTCAGGCCCAGAAGTCGAATCGGTAGCCGGCCCCCGAGTAAGCCGTCTCGGCGATCGCGCTCCGGAGGGCGTCGCGGGCGGCGGCACGGTCCCGGTCACGATTCTTCTCGACCTCCTTGAGCTCGCCGACGATCCGATACTTTGCCGCCTGAACGAACGCGCGGGCGAGACGCACCTCCTCGGCCGCCTTGTCTCCCCCGAGCCGCCTGACCGCGGAGCTCGCGCGCGACAGCACGGCGAGCGAGGCGTAGAGATCGAGCGCGACGTTCGCGAGTCGCTCCTGTTGGTACTCCCGCTCGAGGACGTTTTTTCCGAAACGGGAAAGAAACGTCTCGGCCGCGGCGGCGAAGAAGCGCGTGTACCGCGTGACGAGGTCCGCCTCGGCGGCGAGCTCCGGGACGACCGACTCGAGCCGCTCGGGCGCCACGTAACCCCGGATCTTGCGACCCACGTAGTCCGAGAGGATGCCGAGGTTCGACAGCGGCGTCTTGAGCGCCCGCGCGACCCCTTCGAGGTCCGTCCCGAGGTCCCGCAGCCCCGAGAGCGCGAGCAGGACCCGAAGGATCTCGTTCGTGCCCTCGAAGATCATGTTCACGCGCGAATCGCGCAGAGCGCGCTCGTACGGGTACTCCTCCATGAATCCATTGCCGCCGGCTACCTGAAGGGCGTCATTGATGACGTTCCATACGCTCTCGGTTCCGAAGACCTTGCAGGCGGCGCCTTCGAGCGCGTAGTCCGACAGGCCGCGATCCACGAGCCCGGCCGTCATGTAGACGAGTGACTCGAGCGCGTAGGTATTCGCAACCATGCGGGCGAACTTTCCTCGGATCATCTCGAAGTCCGCGATCCGGCTGCCGAATTGCCGGCGCTGGGTCGCGTGGAGGGCGGCTTCGCGAATCATGGCCTTCGAGCCTCCGAGGCAGCCGGCGGCGAGCGAAGTCCGACCGGTGTTCAGGATCTCGACGGCGATCTTGAATCCCGAACCGCGCTGCCCGATGACGTGGAAAGCGGGAAGGCGGAGCTCCTTCAACAGCAACGGGACCGTCGAAGAGCCTTTCAGGCCGAGCTTCTTCTCCTCGGGCCCGATCTCGAGACCCGGCAGCCCTTTCGTGACGGCGAACGCGGTAATTCGCCGATGCTCGTCCCTCGCTTCGAGCGCGACGTCTTTGGCGAAGACGGTGAAGAAGTCCGCGATCCCGCCGTTCGAGATCCAGTGCTTGGAACCGTCGAGCACGAACTCGTCCCGGGCCTCGTCGTAGCGGGCTGTGGTGCGGATCGACGCGGCGTCGGACCCGGCCTCCGGCTCGGTCAACGCAAAGGCGGCGATCTCTTCGCCGGCGGCGAGTGCTGGGAGCCATCGGCTCTTTTGCTCCGGCGTACCGTAAAGGAGGAGCGCTTTCAAGCCGATGGACTGGTGACCGCCGACGAGGATCCCGAGCGACGCGTCGGTCTGCCCGATCTCCTCCATCACCCGGCAGTAGGCCGACGACGAGAAACCGTAGCCGCCGAACTCCTCCGGCACGGTGAGCCCGAAGATCCCGAGGTCCGCGAGCCCCTTCACGACGTCCGACGAGATCGTCTTCTCCCGGTCGAAGCGTGCGCTGTCGATTCGATTCCGCGCGAAGTCGCGGAGCGAGCCGAGGAACGCGGTGACGGTTTCCCTCTCGTCGGGCGATGGCTCTGGAAACGGAAAGAGCGCATCTTCGAGGATCTGCCCGGCAAAGAGCGCTTTGATCGGAGAGGACAGGGAGTCCGAGGCCGGGCGTGGCCGTGTGCTCATGAGGCCGCCTCCGTGCCGGCGCGCTCGCGGGCCGCCGAATAGAAGCCGCCGCGGGCGTCGGCCAGCCGCCGGATCGTCGTCGCCGGCTCGAAGCGCGAGCCGAAGCGCCCGGTGAGCTCCTCGAGGAGAGAGCGCACCCGCGGAAGGCCCGTCGCGTCCGCCCACCGAAGGAGCCCGCCGTGGAAGGGCGGGAATCCGGTCCCGAGAATCATGGCGAGATCGAGCTTCCCGGGGCCGGCGACGACGCCGTCCTCGAGGCAGAAAGCCGCCTCGTTGACCATCGGCAGCACGAGGCGCGACTCGATCGTGTCGCGCGACAGCGGAGAAGCCGTGGCCGGCTCGACGCGGAGCGCCGCATATGCCGCGGCGGAGGGCTCCCCCCGCTTGCCGCCCGAGTACTCGTAGAAGCCCCCGCCGCTCTTCCTTCCCAGCCGGCCCGCCGCGACGAGCGCCTCGTCTCCGCCCGACTTGATGCGCTCCCGAAACGCCGCTTGCAGCACCTCCCCGGCCTTGACCGCGACGTCGAGGCCGACATCGTCCAACAGCGCCAGGGGCCCGACCGGCATGCCGAAGTCCCTCATCGTGCCATCGACGTCCTCGATCCGGCACCGTTCCCGCACGAGCCGTACCGCTTCGGAAAGATACGGGGCGAGGATGCGGTTCACGAGGAACCCGGGCATGTCGCGCACGACCACGGGCGTCTTCCCGAGCTTCTTCGCGAGCGCGAAGATCGTGGCGATCGTCTCGTCCGACGATTTCTCGCCGCGGATCACCTCGACGAGCGGCATGCGGTGCACGGGGTTGAAGAAGTGCATTCCCGCGACGCGTTCCGGCCGGCCCGCAGCCGCCGCGATCTGGCCGATCGGAATCGTCGAAGTGTTCGAGGCAAAGATCGCGGTGTCCGGCACGGCGCCCTCCCATTCTGCCAGGACGGCACGCTTCACCTCTAACTTCTCCACGACCGCCTCGATCGTCACCTCACAGCGCGCGAACCCGGAGTAGTCGAGCGTTCCGGAGAGCCGCGCCATGCGTCCGGTCATCTCCCGCTCGGTCAGGCGTCTTCGCGCGACCGACTCTTTCCAGACCGAGGCAGCCGCCGCGTAGCCGTGCGCGAGCGCTCTCGGCTCGATGTCCTTCATGCGGGCCGGTATTCCGCGGTCTGCGGCGACCTGCGCGATTCCGCCGCCCATGACGCCGGCTCCGAGCACCCCGACCCGCGTGACCTCGCGCGGGCGGACGGCCGGATCGTCGACGCCGCTCTCCTTCTTCACCTGCTCGGTCGCAAGAAAGAGATCGAGCAGGTTTCGCTGCACGGCGCCGCCGAAGACGTTGGCGACCCTGCGGCTCTCCACCTCGAGAGCGGCCTCGATCGGCATCCCCCAGGTCTCCTCGATTACTGCGAGCGCTTCGAGCGGCGCCGGGTAATGCCCGCCCGTCTGTGCGAGGACCTTCTCGCGAGCCTTCTTGAAGACGAGCTTCCGTCCGAGCGGGGTCGCCTCGAGGGCGCGCTCGGCCGCGCTCCGCCGGGAGGAACGAGGAGCGCGCTTGCCGCCGGCGATCTTCGATCGCGCGAACCGGCGGGCGTAGTCGTCGAAAATCGCTGCGGGCACGGCCTCGTCGACGAGGCCGATCCGCCTCGCCCGGCGGGCGTCGAGCTGTTTGCTGGTCAGGATCAGGTCGAGCGCGGTCGAGAGCCCGACGAGCCTCGGGAGGCGCACGGAGCCTCCCCACGCCGGGAAGAGCCCGAGCCGGACCTCCGGGAACCCGATCCGCGCGGCGGGAGAGTCGGACATCACGCGCCAGTCGCAGGCGAGAGCGAACTCGCTCCCGCCGCCGAGGCACACCCCGTTGATCGCGGCAATGGTCGGGAAAGGGAGCCGCGCGAACTGCTCGAAGAGCGCCTGCCCGCGCGCCGAGCCGGCGGAGGCGTCCTCGGGATTCAAGAGGGTGAATTCCTTGATGTCCGCGCCCGCGATGAACACGTCCGGCTTGCCACTTTGCACGAGGAGTCCCCGCACGCGCGGGTCCTGCGAGAGGCGCACGAGCATCTCCGAGAGCTCCACGAGAACCTCGCGCGAGAGTTTGTTGACCTTCTCGCCGGGCAGATCGAAGGTCAGAACCCCGAGCCCGTCCGGCGCGACGTCGAGACGGAAAGCGCTCACATGGCCTCGACGACAATGGCGCCGCCCTGCCCCCCGCCGATGCACATCGTCGCAAGACCGAACTGTACGTCCCGGCGGCGCATTTCCTTGAGTAGCGTCGTCACGAGCCGATTCGCAGACGAGCCGACCGGATGGCCGAGCGCGATTGCGCCTCCGTTCACGTTCGTCCGCTCCCAGTCGATCTCTCCGATCGGTCCGCCGGTCTCGTACCGTTGGTGCCACTCGGCCGACGGAAAGACACGACCGAGCGCGAGGCACTGAGCCGCGAACGCTTCGTTCAGCTCCACGAGACCGATGTCCTCCCAGGACACTCCGGCGCGTTTCAGGGCGAGCGGGGTGGCGGCGGCAGGGCCGAGACCCATGCGCTCCGGCTCAACCCCCACGAAAGCGAAGCCGCGGACCTTTCCGAGCGGCCGGTAGCCTCTCTCGCGGGCCGCCGATGCGCTCATCACGAGGGTCGCCGCGCCGCCGTCCGTGATCTGAGAGGAGTTGCCGGCCGTGACGGTCCCGAACTTCAGGTCGAAGTACGGGCGCAGCTTCGCGAGCGCTTCCATCGTCTGGTTCTCGCGCACTCCGTTGTCCGCAGTCGCCATCTCCTCGTAGCGCGGCGGCACCGGCACCGGCACGATCTCCTCGGCGAGCTTCGAGCGGGCGAGAGTCACCCTTCGATGCGACCGCAGAGCAAACTCGTCCTGCTCCTCGCGCGAGATCCGGTGCTCCTTCGCCAGGACCTCGGCGGTCTCCCCCATGTTCAGCCCGCAGACGGCGTCGATCAGCCCCTGCTGAAGTCCGATCTCGGGCTTGAAGTGCTTCGGGCGGAACCGGCTCGCGGCGGCGAGCCGGTGTCGCAGGTCCCGGGCGGTGAAAACCTCCGTGAAGATCTCCTGGCTCTCGCGCGAGTAGAGAAACGGAATGTTGGACATGGATTCGACGCCGCCCGCAATGATCGCGTCCGCCTCTCCCGAGGCGATGCGATACCACGCGTCGACGATCGCCTGGAGCCCGGAGCCGCACAGCCGGTTTACCGTCACGGCCGGGACGCGGCGCGGCACTCCGGCGAGAAGCGCCGCTACCCGGGCGAGGTTCACCGCGTCCGGCGGCTGCGCGATGTTCCCGAAGACGACGTGGTCGAGCTCCGCGGGATCGAGACCGGTCCGCTCGAGGAGCTCGGTAATGACGACCCGCGCGAGCTCCTGCGCGGGGACGTCCTTCAGGAGGGTTCCGGCCTTCGCGTAGGGCGTCCGCAGCCCTTCGACGACCACGACCTCACGCGACATGCGCCTTCTCGGCCGCGCGATACATGGACTCGATCAAGTCGCGATAACGGCTCTCGAGGATCCGTCGCTTGACCTTCAAGGTCGGCGTGATGGAGCCGTCCTCGACCGTCAGATCGGAGGACAGGATTGCGAACGCACGGATCTGCTCGTGGTGCGGCTTGTCGGAGTTGTAAACGTCGATCTCGCGCTGGAAGAGCCGCCGGATCTCCGGATTCGCGTCGAGGTGCTCCCAGCTCACTTTCAGCTTGGACGCGGCGACGTGCTCCCGCAGACGTTCGAAATTCGGGACGAGGAGTGCCGCCACGAACTTGTGGCGGTCCCCGAGGACGATCGGCGTCGCAATAAGGGCCGAGCTCTTGAGCTCGTTCTCGATCGGTTGCGGCGCGACTTTCTTGCCGCCGGCGAGCACGAGCAGATCTTTCTTCCGGTCGGTGATCGCGAGAAAGCCGTCCTCGTCGATCTGGCCGATGTCGCCCGTGTGGAACCAGCCCTCCGAGTCGATCGCCTCCGCGGTCGCCTGGGGCTTGTTGTAGTAGCCCTTCATGACGTGCGGACCGCGGGTCAGGATCTCGCCGTCGGAGGCAATTCTGACCTCGACCCCCGGAATGGGACGGCCCACCGTGCCGAGCCGCCACGCTTTCGGACCGTTCACGGCAATGACCGGTGAGGTTTCGGTCAGACCGTATCCCTCGTAGATCATCACTCCGGCGCCCACGAAGAACTCCGCCAGCTCGCGCGCGAGCGGCGCGCCCCCGGAGACCGCGAACTGAAACCGCGTTCCGAGCGCGTGTCGGATCTTCGCGAACACGAGCTTGTCCGCGAGCTTCGCCTTCCGGGCGAGCGCAGCCGGTACCGACAGGCCCCGCTCTTCGTGGGCGAGCCTCTCTTTACCAACCCGAACCGCCCAGTAGAACAGCTTCTTCTTGAGGCCGCTTCCCGACTCGACTTTGTCGATTATCCGGCCGTGGACCTTTTCGTACACGCGGGGGACGGCGCCGAAGCAGGTCGGGTTCACCTCGAGAAAATTGTCGCGGAGCTTGTCGATCGACTCGGCATACGCGATCGAGGAATGGCGGTGGAGGTACGCGTAGTCGAGCATGCGCTCGAAGACATGAGAAAGAGGAAGAAAGGAGAGCGCGACGGATTCCCCCGTGATGGGGACGAGCAAACAAGCGGACTTCACGTTCGAGACGAAGTTCGAATGCGTGAGCATCGCGCCCTTCGGCTCGCCTGTGGTCCCGGAGGTGTAGATGATCGTCGCGACGTCCTCGGGTTTCACGCGGGCCGCCCGCTGCTCGAAGACGCCGGGACTCATGTCGAGCGTCGGCCTCCCCTTGTCGACGACCGCGTGGAAGGAGAGGAATCCCGGCTCCTGCGGAGGACTCGCGTCGATCGAGATGACGTGATCGAGCGCCGGGCACTCCGCTCGAATCGTCAGGATCTTCCCGAGCTGTTCGAGAGAGGAGACGAAGACCACCTTCGCCCCGGAGTCGGTGAGCAGCGGCGCGATCTGGGGGGGAGGAAGCGTCGGATAGATCGGAACGCTCCAGGCGCCTGCGCAGAGAACGGCGTAGTCGGCCATCGCCCACTCCGGGCGGTTCTCCGACAGGATCGCGACTCGGTCGCCCGGCTGGACTCCGAGGGAGTTGAGCCCAAGTGAAAGGGCGCGGACTGTGTAGCCGAAGTCTCTTGCGGAAATCGGCGTCCAGGCGCCTCCCACCTTGGAGATCATGAGGTCCGGCTTTCCCGAAGCCGCCGCGGAAAGAAAGATGTCACAGAGGGTGCGGATCTCGGCGGTCATCGACTTCCCCCTCCCCCGAAAAACTCACGGGATTCTGTCTCTCCACGGAAGGCCGGTCAAGGATGCTGCATCCCGGCTGCGCAAAGACTTTCCGAGTGTTGGCGCGCACCGGGGTCGGAAAGGCGGCCGGAGAGCCTCGGTTTAGAACCAACTTTCGTCCACTGTTTGCGAAGCCGGCGCCAGTATGCTCTCGCGCGCATGGCTGTCGCGCTGACTCTCGGCACGCTCGCCGCGATCGCCGGGCTGCTCTTCACCTCCGTCCAGGGGTTTGCGGTGGCTTCCGGGCTGGACGCCGCCCGCCCTCTCGCGAAGGCGCTCGTCACGCGGCACGTCGGCTACGCGATCCCGACGGTGCTTTTTTCACTCCTGTCGCAGTCGATGGTGATTTTCTTCTTCATCGGCACCGGGAAGCTCGTCAAGGAGGAGACCGCGGGTTATCCCGAGGCGGAACGGCACCGCATCCTGCGAGCGCTCGGTGACTTGAAGCGGCGGACGTCGCCCGCGGCGACCTTTTCATTGCTCTCGTCGATCGCCGTGTTCGTTCTCGGCGGCGCCGTTCACACCCGGGCACTCCCCCCGTGGACGCACCTCGTGGCCTCCATCGCCGCGCTCGCGCTCCACGTCTGGGCGCTCGGGGCGGAGTGGAGGGCGTTCGGCGACAACGCCCGGCTGATGGCTGACCCGCGCCGCTACGTTTAGGGGACAGACC
>Ga0214471_10004965_pt1 | contig 10257 bp, 10 predicted proteins | sample RVTome_5_FD_207665 | JGI IMG/M metagenome (GOLD analysis project Ga0214471, IMG submission 207665) | Soil microbial communities from uranium-contaminated site in the Upper Colorado River Basin, Wyoming, United States - RVT142D155 | ecosystem: Environmental > Terrestrial > Soil > Contaminated >... | reverse complement strand
GGGCTGAGTGATACGGGGGGTCTGTCCGCTTCCGAGTTGGCCACCGATGCGGAGGTTTTCCTGTACGGGCAGGTGACCCCGGAGGAGGGCGCTGATTTCGAGAGGACCGAGCGAACGGTCCCCCTGGGCGAGGTCACACAATCAGGTGAGATGTTGCCCCTGTCCGATTGGATCTTCGTGGAGACCGACTTCGGACCGATCACGCTGATTATCCCCGGAGGCGACTGACCCCTTCCGCGATCGATATCAGCGGCGAGCCCACCCCCGGTCAGGTCAAGTGGCGGGCGGCTCCTGATGATGTCCCGGGGCAGGCGCCTCCAGCTCGGCGATCCGCACGTCGGGCCCGAAGGTGTGCTTCAACACCACGGTCGCCAACAGCCAAACGGCGGTGCCGATGAGCAGCAGGGGGATGTTGATCACCGACACCCCGATCTTCCATCCGACCTGAAGAACGAGCGCGAGGACTTCGTAGGCGCGTCTCCGACACCGCCGGAACCCTGACTTGCGACCTGCCCCTCAGGCCGCGATCCATTCCGCCATGACGTCCGCTGCCCTGATCGTATTGCCGCAGTAGCGCTCGAGGAAGGCCACGTCCAGCTCCTGGTCGAGCGGAACCGCCTCGGCGGCGACCAGCGCTCGGGCACCATCGAAGTCGACATAGGCAAGCCTGGCGGTCAGTTCTTCGGGGCTGCGCCCAAACGCCGTTCCCGGCAGGAGCGCGACTCCCGTGTCGCCTAGCAGTCGCTCGCAGAGATCGGTGGAGGTTCGCACACCCCGTTCGGCAAGCCGCGCGCCAAGCGCAGAGAAATCCGGGAAGAGGTAGAACGCACCCTGCGGACCGGGAACGAACACGCCGGCCGAGCGGAGCCTCTCGGCGAAGGCGGCACCGAGCGCCCGCAGGATGCGGCGCGCATTGACAAGATAGCGTGCGAGTTCATTTCCCCCCTGGAAGGCGCGAACGGCTGCGAACTGGATCGGCGCGCTCGTCGACGTGTAGGTCTCGCTCGCGACGGCCGCCATCGCTTCCCGGAGCCAGCCGAGCGCGCGGGGGAAGGTGAAAGTTCCGAGGCGCCAACCCCCGGCGCCGCACCACTTGCTGAGGCCGCCACTGATGATGGTGCCCTCGGGGTAGAAGCTCGCGATCGAGACATGTCGCCCGCGATGATCGAGTTCGCCATAGATCTCGTCGGACAGAAGAATGACTCGATACCGGCGTGCCACCGCCGCGAGCTCCTGGAGGGCTTCGGCATCGTACGTCTGGCCGGTGGGATTCGACGGGTAGTTGAGCACCACCAGCCGCGGTCGAGAGGCGTCTTCCCGGCAAACGGCGTCGAGTTCCGCAGGCCGCAGCGGCCAGCCGTGTTCGGCGGTCGTCGGCACCCAGCGAACGTTGCGTCCGATGATTTGCGCCTGCGGCGCGTAGGACACCCAGCTCGGCGTTGGGATCACGAGCTCGCCGTAGTAGACGAGCTGAACGAGGAACATGAGTTCCTTGGAGCCCGGTCCGATGAGCACCTCGTCGGCAGTGCACCCGATGGCGTACTGGCGCACGTAGTAGTTCGACACCGCTTCCCGGAGGATGGGAAGGCCGGCAACGTCCAGGTAGTCCTTCTGGTGTGCGTTGGCGCGGAGCTCGTCGACCACGGGTTGGGGTACTGGAAAAGGAGACTGGCCGAGACCGAGCCGGTAGACATGCCGGCCCTCCGATTGCAGCCGCTTGCTCCGCTCATTGATGGCGAGCGTGGCCGAGTGTCCGAGGCCTCGGACGTTGAGGTTGAGATTGATCGGGGGGGCGAGGTCGCCTGAAGCCATGAGGTGTTCCGGTCATGGTACGGGCGCACTCCCGCTTCCGCAGGCGTCGCTCCCGCCCCCGGCTCTATAGAGGGTCGCACCGTGGCTGGTCGCTGACGTCGCCGATCGCCGGGGTGGCCAAGTGATGAAGAGCGTCGGCGACGGAGCTCTGCTCTCGTTCTCGTCGGCGCGATCGGCGCTGAGAAGCGCCGTGGACATTCAGCGGGCGACCGCGGTGGAGGGCATCCCTTATGCGATCGGGATCGGAATCCAATCCGGTGACGTCGTGCGCACCGAATGTCGTGGGCTTCGCCGTCAACAAGGCTGCTCGTGTGGCCTCGGCAGCCGTTGGGGGCCAGATCGTGGTTTCGTCCGTCGTAAAGGAGCTGATCGGGTTCGATCCGTCGGTTCGATTCGGCAACTCATTCTTCGCCGAACTGCGAGGTATCGATGGCATTCACGCGCTCGTGCCCGTCGAGTGGAGTGCGAGCAGCGATGACCGCGGCGAGAGCGCGTTTCGACCCATCACCGACGACTTCCTCATCGATCGGAACGGCGTCGTGGGATTCGGTGAGCCGCCTAACCTCCCAGACCCGTGACCACCATCGATTGGCTCCTCGACTCCGATCCGGCGATCCGCTGGCAGGTGATGCGCGACCTGCTCGGTCTCCCCGAATCCGAATGGGGGCCCGAGCGCGCCAGGGTCGAGACCGAGGGCTGGGGCGCCCGGCTCCTCGCCTTCGAGGATGAGGAAGGACTGTGGGCCGGCGGGGCGTGCTTTCCGGCCGACTATGTGTGGGGAGGCGACGAGCCGGGCCAGCCGTGGACGGCGACGATGCACACCCTGCAAACGCTGCAGATCCTCGGCCTCCCCGCGAACAGCGCATCGGCACAACGCGCGGTGAGCCTCGTGGCCAAGAACGGGCGGTGGGAGCACGAGGGGCAGCGCTACTTCGAGGGCGAGGTCGAGCCCTGCATCAACGGGCGAACGATCGAGACGGGGGTCTACCTAGGAGCCGATGTGAAGGGCATCGTCGCAAGGATCCTCGGCGAGGGGCTTGATGACGGTGGGTGGAACTGCGAGGCGGAGCGCGGATCGGTGCGCTCGTCGTTCGACACCACGATCAACGTGCTCGACGGGCTGCTCGAACTCGAGACCGCGAACCAGGGCAACGATGCTGTTCGCCACGCTCGCCGGACCGGCGAGGAGTACCTCCTCGAGCGCAAACTGTTCCGCCGCAAGAGCACGGGCGAGGTGGTCGATCCCGGCTACCTCGACTTCGCCTTCCCGTACTACTGGCACTACGACCTGCTGCGGGCCCTCGACTACTTCCGGAGAGCCCAAGCCGATCGGGATCCCCGGATGGTCGAGGCCATCGAGGTGCTGCGTTCCAAGCAGCAGCCCGACGGCCGATGGCTCCTCGATCGCATACACCCGGGGCGGGTCCATTTCGATATCGAGACCCCCGTGGGATCGCCAAGCAAGTGGAACACCCTCAGGGCGCTGCGGGTCCTGAAGTGGTGGGACGAAGGGGCCGGTTAGACCGTCACGGCCTCCACGATGGCTGCTCCGAGCCCCTCACGCCAACTCGCTGGCCCTGTCGACCGCGATCACCACATTGCCGAGCTTCTTGCCGGTCTCGACGAAGCGGTAGGCGTCGGCGATCTCGTCGAGGGGAATGGTGCGGTCGATGATCGGCCGGAACTCGCCCGAGGCGATCGCCTCGCGGATGATCCGCAGGCCCTCGGGGTCGTCGTGGGGTGCCACGAACATCATCCGCCGGCCCCGGAAGAGCCGGGTGATCCAGGATGTAAGCAGCCAGCCGATGAACACCGGGGCGAACAGCCCGGGCTTGGAGAGCAGGGGGCGCTCCGATGCCGTGTAGACGCCCTTCGGCTTCAGGAGCCGGCGCATTCTCAAAAATGAGCGCTTTCCCACGGCGTCGACGATCAGGTCGTAGCGCTGCGCGTCGGCGTAGACGTCCTCCGTCTGGTAGTCGATCACCCGGTCGGGGCCGAGACCCTTGACCATGTCGACCGCTGATGTGCCGCAGACCGCGGTGACTCGCATTCCCATGATCTTGGCGAAGCGGACCGCCGCCGACCCGATGGCCCCGCTGGCGCCGTAAATCATCACTTCGGCGCCCGGCTCCAATCCGGCGCGGCGTAGGAATCCCATGGCGTAGTGGGCGCCCTCTGTGCTGGGGGCGGCTTCGGCGAAAGTGGTGCCATCGGGGATCGGCATCACCAAGGGACGGTCGGCGCGAACGGTCATGTACTCGGCGTGGGCTCCGAAGGTGCCCTCGCAATACCCCAGAACCCGGTCGCCAACGGAGTAGCCGGGCACCTCTGTGCCGATGGCTGCTACAACTCCGGAGAACTCAGTGCCCCAGATGGGAAACCTGGGCCGGCGCACCCCGCTGAAGAACCTGATCACGAATGGCTTCCCGCCCCGATAGCCGCAATCGGTGCGATTGACGGTCGTCGCCCGCACGAGGACCAGCAGTTCGTCGGCGGCGGGGGAAGGCCGCGGCAGCTCCTCGACGCGAACCACGTCGGGCCGGCCGTACCTGTGACTCACGGCGGCCTTCATAGTGGGGAGGGTGGACACCGACGGCTCCCTTGCGGGTCTGATCGCAACATCCTTCCACAGTCGGCAGTCGCGGGGTTGGGGGGAGTCCCCCCGACCTCAGGGTGGTAGTCCGCTCTTGGTGTATTGGTGGCCGAGGGGGCTGGTCCAGAGGTGGTCGCCGTTGGGGAGGAGCTGGTGTTTCCAGCCGAGGCGGTGGCGGACGGTGACGTGGTCGTGTTTGCAGCCGGCGTCGAGGCCGGCGGCGGAGGTTCTCTGGAGCTGGGCCCAGGGGGTGCGGTGGTCGAGGTCGCACTGGGTGGCAGGCATGCGGCATCCGGGGAAGTAGCAGGTGTGTTCGCGGGCTTCGACGGCTCGGGACTCTGTGGCGGTGGGACGGCGGCGGGTGGTCCCGTCGCTGATGGGCACGCCGGTATCGGGGTCGAAGACGGTGTAACGCCACTCGCCGGCAGCCTGGGCCTCGGCGATCTGACGGGCGATGTCGGCGATGACCGGCCCGTACCCGCCCAGCTCACCCGGGGCCTCGGAGAGCCGGGCAAGAGTGTCGAGATCGACATGGAGATCCACCATCCCGCCTCTGGCCTCCTGGTGCCTGCCGGCGAGCAGGTCCAGGTAGACGTCGGCACGGATCTGGTCGATGGACCGCGGGTCGCCGGCTCGCTTCAAGGACTTGGCGAGCCGGTCGATCCGCCTGCCGATCTCGACCACCCGGTGGGGCGGCAGATCCAAACCGAGAAGATGTGCGGTGCCCTCGGGAGCAGATTCGATCACCACCCGACGGTCGTCGACGGCTCTCTCGTACTTTTCCTTGGCCAAGTCCGGATCGACTTCGATGCAGAGGCGGCCGAGCCAGGCGCGCAGCTCCCCGGTGGTGAGGCGGGCTGCATCCTCGATGACGAGATCCACCACCCGTTGCGCGGTCTCCTCGTCGAGATGAGAGGTCCCCGAGACGATCACGCATGCCCGACGAGTGTCGACCTCGCCACGGGCCAGGGCGGCCCACAGCCGCGGAAGGCAGCGCCGGATCCCAACCGCCATGTCCAACTCTGACTCCGCCGCCCGTCGGGTCAGGCGGAGAGCGGCCCGGATCTCTGTGGCAGCCGCCTCCCGAGCCAGGGCAGCGTCATCAGAGAACACCTCCTGCTCCATATGATCTGCGAGCGACGAGATCGCCGCGTAGACCTGTGCGTGGGCGTGTGACGCCATCCGCACCTGGGCCTGCAGCACCACCACCCGATCGTATGGGGACACCCGGTCGACGTCGATCGTCGACAAGATCGCCGCCAAGGCAGGACCCGGAGGCATCCGGTCGAGACCCGGGGGAATCGGTTGGAATCGTCTATCGAACATATGTTCGACAAGATACGCCAGCCCAGTGACAAAACCAGGTGTCTGAGAAGGGCGATCCGCAGGTTTGGCCCCCCCCGGCTTCGCCGATCGCCAATCGCCGGCGAGCGCGCAGCGACTCTTACACCGCTCCGCCGAAACGCTCCTCGAGGTGCTCGACCAACCCGGTGATGGGGAGACGCACCTGTTCGGTGGTGTCGCGGTCGCGGATCGTCACCGCCCGGTCCTCGAGGGTGTCGAAGTCGATGGTCACACAGAACGGTGTCCCGATCTCGTCCTGGCGGCGGTAGCGGCGGCCGATCGACTGGGTGACATCCACCTCGATCGCCCAACGGCCCCGCAGCAGCGCCGCCACCTCGTCGGTGACCGCCACCAGGTCGTCCTTCTTGGAGAGCGGCAGCACCGCCACCTTGACCGGGGCAAGGCGGGGATGGAGACGGAGGACCACCCGGCTTTCCCCGCCGACCTCGTCCTCGTCGTAGGCGTCGATCAGGAATGCGAAGGCCGAGCGGGTCACCCCGGCGGCGGGCTCGACCACATGCGGGAAGAATCGCTCGTCGGCCTCCTGGTCGTAGTACTGGAGATCGACCCCGCTGTGCTCGGTGTGGGCGCGCAGGTCGAAGTCGGCGCGGTTGGCGATGCCCTCCAACTCGTCCCACCCCCAGGGGAAGAGGTACTCCACGTCGCTGGTGGCGCTGGAGTAGTGCGCCAACTCGTCGGGATCGTGGGCACGCAGCCGCACATGATCGGGCGTCATCCCCAGGTCGACGTACCACTGCAGCCGGGCGTCGAGCCAGTAGCGGTACCACTTCTCGGCCTCCTCGGGCCGGCAGAAGAACTCCATCTCCATCTGCTCGAACTCCCGGGTGCGAAACACGAACTGGCCCGGAGTGATCTCGTTGCGGAATGCCTTGCCGATCTGGGCAATCCCGAACGGGAGGCGCATTCGGGCGGTGCGCCGCACGTTCTCGTAGTTGATGAAGATCCCCTGCGCCGTCTCCGGGCGCAGGTACACCACGGCGGCATCCTCCTCCACCGGGCCCAGATAGGTCTTGAGCATCAGGTGGAACGGGCGCGGCTCGGTGAAGGTTCCGGTCTTGCCGCAGTTGGCGCAGGTGTCGGGGTCCTCCAGCTTGTCGAGACGGAACCGGTTGTTGCAGTTGCGGCACTCGACCAGCGGATCGGTGAACGACGCCTCGTGACCCGAAGCCACCCACACCTGGCGCGCCTGAAGGATCGACGAGTCGAGGCCCACGATGTCGTCGCGGTCGGTGACCATCGACTTCCACCACGCCTCGCGCAGGTTGCGCAACAGCTCCACCCCGAGCGGTCCGTAGTCATAAGAGGACCGCAGCCCCCCGTAGATCTCCGAGGCAGGGAACACGAACCCACGCCGCTTGGCCAGGTTGGCGATGGTGTCGAGGGAAGAGGCGGGCATGGGTGGCGATGTTAGGGGGAAGTCCCCAATCGCCAGTCTCCAGCAAGACCCGCGTCGGCGCGAGCGCAGGGCCACGCGCCCCCTTCTCCGGCTTCGCGAGGAAAGCTGAATCACCTACGAGGACGCGTCACCGGGCATCCGACCCCGCCTCGCGGTGATTTCGCCGCGCGTCCTGATCAGCGAACCGAGCCGAGAACCCTGTCGAGGCAGCGCGCCGCCACGACGACGCCTTCGACATTGGCGTTGGCGGTGGGCGTCCCGGTCGGGAGCCCGGTGGCATGGGCGGTGTCAACGTCAAGGGCACCCCAGGACCCCGGAGCCTCGAGCGAAGCCCCGTCATGGCTGACTGCCCAGTCCCGCCCGCCGGCCCGAATGACCACGACCCAGATCGGCCCACCATCAGGTGCAACCGAGGTTGACTCCAGAGCCCGGGCTCCCTGGACCATGCCGACCATCGAGTCTCCGGAAACCGGGTCGGTGGTCACCTCGAGCATGACGTCCAGGGGTACGTCGAGACAACGAGCGCGATCGACGGCTGGCTGCGAGGTCGCCAACTGCCGTCTGGGCCAGCTGTAGTCGCTCGACAGCTGGATCGCGATCCAACCACTCGGTTCGTGCGCAAGACTGACGCCCCATTCGGCTGACGAGCCGTCCACGAACTCGACCTCGAATCCGACCAGGGCGTCCGAGAGCGCCAGCAACGGGTCTGCATGTTCTGCCTCGTAGGTCTGGAGGCGGCGAAAGCGAGTGATAGCGGGCCTGGCGTCTCGCATCGCGGTGCAGCTCACTCGTGCCTCGCCGACTGTGGATGCGCGATCCCACATCCACGATGTCGATATTGAAACTGCGGCCTCGCAGTCACCGTCTTGGAGGTGGCTCAGCAACTCTTCCGCCACGGCTTCCGGCGAATCGGGAGGAAGCTCGACCGCCGTCGAGGCACACGAAGCGACGGTGAGGAGCATCACGAGTAGTGCGACGTGAACCGACGCCTTCACTAGGTCCCCACTCCCCCGTACCGCCTGTCCCTACCCCGATACTCCTCCACTGCCTTCTCGAGGTTGGTGGTGCGGAAGTCGGGCCAGAGGGTGTCGGGGAAGACGAACTCGCTGTAGGCGGACTGCCACAGCAGGAAGTTGCTGATGCGGTGCTCGCCGCTGGTGCGGATCACCAGGTCGGGATCGGGCATGTCGGGGATCTCGAAACGGGCGGCCAGCGCCTGCTCGTCGATGTCGTCGACGGCGACTTTGCCCGCCACGGCGTCGGCGGCCAGGCGGCGGGCGGCGTCGACGATCTCGTGCCGTGCCCCGTAGTTGAAGGCGAAGACCATCGTCATCGTGGTGTTTCCCGCGGTCAGGTCCTCGGCCTCCTGGATCCGGATGCGCAGCCGGTCGCTCACCCGGGGATCGTGGCGGTCGCCCAGGAACAGCACCCGCACGCCCAAATCGTGGAGCTCGTCCCGGCGGCGAGTGAGCAGATCCTCCTTGAACCCCATCAGGAACTCGACCTCGTCGTCGGGGCGGGACCAGTTCTCGGTCGAGAAGGTGAACACGGTGAGCCACTCGATCCCGAGGCCGAGGGCCCCGTGGACGATGTCGAAAAGCGCCTCCTCCCCCGCCGCGTGACCGGCGGTCCGGGGCAGGCCACGGGCCGCGGCCCACCTGCCGTTGCCGTCCATCACGATCGCGACGTGGCGCGGGTCAGGCATCGATCGCCAGGCTCTTGAGCTGTCGGTCGATGTGGTACTCGATGAACCGCTTGGTGACCCCCATCGCCTCGCCCGAGAACGCGGCGTCGTGGTCCGGGAGTCGCGAGAGGTCCGCCTCGGCGAGCCGCGCCAGATAGGTGGTGAGCCCGGGCCGCAGCGCCACCGCGCCCGAGACCGCATCTCGTTCGCACAGGGCGCCGCCGGCCGAGAAGGAGAACTTGACCAGCCCGTCGGTGCGGCCGCACCCGGCGCACTCCTCGAGAGCGGGCGCAACCCCGACGACCTCGGCGGCCTTGAGGAGGAACGCCGCCACCAGGTCGGGATGGCGCGGGCCCGCCTCCAGGGCGCCCAGACCCTGGCGGAGCAGCAGGAAGGCGCGTATCGAGCTCTCGTCCTCCTGGGTGACCGCGTCGATCACCTCGACCATCGTCCCGGCGGCGAGGACCCGATCGAGATCGCCCCGCAGGTTCGGGTACGGCTCGATCACCGAGACCTGGGTGATCGTGCCGAGGTTCCGCCCCTCGTACAGCACCAGATCGACATGGGTGAACGGCTCGAGGCGACCCCCGAAGCGGCTCTTCGTCTTGCGAACCCCCTTGGCCACCGCGCGCACCTTGCCGTGATTGGGGCTGAGGAGCACCACGACGCGATCGGCCTCCCCGAACGGGAAGCCGCGCAGCACGATGCCCTGGTCGTTTCGGAGCGGCACGGAGATCAGCGTACCGGGAGGGTGTGACGGGCCACCGTCAGAGCCCAGGCTCCAAGGATCGCGTTCGACCCGACTGCCCCCTCGGGCCTCGCTGCGCTCGGTCACCTCCCCCGCTGAAGCGGGGGAGGACGATACCTGTGACCCACCGGGAACCTCTGCGGCGTCTCCACTCGTCCCATCCTCAGCAGCACCCGGAAGGAACATCCGATGGCCAGACGCATCGCCCTCGCCGTCATCGCATTCGCCCTGGCGATCCCGGCTCCGGCCATCGCCCAGACCGGCGACGACGTGATCGTCGAGCCTCCGATCCCCTGCCCGTGGTGGAGATGCGACGACGTCGAGCCCGACGTCGTCGTCGAGTCCTACCGCATCGAGGCGGTCATCGAGAACGGCGTCGCCACGACTGTCGTGACCCAGGTGCTTCGCAACGACTCCGACTTCGTCGCCGAGGGCGTCTTTCTCTTCCCACTGCCCGCCGATGCCGCCGTGACCGGCCTCACCCTCTGGATCGATGGCGAGCCGGTGTCGGGGGAGATCCTCGAGGGCGAGACCGCCCGGCGCACCTACGAGGACATCGTCCGCAGAACCCGTGACCCCGCTCTCCTCGAGTTCGTCGACGACGGCCTCCTCCGCCTGTCGGTGTTCCCCATGCCGGCCAACTCCACCCGCACCGTGGA
>Ga0214471_10004964_pt1 | contig 10257 bp, 9 predicted proteins | sample RVTome_5_FD_207665 | JGI IMG/M metagenome (GOLD analysis project Ga0214471, IMG submission 207665) | Soil microbial communities from uranium-contaminated site in the Upper Colorado River Basin, Wyoming, United States - RVT142D155 | ecosystem: Environmental > Terrestrial > Soil > Contaminated >... | reverse complement strand
CGCCGGATCAACTCCTCCAGATCCGGTGGTTTCTGTCCGCCGGAGCCACCGCCGCGTCCCCACGGACCACCGCCGTTGGAACCGCCGCCGCCCCATGGGCCACCGCCACCGCCTTTATTTTCCCAGGGCATCTGCGCCTTCCCGTTGTCGTTCATCCGGCCGATTGTCTGGCGCCCGGCGTTGGCAACCGAATACTCCGGTACCAAAAGTCGCCGCGAAGCCTTATATCACGTATGGCGCGCCGAACCAGCCGAAGTGTTGTCGCCCGGCTGGCGCTGCGGCACAAGCTTTGTCGCCATATTGGCAGCGATAGGACGTTTTCAAGGATGAACCAGGGATGAGCCCAGTATGAGCCAGGTGACCGAGCAACAGATCCTCGCCGCGCTGGGATCGGTGATTGAACCATCAAAACAAAAGGATGTGGTCAGCCTGCAGATGATCTCGGGGCTGGTCGTCAAGGACGGCAACGTCGGTTTTGTGATCGAGGTGGACCCGGCCGTCGGCGCCCAGATGGAGCCCCTGCGAAAGGCGACCGAAAAAGCAGTGCATGCCGTTCCCGGCGTGCTTTCGGTCACCGCGGTGCTGACCGCACATAAGGCCGGGGGCGGCAATGCCGCTCCCAGCCCTCAATCCGGCCACCAGCACGGTCATCAGCATGGGCACCAACCTGCGGGCCGGCCGGCTAGCGGCGGCACGGCGGCCAAGCCGCTGGTCCCGGGCGTGCGCTCCATCGTCGCTGTGGCCAGCGGCAAGGGCGGCGTCGGCAAATCCACGACCACCGCCAATCTGGCCCTGGCCCTGGCCACCTTGAATCTGCGGGTCGGGGTGCTCGATGCGGACATTTACGGGCCATCGCAGCCCCGCATGCTGGGCATCAGCGGCCGGCCCAGTTCGCCCGACGGCAAGATTCTCCGGCCCATGGAGGGGTATGGCATCAAGTGCATGTCCATGGGTTTTCTGGTGGCCGAGGACACGCCGATGATCTGGCGCGGCCCGATGGTGACCAGCGCCCTGCAGCAAATGCTGCGCGATGTCGCCTGGGGCGAATTGGATATCCTGGTGGTGGACATGCCGCCCGGCACCGGCGATGCCCAGCTCAGCATGTCGCAGCAGGTGCCGCTGACCGGCGTCGTCATCGTCTCGACACCCCAGGACATCGCCCTGTTGGATGCCCGCAAGGGATTGAACATGTTCCGCAAGGTGGATGTGCCGGTGCTCGGCATCGTGGAGAACATGAGCACCTTCATCTGCCCCAACTGCGGCCATGAGACGCACATCTTCAGCCACGGCGGCGCCCGCCACGAGGCGGAGAAGCTGGGCGTCGATTTCCTCGGCGAGTTGCCGCTGGATATTGAGATTCGCGAGACTTCGGACAGCGGCCGGCCCATCGTCGTCTCGCACCCGGACAGCCCGCATGCGCAAACCTACGTGGCCATCGCCCGGCAAGTCTGGGCCAAGGTGGAGGCGTCCTTGGGCGGCGCAACCCGCCAAGCGCCCAAGATCTCGATGCAATAAGCTGTTTGGAGGCCGCGCGGCGCGGCCGCTACTGGCAGCTGGCCGGCAAGAGGGTGCCATCGAGGCAGTCCGCCGCCTTGTCCATGGTGCCCGAGACCACGCCCGAGAGCTCGCCCACGGCGAGAACGATACCAATCGCCACCACCGCTGAAATCATGGCGTATTCGGAAGCGGAGATGCCCGAGCCATCCCGCCAAAACCGGTTCAGAAATCGACCTAGTTCCCCCATGAGATCCCCCAATCCCCGCTTATCCAAGCGTCTGCGCTTGCAAAAAGCATAACACGGAGCGGCTGGTGCCGATCAAGGCTCCCGGCCAAGGGCGGTCATCAACTCGCCCCATTCCCGCTTCGACAGCCCGGAGTCTTCCGGCGTGACCGTTTCGCCGGCCAGCAAACGCCGCACGATGGCCAGGGCCGGGCCGGAGAGCCGGACACCGTCCATGGCATGCTTGGTAAACGATTCGTAGGTGACCGGCACCCAGCGCTTGACCGTCTCCAGCATGGCATCGGCGTAGGCGCGAATTTCGTATTGCGCGTGCGGATCGGCGCGCAGGGAGAGGAAGTGCATGAGATTGTGCAAATCGCACTTCCAATACCACTGGGTATAGATATTGAGCGGCAGGTTCATGCGCGCCAGTTCCCGCGCCAGGCCGGGCCGGTCTTCGTCGATGACGGTGCCGTCCTCGCGCTGGTTCAGCATTTCCTCGTAGTGGGCGTAGGTGAGTGCGGCATCTTCGCGCAGGATTTGCAGCACCCGCGCCGCCTGCTCGCCCTCCAGCACCTCACCGCGGCCTTGCCGGTTGGCTTGCGATTGGGCCGCCAGGTGCTCGGGCGCCGGGATGTAGAATTCCTTGTCGAGCACGGAATAGCGGGCCGAGTATTCGTTGACGTTGGCGGTGCGGTGGCGGATCCACTGGCGGGCGACGAAGATCGGCAGCTTGACGTGATACTTGATCTCGCACATCTCGAACGGCGTGGTGTGCCGGTGACGCAGCAGATAGTCGATCAGGCCGGCATCGCCGCGGGTTTGCTTGGTGCCCTTGCCATAGGAGACCCGAGCCGCCTGGACGATGGCCGCGTCGTCGCCCATGTAGTCGACGACCCGCACGAAGCCGTGGTCGAGCACCGGCAACGGCTCGTACAGGATTTCCTCCAGGGCCGGCACTGTGACCCGCCGGGTCGAGGTGCGGGTCTCGCGCTGCTCGCGCACCTCGGCTTCCTGCGCCTCGTTCAGCAGGCGGCGCTGGCACCCAGGCGGCGGCGCGGCGGGGGCGGCATCGGGCCGCGCGGTGTCATTATTGCTCTTGCGTGTCGCGCTCATGGGAACAGCCTATCGTGGTTGCGGGCACATGCCGAGTCCCCTTGCCCGGAAAAGCGGCTGAATCCTGTGGACGATGGTTAGCAGTATATGAAGATACGGCCGATTCGAAACCCGTTGGAAATTTGGCCTGCGCACTTCCAACCGGCCCCGTGAGTCCCTATATTAGACCCGTCGGGAAACCGACTATGGTGCTAAACGGTCATACGGAATAAGCGTTGCGGACCCGGGGGCAGTACCCGGCGCCTCCACCAAATTTTCCTCCCTCGCGCGGCGCGCCACGGAGGACATGCCTTTCCCGAGCCATGGCGACGGAGGGCACCGACGGGGGCGAAACAGGATCGACGCGCGCGGTAAAGGTATGGTCGGTGCCCGGCATGGTACCGCCGTTATCGGGCCATCACATAGTTGCGAATGACAACTACGGTGAGGCGCGCCTCGCTGCCTAACGGCGGCTTGGTTAGCCAAAGTCTAAGTCCTAAGCCTTCACACGCCTAGGCGGGGTTCGGGGCGCACCTGGCAACAGAAGCGCCCCACTTCATTCGAGATACCCTTTGAAAATGCGATAATCCGGCAAGGCGGGCTCGACGGCAGCGGCACAGGGGGGTACGGTGCAGGCATGGCAGGCAACGAGCTAAGATACGACCGCATGGTCGAGGACGCGCTACGCGGAGTCGTCGGCAAGGCGCTCAGCCAAGTTGCCAAGCGCGGCCTGCCCGGCGATCACCACTTCTACATCACCTTTCGCAGCGACGATCCGGGAGTCCAGATCCCCGATCACTTGCGCCAGCGCTATCCCAGCGAAATGACCATCGTTCTGCAGCACCAGTTCTGGGGCCTGGAGGTGGGCGAGGAGGCGTTTTCCGTGACCCTGACTTTTTCCGATGTGCCGGAACGCCTGACCGTGCCCTATGCGGCGCTGGTCGCCTTCGCCGATCCGTCGGTGCGTTTCGGCCTGCAGTTCGATGTGGCCGAGGGGCAAGGCAAGGCCGGCGTAGGCGAACCGGTGGCGGCGCCTCAACCGGCCATCGGCGGCGCCAATGAAACGACCCCCAGCCGCGACGAGCAAGCTCTGGTGGGCAGCGCGGAAAACGTGGTCCCGCTCGATACTTTCCGCCGCAAGTAGGCGGGCCCGTTTGGCCCGCCCGATACGTCGTATCGTCATGCCCGTATCCGACCCGCCGCCGCAGTTCCTGTTCGATGGCCCGGCCGAGGCCCCACTGACCGTGATACTGGCCCACGGCGCCGGTGCGCCCATGGATTCGCCGTTCATGGCCGCCGCCGCCGCCAGCCTGGCCGCATCCGGGCGTGGCCGCTGGCGCGTGGCCCGGTTCGAATTTCCCTACATGGCCGCCCGGCGCGAGGACGGCCGGCGGCGGCCGCCCGACCGCCAGCCGCGCCTGTTGGCCGCCTGGCGGACTGCCATCGCCGCCCTGGGCGCCGGCCGGGTGGTCATCGGCGGCAAGTCCATGGGCGGACGCATGGCCAGCCTGATCGCCGACGAGTGCAGTGTCCGCGGCCTACTGTGCCTGGGTTATCCCTTCCATCCGCCGGGCCGGCTGGACCGGCCGCGCACCGCGCATCTGACCGATCTGGCAACCCGGACGCTGGTGGTGCAAGGCACGCGCGATCCCCTGGGCAGCGCGCCGGAGGTGGCCGCCTATCCCCTGTCGCCGGCGATTCGCGTGCACTGGATCGAGGATGGCAACCACGATCTGGTGCCGCGCAAGAAAAGCGGCCGCGACACAGAATCGGCATGGCGCGAAGCCACCGATGCCGCCAGCGCGTTCCTGGCCGAGGTCGCGGCGGTGCTATGAGCAAGGATCGGACATTTGTCGACCGGGCGCTCGGCCTGCTCATGCCCATGGGGCCGGTGCGGGCGCGGGCCATGTTCGGCGGCTGGGGCATTTATCTGGACGATACGATGTTCGGGTTGATCGCCGACGACGAGCTGTTCCTGAAGGTCGACGGCGAAAGCGAGGCCCGCTTCGCCGCGGCCGGGGCACAGCCATTCCTCTATTCCCGTGCTGGCGACTCGATCACCATGTCCTATAGAAAAGCGCCCGATGGCGCGCTGAGCGACCCGGGCGCCTTGCTCCCCTGGGCGGAATTGGCGCTCGCCGCCGCCAAACGCGCCCGCAAAGGCAAAAAGAACAAAAGCAGCAAACGCCAGACCGCGAGGAGACTGTCCCCATGAGCAAACCGGCCCGCACCCGCGTTGAAAGCGACACCATGGGTGAGATCGAGGTGCCGTTCGATTGCTATTGGGGGGCGCAGACGCAACGCTCGATTCAAAACTTCCGCATCGGCGGTGAGCGCTTGCCGCCCGCCGTCATCAAGGCCTTCGGCATCCAGAAGCTGGCCTCGGCGCGCGCCAACATGGCACTGGGCAAACTGGACAAGAAGCTGGGCGAGGCGATTTGCACCGCCGCCAAGGAGGTCGCCGACGGCAAGCTGCTGGACGAATTTCCCCTGGTCGTCTGGCAAACCGGCTCAGGCACGCAAAGCAACATGAACGCCAACGAGGTGATCGCCGGGCGGGCGAACGAAATCCTCGGCGGTACGCGCGGCGGCAAGTCGCCGGTGCATCCCAACGATCACTGCAACATGAGCCAGTCGTCCAACGACAGCTTCCCGGCAGTCATGCACATCGCCGCCGCGCAACTGATCCACGGCGAGACCATTCCGGCCCTGGCGCGCTTGCACACCGCCCTGGCCGCCAAGGCCAAGGAATTCGCCCAGATCATCAAGATCGGGCGCACCCATTTGATGGACGCCACACCACTAACCTTGGGCCAGGAATTTTCCGGCTATGCGGCGCAAACCGAGCGCGGTATCGGACGCCTGCGCAACACCTTGCCCAATCTGTATGAATTGGCTCAGGGCGGCACGGCGGTTGGCACCGGCCTGAATGCGGCGGCCGGCTTCGCCGATGCCTTTGCCAAGGCAACAGCCGCCATCACCGGACTGCCCTTTGTCAGCGCCGAGAACAAGTTCGAGGGCATGGCGGCGCACGATGCCATCGTCGAGGCCTCCGGCGCCCTCAACGTGGTGGCCGTGTCCCTGATGAAGATCGCCAACGACATCCGCCTGATGGGCAGCGGCCCGCGCTGCGGCTTCGGCGAGTTGCGCCTGCCGGCGAACGAGCCCGGCTCGTCCATCATGCCCGGCAAGGTCAATCCGACCCAAGCCGAGGCCATGACCATGGTCTGCGCTCAGGTCATGGGCAACCACGTGACGGTGACCATCGCCGGCTCGAACGGTCATTTCGAGCTCAACGTTTTCAAGCCGGTGCTGATCTACAACTTGCTGCAATCCGCCAAGCTGATCGGCGATTCCTGCGACAGCTTCACGGACAACTGCGTGACCGGCATCGAGGCGGATACCGGGCGCATTGCCGAATTGATGCGCAGCTCGCTCATGCTGGTGACCGCCCTCAACCCGCACATCGGCTATGACAACGCGGCCAAGGTGGCGAAAAAGGCTTTTGCCGAAAACACCACCTTGAAGAAAGCGGCGGTGACCCTGGGCCTGCTGACCGCCGAACAGTTCGATGAATGGGTCAAGCCCGAGGACATGCTCGGCCCGCGCGGCAAGGCGTAAGGCCGCGCCGTGGACCAGACGGTCCGCAAGCGCTCGGTCAACATCGCCGGACACCGGACCAGCTTCAGCGTCGAGGAGGTCTTCTGGCGGCACCTGAAATCGTTCGCCGCCGCCGACGGCCTCTCCCTGAACGCATTGATCGAGCAGATCGACAAGGGCCGGCAGGGAAATCTGTCCAGCGCCGTGCGCGTCTATGTTCTGGAGCGCACCGCCGCCGGCCGGTAAGCGTTTACTGCGGCAGGCCCTTCAGCAGGTCCTTCAGACCTTTCTTGAGGATGTCCTCGGGTTTCACCGGGGCCGCGGGCGTGGCTGGCGCAGCTGGCGCTTGTGTATCCGTTGGCGCTTGCGCGGGCGGTTGCTGCTGCCGCTGGAATGGCTGACCGCTGATGCGCGGGTTCGGTTTGTCCAGGGGGCCGCGCAACTCGGCGGTGAGATAGGGTGTGGCCGTATCCTCGGCGCGGAACACATCGGTGCGCGTGTTGATCTGCCAGGCCGGCAAATCGATGTCGCCTTGAGTCAGCGCCGTCGCTTGACGGCCATCGATTTTGGTATCGCTAGTATGGACGATGCCCTTGTCCACCGTGAAGGTACCGCTCAGGGCCGCGGGCGTGCCCGCAAAAGCGCCGAACAGCACGTTGGTGGCATCGGTGATGCCGCGGATTTCCTTGACCTTCTGGCCCAGAATGCCGAGGACCACGGCGCCCACGTCTTCCTGTGCCGTGCGCTTGACGGTCAGTGTGCCGCTCAGATCGCCGGTGCCGGCCAGGGTGCTGATCAGATCCGCCTCGCTCTTGCCTTGCGTGGTCAGGGACGCGTTCAGATTCAGCGGCCCGCTGACCCGGTCACTCTCCGCCATGTCCTGTAGCAATCGGCCCACGTTCAGCTCGATGGCGGTCACCGCCAGACCCGCCTGCAAACCGCCGCCGGCGGAGATCTTGCCGCTCACCGACAAAGCCCCGTCATAGAAGGTTCCGGTCAGCTTGCGCAGATCGAGAACGCCGTCGGTCAGCGTGGCCTCGACGTTCGCTGTGTCCAGGCGTAAGGAATCGGTCACCAACGCCTGAGCACGCAGCGTTACCTCCGCGTCCACCGCACGCAACGCCGATACGTCGATGGGTTGGGTCGACCATCGCCCGCTTTTGGCGTTGCCGGCGCCACCGCTCGCCCCCGCACCCGCCGCGCCGCTCTGGCCGGCCGCGGCCGGAGCCAGCAGCCCGGCCAGGGGCGTCACGCTGGTGACCAGATCGGCGGTGATCTTTGGCCGCGGCCCCGTCAGATCGGCGCCTAGCGAGCCGGAGACTTCCGTCGGCCCGATCTGGCCGGACAGATCCTGCACGGCAAAGCGTTCGGCCGTTCCCGCCAGCCGTGCCTTGAGATCGAGGCCGCCCAAATCCGGCGCCAGACGCACACCGGGGGACAGCGCACCGGCCAATTGGGCCAAGCTTGGGTGGGCGGCGGTGACCGCCACATCGAAGCTGGGCACCGCCGCCAGCGGTTGCACCGACCCGGCCACGCCCAGCCAGCCCCCGGCGGCACTGGCCTTCATGTCCATGGCCACATCCTTGGACGAGCCTTTCAACGTGCCGCCTACCTCGAACGCGCCGAGGCGGGTGAACGCCGTGGAGTCGGTGCCCAGCATCTTCGCCAGACGCACCGGCTCCGGGATCTTGATCTGAGCCTTGCCGTCGAACGTCGGCGCGGTCGAGAGGCCGGCCGCCGCCCCGGAGACGTGCATGCTGCTGCCGGCGACATCGCCCACCGATGCCTCGCGCAGGACCAGCGTGCCGCGTTGCAATGTGGCATCGAGGCGCACATCGCGCGCCGCGATGCCACGCGCGCTCACGCTCCCCAGGCGCAGATCCAAATTCGCATCCACCGCATCGAGAAAAGCCAGGCCGTTCGGCGGTGCGGCGCCCTGGCCGCCGGTGCCGGAGGGTGCCGCCGGAGCAGTCGGGATAGGACCGCCCGCCGGAACATCTGCCGGCAGGTAGGCATCGACATTCAGTTTGTCGACCGCCAGGCCGATTCCGAACGCCGGGCGGTCGCGCAAGGCCACGGCGATGCCGCCGGTGGCACGGCTGACATCGACGCGCAAATCCATGTCCGCCAGGGTCAGCCGGTCGGGCGTGGCCTCCAGGGCGCCGGTCATGGTCATGCGCCGCAGGCGGTCGGCCGGAACCGCCGCCATGTCGACACCGAGCCATTCCAGAACCGCGCGCAGATTGTCCGATGCCACCTCGATACTGCCGGCGAAGCGTGGCGGTCCACCCGGTTCGACCGCCGCCAGCGTGCCGGTCAACGACACATCGGAGCCACCGGGCAGCAGAGCGATCCCCTGACTCAGCTTGGCCTGGCCCTCCGCGACGTCCACGTTGACCAGGATCTGGCGAATCACCTGGCCGCGAAAGATCAGCGCATCCACAGCCACCTGCAGCGATCCGGTCACATCCTTCGGAATCGCCGGCCTGCCGGGGACGGCAGGTTCAGGCGCCGGGGCGCCGCCCGCCTGGCTGGGCGCCGCCGGCGTATCCGCGGCCGTCTCATTCGACATCGCGGCGGCGCTTTCGGCCAGCACCTTGTCCAGATCGATACGCTGGGTATCGAGCCTGATCCGAACATCCAGCGGCGTGCCGGGCGTAACGTGCACGGCCCCATCGATCGACATGTCGCCCTGGCGGAACGCGACATCCGCGGCGGTCAGGCTTTGCGCCGACAGGGACAGTTCGGACTCCAGGGTGAAGGGCTTGGCGAACATCGGCGGCACCGCGCCAATCGCCAGCGCCCGCGCCAGGGCCGCCAGATCGTCGCCGCTGGCCTTGAAGCGGCCGCGCAACGAGGTGCCATTCGGGTGCGAGGACAGGGCGCCATTGAGTTGGAGCACCGCCCCCGCCTCGGGAAGCCTGAGAATCAGGGCCAGCGGGCTGGCACCTTCGTGCGGCAACCGGCCAGCGTTGACTTCAAACGCGACCCTGACGCCGCGCGCATCCGCCTCGCCGTTGGCGGAAAAGGGGCCTTTCAGGGATTCCGCCGCGACCAGCGCGTTCAGGTTGTCGATGCGCTCCTCCCGCCCGGCGCCTGCATCGCGGTAGATGAGGGTGCCATCGCTGATGGTCACGCTCTCCAGCGCGATCTGACCTGGGGTGCCTGACTCTCCACCCGTTTCCGGCGGCGGCGATGCGGAACCGGATTCGTCGGCGAACACCCAATTGCCGCGCCCGTCAGGCAAAACCTCGACGAGGATGGTTGGCTCGACCAGTTCCACCCGGTCCACCTGGATTCGCCCTTGCAGCAGCGGCAAGACGGCAACCCGCACCTTCAAGGCCCGCAACGCCACCATGGTCGGATCCGAGCCGCCCGGCGCATTGGCCAGCCGCACGTTCTCGACCGACAATGCCGGCGCCGGCAGCAGGGCCAGGCCGATATCGCCGTCGATGATCAGGTCGCGGCCGGTCGCCTTGCGCGCTTCGGCAGCGATGCGGTCCTTGTAGGTGTTCCAGTCGACAAAACCCGGCGCGACCAAAATCGCCCCCACAAGAAGGATCAGGATGACGAAAAGGCCGATGCCAAGTTTCTTCACGGTTGGCCCTGCTGCGACCGGTTGGCGACGGCCGTATGATACATTTCATCGCGGCAATGCGAAGTCGCCATTGCGCGCGGCTCCGATTCAGTTAAGCTAATAGCACTGTTGTGATCGGGCAGACAGTATGGTGCAAGCCTGGAAAGCAGGAACGTCACAGCATGGGTGAGATCGTTGATCTCGAAAGTTATCGTAGGCTGCGTAAGCGCCGCCTAGTGGAAACGAGCGCGGTCGCAAACCGTCG
>Ga0214471_10004963_pt1 | contig 10260 bp, 10 predicted proteins | sample RVTome_5_FD_207665 | JGI IMG/M metagenome (GOLD analysis project Ga0214471, IMG submission 207665) | Soil microbial communities from uranium-contaminated site in the Upper Colorado River Basin, Wyoming, United States - RVT142D155 | ecosystem: Environmental > Terrestrial > Soil > Contaminated >... | reverse complement strand
ATAGCCCGATGCAGAATCTCGCCGGGGACGTCCTCCTGACCGACCAGTACCAGCTCACGATGGGCCAGGTCTACTTCCGCCAGGGTCTGCACGAGCATCGAGCCCGGTTCGAACATTTCTTCCGCAGCAACCCTGACTACGGGGGTCATCAAGCCGGGTATGCCGTCACCGCCGGGATGAGGACGTTTCTGGACTGGCTGACTACGGCTCGCTTCGACTCGTCCGAGATCGAGCGACTGGCCGCCCATCCGTCCGGCAGCGGCGGAAAGCTGTTCTCGAAGGATTATCTGGACTGGCTCGCCGCCAACGGTGATTTCGAATCGCTGACTATCTCGGCGATACCAGAAGGAAGGGTGGTTCATCCCGGAATTCCACTGACGATGGTGGAGGGTCCTCTCATCCTCGCCCAGTTGATCGAGACCGCCTTGCTGAACCACCTCAACTTCGAGACGCTGATCGCCACTAAAGCGTCGCGTATCTGGGAGGCGGCCCGGGGCGGCAAAGTGCTCGAGTTCGGCACGAGAAGGGCTCAGGGCTCGGGCGCCCACTCCGTCGTCCGGGCAGCACTCATCGGAGGGGCGGCCGGGTCTTCGCTGATGGGACGTTCCTACGAACTGGGGTTCATTCCCGTTGGAACCCATGCCCACTCGATAGTGCAGGCGTTCATGGCCCTCGGCATGGGCGAGCTGGGGGCTTTCCGTGCTTATGCCGAGGTATATCCCGACGATTGCCTGCTCCTGGTCGACACCATCGACACCCTTGATTCGGGTTTGCCCAATGCCATAACAGTCTTCGAGGAGCTCAGGAAGGCGGGGCACCGGCCGGTTGGAATCCGGCTCGACTCAGGCGACCTCGCTCACCTTGCGGTCCGTTCCGCCGAGATGCTGAACGCGGCCGGCTTCGACGACACCACGATCGTCCTCTCCTCGGAGCTGGATGAGATCACCATCTGGCAGATCATCGAGCAAATCCTTGATGAGGCTCCGCGCTACGGCGTCAAAGGGGAGTCCGTGATCAAGAGGCTCGTCTATGGCGTCGGGTCTCGGCTCGCTACCTCGCAGGGTGACCCGTACCTCGACGGCGTTTACAAGCTCGCCGCCGTCGAAGAGGGGGGTGAGTGGAGACCGGCGATCAAGGTTTCCGATACGCCCGCCAAAGTGATGACTCCCGGGGCCAAACGCTCATGGCGCGTCTACGACCAGCGCGGTTTCGCTACTGCCGACCTGTTGGCTCTCGACAGCGAGACGCCGGCGGCCCCGCTCGAACTGCACCACGTGAGCCAGATCGGAGTGATCAGGCATCTTCCCGTCGAGCGGGTGAGCGCGATCGAGGAACTCGCCGAACCGGTCTCAACTTCCGATCTGCCCTCACCCCATGAAGAGATCGTCAGGGCCCAGCAGCGGAGGCTGGCCGATCTCGAGCGGCTCGATCCGGGTGTCCGCCGACTGGTCAACCCGCACGTCTACCACGTGTCGCTGACACCCGAACTGGCGAAGCTCAAACATGAAATGATCAGCCGCCACTCCGTTTGAAGGGAGCGACGGCTGATGTGGCGCGGTCAGAAGGAATGCAGCCGGGGTTAGAACGATCCGTAGGGATCGGGCGGGGGTGGAAGCTCACTCTCGTCCTCCCGCTTGCGAAGGGCAGGGGCTATCAGAGCGAGGCCGACCAGGACCACAAGGACCGGTAGTGCCCAACCGAAGAGGTTTCGGAATCCGTTGGTGAGGTCGAACGGCTCCGCCGGGATGAGAAACAGCAGGCCGAGTCCGGTCAATAGGACCCCGCCGATCAAAGACCACGGGTCTAAATCATGTCGTTTCATTCGCGTTCTCCTTGGATCAGAATGACGTCGCCTTCGATGCTCTGAATGTCGAGTTCGATGACCGGGCTCTCGCTGGTTACCGAATCGGCTCGGACCGAACCTCCGCGGTCCACCTGGTCTTCGCCGAACAGGTCTACGACTCCGAAGTCGCTGCGGGCTGCGACCCGGTATGAGGTGTCGACCGGCAGGATGACCGTGATGTCTCCGATGTCGGAGGCCACTTCGATTGTCCGGTCCTCTGTGAGGATCAGTCCAGCCAGGTCGAGGGTGATGTCGCCCTCGCTCGTGGTGTATGAGTCCTCGAGACCCTCCGTCGAGTTGACGTCGACCACCAGGTCGCCGATGCCTTCAATCCCGATGGGCCCGGCGCCGTCGAAGAGCCGGTTGTCGTCAGTCTCGACGGCGATGCGACCCATTCCCACCTCGAGAGTCGCCACAACAGTTCCCAGTCCGGAACCTCCGATGTTGTAGGTCCGGTCGATTCCGAAACCACCCTGCGAGCCGGCGACCGTGGCGAATTCTCCTATCCCGACATCACCCCTCGCCTCGACTGCGACGCCTTCCGGGACCCGAAGTTCCAATTCACCGACGCCAACTTCGGCGCTGACGCTGATGATTTGACCGTTCCATGGCAGGTCGGTCAGGTCGATGACCAGTTCGCCGGCGCCCCTCTCGTAGGTTGCGGCCAGGCCTGCGAAGTCGGTCGGACGCACCACCTGGGGGGTTTCCCAGGTGCCGTCGAATGTATCGGCGATCGAAGTCCCGACCATTACCGGCACCAGCAGCAGTCCGAAGGGGATCAGCCATCGCGCCCTTCCAAAATAGGTCCCGACGAGCACGCCAAGCCCAAGTGTCACGACCGCCAATGCGAAGTAGTGACGCGGATCGGCGTCGATCGAGGTTGCCACCCGGTCGACGGCGGCCAGCAGCCCGAGGGCGATGATGGTCACACCGATCGTGATCTGACCAAGCGGGGACGGTGGCGTCCTGGGCTTGACCACGACAGGCGCGATCGGTTGGGTAATGGTGGGAGAGTCGTAGTTGGTTGACATGGCGTTGATGGTCTCCGTATTGGTCGGGTTGGCTGTCGGGTCCGGGCGCGGCTTCGGCTTCCAATTGATCCCGGGGAGGTCACCCCGGTAAAGCAAGATTCCGATCACCAGGAGAGCTGTTGGGAAGAGAAGGCCGCCGTCGAAGAAGGGGAAGTTGCTGAACAGAATCGCGGCCGCGATCAAAACGAACACGACTCCGATCCACGGCCTGGTGCTGTTGGCCTGGTTGGCCCACCTCTGGCCCACCGACTCGGACTGGCCTTCCTCGGGCATCAACAGCCACGCGGCGATATAGAGGAGGATTCCACTTCCGCCGCCAAAGGAGAGCACGACGAACGCAAGCCGGATCACCCAGCGGTCGACCCCGACCCGGTCGGCGATCCCCGCTGCCACACCGGCCACCATTCGGCCTTCCTTGGGCCGCCTTAGTTCCGTGGTGGAATGGACCGACCTGCTCCATGACGGCCCCGATGGCCCGGGTCCTTCGGGTTCGGGGTCGGGTGCAATCGGGTCTGGTCCCGCCGGCCCGGGGTCCGTTGACTCTGAGCCAGGCGACGCTGATTGGGAAGATTGCGGATCGCCCTCCATGGGCGTTTCTGTTGTGTTTGCCATGGGAAGAATGCTGCGGATCGAGCCGGCTGTTGTCCATCGGGGACCTCCCCACTCCGACCCTGGCGGGTGGGGGCTGGTTCAGGGATGCTCCTCATTGCCGGTGTGGGCGAGGTACTGCCAACATCATGAGTGCACATGACGATCCCCGACCAGGCTCAAATCACCGTCGATCCGTGGGCAACGCGTGTCGGCCTATTCAGGCGCCGCCAGGACCGAGTTATCGCAGGTGTCGGCGGTGGCCTGGCGGATCGCCTCGGTGTGGGCGATGTCTACGTGCGGGCAGCGTTCGCGACTCTCGCCACCATGTGGGGTCTGGGCATCGTCATCTATGTTGTCCTCTGGCGTCTGACCCTCGACGTCGAAGATGACCGACCACCCCGGCCGATCGACTCCCGGCAACGGATCGGACTCACCCTGGCATTCATCGGCGGGCTTTGGATCTTGACCGGCATGGGCCTGGTTCTCGACGGCTTCGCAACAGCGGTCGTCTTCACTCTGTCTTTCGGGACGGCGGCGCTGTGGGATCGCTCCGAGTCCCCGTCGTTGGCGCGAATCATCCTCCCCGATGGTGGTGGCGGTCGATCCGTGGTCAGGTTGATCGGGGGGATGGTGCTGGTGATCGGCGGGCTCGGGCTTCTGTTCAGTTCCGTTTCTGCCGTCTCTCAACTCGGGTTCACTCTTCTGGCCGTGGCGGTCACCGTGGCGGGGTTGGTCCTCGCCTTCGGCCCGTGGATGTACCGCATGGCCCAGGACCTCGGCCAGGAGCGCCGGGAGCGGGTCCGTCAGGAGGAACGAGCCGAAGTGGCCGCACATCTCCACGACTCTGTGCTGCAAACCCTGGCTTTGATCCAGCGAAGCGAGGACCCGCGGAAAATGGCTTCGCTCGCTCGATCGCAAGAACGAGAGTTGCGCGGCTGGCTGTACGGCCGCGCCCCGGTTCCGGGAGAGGATCTCCTGTCGACCGCACTCGAAGGGGCCGTGGCCAAAGTCGAGGATGAACGTCATGTCGCCATCGACCTGGTCAAGGTCGGGGATGCCACCCTCGACGACCGTGGCCGCGCCCTGGTCGGTGCCGCTACCGAGGCGTTGATCAATGCAGCTCAACACAGCGGAGCCGCCAGGATCTCGATATTCCTCGAGGTCGACGGCGAAACCGCCGACGTGTGGGTCACCGACCAGGGCAAGGGATTCGATCAGAAGACGGTGCCGCCGGATCGCCGCGGACTGGCCGACTCGGTTTTCGGCCGCATGTCCCGTCACGGTGGCAGCGCCGCAGTGGAGAGCCGGCCCGGCGAAGGCACCGAGGTCCACCTGGCAATGCCCGGAGTGAAGGCGATCGGGATCCAGCTATGACCCGTCTATTCCTGGTCGACGACCACCAACTCTTCCTGGCCGGTGTCAAGGCCGAGCTCGAGGGCAAGGCCGAGATCGTCGGGGTCGCATCCGACGTCGACGAGGCCATCACCGAGATAAGGCGCACTCGTCCCGACGTCGTCTTGATCGACGTCCACATGCCGGGAGGCGGTGGCCTCGCCGTCATCGGGGCGCTCACAGAGACCAATCCCGAGATCAAATTCCTGGCGTTGTCGGTTTCGGACGCGGCCGAAGATGTCATCGCCATGATCCGGGCGGGAGCCCGCGGTTATGTCACCAAGACCATCAGCGCCGACGACCTGGCCGAGGCGATCGACCGGATCAAGGCCGGCGACGCGGTGTTCTCGCCGAGGCTGGCCGGTTTCGTCCTCGACGCCTTTGCCGGCGGCCTGCCGGTTCCGATCGACGTAGAACTCGATCAGCTCACGGCGCGCGAGCGTGAGGTCCTTCGACTGATCGCCCGTGGTTTCGCCTACAAGCAGGTTGCCTCGCGATTGAATCTCTCGGTCAAGACCGTGGAGACCCACGTTTCAGCGGTGTTGCGGAAGCTGCAACTCTCCAACCGTCACGAGTTGGCGAGATGGGCGTCGGACCGCAAGATCGTCTAGTCGCGTCTACGAGGCGACCGCCACGGGTACCGACCGCCGGATGATCTCGATGTGCGATAACCAGGCCGATCCTTCCAGTCTGATGACCGGAGCATCTTCTGCGGTGTCGTCGTCGGGCACGTTGAAGCGGGTTGCTCGGGGCTTGACCGAGTTCACCACTCCCCAGCCGGGCGGGGTTACAACCCGGAGCGAGCCCCCGAACATCATCACCGAAATCTCGACCCCGGTTGGAGCCGGGTGGACTCGTCTCAGGTCGAGTTCGACGGAGGCGACAATCACCAGAATCGTGGCCCCGATAAACGGCTTGGCACGCATCCGGATGCGGCGACGGGTCGCTACTGCGGCGAGATCGATCTCGTCATGGTCCTGGTCCGATCGGTCCTTGAGGAGGGCCTTGGCCGTGGCCACCGCCGTGGCCACGAGGCCGAAAAGCAGAATCGCTGTTCTCCGCATCAGGTGGAAAGGTAGTGGCGACGAGGCCCGTAACGCTTCCGTAGCGCCCTTGTCGCAATCATCCAGAAAAGTACCGGGTCGCACCGCGACCTCTTGAACAGAACTAAGGGGAAGGAATCATGATAAGGAAAGTGTTGATAATCGCGGCCGCGCTGGCCCTCGCAGCCTGTGCAGGAAACGGAGCGGAGCCGGTTTCCGGCACCATCAGCGTCACCGGCCAGGACTACTCGTTCTCGGGAGTACCCGAGGTCGTAGCTTCCGGCGCCGAGTTCGCTTTCACCAACAGCTCCGGGGCTGAAGTCCACGAAATGGTGCTGGTGAAAGTGGCGGATGTCGAAACCCGGACTATCGAGGAGCTTCTCGAGCTTCCGGAAGAAGAGTCCAACACTCTCGTCGAGTTCCAGGGCGTCCTGGTGGCGCTGCCCGGTGAGGAAGGAGCCAATCCCGAGGGTCCCGGGTCGTCGATAACAGTGACCGAACCCGGGCGCTATGCCCTGGTGTGCTTCATTCCGCAGGGAGCCGATCCCGCGGCTGTGTCAGAGGCCATGGCCGGTGGCGGCGAAGGCCCGCCCGACATGGGTGATGGCACCCCCCACGCTCTTCTCGGGATGTGGGCCCAGTTCCAGGTCGAAGGGGCCTAGAAAGTTCCAATTGTCCCCCCAGCGAAAGCTGGGGGCGGAAGTCGCGGTACCGCTGGCTGCCGATCAGGCGGCCAGGGGTAGGGGGCCAGGCCCGGACCCGTCCGAAGCATTGCAGGAGGGCTCTACCCTCAGTGAGTGTCGATCTCGACCGATGAACTGGTTACAAGGCTAAGAGCCAAAGACCCCACCATTTGGGGCGAGCCCGGGACTCCGGAATTGGCCGATCGGCTCGGATGGGTGGATCTCCCCGAGACGATGTCCACCCGGGTTCCCGAACTAACCTCGATCGCCGCCGATGCCATCGGAGCGGGAACCGACCACGTCGTTCTGCTCGGGATGGGTGGTTCGTCTCTTGCTCCGGAGGTGTTCGCCTCGGTGTTAGGCGTGGCCGACGGGCACCCCCCTTTGACTGTTCTCGACTCAACTCACCCCGACCAGGTCCAGGCGGTCGCCGATTCCGTCAATCCCGCCCGGACAATCTTCATCGTGTCGTCCAAGTCGGGCGGGACCCTGGAGACGATCTCTGGCTTCCGGTTCTTCTGGCACGCCACCGCCGATGGCAGCCGTTTCATAGCTATCACCGATCCCGGTAGTTCCCTCGAACAACTGGGAAAGGACCGCGGGTTTCGGGCTGTCGTCAGCGCCCCGCCGGACGTCGGCGGTCGTTTCTCGGCGCTCACGCCTTTCGGCCTCTTGCCGGCCGCAATGATTGGAGCCGATCTTGAGGGGCTGCTCGAGGCGGCGGCAGCCGTCTCGTGGGAAGTGAGCGTCGACCTGGGCATCGCCTGGGGGGAGTGGGCCCGAGAAGGCCGCGACAAGCTCACGTTGTTCACTTCTCCCTCGTTGGCGGCGTTTCCCGGGTGGCTCGAACAACTTGTGGCCGAGAGCCTCGGCAAAGACGACAAAGGGATCGTCCCTGTTGCCGGCGAGCCGATCCTCGATCGATACGGCGACGATCGGGCGTTTCTGTTTTACGCGCTGGAGGGGGAACTGGTCGAGGGGCCGGGTCCCCACCATCCTGGGAACAAGCGGGCCGTGGCGGATCGCAATCGGTTAGCGGCCGAGATGATGACGGCGGAGATCGCCACCGCAGTGGCCGGGATGGTCCTCGGGGTGCATCCCTTCAATCAACCCGACGTTGAGCTGGCCAAACAGAGGGCGCGGCAGGTACTGGAAGGCGAGCCGGGGAGGGCGGACCTGGTCGACATCTTCTCGCCGGTTCTTTCCGACCTGCTGGACGATTGGATGGCATCGATCCGGCCCGGCGATTACGTGGGCATTCACGCTTACCTCCCGATGGACCCGGCGACCGAATCCGCTCTCACCGCGCTCAGGTACAAGATCGGCAATCGGGCGGGCAATGCCACCACGGTCGGATTCGGCCCCCGTTTCCTACACTCGACCGGCCAGCTCCACAAAGGCGGGGCTAACACCGGGGTATTTCTCCAACTGGTGGATACTCCGATGAACGATGTCCCTATCCCCGAAACGGACCTCACTTTCGGGCGGGTCATCGCCTCCCAGGCCCTGGGCGACTACCTCGCCCTGAAGGAAAGGGGCCGCCGGGTCATGCGCATCGACCTCGGGCCCAACCGTGCCAAAGGCCTAGCCACAGTCATCGACGCCATCGGCTGAGCGGCCAGGAGTGGTGGGATTTCTAACGCAGAACCCGCCATTCCTTTAATACCTTGACATCCGTACCGGCCGTCTCGTAACGTGATCCGGTAATCACTCAGAAGGCCCCGAAATGAACAAGATGCTGAACACTGCATATGGTGCTCGGTTCCCGCAGGGAGCCGTTGCTCCGCGGGCGCGGCAGCTTCTTGCCATCAACGTCGGCGGGTCCACGGGTAACCCCACCGGCACCCCCATCAGGCGGCCTCTCTTCGAGTGAAATCCTCGTAAGAACCAAATCCCTCCGAGGCCGCCGAAGCACCACCGGCGGCCTTTTTCGTTGCCGCCAACGATTTCTCAGGCGGAAGGGCACCGGGTTCCCCGCCATCGAATTGCTTGAGAGGAAACCATGGAACAAGTTCTGAGCAGAGGAAAATGTGTTGGAAGCGGACAGCACGAGCTGTTCTTCTCGGAGCGGCCCGAAGAACTGGCCGCAGCCCAGGCGCTGTGTGGCGAGTGCCCGGTCCGGGTGGCATGCCTCGAACAGGCGCTCAGTCACGGATATGACTGGGGAGTGTGGGGTGGGGTGATCTTCTGGGATGGTCAGGTCTTCCACCGAAAGCGGGGGAGGGGACGACCCCGCCGCGGGGACGCCCTGATCCCGGTCGAGGCCAGGCGGGAAGATCTGATCGACCTGGTTCGATCGGCGTAGAAGAGGAGAGATTCGAGTTCGGCGATCTGACAATCCGGACCGCCCGACTTCGAATCTCGCTATCCGACGGCGACCTTGCGCAAGCGGGCAGGACCGCCAGGGTTGCGCATCTTGGCCAGCGCCTTGGACTCGATTTGACGAATTCGCTCCCGGGTGACGTTGAACAGTCGGCCGACTTCGTCGAGGGTCTTCGGTTCGTCGGCCCCGAGGCCGTATCGCATCTCGATCACCTGACGTTCCCGGTCGTTGAGGCGGCCCAGGACTTCGCGCAGATCGGCCTGGTTCAACCGGGCTAGGACGAGTTCGAAAGGAGCGCCGGCGTCTTGATCCTCGATGAAGTCGCCGATGGTGGCGTTGTCCTCACCGACTGGTTCAAAGAGGGAGATCGGTTCGGGGGCGACTCGCTTGGCTTCTCGTACCTTGCCGACGGTGAGACCGGCTTCCTCGGCGATCTCCTCGTCGTTGGGAGCGCGACCGAGACGCTTGATCAGCGTGTTTTCGGCGGTCTGCATCTGAGTGATCGTGTCCATCATGTGGACAGGCACCCGGATGGTCCGGGACTTGTCGGCGATCGCACGGGTGATGGCCTGGCGGATCCACCAGGTGGCGTAAGTGGAGAACTTGAAACCCTTGCGGTACTCGAACTTCTCGACGGCCCGGATGAGTCCGAGGTTGCCCTCCTGGATCAGGTCGAGGAAAGGCAGGCCCGAATTCGGGTAGCGCTTGGCAATGCTGACAACCAGTCGGAGGTTGGCCTGGATGAAGCGGCGCCGGGACTGCTCGCCTTCGGTGACCACCTGGTCGAGGCGGAGGCGCTTGTCCGGGTCGCGCTCGGTGAGGAGCGCTTGTTCGGCCCGCCGGCCCCGTTCGATGCCCTTGGCAAGTACGACTTCTTCGTCGGCGGTCAGAAGGTCGTAGGTGCCGATCCCGTCAAGGTACTGACGGATCGCCTCTTCGCTTGAATCCCCATCTATAAACTTGCTCATAGTCAACATCCGTAATCGATCCCGGGGCGGGAGGATCCGTACATGAATCTCCCGACCAGGAGCCCTGGCTTGCTGAATCAACTATCGGCGGCCGTAGTCGATAGGTTGAACGATGCCGCAGGCCTGAGGCCTCATTTTTGGCCACGCAAACCGACTAGTGCGCGCTGAGAGTGACCGGACCGACCGGTAATCTTGGCAGCCGGGCGGCAGGGCGCCGCCCGACGATCGAGTGACGGGCGTTTAGCTCAGTTGGAAGAGCGCTTCCCTTACAAGGAAGAGGTCGGCGGTTCGAGCCCGTCAACGCCCACTGAAAGCGCGTTTGATTGTTGGGTTTTTTTCAGTTTCAGGCTGTGAGCTATTGACCTTGGTCCGAATTTGGTCCGCGT
>Ga0214471_10004962_pt1 | contig 10260 bp, 1 predicted proteins | sample RVTome_5_FD_207665 | JGI IMG/M metagenome (GOLD analysis project Ga0214471, IMG submission 207665) | Soil microbial communities from uranium-contaminated site in the Upper Colorado River Basin, Wyoming, United States - RVT142D155 | ecosystem: Environmental > Terrestrial > Soil > Contaminated >... | reverse complement strand
CCTGCGGGCCCAGACCGTGCCCACCCCCCGCGAGCATTTCGGCTTCGAGCCGGGCGACGATCGCAAGCTCGCCACCTGGACGGAACTGGTCGCGTACTACGACAAGCTGGCCCGCGCGAGCCCGCGCGTGAAGCTGGACACACTGGGCCAGGCCACGCGCGGCCAGCCGTTCGTGATGCTCACCGTGACGAGCCCGGAGAACCACGCCCGCCTGGACGAGCTGCGCGGCATCAGCCAGCGTCTGGCCGACCCGCGCCGCATCGCCAACGACGCGGAAGTGGGGGACTTAGTCGAGCGCGGCCGCACCATCGTGCTCATCACGCACCAGATCCACTCGACCGAAGTGGGTGGGGGGCAGATGGCCGCCAACCTGCTGTATCGCCTGGCCTCGTCCAACGACCAGAAGGTGCGCGAGATCCTCGACAACGTGGTGCTGCTCGACATCCCCTCGCTCAATCCGGACGGCACCCAGTGGGTCAGCGACTGGTACCGCCGCTGGGTGGGCACGGAGTTCGAGGCCGCCCCGCTGCCGCAGCTCTACCAGTTCTACATCGGCCATGACAACAACCGCGACTGGTACGCCTTCACCCAGGTCGAGACTCAACTCACGGTGAGCAGGGCGCACAACGTGTGGCGCCCGCAAATCGTGCACGACGTTCACCAGATGGGCTCGACCGGCGCCCGGATCTTCGTCCCCCCGTTCGTGGACCCGATGGAGCCAAATATCGATCCCGTAATCATCATGGGCGGCAACCAGCTTGGCGCTTACATGGGGGCGGAGCTCACCGCCGCGGGCAAGACGGGCGTCGTGATGAACGCGCAGTACGACCTGTTCACGCCGGCCCGGGCCTACCAGCACTACCATGCCGGCGTCAGGATTCTCACGGAGACCGCCTCCGCCCGCCTGGCCACACCGATCGAGGTGCCGCCCGAACGGCGCACCAGCGGGCGGGGCTTCACGGTGGACCAGCAGACCTGGAACTTCCCGGCCCCATGGCCCGGAGGCACGTGGCGCCTGAAAGACATCGTGAGCTACCAGGAAACCGCCGCCATGGCCTTGCTCACCAACGCGGCGCGCAACCGGCGCTACTGGCTGGAATCGTTCTATGGCGTGGGCAAACGCGCGGTCGAGCGCTGGCCGTCCTGGCCGCAGGCCTGGGTCATCCCCGCCGGCCAGGCGAACACCCAGGGCGTGGCCGCGGTGCTCCGCATTCTCCGCTTCGCGGACGTCGAGGTCCACACGGCGCAACAGGCCTTCACGGCCCAGGGCCGGCAGTTTCCCGCGGGCAGCTTCGTGATCCCGATGAACCAGCCGTACGCCTCGTGGGCGCAGACGATGCTCGAGCGCCAACGGTATCCGGATCTGCGCGACTACCCCGGCGGCCCGCCCACCCGCCCGTACGACGTGACCGCGCACACGCTGCCGCTGCTGATGAATATGGAGGCGGTGCCCGTCGCCGAGCGCGTGACCGTGGCGCTGTCGCGCGAGCCCATTGCGGTGCCGCCGCTGCGCTATGAAGTAGCCGGGTTCACCGGCCGCGGCGCCCCGCGCGTGGCGATCTATAAAGGATGGCAGGAGACGATGCCCGCTGGCTGGACGCGCTGGGTGTTCGACCAGCATCGCCTGCCTCACGACACGCTGCACGACGCGCGCGTGCGCGCCGGCAACCTGAGACGCGATTACGACGTGATCGTGTTCCAGGACCAGGAGCCGGACGCGGTGGTGCAGGGATGGGGCGCCAACATGCCGCCCGAGTATCGGGGCGGCATCGGCCAGCCGGGCGTGGAGGCCCTCAAGCAGTTCGTGGAAGAGGGCGGACGCCTCATCGCCATCGACCAAGCGACCGACTTCGCGATCGGCGCGTTTGGCTTGCAGATCGCCAATGTGGTCACCGGCGTACGCCCGCAGGACTTCTACATCCCCGGCTCCATCCTACGGCTCGACGTGGACGCGTCGCACCACATCGGGGCGGGCGTGAGGGGACCGTCGTCCGGCGCGCTCACGCCCACCTGCGCCTCGTGCGTGCAGAGCATCGCCTGGTACTGGCCGTCCAGCCGCGCGTTCGACGTGCAGCAGGCCAACGCGCGCGTGGTGGCACGCTACGGCGAGGGTGACGCGCGCTTGTCCGGCTGGGTGCTGGGCGTGGAGCGCATCGCGGGCAAGCCCGCGCTGGTGGAAGTACCGGTGGGACGCGGGTCGGTGGTGTTGTTCGGCTTCCAACCGAACTACCGCGGCCAGACCATCGCCACGTGGCCCTTGCTCTTCAATGCGATGAAGGGGGGAGCCGCTAGCGCGTCCGACGCCTCGCGATGAGTTGCCCGCGACCCCGACGGCGGGTGCGTCGAGTGGTCAACTGCTGGTCAACTGATTGATCTCCCGCCGGCACATGGTCCCGGTGGTGTGGTGCTGGCCGTCCGCATCCCAGGTAATGGTGAGATTGACCTCGCAGGTGCCGGATCGCCCATCGCTGACTTCCCAGAAGAACGTGCCGGTCTTGGTGAACTCACCGGTCCTGCGCTCGCCCTGGGCGAAGTTCACCGTGCCCTCCATAGTGATCGGCGGGCTGGTGGTCAGAGTGATGGTGAGTTCCCCGCGCTGGCGCGCGCACTCGACCATATTCAAAAAGTGTGTGACGGTAAGCGTGCCGGTCCTGGTGGCACGGTCGAACTCCCCGTCCACCGTGCCTCCCACCGTCCTGGTGCCACTCACCGGGCACTCACGGGTGACTTCATAGCTGCGGTGCCAGGAGATGACGCCCTCCGGCGGAGTCCCTTCGTGCGCGGGCGCGCCCTGCGGACCCGGCATGACACCCATTCCCTCGGACAGGCCGTCCAGCGACGTCGCGGCCAGTTCATTGGCCAGGAAGTCGGTTTCTGCCGGCGTGAGCTGGTCGCCGGGGCTCAAGGAATCACTACAGGCGACCAGCAGCGCCGCGCCACAGACGGCGGCGAAGAATCGCATAGTGCTTTTCACGGGTTGCCTCCCGGATTGTTGTGCCATTGGTACAGGTTCGGTTACCCGGAGGCGAGGGGGAGGGTTCCCACCAGGCGCTTATGACAGCGTGACGCAGATCACAGATGAGCGGAGTGGAAGAGGCGGCAGGGCTCAGTGAGGTGGGGTGTGCTGCTACGGCACCACCAGGACCACGCTGTTCGCGTTGTACGTCGCGGTCACTCCAGGCGGCAGGTTCTCGGTGGCGAACGTGCCGTTAATGAGGCCGGTGGTGGTCAGGACGGTGAAGGTCTGGCCGCTCGTGAGCGTAAAGCCGTTGATCAGCGTCACGTTCAGTGTCGCGTTGGTCAACGTCGCCGCACCGGTGACGGCGAGCTGGTCGTATTGAGTTCCCACCGTGGTGCCGCCCAGCTCGATGTTGAGCACGCCGGTGGCGGTGGGGTCAAAGGTGCCGCTGATGCCCAGGATTCCCGGCGAAGTTCCGGGGGCGAACGTTCCACTCAGGACCCGGTTAGCTGGCGTCGCGGACAGTGAGGCCGTGCCGGTACCCTGAATCACCGCTCCGGAGTTGTGGGTCAAGATCTGCAGGTCGAGCGTGCCGGACTGGATGTCCACCGTTCCGTTGTTGATTAACGCGTTGCGAATAGCGAAGGTCCCGGTGCCTCCGGACTTCTGAATTGTGCCGGCATTGGTCAAGACCTCGGCCACGCTGCCGAACAAATCCCCGTCCGCCTGGATGTCGAACACTCCGCCGCTCAGCACATTGATTGCCGCCCCGGTCTCGATGGAGAGCACGGCATCGGGCTGGATCAGCGTCCCCCGTACGTCAATGCTGCGGGTCCGCAGCGGGCTATTGAAGTTCAGTTTTGCTCCTGGGAGCACCACGATCTTGCCGGTTCCCTCGACGTTGCCGGTATTGGTCGAGAAGGAATCGCGAACGGCGAAGATGCCGCTGCCCTGGAAGAACCCGCCGCCGAGGTAGGCGCCGCGCGCGGTGAACGCGGTGTCCGCGCCGTTGAACTCGAACGTGCCATTCAGTTGCAAGGTCGAGTCCACGTCGTAGGTGCCGCGCACATCCACCAGCGTGGCGCTGTTCACGCTGAAGGTCCCCTGCCCGGTGACACTGGACCCCGGATTGAGGATGTGCGTGCCGTCCCTGGTGCCGCCGCCCTGGTACTGGGACTTGCCACCGTCGTCGATGCTCACGGTGCCGTCGATCTCGCTGTGCCCGCGGTGCTGTACCATGGCCCCCGTGCGAACTGCCATGACGCCGTTGGGGTTCAGGTCCAGATCGCCCACGATGATGAGCGTGTCCGCTGAGGTGATCTCGAGGGTCTGGGTACCCGAGGCCCCGCCGACGGTCACGGCGCCAACCTGAACGTTATTCTGATCGAACGTCACCGTGTACGTCCCCGGGAGGTTGATGATGACGCTATCGCCCAAGGTCGGCGCGGAGCCCTGGCTCCAGTTCGAGCCGATGCTCCACAGACCGCTGGTGGCAGTGAGCCAGGCGTTGAGGTTGGCCGGCGCCGTCCAGTTGATTACGGCGCCACCCAACTCCTGCTCGAAGGCGGTTCCGTCCCCCGGCGTGGAGTTCTGCATGGTGATGGTCAGGATGTTGGGATCAGTCACCAGGTCCTGGGCGCTGACATACCGTCCAGTGGTGGGCGTGGTCAGGAATTGCACGCGATCGAAGACGAATGGCGTTGCGGCGCCGGCATGCGCGACGCTGAACTGGGTCGCCGCCGCTCCGTAGCCGTCGAGGTCCACGTGGTGGAACTGGGTGAACGACCCCGTGAAGGTGCCCGTGTCGGTCCAGATCAGCAGGGCGTTGTTCAATCGTGCCGTATCCACGGCGAGCCCGCCGACGCGGAGGATGTTGCCGTTGCCGAACACGGTTTGCATACCGCCCGGCCCGCCCGACATGGTGAGCGAGCCCTCGATGTTCACCTCGGAGCTCAGGGTGATGCCCGCCGGGGTTCCGGGCTGAGCAATCGTCAGGTCTCCGAAACGTGAAGTAGTGGGATCGCCGAAGGAGACCGATTGAGACGTGGGGCCGATGAGCGACACGATGTGGCCGGCCGCCGCGGCGAAGGTCTCGGTCCCGCTCTGGGAGAAATCACCCCCCACCTGCAGGGTTCCGCCGGTGAGCCGTCCGACCGTGCTGCCGCCTCCGAACGTGGTGGAGCCGTTGACAGTGAGCGTGCCGCCGTCCATGCGGAGCCGCCCGGTGCCTTCCGTCGTCAGGTCGCCGATCACGGTGTCGGCACTCCCGGCGTCGAACAAGCCACCGGAACCAACGGTCAGATTGCCGTAGATGGTGTTGCCGCTGTTCCCAAAAACCACCGAGTCACCCGTCGCCCGCAGGTGTCGGACCCGCACGGCGGCGTTGGCGAGCCACATGGTGGTGCTGGCTCCGGCCATGATGACCGTGGCATCGCCTGTCGTGCTGGCGCGGAAGCCCGGACCGCCGTCTTCATCGAAATCGCTCAGGAACACCAGCACGCCGCCGGTCAGCGCGGTGTCGGACGGGACGTTGCCGTACCAGCCAGCGCCGCTACCGACGATCAGGGTGTCGAGGCTCTCGTGCATGGAGAGGAACATGGCGCCCGAGGCATCCAGCCCTCCCAGAGCACTGAGCACGGTACTGACGCCGTTCGGGCTGCCGAAGTTGAGGCTGGCCGTATCGCCGAAAGCGGCGTTGAACAGCAGCTGGCCATCTATCAGGGCGCTATTGCCGCTCAACGCCAAGGTGCCGCCCCGCAGGCTCAGGTTCCCGGTGGCGTGGAGCGAGTCGCTCAGAGAGACTGTCTGGCCGTCAGGCAGCGTCACGTCGAGGTGGTGCACGGTGCCTTCGAGCAGCCCCCCCGCGCCACCGTTCATGATCACGCGCCCGACCGTGCCCGTCACGCCGCTCCCTTGAGCGGCGACATCGGTTGCCACTGTGAGGTCGAAGCCGCCGATGTCAAGCTGCCCTGAGCCGCGGGTGACGAGTCCGCCCGGCAGCGTAAGGGCGCCGGCCACGGCCGCCGTTTCGCTCACCACCAGCGATTCGTAGGTGTACTGCGCCCCGACCGGGATGGTCTGGCCAATCCCGGCGAACTCCGTGGTGTCCGCCTGGTAGGTAGTTCCGATATCGAGACTCAATGCTCCACCGAGCCGAACGGCCGTATTCAAGATGTCAACGCCGGCTCCGGTGGTCGTGGTGGTGATGCTGCCGCTCACCACCAGATCGCCCACGCCCATGACGATTAACGGCACGTCGCCATTGTTGTCATTCATGGTCACGTTGCCGGCCACGCTCACCGGGGTGAGCAGGTCGATCTGTTGGCCGCCGCCAACGGAGGTCTCCTGGTTCAGCTGAAGCGTGCCAAACCGCGACGGGTCCGGCGTGGCCATGCCGAACGTCTGAACCACGTCGCTCTCCACCCGGGTGACGTGCCCCACGTCCGCCACAAAGCTGCTGTCGGAACTGGTGGCAAGCTGGGCGAAATCCCCGCGCAGAATCAGCAGGCCGCCCGTGAGCAGCCCGGTGGTGTTGCCGCCGTCAAAGGACGCGTTGCCGGCCACCGTGATGCTGTCCGACGCCGCGTCCATTCGGATGACGCCGTCGTCCTGAGTGGTGAGGTTGCCCGCGATCGCCACGTTGCTGCCGGGTTGGAACAGGCCGTTCTCCGCCGCCAGCACGCTGCCGCCAATGCCGGTCACCGACGTCGCGGTCACCGTGTCCGCGCCGGCCACGGTCACATTGGCGAGCCCGCCGTTCGGATCCGATTGGACCAGGGTGTGCGGGCCGGTGCCGTTGAGCAGCAGCGTGTGGTTGCCCACGGCCAGCAAGCCGCTTCCCGGGCCGGCGTTGTCCGGCACCGCCACGTTGCCGGCCACGGCCATCACGCCGCCGGTGAGCAGCGTGCTGTCCACCCCGTAGTTGCCCTGGAAGGTGGCGTTGCCCGCCGTGACCAGCAGGCTGTCCAGCACTTCGTCTGTGAGCACCGTGCCGGGCCGGTCGGCGGCCAGCGCCTGTGTCACGAGGTCGCCGCCGTTGATGCGGAGGACGGAGCTGACGCCCTCGGCGTCGAAATACACCGACCCGTTCACCGTCATGGCGCCGGTCACGACGATGGTGCCGAAGGACATGTGGAGCGTGCCGCTCGACACCAAGAGGTCGCCATTGACCGTCAGTCCGCCGTGAAACGCCAGATCGGCGGTGGGGATAGCAACCGTGAGGCTCGGTACCACGCCACTCAGGTTGGTCCCGCCCAAGGCCCCGGTAACCGTCACTGTCGCTGAGCCGGCGATTCCGGCACCCTGCGCCTGGACGCTGCCGTCCACCGTCAGGTCGTCCGCGCCGATATCCAGCGCGCCCGCCGGTCCGAGGATGAGATCGCCCGCCACGGTCAATGGACCTGCGGTCGATCCGGTGCCGATGATGCTGAGCGACTGAAATGGCACCGCCGCCGGAATCACGATCCCCGTCCCGGTAAACGAGGTGCTCGCCACCGTGTAGGTGCTCGGCGTGCCGCTCATGGAGCCGACGAAAAGGCTGGCGGTGTTGACGGAGGCCCCGTCCAGGTCCGCGCTGCCGGTGATCACAACGCCGAATCCGGCGCCGTCATCAATGGTGGCGCCCGCGGCGGTGAGGTTGCCCGCGGTGACCAATGGCTGGAGCAGGGTGACCGTTCCCCCTGCCTCGATGATCAGATGGTTGAAAGTGGCGAGCACCGCATGGGAGCCGGTTCCGGTGAGCCGGGTGACGTGAAAGAGGATGGGCGAGAAGTTGCCCGACCCGCCGCTGGAGTCGGTGAGGTCTCCACCCACGGTCAACAGGCCGTTGGTCATGAGCCCAATGGCAGCCCCACCCTTGAACGTGGCGCTGCCCGACACGAGCACCGAGTCGGCGTTGCCGGCGTTCTGCATGGTGAGCGTGGCGGAGGTGTCCGTCACCAACGCGCCGCCGACGGCGATCCGTCGCCCGGCGACCGTCAGGTTGGCGCCGGCCCCAACGATCCGCAGGTTGTTGGCTACTACCACGCTGTCCGTAGCGGTGTAATCCCCCCGAATCTCCAGATTCGGGACCGCGCCGCTCACCGCGCCCGCGGCGCCGGCCAGCTTCACCACTCCCGCCCCGGTGATGGACGTGTAACCCGCGTCCAGACTGCCGGTCACGGTGAGCGTGTCCGTCGCCGCCGCGAGCGTGAGTGTCGCGCCCGTCTCGAGCGTGAGTGAATCCAGCGTGGCCTGACCCGATAGGGTGGGCTGGGTGCCACCGGCCGGGATGAATGCGTCGTCGGTGCCGGTCGGAACCGCGGCCGGCGACCAGTTGGCGGTGTTGTTCCAGTCGGTGTCGGCAGCGCCGGTCCAGATCGCTTCCGTGCCGGGCGGGGCGCCGCCGCCGCTGGCGCCGGTCAGGGTCAGGAGTCGCAAACTGGTAGGCGTGAACACCGTGTCAAAGGTGAAGCCGGCCGGGAATGTCAGCGAGGAGAACGTGCCGGTGCGCGACGCAAAGGTCATGACCGTGAACGTATCGTTCACCGCCGGCTCGAATCCGGGGATGGTGTCTATCACTAGAGCGCCGCCTAGGGTCGCGGCTCCCGTCACGACCAGGCGGTCATAGCCGGTGCCAAGCGTGAGCCCGCCCAGCTCGACGTTGAGCGTCGCAACGGTCGCCTGTGGGAATGGCCCGGCGATGGTGAGAATGCCCGGAGACGTCCCCGGATTCACATCGCCCTGAAGCGTGCCGCCCACAATGGTCGCGGCCAGGCTCAGCGTGCCGGTGCCGCGCAGCACGGCGCCATCGGCGTGGGTGAAGTTGGTCGTCGTGCCCAGCGTGAACGTGACCCCTTGCACATCCACGATACCCAGGTTGACAAACGCCGGCGTCGCGCCGCCGAAGGAATTGTTGTGTGCCACGTTGCCGGTGATCGTCAGCGTCCCGCTGGCCTCGTTGCTGAACGTGCCAGCAGAGCCGCCCTGAATGTTCCCCGCTGACCAGGTGGCCGTTCCGAAGTTGGACACGCGGCGGTTGCCGGTGAGGTTGCGGGCCGCGCCGGACAGCGTGAGCTGCCCGGTGGCCGGGATCACCGTTACGCCGGAATCGAACATTTGGCCGCCGGTCCAGGCGAGCGTGTCCACGACCACCGTGCCGATGCCGTTGATGGTGCCCGCGCTCAGCGTCACACGGTTCATTCTGACGGTGTCGGCGTCGCCGGCCACGGTCACCACCGTCCCGGCGAGCCAAGTGGTCCCGGCCCCCACCACCGCGAAGCCGTCTGCCAACACAACGGTGCCACTCGGCAGCCTGAAGACGGCTCCCGTCCCTACGCTAACCGTGTCCGCCAGCGTCCCGCCGCCTCCCAGTTCCAGGGTCCCGGTCTGCACGTCGATCCCGGCACCGATCGCGTTAGTAAAGCCCACGTTAATGAAGGCCGCCCCGGCCGAAGTCGAGCGGATCAGCGTTCCCGCATTGATGAACTGAGGGGCCGCGCCGCCGAAGACGTTGCTGTGCAGCACGTCGCCGGTGATGGTGAGCGTCCCGCCCACCTCGTTCCGGAACGTGCCGGCCGAGCCGCCCTGGAGGTTGCCCGCTGACCAGGTGGCGGTGCCGAAGTTGGCCAGGCGGCGACTGCCGGTGAGGTTGCGCGGCCCGCCCGAGAGCGTCAGCTGCCCGGTGGCCGGGATCAGGGTGACGCCGGAATCGGTCTGGGAGCCGCCGGTCCAGGTGAGCGTGTCCGCGATCAGGGTGCCGATGCCGTTGATGATCCCGCCGCTCTGGGTGAGGCGAATCATGGTGACGGTGTCGGCGTCCCCGGCGACGGTGAGTGTGCCAGCCACGAACTCGGTCGCCCCGGCGCCGTTGACGGCAAAGCCGTCGGCCAGGGTGTACAGCCCGTTGACCTGCAAGAGAGCCGCGGCGGCCACCGTGACGGTATCGGCCAGCACGCCATCCGCCGTGAGGGCCAGCGTCCCGATCTGTACGTTGACCGCGGCACCCAAGGTGTTGGTGAACGTGACATCCAGGGTGGTGGTGCCCGCCGATGTGGTGCGGTTCAGGGTCCCCGCATTGATGAATTGGGGGGGGGCGCCGCCAAAGGTGTTGTTGTGCGCCACGTCGCCGGTGATGGTGAGCGTCCCGCCCATCTCGTTGCGGAAGGTGCCGGCCGAGCCGCCCTGGAGGTTGCCCACCGACCAGGTGGCGGTGCCGAAGTTGGCCAGGCGGCGGTTGCCGGTGAGGTTGCGCGGCCCGCCCGAGAGCGTCAGCTGGCCCGTGGCCGGAATGGCCGTTATGCCGGAATCCGTCATGGAGCCGC
>Ga0214471_10004961_pt1 | contig 10261 bp, 11 predicted proteins | sample RVTome_5_FD_207665 | JGI IMG/M metagenome (GOLD analysis project Ga0214471, IMG submission 207665) | Soil microbial communities from uranium-contaminated site in the Upper Colorado River Basin, Wyoming, United States - RVT142D155 | ecosystem: Environmental > Terrestrial > Soil > Contaminated >... | reverse complement strand
CACGCCTACGTGACCTCCGACTTCTCGGTGTTCAACGTGGTGCAGAACTCGCACTCGGCCAAGCCCCTGCTCTACAAGATCACCGGCGTCTGGGGCAACCACGAGGGCTCCATGCTGCTGTGGATCCTCATCCTCGCGGTGTTCGGCTCGGCGGTGGCGGCCTTCGGCGGCAACCTGCCGCCGACCCTGCGCGCACGGGTGCTCGGCGTGCAGGCCTGGATCGGCATCGGCTTCATGGCCTTCACGCTGCTGACCTCCAACCCCTTCCTGCGCCAGTTCCCGGCACCGCTTGACGGCGAGGACCTCAACCCGCTGCTGCAGGATCCCGGCCTCGCCTTTCACCCGCCGATGCTCTATGCCGGCTACGTCGGCTTCTCGATGGCTTTCTCCTTTGCCATCGCCGCGCTCATCGAAGGCAAGGTGGACGCCGCCTGGGCGCGCTGGGTGCGGCCCTGGACGCTGCTCGCCTGGGCCTTCCTCACCGGCGGCATCGCGCTCGGCTCGTGGTGGGCCTACTACGAGCTCGGCTGGGGCGGCTGGTGGTTCTGGGATCCGGTGGAGAACGTCTCCTTCATGCCGTGGCTGCTGGGCACCGCGCTGCTGCACTCCGCCATCGTGGTGGAGAAGCGCAACGCGCTGAAGGTCTGGACCATCCTGCTTGCCATCCTCACCTTCTCGCTGTCGCTCATCGGCACCTTCATCGTGCGCTCCGGCGTGCTCACCTCGGTGCACGCCTTCGCCACGGACCCCGAGCGCGGCTTCTTCATCCTCGTCCTGCTGGCACTCGCCATCGGCGGCTCGCTCACCCTCTTCGCGATCCGCGCGCCGGCGCTGAAGGCCGGCGGCCTCTTCGCGCCGATCAGCCGCGAGGGCGCCATGGTGGTGAATAATCTCTTCCTCGCCGCCGCCTGTGCCGCGGTCTTCCTCGGCACACTGTATCCGCTGTTTCTCGAGGCGCTCGACGGCTCCAAGGTCTCCGTCGGCCCGCCCTTCTTCAACGCCACCTTCGTGCCGCTGATGGTGCCGCTGGTCTTCCTCGCCGCCATCGGCCCGATGCTGCCGTGGAAGCGCGGTGACCTGGCCGGCGCCCTCGCGCGCCTGAAGCTGGCGGCGCTCGGCGCGCTCGCCGTCGGCCTCGTCGCCTGGTACGTCAGCAACGGCGGACCCGTCCTGGCGGTGGCTGCCCTGGGCCTCGCCGCCTGGCTCTTCGTCGCCACCCTGGTCGAATGGGCCGACCGCGTGAAGCTGTTCCGCGCGCCACTCGCCGACTCGTGGAGCCGGGCGCGCAGTCTGCCGCGCGCGGCGCACGGCATGACGCTGGCGCACGCCGGCCTCGCGGTGGTCATGGCCGGCATGATCGGCTCCTCGGTGTGGAAGGCCGAGGTGGTGACCAGTCTCAAGCCCGGCGAAACGGTGGAGATCGCCGGCTACAGCCTGCTGTTCGAGGGCGGCGGCAAGCTGCAGGGCCCCAACTACACGGCCGAGCGCGCGCGCTTCACGGTGACGCGCGACGGCGAGCCGGTCGCGCTGATGTTCCCGGAGAAGCGCGTCTACGACGTGCGCGCCATGCCGACCACCGAGGCGGCCATCCGCACCACCCTCTTCGCCGACCTCTACGTGGTGATCGGCGATGCCGACGGCCAGGGCGGCTGGACCGTGCGGGTCTATCACGAGCCGCTGGTTCCCTGGATCTGGCTCGGTTGCTTCGTCATGGTCGCCGGCGGCCTCACCTCCCTCAGCGATCGCCGCCTGCGCATCGGCGCGCCGCACCGCGAACGCGCCGGCAAGTCCGCCGTGCGCCCGGCGACGGCCTGACGGCAGACGGGATAGAGCTGCTATGATGAAACGCCTGCTGTTCCTGCTGCCCGTAGTCGTCTTCGCGGTGATTGCCGGCTACTTCCTCTGGGGCCTGGCGCCGGAGCGCGATCCGCGCGACGTGCCGACGGCGATGCTCGATAAGCCGGTGCCGGACTTCGATCTCGCGGCGGTGCCCGGTCTCAACGTGCCGGGCCTCGCCACGGCTGACCTTGCCGGCGGCGGCGTGGTGATGGTGAACTTCTTCGCTTCCTGGTGCGTGCCCTGCCGCGCCGAGCACGTCTACCTCAGCGCCCTCACGGGAGAGACGGGCGTGCCGCTCTACGGCATCAATCATCGTGACAAGGCAGAGGACGCTGTCGCCTGGCTGGCGGAGCTCGGCAACCCTTATCAGCGTGTCGGCGCCGATCCCGGCCGCGCCGCCGTGGAGTGGGGCGTCACCGGCGTGCCGGAGACCTTCATCGTCGATGACGCCGGGCGCATTCGCTGGCACCACCGCGGCCCGCTGGTGCCGGAGATCATCGAGCGCCAGGTAAAGCCGCTGCTCGCGGCGCTCGCGCCATGAGCCTGCGAAGCCTGCTCGTGGCTCTCTCCCTGCTGCTGGCCGCGCCGGCCTTCGCAGTAGAGCCGAGCGAGATGTTGGACGACCCGGTGCTGGAGCAGCGCGCCCGCGCGCTCTCGGCCGAGATCCGCTGCGTCGTCTGCCAGAACGAGTCGATCGATTCCTCCAACGCCGAGATCGCACACGAACTGCGCGTCTTGGTGCGCGAGCGCCTGGTCGCCGGCGATACCGACCAGCAGGTGCTGGACTACCTGGTGGCGCGCTACGGCGACTTCGTGCTGCTGCGCCCGCCGGTGAAGCCGGCCACCTACCTGCTGTGGTTCGGCCCTTTCCTCATCCTGCTCTTCGGCGTGGTCGCCGTCTTCGTCTTCTTCCGCCGCCAGCGCGCCGCCGCCACGCTGCCGCCGGCCTTGAGCGTGGAGGAGGAGGCGCGGCTTGCCCGCCTGCTCGGCGACCAGGCCGCCGAAGAAGAGAGGCCCGAAAAGGCATGATCTTCTGGGCCCTCGCCGGCGCGATGGCGGCGCTGCTGGTGCTGGCGCTGGCTTGGCCCCTGCTGCGCACCCGCGGCGGCGCGCCTGCCGCCGCCGACTACGACCGCGCGGTCTACCGCGACCAGCTGGCAGAGCTGGAGCAGGACGTGATGCGCGGCCTGATCAACGATGCCGAGGCCGAGGCGGCGCGCCGCGAGATCGAGCGCCGCCTGCTGCAGACTGAGGCCCCCGGAGGCGCCGGGGGCTCTGCGCCGGGGCGCGCCGCTCCCTGGCTGCGCCGCCTGGCGCTCGTCCTGGTGGTGGCGCTGCCGCCGGCCTTCGGCCTCGGCCTCTACCTGCAGCTCGGCACGCCCGGCCTGCCCGGTCTGCCGCTCGCCGGGCGCGACCCCGGCGGACCGGCGGAGGTGGCGCTGCTCGCCGAGCGCCTGGCGGCCCGCGTCGCCGACAACCCCGACGACCTCGAGGCCCGCCTCGTGCTCGCCCAGGTCTACGAGCGCAGCGGCAATTATGCCGAGGCGGCCGGCCACTACCGCGAGGCCATCGCGCTGGTCGCCAAGCAGGGCCCGGTGCCGGGTCCGCTGCACGCCGCCCTTGGCGAGACCCTGGTTGCCGCCGACGGCGGGCGCGTCGGGCGCGAGGCCCGCCTCGCCTTCGCCGCCGCCATCGAGGCCGATCCCGGCAACAGCCGGGCGCGCTACTACGCCGGCCTCGCCATGGCGCAGGACGGCCGCCTGCAGGATGCCATCGGGGTCTGGCAGAGCCTTGCCGAGGACTCGCCGCCGGGCTCGCCGTGGCTCGGCCTGCTGCAGGAGCAGATCGCCCGCGCCGCCCAGGAGCTCGGCATCGAGCCGCCAGTGAGCGCCCGGCCTGAGGCCCCGGCTGACCAGCCGCGCGGCCCCACCGTCGGCGACGTCGAGGCGGCCCAGGACATGACACCCGAGGAGCGCCAGGCCTTCATCCGCTCCATGGTCGACCAGCTCGCCACCCGTCTGGAGGCCGAGCCCGCCGATCCCGACGGCTGGCTGCGCCTCGCCCGCGCCTACATGGTGCTGGGCGAGACCGACAAGGCGCGCGAGGCGTTGGCTGCGGCCGAGACCCGGATCGCGGCACTGCCCGAAGCCGCGCCGGAGCGCGCCAGCCTGAGCCGGCGCCTGGAGGCCTTGCGCCGCGAGCTGCCGTGAGCCGGCGGCCGCCAAGCACCTGTACTTGTTCCAATTCAAAGGCGCTGCCGCTGCCTGCAAGGGCGCACGGTTTTGCTTGGCTTCCCTCTGAGGCTGTCTTACCGTCGATACCAAAGCGTCAAAAAAAGACGCGGCGTTCACAGGGAGTCTAGAGCTTTTGGCTTTAGCGGAGACGGGGAGCGCGACGGCTGTTGCCGCGGCGGCGCTGGTCGCTGAAGACATTCATAAGTCCTTCGGCGAATTGGAAGTCCTGAAGGGCGTATCCCTGACGGCGCGCGAAGGCGACGTGATCGCCATGCTGGGCTCGAGCGGCTCCGGCAAGAGCACTTTCCTGCGCTGCATGAACCTCCTGGAGCGACCGAACGCCGGGCGCATCGTGGTCGCTGGTGAAGAGCTGCGCCTGAAGCCGGCGCGCAGCGGCGGCGGCCTGGAGGCCGTGGACGCCGAGCAGATCCGCCGCATCCGCGCCCGCCTCGCCATGGTGTTTCAGAGCTTCAACCTGTGGTCCCACATGACCGTGCTGCAGAACGTCATCGAAGCGCCGGTCCATGTGTTGAGGCGGCCGAAGTCAGAGGCGATCGACTATGCGGACGAGATCCTGCAGAAGGTCGGCCTCTATGACCGCCGCGACTACTATCCGGCCCACCTCTCCGGCGGCCAGCAGCAGCGGGTCGCCATTGCCAGGGCGCTGGCGATGGACCCCGCGGTGATGCTGTTCGACGAGCCCACCTCCGCCCTCGACCCCGAGCTGGTGGGCGAGGTGTTGCGGGTGATCAAGCGCCTGGCAGAAGAGGGCCGCACCATGATCGTGGTGACCCACGAGATGGGCTTCGCCCGCGAGGTGTCGAGCGAGACGGTGTTCCTGCACCAGGGCCGCATCGAGGAGCAGGGCCCGCCCCAGGAGGTCTTCGGCAACCCGCGCTCGGCGCGCTTTCGCCAGTTCTTGGAGGGCAACCTGAAATGACCGGCCACCTTCCTTCGTCCACAAAGGACAGCAACAGCACAGCAAACCCGAATGGAGGCAACTCGTGAAGAAACTCATTTCTGCGGTCTTCGTCGCCGCCCTGGCCCTGGGCGCTGCCCAGGCCGATGCCAAGGAATGGAAGAAGGTGCGCGTCGGCGTCGAAGGCGCCTATCCCCCGTTCAGTGAAGTGACTGCCGATGGCAAGCTGGTCGGCTTCGACATCGACATCGCCAACGCGCTCTGCGAGGAGATGAAGGTGGAGTGCGAGCTGATCACCCAGGACTGGGATGGCATCATCCCGGCTCTGCAGGCGCGCAAGTACGACGCCATCATCGCCTCGATGTCGATCACGCCCGAGCGCAAGGAGAAGGTCGACTTCACCAACAAGTACTACAACACGCCGGCCAAGTTCGTGCGCAAGAAGGGCTCCGGCATCGAGATCACCAAGGAAAGCATGACGGGCAAGGCGGTCGGCGTGCAACGCGCCACCATCCACGACAACTTCGTCACCGAGGTCTACGGCGACGCCGTCGAGGTGAAGCGCTACGGCACCCAGGACGAGGCCTACCTCGACATGGTGGCCGGCCGCGTGGACCTGCTGCTCGCCGACTCGGTGGCGATGCTGGGCGGCTTCCTGGAGACCGAGCAGGGCAAGGACTTCGAATTCGTCGGCCCCGACTTCAGCGATCCGAAGTATTTCGGCGAGGGTGCCGGCATTGCGGTGCGCAAGGGCGAGGAGGATCTGCTCAACATGCTGAACCAGGCGATCGACACCATCCGCGCCAACGGCAAGTACAAGGCCATCCAGGACAAGTACTTCGACTTCGACGTCTACGGCAGCTGAGGCAGCCCGTGACATCCGTCTGAGCAAGCGCCACCGTCGAAGCTTCGGCGGTGGCGCTTCTCATTGCGCTGGAGAATTCGACAGGTAGCGTCCGCATGGAAGGCATCGACAAGCTGATCGAGTTCGTCCCGCTGATGCTGGATGGCTTCGTCGTTACCTTGACCGTTGCCTTCGTGTCGCTGGCGATCGCCCTGGTGCTCGGCCTGATCACCGCGACGGTGAAGTTGTCGAGCTCCCGGCTTGGCCGTGGCGTCGCGGGCGCTTACACCACGGTCATCCGCGGCGTTCCCGACCTTGTCCTCATGCTGTTGATTTTCTTCGGCGGCCAGATCCAGGTGAACAACATCGGCGCCTACTTCGAGTGGGACTACATCGATGTCGATGCCTTCACCGCCGGCACCATCACCATCGGCTTCATCTTCGGCGCCTATATGGGCGAGACCTTCCGCGGCGCCTTCCTGGCGGTGCCGGTCGGCCTCCTGGAGGCCGGCTACGCCTACGGCATGACGAAGCAGCAGGTGTTCCTGCGCATCCTGGTGCCGCAGATGATGCGCCACGCCCTGCCCGGCCTCGGCAACAACTGGCTGGTGCTGATGAAGACGACAGCGCTGGTTTCGGTCATCGGGCTGCACGATCTGGTGTTCCGCGCCGGCCAGGCGGGCGGCTCCACCCGCCTGCCGTTCCTCTTCTATCTCTTCGTCGCCTTCATGTTCCTCGCTTTCACCACGGTGTCGATCTGGGCGCTGAACTGGCTCGAGCGGCGCTACAGCGCCGGCGTGCGGAACGCCTGACGCCATGGACTTCGCTCCCATCATTGAGAACTACCGGCTCTACCTCGACGGGCTGGTCACCACAGTCCAGCTGGTGTTCTGGGCGCTCGCCATCGGGCTCGCGCTGGCCATCCCGCTGGCGATCCTGCGGCGGTCGAGCAATCCGCTGGTGAACGGCCCGGTCTGGGCCTTCACCTACTTCTTCCGTGGTACGCCGCTCTTGGTGCAGATGTTCCTGCTCTACTACGGCCTCGGCCAGATGCAGTTCATGATCGAGCTGAGCCAAGCCCTGCCGTTCCTGAAGAGCGCCTACTGGTACGCGCTGGTCGCCTTTACGCTGAACACCTGCGCCTACACGACGGAGATCATCCGCGGCGCCATCGCCGGCACGCCCTACGGCGAGATCGAGGCGGCGCGCGCCTGCGGCATGTCGAAGGGGCAGACCTATCGCCGGGTTGTCCTGCCGAGCGCCTTCCGCCGCGCCCTGCCGGCCTACTCGAACGAGGTGATCTTCATGCTGCACGGCTCGGCGATCGCCAGCGTGATTACCATTATCGATCTCACCGGCGCGGCGCGCATCATCGCCTCGCGTTACTACAACCCCTTCGAAGCCTTCATCGCGGTCGGCGTGCTCTATTTCTGCATCACCTTCGCCCTGGTCGGCGGCTTCAAGCTGCTGGAGCAGCACTGGTTCGCCCACCTGCGCCCGCGCGAGGAGGCATCAGCCAAGCAGAAGGCCCGGCAGGCGGCCTGATGGCCGGTGGATTTCGGATCGGGAAGGAAGAGAAGGGGAAGTGGTGGAGCTGAGGGGAATCGAACCCCTGACCTTCGCATTGCGAACGCGACGCTCTCCCATCTGAGCTACAGCCCCACAGGGGTGCCCGGCATGGCGGGCATGCCGTGACATGGGATCGCCTGGGCACCATTCAAGGGAAGGGGCGCCAAGCGGGCGGATAATGTGGACAACCGGGGGCCCTGTCAAGCGGCCCGGAACCGCCCGAGGACCGCCCCGGACGGCTTGTCTCCGCCCAAACCGCTGGTTAGGGTAGCGGCGACTGGTTTCCCAAGTCTTTCCGCCTATCCGCCGAGAGGTTCCAAAGCCGAGCGATGATCATCCTGGGCCCGCTTATACAAATCCTCATCATTGCGCTGAACATCTATGTCTGGATGGTGATCGCCTCGGCGATCCTCTCCTGGCTGGTCCACTTCGGCGTGCTCAACACCCGCAACCAGGTCGTCAGCATGATCGGGGAGTTTCTGTGGCGGGTGACCGAGCCGGCGCTCAGGCCGATCCGCCGCTTCATGCCCAACCTCGGCGGCATCGACATCTCGCCGATCATCCTGATTCTCATTATCTATTTCCTCCAGTTGGTGCTCCAGAACGTCCTCGTGTCGCTCTACACCAGTGGCCTCTAACGGCTCTCCCTTCCGGCCGGGAAAGGACTGCCTGCTGGTCGACCTGCGCCTGCAGCCGGGCGCCAGCCGCGCCAAGGTCGACGGCCTTGCGACGCTTGACGACGGCGCCACCGTGCTGAAGCTGCGCGTGACCGAGCCGCCGGAGGACGGCAAGGCCAACGCCGCGCTCATCAAGCTGCTGGCCAAGGCCTGGAAACTGCCGAAGTCGTCGCTCAGCCTGGTGGCCGGCCACTCCGACCGCCGCAAGACCCTGGCGGTGGCGGGCGACCCGGCGGCGCTGCGGCACGATCTCGAGCGCTGGCTGGCGGGCCTGGACTAGTGGGCGGCGCAATCGGAAAGGTGCCGGCCGCCTGCCTCGGGTGAACTGGCGGCGCTTGCAGATTACGGGAGAGGCAGCTTGAGCAGCAGCGTAGCCACCAAGACCGCCGGCGGGGCGGACCTCATCGACGGCAGGGCCTTCGCGGCCCGCCTCACCGCCCGCGTCACCGCCGCAGTCAAGCGGCTGCAAGCCGAGCACGGCCTGACGCCCGGCCTCGCCGTGGTGCTGGTGGGCGAGGACCCGGCCAGTCAGGTCTACGTCCGCTCCAAGGCCCGGCAGACGGTGGAGGCGGGCATGGCCTCCTTCGAGCATCGCCTCGACGTTGCCACCGACCAGGAAACGCTGCTCGCCAAGGTCGCCGAGCTGAACGCCGATCCCGCCGTGCACGGCATCCTCGTGCAGCTGCCGCTGCCGGCGCAGATCGACAGCCAGACGGTGATCGCCGCCATCGACCCGGACAAGGACGTCGACGGCTTCCACGTCATTAACGCCGGCCGCCTGATGACCGGCGGACGGGGCGCGGAGGCACCGCTGGTGCCCTGCACGCCGCTCGGCTGCCTCATGCTGCTGAAGGACCGGCTCGGCGACCTCGCCGGCCTCAACGCCGTGGTGGTCGGCCGCTCCAATATCGTCGGCAAGCCGATGGCCCAGCTGCTGCTGGCCGAGAGCTGCACCGTCACCATCGCCCACAGCCGCACCAAGGACCTGCCGGCGGTCTGCCGCGGCGCCGATATCCTGGTCGCCGCCGTCGGCCGGCCGGAGATGGTGAAAGGCAGCTGGGTGAAGCCCGGCGCCACGGTGATCGACGTCGGCATCAACCGCGTGGGCGCTGAGGTCCCGGGCGGCAAGACCCGCCTGGTCGGCGATGTCGCCTTCGCCGAGGCCGCGGCCGTGGCCGGCGCCATCACCCCGGTGCCCGGCGGCGTCGGGCCGATGACCATCGCCGTGCTGCTCGCCAACACGGTGACGGCGGCCTGCCGCCAGGCCGGAATCGCCGCTCCCGACTTCGGGACCTGAGACTCAGGTCTCCGGCAGCGCGAGGCGCACGAGGCCCTTGATCGGGGCGTGCGGGTCCTGCGGCTCGCCGCGGCGCAGGATGACGATCCGGCCCTCGCGGGCGAGGTGCAGCGCCTGCTGGCGCACGGCGTTCAGGTAGCGCCGCCAGAGATCCGGCGGGTCGCTGTTCTTGCGGCGGCCCTCGGCGTAGGCGCGGGCGATGTCGTCGGGGCTGAGGCTGGCGCCGGCGCCTGCCGCTTCCAGCTGCGCGAGAATGGCCTGCGCCACCGCATCGGGGCGTGCGCCGCCGTCCCCGGCCTGGCTTTCGTCTTGCTCTGTCATGGCGGCTGCTTAGCACGGTGCCGCCGGCGGGTAACACCCTTTTCGGCGGGACATTCACGCTGGACGCAAGCCCGGCGCCTGCCCATAGTGCGGCCCATGCTGGAGACGACCAACGGGCTGATCGCCGCCACCCTGGCCTTTGTCGGCGGCCATTTCCTGCTGTCGAGCCGCCCGCTGAGGCCCTTGCTCAACGAACACTTCGGCGAGCGTGGCTTCCGGCTCATCTACTCGGCCGCGATGACGGTCTCGCTCATCTGGATGATCGCGGCGTTCCGCGCCGCGCCCGTAGTCCCCGTCTGGCAGCCGGCGCCGGTGCTCGCCTGGGTGCCGCTGCTGGTCATGCCCTTCGCCTCGATCCTGCTGGTGGCGGGCCTGACCAGCCCCAACCCGACCCTGGTCGGCGGCGAGCGCTTTCTCGACGGCACGCCCGGCTCCCCGGCGGTCGGCATGCTGTCGATCACCCGCCATCCCTTCCTCTGGGGCACCGGCCTCTGGGCGCTGTCGCACCTCCTGGCCAACGGCGACCTCAGCTCGATCTTCATGATGGGCGGCATCGCCGTC
>Ga0214471_10004958_pt1 | contig 10266 bp, 11 predicted proteins | sample RVTome_5_FD_207665 | JGI IMG/M metagenome (GOLD analysis project Ga0214471, IMG submission 207665) | Soil microbial communities from uranium-contaminated site in the Upper Colorado River Basin, Wyoming, United States - RVT142D155 | ecosystem: Environmental > Terrestrial > Soil > Contaminated >... | reverse complement strand
ATTCCCCAGTGATTGTAAAGCAAAAATGCGTATTCCGACGGGTGAAGGTATCCTGTACTCTGTATGATCGCGATAACTATCGGCACATCGGTTTTATGAAAGAACGATGTTACCATGCTGGCAAGTTCTCCGGATTCTCCCTCCGAGAGAATTCCAGCATAATCGTTTACCGCTCCACGTGGGTCCGGAAGTTGAACTTCTTCCTTTATAATTGACACCGGAGTGCTGCATCCCTGGCAGCTTCCTGCGTCATCGTCCACTTCACTGCCGCATAAATTGCACTGTATCATCTCAAGTCACCATTATATCCCACTGATGTCATATTTGTACTACCAGCCTCCAGACGCTCCACCGCCGCCAGAACTGCCGCCGCCAAATCCTCCGAATCCGCCTCCACCGCTGAATCCGCCGCCAGAACTGCTTCCTCCGGATGACCATCCTCCCCAACCGAACCAGTCATCGTCGCGGCTGGAATCCTTGAGTATCGGAATTGTCTTAAGCTTGCTGAATTCATTCGCGCAGACCGTGCAGGCATACGCCATTTTCCTGATTCCGGAATGCGAGTAGGTCGCGTCGAGAATGGCTTTGTCGGATTCAAGCTTAACCCTGCTTCCGCATCTCGGGCATTTTATCCGTACTGCAAGCCACATCAATAGACCGATGATTAATGCAATTACCGGCACAAAGATCAGTTTTGTCAGATTGATCTCAGAGGTCGTGGAGTACGGCTCTCCTTCAACTACTCCCTTGATCTGCTCACAGGCTGCGATTAATCCTCCGCCATAATCATCCTGCCTGAACAATGGAACGGCTTCCCTTTCCATTATATGCCTTGCCATCGAATCGGGAAGCACACCCTCGATTCCGTATCCCGTCCGCACGACCCACTGGTGGTCGTTTATCGCGATTAAAACAAGGATCCCGTTATCGGAGTTCCCTTTGCCAATACCCCACGAGTTGAACAACTGGGTGCCATAGTCATCAATACTGAGGCTTTCGGTCGAATCGATTATTACAACCGCGAGCTCAACAGAATTTATCTGTTCCAGGTCCTCGCACAGAGCCTTCAGCCTGCTGTACTCGACCCCATCAAGTACCCCAACACGGTCAGTTATATAACCTTTCGGCTGTCCGAGCTGGTTAATGGACACCGCGTACGAGGGTATCGCGATCGATAAGATTACAATCGCTATAATTCCTGAGTAAACCTGTTTTTTCTTTTGCCGGATAATAGAGATCATTTTCACTTAATTAATATCGGGATGCTTGATGATTTTTAATCTGGGTGGACATCAGTGTTTGCCTTTGACTGGTTGAATTTGATTAGAAGCGTGAAGATTACCACGACTCCCAGTACTATCAAAGGTATGTAGATGCTCATTATGAATTTAGAAACCGTAACAAGATCCTTGACGGAGAGTTCCGGAACATCTTCATCCTTCTCCTCCTCTGAGCCCGGTCTGTTGATCCGGTGCGACGGCTTATCTTTCTTTGATTGCCCAGTTGATTTTCCAGGTTGTAATTCATTTTCATTGATAATTTCTCTAACACGCAGGGCCAGGTTGATCAGCCCCTCTCCGTAGTTGCGAGCCTGGAATTCACCTACAGAACTTTCTTCCACGATATGCCTGCAAAGTACATCCGGAAAAAGTTTCTCCATTCCGTAGCCTGCCCGAAACACCCATTTATGGTCGTCGACCGCCATTGAAAACAATAATCCGTTATCAGCATCTTCATGACCGATTCCCCACTCATTAAAAAGATCGGTGGCGTAAGTGTTTATATCCGCATCGCCTAAGGTATCGATAATAACAATTACCAGCTGGACCCCTGTATCGTCATCGAGAAATTCGCAGGTATCCGTAAGGGTCACATAATCGGAACCGGACAGCACAGCCGCATAGTCGCTGACATATCCCTCCGGATCGGGAAACATGCCGCTTTTTTCATCTTCGCACTTCCCGATGATCCCGGTTACCGTCAACAATGCGGTAAGAATGATGACTGAATATTTCGCTCCTGCAGTCCACATTACATTCATTCTTTCTCGCGGACCTGGATTATTCTGCGGGATCAGTCCAGGCGGCCAAAATCAATTCCGAACATTTTTTCCATTAGACCATTCAGCGAATTATTGTATACCTCTTCCGCTTCAAGATAGTTATTTTTTTCAGTGGAATACCGGTTTCTGACGCCTTCCATTTCAGTCTGCAGATCGATAAATGCAGGCTCATTCCTGGACTCCCTGCAGCCCCTGTTGATCTCGTTCCATGCGTCGGTGCAGATATCCCATGTGTGCTCGAGTTCTCCGATCTGAGCGACATCATGCAAGCCATTTACCTGGTCTATGGCATCTTCGACAATTGCCTCAACATCGGCGCCACAGCCGAATCCGGTCATCCTGTTAAAAATATCCGGGACCTTTTCAAGCTGGGTTCTCATCGCGGCGCGTTTAGCGATAGCGACGTTATACTTTTCCTGTACTGAATTCCTTGCTATCACTCCGCTGATTACAAATAACAGGGTAGCGATGACAATAATCCCGATACACCCGACAATCGTTATTTTTCTCGACTGCTGGAACCTGGAGTCATTTTCGTTAACGGTCATTTTTTAATTTCCCCCTTGGCTTGAGAAATCAAGCGACGGAACTTCCCTGGACCCCATGAAAATGAAAAGCTCCATCGACGAAAATCCTATCATTCCCGAGATCACATTTCCCGGAAACTTCAGAATGAAATCATTATACGCTTTCACGATATTGTTGTAATTGCTCCTGCGCCTCGCTATGTCCTCCTCGATATCAAACAACTCCGTCTGCAGCTCAAGAAATCCCTGGTTTGCTTTCAGGTCGGGATACGCTTCCCTCAGTGCAAGAACTCCCGCTACATGCTTCGACAAGTCAGACTCCTCGTCTCCCCTGACCTGCACTCCAACCGCCGCTTCAGTCCGGAGCCTGCTCACCCGTTCCAGGGCCTGCTTTTCATGGACAGCGTATCCCTTCACAACCTCGATTATAGCGGGGATAAGGTCGGATCGTTTTTTCAACTCGACATCTATCTGCGACCATTCGGCCTCAGCGGTGTTCCGGAGCTGGGTTAGCCGGTTGTACGCGTAAAATACGTACCCGAATATTACCAGTAAGAGTGCTACCGTAAATACAAGCAGTGGGATCATAAAAATTATTTCAGTTTCTCAAGAATGTATATATTTCGCGCAACTGCCAACTCCCTGACCCCAGGAATATGAATCAATGGCCAGAGAACAGGATGTGCCGACGTTCGCTTGCGCCATTTTACTTTAAGTTTAGCGCGTTTTGACAGGTATTTCTCGAAATCGGTAATCCTGATATGGTTCAGCGCATTTTTAAAGTGATCAAGCTGCCTGCGTGTAAATGTCTCTATCCCATCCCGGTCCGTTTCGTCGCTTACCATTTTTTCACTTTCCGCGAGTATCCTCACTGATTCAATAACATCACTTTCACTCCAGAATATATGGCTCCACCAGGTCCGGAGAAAATCCGCGAGGTGATGTCCGTTATACGCTCCCCAGTGAGCGAAATCAACGGTCATTTGACCGCCAGGCGCAAGAACCCGCTCGCATTCTATGAGCGCTTTTTCCGGATCGGGAAAATGCTCGAATGCGTCTGAACAGGTGATCAAATCAAAATATCCATCAGGAAACGGCAGATTCGACGCATCACCCAGAACAAATTCAACGTCCACTTTTTCTCCGGGAGGCACTAAATACAATCTGGCGTTCTCCGCCTGAGTGATCATATCAGCCGACGCGTCCAGTCCGCAGACCTTATCAGGCTTCAGGCTGGCGTAATAACACGATTTCCCGCCCGGACCGCATCCAAGGTCCAGTATATTTTTACCCTCGATTGTTACCTTATCGCTGAAAAATCTTTCCCAGACCTTTTCCCCCTCATCAAATTCCCACCTTGAATACGCTATGGGGTCATCGGACGGTTTCCGGTATTTGGAATGCTGGCGATTCAGCCGTACTAGCCATGATCCTGGCAGACCCATATTACGAATCATCTCCGGAGAATAGAACAGTAATGAATGCCTTAAATTAATTATCCGTATATTATCTTAAAAGGTTGTCAACAGGCGCATAATCGTCTGTTAGCACTAATGCCGTTGACAAGCCCGACGGCGCCGTATCGTAAAGCTTGTATGCGCTTTGATAAAAGCCCTGCGGAAATTCCGATCGCCTGGTATTTACAATTGACTGCGCCCTCGAAAGCAGATCCTGTCTTGTTAAGCGTTGACTGTCCTTTGTCGCGATTATTACCACATTCTGCGATTCATCGGCGGCGAACATGTAAAGCTGGGGAAAAACTTCCGACATGGTTTTGTAAATCGACGTGATTATCCTGTGCTCCTCGCCGCCGTAGACCGTCCCGATCACATTTATGGCGAAAACGCCGTCATCCTCAAGCCTGTCATTTACGATCAGGAAATACTCATATGTCGCCAGGTGAAATGGCACGAAGGTGCCATAAGCATTCGACGTGTACGAATCCTGAAAGATCATATCGTACTTATCCTGATTGCTTCTTAAATATCTCCTCGCGTCGTCAACAACCACCGGCATTTGATTCCGGTCGAAGAAAAAATATCCTTCCGCGACATCGACAACCGCCGAATCGATCTCGACAGTCAGGTCATCAAGTCCGGGCTGAAAATGGTTGAACAGCCTCTGGATCGAGCCTCCCCCTAATCCAAGCATACAGACATTCTCCGCATCGGGCTTGAACAGGGCAGTATCAAAAAACAATTCCGCGTAATCGTAATGCCCCCTGAGTGGGTTGGTGACATCCACGGTTGTCTGGTAAAAATTGTTGTCGAATCTCAGCGCCCGGATATTTCCGTTCTGCGTGACCCTTATTCGATGGTATGCGCTGTCGAATTGATAGATGACCTCTTCCTGGTCGAGCGCATATGTCCGCCCTCCCATCGGCAGCAACAGTAACATCAGAACAGAAGTAAGATATATTTTCTTCATTGTAAGCAACCCTCCATTAATTCACCGACAGATTTTAACACATAAAAAGAAAACCCCTGTACAGGGGTTCTAATTCCTTCATTTATCAATGGTGCTCAGGTACCCATTCCTACTCTCTGCTGGATCTGGAACGATTTCCCTTCCGTTCCGAACGACTGCATGATCACCATCTCAACAGTGTGGAGATCCTTGATCGTCCTGCAACCAAGTACTCCCTGGGCTGTACGGATCGCTCCGAGTAAATTCAGGCTTCCGTCATTACGCCCTGTCGCAGGTCCCTTGATTATCTGTTCGAGTGTACCGAGCTGCTGGACATTAATCCTGCTCCCCCGTGGAAGGTTAGCGTCTCCAGTTGCCATACCCCAGTGGAATCCCTTTCCGGGACTCTCGACAGCTCTAGCGAACGAGCTGCCTATCATCACTGCATCCGCTCCTGCGGCGAGTGCTTTCACAACCTCGCCACCCTTACTCATTCCACCATCTGTGATGACTGCAACCATCCGCCCGCTTTCCCTCATGTAATCGTCGCGGGCTTTTGCCACATCCGCGGTTGCCGTGATCTGTCCGGCTCCTATGCCAAGCACGCCCCTTGAAGTACAGGCTGCGCCCGGTCCTATTCCAACCAGCAATCCGCTGGCTCCGGCTCTCATAAGATCCAGCGCTACCTGGTATCCGACACAGTTTCCCACAATTACCGGTATATCCAGGTCGGAACATAGCGAGTCGATCCTGAGAGGCTCCGCCCTGGACGAATGATGTTCATTGGATGTGACTGTAGACTGGATCACCAGCAGGTCAAGTCCCGCCCCAACCGCTGTTTTGCCTATTGTCCGCCCATACTGAGGCGTTACGCTGGCAGCAGCTATCGCACCTGACGCTTTTAATTCTTTAACTCTCTTCTGTACATATTCCTCTTTCAGCGGCGCTGAATATACTTCCTGTATTACTCCGGTGGCATTATCGGGCGACGCCGCCCGGATCTTGTCGAGCGCTTCCGACGGGTCGTCGAAGCGGCAAGCCACACCAAGCAGGTTCAGGACAGCCAGTCCTCCAAGCCTGGTAAACAATCCGGCTGTACTGACATCCACCGATGAATCCATAGCCGCGGCGATGATCGGGATTTCAAACTTGAATTCTCCAATTGAAAATGAGGTGTCTACATCTGCGGGATCGATAGTTCTCGTTCCCGGGATAAGCGCAACCTCATCGAAACCGTATGAGTATCGAGCTTCTCGGCCCAGGCCGACCTCTGGTGACATCTTAAAACCCCTTTTGTGGATATAAATAATGTCCTGCCGCTTTTTTCATATCGAGCAGGACATCCTGAATTTAATCGATCCATATTAGCAGGCTTAAAGATTTTGTCAAGCGAAACTTCCCTCGCAAGCGCAAATTTTACAGGGGAACCCGCATATTTCTATGGTTTAAATTCATCTTTTTCGATATCGGCTTCAGGAAATCACTCCACACGTTGGCCTATAGCCAGGAAGTATCCGTCGGGATCGATCAGCTTAACTTCCCTGGTTTTGTAAAATGTGTTCTCGATATCCCCGACCTGAAATCCATCTGCTGTAAGCCTGGCATGGACTTTTTCAATATCGTCCACCGTGAAATATATTTCTGTGTCCTCGTGTCCCGGACGCCGTATGTTTCGAGGAACTTTACTTTTGCCTGTTGCGATATAAATATGATAATCCCCATTTGCCATATTGGCGAAAAACCTGACATCGTCGTGCCTGTACTCCCCCACTACCTCAAATCCCAGGGCTTTCTCATAAAATTCCACTGTCCGATCGACATTTTCTACAATTAACGCTGTTACCATAGAATTGATTTTCATTTTTGCTCCTTAAGAGTCTTTAAGGATAATTGACTATATCAGAACCTGCAAATAAACTCACAGCGATGGAAAGTTCCGGAAATGAAATATCGGCAGACCGCTCGAAAATAAAGTCGTTCTCCAGGATCAGGCTCTACGCAGGTTACCTGTACCTGCTCCTGATTCTGATATTCGCGACTCCAAGGCTGAGCCCGGTAATTGTCGGGGCACCACTCATTATCCTTGGGATTTTTCTTAGAATTGTCGCTCGTGGAACCATCGTAAAAGATATTGAGGTAACGACCCACGGCATTTACAGTGTGACCCGTAATCCGATCTATCTGGGCAGTGCGTTGATCGGGCTCGGATTCGCGCTAATCGGAACCAACCTTTGGATTTTTTCCTGTTACTTTCTTATCCTTTTCCCTATATATTATTACCAGATACTTCTCGAGGAGGATTTCCTGTTTTCAGTCCACGAACCGGCTTTCCGGGAATATATGATGTCAACGCCGAGGTTTCTTCCCGACTTCAGGCGTATGAAAGATATTACGGCATATATGAAATTCTCAAGGCTGGAAGGAACCGGTGAAATTCCATCATCCGGACTCATTCTCCTGATTGAAGCGGCGGTCCTTTTTATTCACAGGTCCTGGTTTACATTGGCATGAGTGAAAAATGGTCCAACATTCTGATTGTGGATATAGCGTTCATCGGCGACCTGCTGATGTCGACGCCCGCTATTGAATGCCTGCGGAAACACTTTCCCGATTCAAAGATAGATATTCTGGTCGCACCGCAATGTGTAGATGTTATCGAAGACAATTCCGATATCAATGACGTCCTTGTTACCCGGATGAAGTCCGGAGGACTCGACGCGATCCTGGAAGAATCAGCCCGGATCAAAGATAGAAAATATGACTCCGTTATCTGCTTCCATCGTGGCCACGGTACCTTATTCATGCTATTCAAATCAGGCATAAAAAACCGGATTGGTTTCACCCACGGTGGCCGTGGCTTTTTCCTGACCGGAGGCGTTCCTTTTCAAATTCTGAAACATCGTACATGGAATCATCTTCATCTACTCGAACAAGGTGCGGGGATTCCTGTCGATTACTCATTTCCGGCAAAAATGGTTGTAATAGATGAAGCGATTGCTTCAGTCCGGGATAAATTAAATGGCACGGATTCAGATAAAGGAATCTACGCTGTCAATCCGAATGCTGCGTGGAAAACGAAACGATGGCATCCCGAAAGATTCGCTGAATTGATCAATAAAATAGGAAATTCGGGTATTCAACCAGTCCTCGTTGGAGCAAACTCCGATATCGACACCGTCAAACTGGTAGAATCCATGGTGAATTTCCCTCTTCTTAATCTGACCGGCCAGACATCCCTCAAGGAACTGGCGGCTCTGTTCAGCATATGCCGATTTGTGGTCACAAATGACTCCGGTCCCATGCATATCGCTCAGGCAGTCGGGTCAAAGGTAATTTCCATATTCGGACCAACAGATCCCAGGCGATGCGGTCCCTGGATGAGCGAAAACAGTCCGATCCAGGCTGAAATCGACTGTATCAGGTGCTACAGGAAATCCTGCTGGCATATGAGTTGCATGAAGAAAATTGCCACGGACCAGGTTCTGGACGCAGCCAGATCTTTACAAGATTAGTGGAAATTCTTTATTATTTTATAAGTAATTTAATTAAACTTATACACATTAATTCTGGCTTTTAATACATTTTACACTAAACTAATACAATTTAATTGCTTCATTAGTGGAAAATTTACTGCCATGATTGTATAATTATCGCCATGGATGCCTTGAATCCAAGGCTGATTATGCCCGCTATACATGGCGGTACGCCAATTCGTTCCGATTACCTCCACTTCGCCAAACCAGTCCTCTCTGACCCTGAGATCGACTCTGTGGTGAAAACTCTCCATTCCGGATGGCTGACCTCCGCATCAGTGGCGCATGACTTCGAACTTGCCTTTGCGTCCTATACCGGCTCTCTCAGCGCCTGCGCACTTAATTCCTGTACAGCGGGGCTGTTCCTCGCCCTGAAAGCCTTCGATATCGGCCCGGGAGACGAGGTTATCACCACTCCCCTGACATTTGTGGCAAGCGTAAATGTCATTGAGCATGTGGGAGCGAAACCGGTATTTGTGGATATTGATCCCGATACCTGGTGTCTGAGCATTCCAGGGATATCCGAAAAGCTTAATAATAAAACAAAAGCGGTAATTCCTGTCCATCTCTACGGGTACCCTTGCAACATGACGGAACTTCAGGAAGTCCTTGATGGAAGAAGTGTGAAAATCGTCCAGGATTGCGCTCACGCGGTGGAAAGTGAGCATCATGGCTCAAACCTTGGCTCGTACCCGGATATCGCCTGCTACAGCTTCTACGCGACCAAGAACATCACCACAGGCGAAGGTGGAATGGTCGTCTCGAACGATGCCGACATAATTGAGAAAATACGCATCCTCGCACTTCATGGGCTCGATAAATCGGCCTATAATCGCTATGAACAGGGCGGAAATGCTGTCTACGATGTCCAATACCCCGGTTATAAGTTCAATATGCCGGATATTCTGGCTGCGCTGGGTATTGAAGGTCTGAAACTTGTCGAAGAGAGATATATGCGGCGGGATGCCATATGGAACCGCTACAGGTCGGAATTGTCCGGCCTGCCCGGGATTATTTTGCCGCCTGACGCCCCCCCAGCCGACCGTCACGCCCGTCATATATTCGCGGTTGGGATAGATAAGGAAAAAGCCGGTATCGGTCGCGATGACCTGATAATCGCGATGAAAGCCGAAAATATTGGAACAGGAATACATTTTACGCCGGTACATCGATTCAGTTATTACAGTGAGAAATACGGAATCGACCCATCCAGCCTTCCCGTGGCAGATAAGCTTGGAAACCAGCTCGTCTCATTGCCGCTCACTCCTTTCCTCTCGGATCAGGATGTCGACGATGTGATTAGCGCTATTCAAAAAATAATTTACTACGGATCGAAAGTCACTTTATGACCCAGGAGTAAATCTAACACGTCATAACCAAACAGGTAGTGAAATGCACGATAACACACAGGCAGAAACTCAATACCTCCCAACAAACCAGAACCCCAGTACGGATTCTACTACGGAGCGCTCGACCGGAGTCAAGCGCTCTTCCGGTATCGCAATTGATTCGCCCGACGCGAATGTCGCAGCCAGGACAGCCACGAAAAAGAAATCTGGCTCTAAGCCTAAAAAAACGGCGAAAAAACCTGCAGCAAAGAAAAAAACCGCGGCCAAAAAAGCTGTTTCTAAAAAACCTGTAAAAAAGAAGACCGCGGTGAAAAAGTCCACATCAAAAAAGAAGCCTGCCGCGAAGAAAACAGCCGCAAAGAAGACAGCTTCCAAAAAGCCTGCCGTGA
>Ga0214471_10004954_pt1 | contig 10269 bp, 6 predicted proteins | sample RVTome_5_FD_207665 | JGI IMG/M metagenome (GOLD analysis project Ga0214471, IMG submission 207665) | Soil microbial communities from uranium-contaminated site in the Upper Colorado River Basin, Wyoming, United States - RVT142D155 | ecosystem: Environmental > Terrestrial > Soil > Contaminated >... | reverse complement strand
CGCCGAGAGTATACGCCCCGTTTTGCGAATGAACTCGGCGAAGTTCTGCGCGGAGCCGAGGCCGTCGGTCGGATGCGGTGTGACCCCCCAGTAGAGCGAGAGCCGCGACAGCGTGGCCTCGGACGGCGAGACGGCGACGATGGGCACCGTCGGCCGGGCCTTGGAGACCAGGCGCGCGGTCGTTCCGCTTTCCGTCAGCGCCACGATGAGCTTGGCGCCCACCTGGCGCGCGATGTCGCAAGCCGCGGTCGCGATGGCTTCGGGCGTCGTCCCGTCCGGGTCCGACGGCAGCGGGTCGAAGAACTGACTCGTTTCGGCCTGACGGATGATGCGATCCATCATGCGGCAGGCCCGCGTCGGGTAGCGCCCCGTCGCCGTCTCGGCGGACAGCATGACCGCGTCCGCGCCGCCGAAGACCGCTCCCGCAACGTCGCTGGTCTCGGCCCGTGTCGGTCGCGGTGATTCCGTCATCGATTGGAGCATCTCCGTGGCGACGATGACGGGCTTCTTGTGACGGCGGCAAACGCCGATGATCTGCCTTTGGATCACGGGCACGCTTTCCGGCGGAAGCTCGACGCCGAGATCCCCGCGCGCGACCATGATGGCGTCCGAAACCCGAACCACGGACTCGAGCTGTTCCACCGCTTGGGTCGTCTCGATCTTGGCCACGATGGGCGTCGGGCGGCCGCTTCGCGCGCACAGGGCGCGCAAGGTTTCGACGTCCACCGCCGCGCGCACGAAGGAAAGCCCGATGTAGTCGACCCCCATCGCGAGCCCTATCTCGACGTCCTGCTCGTCCTTGGGCGTCAGCGCGGACAAGCTCAAGCTTCGCGAGGGGAGATTGACGCCCATGCGCGTTCTCAGCGGGCCGCCGTGCTCGACGCTGCAGCGTACGCGATCGCCGCGGATCTCGCGGACCGTGAGCTCGATCGCGCCGTCTCCGAGCAGCACGCGGTCTCCCACCCGTACGTCGCGTTCGAGCCCCGGGTAGTCGACGGCGACGGTCGTTTCGTCACCGCGATTGCCGGATACGAGATCGATCTCGGAGCCGCTCGCCACCGCGCTGGGCCCGAAGTCTCCCGTGCGGATTTTCGGCCCGCACAAATCCTGGAGAACCGCGACCGGCCTTCCGGCAGCGCGCGCCGCGGCGCGCACCCGTTCCAGCGTCGCGCGGTGCTCGTCGACGCGCCCATGCGAAAAATTGAGCCGCGCTACGTCCATCCCCGACTCGATGAGCCCTCGGATGCCCTCCTCGGTATTGGAGGCGGGACCCAACGTACAGACAATCTTGGCGCGGCGATGCAACATGACCGAGCAATGAGCGCCTCAGCATGCCATACCCGGTCGATCCGCAACAGGACCGGAGCTTTTTCGGGCTGTGCCCTGTCCGACGAAGCCGCCCGGGCCCAGGAAGCCGCAACGCTGCGGGGGTGGGAGCGCGCCCGGCCGACTGCTAGGCTGCGCGCGCGGTGACCGGATTTCAACGCGATGCGCAAGGGCGCGCGATCCTGGGCGGCGTGCCGCTCGATGCGCTTCTGGCGCCGGAGCGGGGCATCACGACGCCCGCGTACGTCTACGATTTGTCCGAAATTTCACGCCGAGCGCATACGCTCGGCGCGGCGTTGAGCGGCAGACCGCACCTCGTCGCTTATGCGCTCAAAGCAAACTCCGCGGGACACGTGGTGCGGACACTGCAACAGGCGGGCGCGGGCGCCGACGTCGTGAGCGGCGCCGAGCTGCTCCTTGCGCGACGCTCCGGAATCCCACCGGAACACATCGTGATGAGCGGCGTGGCGAAGACGGACGCGGAGCTCGACCTCGCGCTCGCCGAGAGCATCCTCGCGATCCAGGCGGAAAGCGTCGAGGAAGTGGCGCGCATCGCGCAAAGAGCCAGGGCTGTTGGCCGGAGCGCGCGCATTTCCCTGCGCATCAACCCGAGCATCGCGGTCGACACGCACGCGCACATCGCGACCGGTCACGACGCGGCAAAGTTCGGCATCGCTCTGGCCGACTTGCCAGCGGTGCTCGGACGCGTCGGCACCGACACATCGGTGCTTTCGCTGACCGGGATCTCGTCGCACATCGGTTCGATGCAACGCGACGTGGAAGACTACGCGCGCGCGGCAAACGTCGTGTGCGACGTCGCGCGGCACGCGCTCGACGCCGGTGCGCCGCTTCGCTTCGCCGACTTCGGCGGAGGGTTCGCCATCGACTATGGCGACGGGGACGTGACGGCACCGACGGACTTCATCCACGCCGCCCTCGACGTCCAGCGCCGGCGCGGGCTTTCCGAGCTGGCCGTCGTGATCGAGCCCGGCCGCTGGCTCGTCGGTCCCGCCGGTGTGCTCGTCGCGCAGGTCGTGCAGTCCAAGCAGGGTGCCGAAAGGTCGTGGCTCATGCTCGACGCCGGCATGAATGACCTGCTCAGGCCCGCCCTCTACGGCGCGCGCCACCGCATCGAGCCGCTCGATCGCCCGCCGGGCGGCCGCGCCTTTCGCGTGGTGGGACCAGTGTGCGAAAGCACCGACGACTTCGGTGAGTTCGAGCTCGGAGAACCGCTACCGCGCCACGTCGTGGTGCGCGACGCGGGCGCCTACGGCTTCGTGATGTCGAGCGAGTATAACGGCCGCCCGCTGCCCGCCGAGGTCTTCGTGCGGGACGGCGAAATCGTCCACGTGAGCCACAGCCCGGGCGCCGAACGTTGGGTCGAGGCGCGCTTGCGCGCTTGAGCGCGGCGTTCAATCAACGCGACGAGCGGGAATGCTCGCGCTGCTGCGGCGCGAACGGCGCACGCTGCCCGGCGACTTGGCACTGCTCTGCGAGCTCGACGAATCCATGCGCCAGGCGCCGCTGCCCCGCCCCGACGGAGCCATCGAGCGAGCGCGGTAAACCTCGCCGTCGACGATAAGCTCGACGCCCAGGGAGCGGCAGCGCCGAGCCAACCTGTCGAGATCGACGCCGGGGGCGACCAATAGACCCGCCGGTGGCGACGGATCGACGAACAGATCGGCGGATTGCCGGCGCGTTCGCAGGAGCTCCCGGATTTCGGGATCTTCCACCCAGAGGAAGCCTTGGGTATTCACGAGCTCGGCGCGACCGATCACGGTGCTGGCTTGGATCAATTGTCGCGAGATCGGGTCCGGCAGCGGCGCCAGCGCCTCCAAGCGCGCGCGGATGGCGTCCGGTTCGACGCCGGCGCTCAGCGCAAGGCTCATGGACTGCGGGGTGACGGTGACGTCGAGGCCGTCCGAAACCGCGCTGATCTCGATGAACGGAGCCAGACCGAGCACGTGGCCGACCCGGGCTGCCGACCCGATCCGGAGCAGCTGATTGTCGACGAAACGACTCGCATCGGGCGGCTTGCCGTGATCGGCGCCGAGCAAGTACGCGCGGCCGCGCGGCGTTACGCGGAGCGAGGGTCCCCCTTCCACACTGTTTTCGTCCGCGTCTCCCAAATCCACGATGCCGAGGAAATGGAGACTCTCCAGAGCCACCCGCTGCGCCACGTCGACGGGTTTGATCGCCTCGACGGCCGCCCTGGATGCCCAGCGCTCGATCAACCGAGCCACGCCCGGCGTGCGGCCGTCCAAGCGCACGTAGGCGGCGACGGCTTCCCACGGAACCCACTGGCCGTCACCGAGCACGCAGAGCGCTTCGAGCACCATCTCGCGCACGACTCCCACGACGCTGGCCTCACGGGCCTCGCCCGTCGCGCGCAGCACCTCGCCGTCGGGACGCGCCTCGTCCCAGGCGCCGCCGCGACGCCACGTTTCGAAGAGCGCCCGGTGGACTTCCTCGACGGAGTGGGACCCGGGAGGCGAGGCCGCGCTGACGGCGGTTGCGTCCCAGAGCCCGATGGCCCGGCTCAGCGCCGCCATGAACGCAACCGCTTCCGACTCTCGCCCGAAGCGCGACGCGAACTTGGCGACCAGGGAGCGCGGCGTTCCGACTCCCGGTCGGATGTCCACCGAAGGATCGCGCACGCTGAGGGCCATGGCGAGCGCCAGCGGCACCGGGTCCTCCGCGAAGCGCGCGCGGCGCGGAGCGTGATCCTCGGCGAAAACGAAGCTCTGGATCTCGCGCCGCTGGGCTTCTCGCTCGGCCCGGCGCTGCTCGCCGACCACGGCCGCCACTTCGGTCGGAATCACGTGACGATTGGGATGTACCGGCACCAGAAAACCGCGCCGTTCCAGCGCGAAGCCCACGCCGCGGCGCGATGGCGTCGCTCCCGTAGCGCCGCGCAGACGCATCGGCTCACGCTCGAGGTCGAGCAGCTCTTCGGTGTCGACCTCGCCGCCCACTTCTTCGACCGAGCGCAGCAGCTTGCGCTCCAGCGGCGCCAGCTCGTCGAACTCGGCCCGCAAGCGCGACGCACTCGAGAGCACGCACCAGGCGGACTCGAGCGAGAGCGCGAGCGGCGGCGTTGCCGTTCGCCCGAGGTAGTGGCTCGCGACGCTGCTCGCCACGTCGGGGTTGACCTGACAGAGCAGCGCCCGCACACCGCGCGGGTCTTCCCCTTCCCAGAGGCGCAGTTGGAGCAGAAACGCGATGGGCAAGAGCAACTCGATGCCCGAGGCGGTGCTGCGCGCGTACACGATTCCCCGCGCCACCAGCGGCTCGACCGCGGGGGGCAGGGCCTCCACCTCGAGCGCACCCTGAGCCTCGGCGATGCGGTAGAGCAGCTCGCGGGTCGGCGGCGGCAGCTGAGCCGGATCGCGGACCTCGGGTAGCTGAAGCAACGCCCGGGCCACCTGCGACGGCACGTCGATGCGCTTCGCCGCGTCCACACGAAAACCCAGGCGCTGAATCAGGCTCTTGATTTCGCGCTCGGGGAGCTGGCGCAGCACGTCGACCAATTTGAGCGGACCAAGGCGTTCGGCTGAGGGCGTGCGCTTCTTGTTCATGGGTACCAAGCTGGTGCGATCCGGGTCGGCCGACTCGAAGGCACTCGAGCCAAGCCTAGAGCAAACCCCGAAATCGGCCGGTTGTCCAGCCTCGCCGACCCGGCGTCCCCCGGGCGGGCGGCGGCGATGGTAAGGGAGCGGGGTGATTCTCCGGGATCCGGTGCACGGGCTCGTGGCGTTCGAATCGGCCGAGGAGTCGCTCGTCGTCGAGCTCCTCGACGCGGCGGAAGTCCAGCGTCTCAGGCGCGTTCGCCAGCTCGGTCTTGCTTCCTTGTCGTACCCCGGCGCGGATCACACGCGGTTCAGCCACGCCATCGGCTCGGCGTTCGTGATGACGCGGCTTTTGCGCAGGCTTCGCGGCATCCACGACGAGCTCCCCTTCTGGCAGCGCGTCACCACCGAGCGCGCCCGGGAAGCGCTGGCCGCGGCGCTCCTGCACGACATCGGGCACGGGCCCTACTCCCACCTGTTCGAGGAGCTCTTACCGAAAGGGCCGCGTCACGAGGATTGGACCGCGCGCATTCTCCTGGACCCGGGCACGGAGGTGAATCGCATCCTGACGCGTACCGACTCGACGCTGCCGGGCCGCGTGGCGGACCTGATCCGGGGCCGCCACGAACTCACCTTCATGGCGCGCGCGGTGAGCGGCACCTTCGACGTCGATCGCTGCGACTACCTCCTGCGTGATGCCCACTTCACCGGCGTGGGCTACGGACGCTTCGATCTGGACTGGCTGCTCCGAAGCCTTCGCTTCGGCCTGAGCTCGGACGCCAACACCGCGCCCGCGCTCGCCATCGACGGCGCGCGCGGCCTGCCCGCCATCGAATCGTTCATCTTGGCGCGTCTCTTCATGTTCCAGCAGGTCTATTTCCATAAGGCCAGCCGCGCCAGCGACTTTCTCCTCTCGCGCATCGTCTCTCGCGTGGGCGAGCTCTTGGCCGACGGCACGCGCGTCGAAGCGGTACCGGCCGGGCTCGCCGCGATTGCGCGCGACGGCGACGCGACACTCGGCGAATACCTGGACCTCGACGACGCCGCGATGTCGCGGGCGCTCTCGGCGTGGCAATCGTCGAAGGACCCGGTGCTCGGCGACCTGTCGCGCCGACTCATGGCGCGCAACCTCTTCAAGACCTACGAGCTCATGGGCGACAAGGCGACGCCCGTGGTGCGGCTCGAGCTTTACGACCTTGCCCGCGAAATTGCGCGGGAATCAGGCCTCGACCCGGAAAAGTACGTGGGGCTCGACGCGCCCGCGGACGTACCGTTCGACGACACCGGGGAGCCTCTCACCGTCATTTTTCCGGGCGACGTCGAGCGCAGGCCGGGCGACGTTTCTTTTTTGCTCGGGCGCCTGCGCGGACAAAAGCTCGAACGCGTGCGTCTCGTCTTCGCTCCGGAGCTGCGCGAGCGCGTCGTCAGCGCGGTTGGGTCGTGACGAGGGGCCCCTTGCTTCCGATCGCACTAGGCGTCGCTCTGAGCGCAGGCCACGCCTTCGGCGCGACGGAATCGGGCGGCGCTGCGCGACCACGGTGGGAGCCCGGGCACGTGACGACTTCGAAGCTCGAGACGCAAGTCGACGCCGAACGCAGCGTCGTCACGAGCGACGGAGCGTACGGACGCTTCCAAGGCGCGCTCGACTGGGGCCTCGCGGCGGGCGCGCGCTACGGCGGCGCTTCGGACGCCTTCGCCGGCGTCATCGCAACGTCGATCCACTTCTTCACGCTGGCTGGCGTGTACGGAGCCTGGCAGGAGAGTTTCGAACCCGAGCCGGAAGAGCTCCGGCGTTCGTTCAGCGTGGGGGCGAGCTTGAAGCCGCTGTTTCTGCTGCGCTGGTCCAAAGATCTCGAGCACGGCCCGGCCGTGGCCGACCTTGCGCTCGATTCTTTCGCGCTCGGGCTCGGCGCGCGCATTGCGAACATCGACGGCTCGTACACGACCGGGGTCGAAACGTCGCTCGGCGCCGGCATCCCGCTCTTCGCGAAGGCCGGCGGTCCCTGGCTCGAGCTCGGCGCGGCGCTGGTTTTTCTCGAGCGCCGCGAGCCGATCGCCGAGGTCGTCGCCACGCTGGCTTGGCATCAGTGGTTCGAAGGGCGCTGGCTCTTCGATTGACGCTCACGTCTTGAGCACGCGCGAGGCCGGATCGTTCGAGAACGCTTCGACCGCAGCGCGCTCGCGCCGCAGGAAATCCCGCACGGCGCCGTCCAGGCGGGGATCGACCAACAAGTGGGCGCTGTGTGTCAGGGCCGGCTCGAAACCGCGCGCCCGTTTGTGTTCGCCTCCCGCACCGGGCTCGAAGAGATCGAGCCCGCGCTCGATGCATTCCTCGACCCCTTTGTAGTAGCAGACGTTGAAGTGCAGAAACGGTCGCTCCTCGAGTGCGCCCCAGTAGCGCCCGTACAGCGCCCGGCTACCGAGAATGTTGAGTGCCCCGGCGATGGGCTTATTTCCGTCGAAAGCAAAGACCCAGTGCAGAGCGGGTCCCATTCGCGCCGCGACCTCTTCGAAGAATTCACGGTTCAGGTAGCGCCGGCCCCACGCGAACTTGTCCACGGTAGCAAGGTAGAAGTCATAGGCATGATCGACGATGGCGGGCGTCAGGTCACTCCCGGTCAACACTTTCACGCGCACCCCTTGCGCCTCGAGCTCGCGGCGCTCGCGACGGATCTGGTGCCGTCGCTTTGCGTTGAACGCCGAAAGAAAGTCGTCGAACGTCTTGTAGCCTGCGTTCTTCCAGTGAAACTGAATGCCCACGCGGCGCGCGAGGCCCGCCTTTCCGAGCCCCTCTGCCTGCTCCGCGGTGGGAAACAGCACGTGGGCGCTCGACACGCCGAGACGCCGGGCGAGCACGTCGAGCGCTCGCGCGAAGGCGGACAGGAGCGGCTCGCGCTCGACGCCAGGCCGGATCAGAAGCCGCGGACCGGTCGCCGGAGTGAACGGTACCGCGACGATCAATTTCGGATAGTAGTCGATGCCGAGCTCGACGGCGGCAAAGCGCGCCCAGCTGTGATCGAACACGAACTCTCCCTCGCTGTGCCCCTTGACGAAAACGGGCGCGGCGGCGACCGTCGTGCCCGCGCGGGACAGCGTCAGGTAGAGCGGCAGCCACCCGACATCGGCGCCCACGCACCCGGCGTTTTCCAGGGCTTCCAGCCACACGTAGCCGAGGAACGGCGGCGCTCCGCGAGAGAGCTCGCTCCACGTGTTCTCTCCGATCTCGCGAATCGACGCGACCGTCCGAAGCTCGAGCTCTGCGGGAGCCATGCCGGGGATTGTTCGCGGCGCGCGTTCTTGGCGCAAGTCGTCGAAAACCGCGCCGTTCACAAAAATCGGCGCAGCCAGTAGCCGATGCGTTCGATGATTCGTTCCCCCAGCGGCCGGAAGTGGAAATCGTCGTAGTCGACTTCGTTGGCAAGTTCGACGTCGCGACGAAATGACGCCTCGACGGCCCCGGCGAAGCCCCGGTCGAGCACCGCGACGTTCACCTCCCAATTCATGAACAGCGAGCGATAGTCCAGATTGAAGGTTCCGACCGTGCTCCAACGGCTGTCGATCACGGCGGTCTTGCTGTGCAGGGTGCTCAGGTGCCACTCGTAGAGCCGCACGCCGGCGCGCATCAATCGGCCCCACATCGCGCGGCTCGCGAGCCGGACGATCTCGACGTCGCTGACGCCCGGAACGATGATGCGCACGTCGACGCCGCGGCGCGCCGCCCGAACGAGCGCGCGTACCACGCTACGATCAGGCAGAAAGTACGAGCTCGCAATCCACACACGCCGGCGCGCCCGGTAGATGTGCCAGAGGTAGGCGTCCGCGATCTCGCGGCGATTGCGCGCCGGGTACTGCCCGAGCACGCGCACTCGTTGCTCGCCGACGATCGCGGTCGGCCGCGCGCGCCGCTCGCGGCCGAGGGTTTCTCCTCCCTGGCTCCGCCACGCGGCGACGAAGCACTCGACGAGCTCTCCGACCACCGCCCCCTCGACCTTGACCATGTCGTCGCGCCACCCTTGACCGCCCTGTTCCGGCGGCAGCCAGGCGTCAGCGATGTTGAGCCCGCCCGTGAAGCCGACGACGGAATCGACCACCAGAATCTTGCGGTGACTGCGGCGGCTCAAGCGATCGAAGCGAAAGCGCTTCTTCCACGGAGCGAGGGGATTGAACTCGCGCAATTTCACTCCGGCACCGACCAGGGAAGCGAACAGTTCGGCGTCCGTCGCCCAACTGCCCAGAGAGTCGTAGAGCTCGACGAAGCGCCAGCCGATGGTATCGGACTCGAACCAGTACATCTCGAGCAGTACTTCCTGCTCGGCGCTCTCGATCGCCCCTAGCATCGCCGGAAATGCCTCGGCTCCGTTGCGCAAAAGTGTGACGCGATTACCCTCGACGAAGTGCTCGCGCACCTTGCGCAAGCGAAACGGCACTTTTTTCGGCCGTGCGCGGCCGCGATCGAGCTCGACCCGACGTTCCAAATCCCAGGGCTCGCCGTGCGCTCGAGAACGCAGCTCAGCCATCGCGTTGCGCTCTCGGAGCCTCCACGAGCACGCCCGTTTCCCCTTCACTCTTCGCGATCACCACGGCCGCGCACGAGTCGCTGAAGACGTTCACCGCGGTGCGGCACATGTCGAGGATGCGATCCACGGCGAGGATCAACCCGAGGCCTTCGAGCGGAAGACCCACCGAGCTCAGGATCAAGGCGATCGCCACCAGGCTCGCCGATGGAATGCCGGCGACTCCGACCGAGGTGAGCAGCGCCACGGCAACGATCAAGAACTGTTCGGCGCCGCCCAGATGGATGCCGTAGGCCTGCGCGATGAACATCGCCGCGACGCACTCGTAGAGCGCAGTGCCGTCCATGTTGACGGTGGCACCTAGCGGCAGCGTGAAGCTCGCGACGCGGGGGGACACGCCGGAACCGCGCTGGACGCGGTCGAGAGTGACGGGTAGCGTCGCCGACGAGCTGGCGGTGGAAAACGCCATGAGCAGCGCGGGGACCATTGCCTTGAAATGCCGAAGCGGACTCACGCGAGCCACCAGCGCGACGACCACCGGGAGCACAACGAACATGTGGATCGCCAGCGCCAGGACCACGCACGAAAAAAACACCGCCAGCGGTCGCAGCGCGCCGAGCCCGGTCGTGAGCACGACCTTGGCGACCAGACCGAAGACTCCAATCGGAGCGAACTTGATCACCCAGTCGGTGATGAGCAGCATCACCTGGTACACGCCTTGCCAGAAGTCCTTGAGCACCGATTGGTAGCGTTCGGGGATGCGCGACACGAAGAACCCGAAAACGAGAGCAAAGAAAATCAGCCCCAGCATTTGCCCTTCGGCGGCATCGGCGATCACGTTTTCGGGAACCAGCCGCAAG
>Ga0214471_10004953_pt1 | contig 10271 bp, 7 predicted proteins | sample RVTome_5_FD_207665 | JGI IMG/M metagenome (GOLD analysis project Ga0214471, IMG submission 207665) | Soil microbial communities from uranium-contaminated site in the Upper Colorado River Basin, Wyoming, United States - RVT142D155 | ecosystem: Environmental > Terrestrial > Soil > Contaminated >... | reverse complement strand
TTTATGGATATTTTATCGCTTTTTATAATCGTTCCAATAGTAACCATTTTGGCTTTGGTTTTTACCAAAAATCTAAAACAGGCCAGGGTTGTTTCCATGATTGGAAGTATCATTCAACTTTTAATGGCCATAAACCTTGTGTTCGCCTATTTTAGAGAAAAGGTCCATAACGATGACATTATGGTTTTCAACCGAGACTTGGTTTGGTTTAAACCGTTCAATATTCACTATAATGTTGGAGTCGATGGAATTTCAGTGGCCTTATTGGTATTGACTTCCATAGTGGTCTTGGCTGGGGTTTTCATTTCATGGAAAATGCGCGATTTACCTAAGGAATTTTTTATTTCACTTATTGTTTTGTCCATTGGTGTTTACGGGTTTTTCATTTCCCTTGATTTATTTACCATGTTCGTGTTCTTTGAAATTGCGGTGATTCCAATGTATCTATTGATTGGTATTTGGGGTTCGGGACCAAGAGAATTTTCGGCCATGAAATTGACCTTAATGCTTATGGGAGCATCTGCTGTTTTACTGGTTGGAATATTGGGAATTTATTTTAATTCCAATGCCGATGGAGGTCCTTTGACCTTTAATATTCTGGAAATTGCCAAAGTAAATATTCCGTATGAAGCTCAAAAATTATTTTTCCCATTGACCTTTATTGGTTTTGCAGTTATTAGCGCCTTGTTCCCGTTCCATACTTGGTCTCCGGATGGTCATGCTTCGGCGCCAACTGCGGTGTCCATGCTACACGCAGGCGTTCTAATGAAATTGGGAGGATATGGAGTATTTAGGGTCGCGCTATATTTATTGCCCCAAGGCGCATTGGATTGGTCTTGGATATTTATCATATTATCAGCCTTTGGTGTTATTTATGGAGCTTTTGCGGCCATCAGACAAACCGATTTAAAGTACATCAATGCCTATTCATCAGTGAGCCATTTGGGCCTGGTGCTGTTCGCCTTGTTGATGTTCAACAAAACGGCCTGGAACGGAGCCATTATTCAATCGCTTTCACATGGGTTTATGACCGCCTTATTCTTTGCCTTGATCGGGATGATTTATGAAAGAACACATACAAGGGATGTGACCAAGTTGGGAGGATTGTTAAAAGTGATTCCATTTATTTCTGCTATTTATGTTATTGCCGGTTTGGCATCCTTGGGATTGCCGGGTTTTAGCGGATTTGTTGCTGAAATGAACATTTTTGTTGGTGCATTTCAACACGATAACATGTTTTACAGGGTTGCGACCATTATTTCAATCTCAGCAATAGTGGTGACGGCCGTTTATATTTTGCGTGTGGTTGGAATGATGCTTATGGGACCAGTTAAAAATGAAGCGTTTTTGACCTTGGAAAAAGTAACTTGGTATGAGAAATTTGGAATCCTGTTATTGTTGATTCCGATTGTGGCCATTGGTGTTGCACCGTTTTGGCTAAGTGAAACGATATTGGAAAGTCTGAAACCGTTTATTAAAGGGTTATTATAATTATGAACGGAAGACAGATGACAGTAGTAATAAATACAATGGTTGCCAACTTCCATCTTAACAGATAAATTTAAAAACTATGAATATTGATAGTTTCCTATTGATGAGACATGAAATGCTACTCTTGGCCGTCATTCTAGTATTGGTTGTAGCTGAAATTTTCACACCTCAACACAAGAAAATTTCTGTAGTCCATCTATCCGTTTTTTTATTTGGAATCCATACCCTGATAGGATTTTTACCGATGGATCATGGAAACCTTTTTGGGGGCATGTTTCATTCTACCGCGTTGATCCAGTTTTTCAAAAATGTCCTGAACGTTGGCGTATTGATCCTGTTGCTGCAATCGGCGGACTGGATACAGCAGAAAATCGTTCAGGAAAATAAGGGGACAGAATTTTTTATCCTTTTGTTTTCTTCCTTATTGGGAATGTATTTTATGATTTCAGCAGGGGATTTTTTAATGTTCTATTTGGGATTGGAACTGTCCATTTTACCAGTAGCGGCATTGGCAGCCTATGAAACTTCCAAAAGAATATCCAGTGAATCTGGAATTAAGTTGATACTCTCATCGGCACTTGCTTCGGGAACTTCACTTTTTGGAATATCGATACTGTATGCCACAACGGGCTCCATCTATTTTAATGATGTCATGAATGTTATTACAGCATCCCATTTAACCACTTTGGGAGCCATATTGTTTTTTGCAGGTCTGGCATTTAAGATTTCGTTGGTGCCATTTCATTTCTGGACGGCCGATGTGTATGAAGGCGCTCCAATCAGTATTGCTTCCTATTTGTCGGTAATCTCTAAAGGTGCTGCCGTTTTTATATTGATGATTTTATTATTTACCGTTTTAAAGCCATTGATGGACACTTGGAAAAATATGGTTTATATTATAGCGGTTGCCACCATGTTTATTGGTAATTTATTCGCATTAAGGCAACAGAACATGAAACGTTTTTTGGCCTTTTCATCCATTGCACAAGCGGGGTTTATTTTGTTGGGCTTAATCATTGGAAACCGATTGGGAACGGCCACTGTGGTCTATTTTGTATTGATTTATATATTTTCAAATTTGGCTGCTTTTGGAGTGGTCCAAGCCATTTCGCTCCAAACAGGAAAAGAACAGATGAAAGATTACGAAGGGCTGTACAGAACCAATCCTAATTTGAGTTTGGTGATGATGTTGGCCTTGTTTTCCTTGGCTGGAATACCGCCCGTTGCTGGATTCTTCGGAAAATTCTTTTTGTTCACTGCGGCCGCCAGTGAGGGCTATTATCTTTTGGTGTTTTTGGGTGTAGTAAACGTCACGATTTCATTATATTATTATCTGTTGGTGGTAAGGGCCATGTTCTTGCGACAAAGCGACCATGCGATACCCTATTTTAAAAACAAAGTGTATATGAGATTGGGACTGCTTATCACGGTCATAGGTATTTTGGTTCTTGGAATTTATAGCCCTTTATACGATTATATTTATGAATTGAGCAGCAGTTTATAATAAAATGTTTTAAGACATGACAAAAATTCAATTTCAATAACTCTCGCTTTGTTGCCCTGGCCCTAAAGGGTACAAATCGAGGAAAATCAGGCACCCTTTAGGGTTGGGGTCATACTGATTTTCCGATTAAATTGTTCTAAAAACAATTTTTTGTCATGTACACAGTAAAATGTTAGTAAAAAAAATGATTATGAATTGGAATTTGGTTTTTGTAATTTGAAATTTTAAAAAATTTATGTCATTAACAGGTAAACATATGTTCGGATCCATTGAAGACAAAAGAGTGACTTTTGTTGAAAAGGGCGTGGATGCAAACCGCAGGGACTTTTTGAAGGCACTTTTGGAATATAACGGATTTGAAGTGCTCATTGAAGAAGATAAAAAGAAAGCTGAAGAAGACCCACAATTATATACCGTGGCGGTTACCGATATGGTGTTCAATCCCACCATTTGGATATTCCAGCGTAAACTGGAAACGTTTGATGGCAAAAAGGTGACTCGTGGTTATTGGAATCAGGAAACCGAAGATTCTAAGCCTCAGTATTGGAACAATGGGCCTGAAAAATCAAATCCATAGTGTCATTGCAAAGGAGTCCCGATAGCTATCGGGACGACTGAAGTAATCTTTTTAATTGAAGCGAAAAACAAACAGATTGCTTCGCTATATTCGCAATGGCTTAATATTATTTACCCAGTTTTATAATCCGCCAATTTTTGAGGGCCTTCAAGCAGAACCTTTACAATTTGCAGAAAGCCTTCTTCATTCGTTTCTATTTGCCATTTAATAAGTGAAATGGCGCCATTTTCAATTTCTATTCCCGTGATACTCCGTGGATGTACACAGCTGCCATCATTAAAATAAGGGATATCCCCAGGTTCGGGAAATCGGGGTCTATGTGTGTGACCAACAATGGTCATTAAGTTGTTGTTGTTGGAAATCCACGTTTTGGTCCTTCGTTCTATTTTAATGAGTTCCTTATAATTTTTTGCCGGACTTGTTGGGTCGGCAATGCCCATGACATTTAACGGTTTCCATAGTGCCCGGACCAAAAAACGGCTCCATTTCCAAAAGGTGTAATTCCACCAATCGGCTTGATGGCCATGGGTTAAAAACACCTCCTGTTCGGATTCAGTATGTTTTAATATAATCCCTTCATGAAATTGAATGTCTTTAAACAACGCTACATCTTTTCCCGTTACAGGTTCAAAGTAAGAACTTAAATGTTTTTTTACGTAGTCAGGGTTTCTATACACCATGTCATGATTTCCCCAAATGGTATGAAATCTATTATTGATGTAGAAATCTTTTAGGAGCAAATACACATTTTTATGAGCTTCGAATATGGATTTAAAGGTTAGATTTTCCCAAAGCTCATCACCATCTCCTAGTTCAATATAGTGGAAATTTTCCTTAAAATAATGCTTTAAAGCATGAAAATAAATATTCCTGTTATTGGCAAAATCGTCGGCAAAACTGTTGTCACCACGGTGGCAATCACTGAACAAAATAAACTTGCTCCCGGTATTAAAAGGAATGACTACTGCGTTTTTATAGGCACGATCTAATCGAGTTTTTGAGGACATTTAATGGATTTATTTCAAAAATAGCTAAAATATAGGCATACCATGCTAACAGCTATTTATGTTAGGTTAAAATTAATTAGATTTGTGGATATATGATAGAGATTTACACAAGGTTGTGTTTGTCCAGTTGTTGCCAAACATAGCGGACAGAAAAAAAATGAAAAATTTTACAAATTAATTGATATATCAATGATATTTGTATCAATAAATATAATTATGGACTTTAAGAACCCTTCAGAAACTATTTTTTATCAAATTGAAAAAGCCATAAAGCAATATCGAACAATGGCACAAGGAAACTTGAATCAACTCGGTTATAAAATAACCATAAACCAAATTCTGTTGATGATTCAAATCGACCAAAAACCTGATACAAGTCAAGTGGAATTGGCGGAACTTTTGTTTAAAGATGTCGCCTCAATAACAAGAATGATTGAACTTTTGGTAAAGGAAAATTTTGTAGCAAGAGAGGAAAACCAAGTCGACCGAAGAAAAAAGGACTTAAAAATCACCGAAAAAGGAAAAAAAGTATTGGAATTAGCCATTCCTATTATCACAAAAAACAGGGAAATCACCCAAAAAAACATAAGCGAAGAAGAAAAAGAAACACTTTTTAAACTATTGAATAAAATAATCTTAAATACGTCAAAATGAAACAGTTATTTATCGCAATTATATGTTTTGTCAGTTTAACTGCTTGCAAAACGACCATTGATTCCCAATTCGATCTCTCTTCCAACGAACAGGTAGATAAGCTTTTTGCCGAATGGGATAATAGCAATTCTCCAGGTGCATCAGTAGCTATAGTCAAAGACGGAGTTATTATCTATAAGAAAGGATATGGGATGACAAATCTGGAATATGAGATTCCCAATACACCTTCAACATTTTTTGGAATCGCATCCTTATCAAAACAGTTTACAGCTTTTTCGATATTATTGTTAGAGAAACAAGGTAAATTAAGTATGGACGATGATATAAGGAAATATATACCTGAAGTTCCTGATTTCGGAAAGACCATCACGTTAAGACATTTAGCGACCCACACCAGCGGATTAAAAGAACAAAACTTTTTACTACATATGTCAGGTTTGCGCGATGGCGATGCAATCACAAGAAAACGGGTTTTGAATTTGATTACAAGGCAAAAGGAACTGAATTTTGAATCTGGAGATGGACTTACGTATTGCAATACAGGGTTTGGATTATTGGCAGAAGTTGTCGCCAGGGTCTCGGGTGTATCTTTTGCAGAGTTCGCTCGAACTAACATCTTTGAACCTTTAAAAATGACGAATACTTTAGTCAATGATAATCGAGAGGAAATAATAAAAAACAGAGCTGATTCTTATGAGGCAAATGCAGAAGGCTTTGAGAAGTCTATACTGAACATGGATATTATCGGATCAACGGGCGTCTTTACAACCGTGGAAGACTTAGCTCTATGGACACAGAACTTTGCGAACCCACAAGTTGGAGATGCTAAGTTGATAAATAAAATGAACACACCAACTATTTTGAACAATGGTGAATTTACCAACGGTGCTCTTGGGCAATTTCTGGGAACCTACAAAGGTCTCGATGAAATTTCACATTCGGGAAAGGAGGCTGGTTTTAGAACTTACCTTCTCCGTTTTCCAGATCTCGATTTTTCAGTCATTGTCCTAGCGAATTTTGGAGAAGTTTTTGCACCGGGATTGGCATATGAAATTGCGGATATTTACTTAAAGAACCAATTAGTAGATGAGCCAGAAAAGGAAATAGCTGAGGAAAAAGAAAGTTCTACAACAATCATATTTGATGAATCTTCTGTTGATCTATCAGATTTTGAAGGAGATTATTTTAGTGAGGAACTTTTAACATATTATACTCTCAAAGCCGTGGACAAAAGGTTGAGCGTGCAAAATATTCGGATGGACGATATACTTTTAAAACCAATTGAAGAAAATCATTTTTCGGGAGATGTTTGGTTTTTCAACTCTGTTAAGTTCATTAGAGGTCAAAATAATAGAGTAACAAGCTGCAAAGTTTCTGGTGAAGGTTCAAGTATTAACCTCAAAAAAGTTAACCAATAAGTAAAGTATCAATCAAAATGAAAAATACAATCATTGCATTATTATGCTTTGGAATCCTGAATTCCTTTAATTCATGTGTCAATCTGGATTCTAAATATTCAGAAAAAGTTAAAAAAGTTAACGAACTATTAGAAAGTTCTAATTTGGGCAAAAATTATAACGGTGCAATTTTAATCGCCGACGGCGAAAAAATATTGTTCCAAAGAGCCTATGGATTTGATGCGTCAAATAAGAAGCCCAATGAAATAAATTCAAAATATGGCTACGCATCAATAGCAAAAATGTTTACTGCTACGGCTATAATGCAATTAAGAGAAAATGAACAAATTTCACTTGAGCAAACCATAGGGGAAATACTATCTGAATACCCCAATAATGAAGCCAAAAACATTACTGTCCAGCAGTTATTATCACACACATCTGGTTTAGGAGACTTTCATAAACCTGCATTTTTTGAAAACATGGAATCCGCCAAAACTTTAAAAGATTATTTGCCTTTTTTCGCAAATGACTCTCTGAAGTTCAAGCCTGGAGAAAAGATGTGGTACAGTAATGCTGGCTACATTGTTTTAGGACTAATGATTGAAGAAATTTCAGGTACTGATTACAATTCTTACATTGCTAAAAACATATTTCAACCAACAGGAATGGTATCAACAGGTCCCATGCCCAGTTCGGCAGGTGGTGGAGAATCTACGGTTTTTGATTTGCACAAATTTGCACTCGCTTTAAAAGACAACAAACTTGTGAGCAAAGAATCATTTGCATCAATGATTTCAGACCATTTTAATAATGGTTACGGCTATGGAATGGTCTTAGGAGACTTGAACGGGAAAAAAATATATGGACACAATGGGGGATCGCCCTACGTTTCCGCAGTATTGGAGATGGTCTTGGGAGAACCATTGATAATCGTCACAATGTCAAACAGAAAACCAATGGATGGTACTATACAAATTATGGCAAACATCAGAAAAGAATTTTTTGGCAGCACACCAGAAATTGAGCAGTTTTTAAATACTGAACGGGTTGTAAACATCCATAGGAAAAAGGGAATTAAAGCTGCCGGTACAGTACTTGAAGAACTTAAAAGCAATATTTCGGGAGAAGATTTACTATTCTATGCAGAAAAATATAAAAATGAAAGCCAGCCTGACAAGGCCGTTGACTTAATGAAATTGATGATAAAGGCATATCCCGACAAATGGAGTGCATATAGTTCCTTAGCTGATTTCCAATTCCATGCAGGATACAACATTGAAGCAATTAAAAACTACAAAAAAAGTTTAATTCTCAACCCTAAGAATGAACAAGCAATCAAGCAGCTTAAACAACTGGAACAAAGAAAATGAAAAACTACGTTTGGCAACATTGTATAAGCATAATGCGGTCTGAACTGCTAAAATTGGATATTTTTGCTCTTAAGAAACTTTGCGGTAGGCGGACAATGATGTGCTTCTAATCCCGCACTACGCTTATACTTGACCGTTGTGCGTCAGGCAGAGCAATCCTTCTAACTATAAATAGAGCAAAATGGAAAAAAACATATTAATTTTAATCAGTTTATTCTTAACTGGACAAATTTTATTTGCCCAACAACCATCGAATCAAATTGATGGGGCAATCATTCAGAAAACGATTCAAAGTATCAACACCTCTATTCAGCAGAACTATGTTTATCCCGATAAAGCACTATTGATTGTGGATTTTCTGAACAGTCAATACAAGTCAGGAAAATATAATCAATTGACTTCACCCAAAGATTTTGCTGACAAGGTTACCACTGATATTCGCTCCATTCAAAACGACCAACATTTACGCATTGAATACAATCCTAAATTGGAACAGGATATTATCCGTTTTAACAATTCACAAGAAAATAAAAATGAAATAACCCAAACTGATATTTCAAAAGAAAAATTACAAAATTTTTATTTTAAAAAGCTGGAAATACTTCCGTCAAATATAGGGTACATAGAATTTACAAATTTTGCGTTGCCAAGTGATGAAGCTCAAAAAACAATCCAAAGTGCAATGCAATTTGTTTCCAGCACCGATGCTTTAATTATTGATTTGCGTAGCAATCGCGGAGGTAGTGGAAAATCAAACAACATTTTGGGATATTTTTTTAAAGAAAAAACGAAAACAGGAAGAAGTTTCAATCGCATAACAAATACCTGGACAGAAAATTTTGTAGAACCTGCGGAGTTCTATCTGGATATACCTGTTTATGTCTTGACGAGCAAAAGAACCTTTTCTGCCGCTGAAGGCTTTGCCTATACATTGCAGAACCAACATAATACAACAATAGTTGGGACACCCACTAATGGTGGCGCTCATCTAACCAGAAGTTTTAGTTTGGGTAATGGTTTTGTGGGATTTATTCCTTATTTACGAAGTGAAAATGAAAAAACGCATACAGACTGGGAAGGCACGGGAGTAATTCCAGACATAAGCACTACTGCTGAAAATGCGTTGCTGTCTGCTCAAAACGAAATACTGAAAACGAAACTGGAAAAAGCTACCGAAAAAGAAAAACGCAAAATACAGTGGCTCATAAATTACAATCAATCTCTGATTTCTGACGTTTTGCTTGACAGCATGACACTTGATAAATTCATTGGACGCTATGCCGAATTTGAAATCACTGAACAAAACAACAGTTTATATTTCAGGGATGTAAATCAAAAGGATAAGACACCATTCCCAATGACACCTATTTCTCAAACTCTATTTCAAATTGGCGGGGATTATCAGGTAGAATTTATTAATGAATCGGATGGAAAATTTCAGTCAATCAATATGAGCTGGAGTGATGGTTGGACTGAAATAATAAACAGAAACCCATAAATTGCCCGAACGCACAAGCCGCGTAAAAATAATTGCTTGATTCATGCCCACTTGAAAAACCCTTTCAGAGTTTTGAACTCTGAAAGGGTTGAAGAAAGGGTTGAACTCTGAAAGGGTTAAACTTAAAACATAAGATTACGGTTTACTTAAACGCATTCAACCCTGTAATATCCAACCCCGTAATCAATAAATGGATATCATGAGTGCCTTCATAGGTAATCACACGTTCCAAGTTCATGGAGTGGCACATGATATCTTAAGGTGGTGTTTATCCAATTGTTGCCGCAAGTGGTTGAAAGAATGACGATATGTATAAAAAATTGAAAAATATTGGCAAATAAAGCAATCTTTGTAAAGAAAATCCATTTCTCTTTACAGAATAGATTATATTTGTAAAGAAAATCTTAAAATCTTTACATAATGAATCAAAATGAAAATTGGAAATTAAAAGAACTTCCATTGACTGTTGACGTTGAGACAAAAGCAGTCTTGAAAAGTTTACCGTTAGCTCATGCAGCATTGGCTGAATTAAAAGGAATTGCTTCAACAATTCCTAACCAAAACATTTTGATGAACACATTGGGTTTACAGGAAGCAAAAGACAGTTCTGCAATTGAAAATATTATCACAACCCATGATGATTTATACAAATCAGAACTAAACATCGATTCTTTTAAATCGCTTGAAGCAAAAGAAGTTCAAAATTATATTTCCGCATTAAAAAAGGGATTTGAATTAATTAGAAACAAAGGATTAATTACAAATAATAT
>Ga0214471_10004952_pt1 | contig 10271 bp, 8 predicted proteins | sample RVTome_5_FD_207665 | JGI IMG/M metagenome (GOLD analysis project Ga0214471, IMG submission 207665) | Soil microbial communities from uranium-contaminated site in the Upper Colorado River Basin, Wyoming, United States - RVT142D155 | ecosystem: Environmental > Terrestrial > Soil > Contaminated >... | reverse complement strand
GGGGGGGGGGCCCGGGGGCGGGGGGGGGGGGGGGGGGGGGGGGGGGGGGGGGGGGGGGGGGGGGGGGGGGCGGGGGTGGAGCGTGGTGCGGGTGGGGGGTGGTGCGAGTGGAGGGTGGTGCGAGCGGCGCCTGGCGCGCACGGCGCGTGGCGCGCACGGCGCGTGGTGCGATTGGAGCCTGGCGCGAACGGAGCCTGGCGCGCATATTAGGCGCGAGCTGCCCGCCCGGATGCGCGGGCCTAGGCGCGCGGTGCGAACGGAGCGTGGCGCGCATATGAGGCGCGAGTCGCCCGCCCCGATGCGCGGGCCTCGGCGCGCGGTCAACTGACCACTCGTGAGGGTCGTCGGACCCGTTTGGGCAGTTGGCCGCGCCATGCGCGGTCGATTGACCACGCATCGCCACCGGCTGCTGGCCCGTGGTCAGTTCGCCGCGATAGGCGCGGCCAAGTGACCACGGACGGCGATCGCTCGAACGCGTGGTCGTTTTACCGCGATCCAGCAACGACGGAGGTGGGCCGAGCGACCGCGAACGTCTTCACGACGTGAGGCAGACCTGGTGGCTGACATGCAAGCCCGGCCCGCTTCGCGCAACGCACTCTGAAGGCTAGCTGCGGATGTTGACGACGTGGCGGTGGCGCGGGAGGCGGTCGATGGGGGCGGCGAGGGCGGCGGCCATGACGTCAAGTCGACAAGGGTGGCGTTTCTTCGCACGCTCGTCGACTTGACGGCTCAATATGACGTGAATGCCGCACGCGTGAGCGACGGGCGAGTTCACTGTCGAGTTGACGACACCATATGACGTCAAGTCGACAAGCTCGGCGGAAAGGGCCGTCCTTTCCGAGTTGACGACACCTCGGCCACCAAGGGGTGACGGCCCAGGCACCGATCCACCGTCGGGCACCCGGACCGCCGTCGACGCGCCCGGCGGCCGACCGGGCGCCGGGCAACCCACCAGGTGTCCACGGTCTGCCCGGCGCCGAAGTCGTGATCGCCGCCCTGGAGCCAGCCCGCGCGCTGGATCGTCAAGCGGCCTCAGGGGACCGCGGCGGCGACGGTCCGACCCTTCTCGACCTCATCCCTGAGCCGTGCGAGCCGGTTACGGTTGACCGGCCTCCCCCTCGGAAGCTATGATCGGTCACCGATATACCGGCCACCGATACGCCCACGCACGGGCGGCGCCGCTCTACCTGCCTCCGGAGCTTCCGTGATCCCGAAACGCACCCGCAGTCCGCGGGACCTCCTGACCCCCGCGGCCCTGCACATCCTCCTGTCCTTGTCCCAGGAGGATCTTCACGGCTACGGAGTGAAGGCCGCGGTGGAGGCCCGCACCGAAGGGCGGTTGGTTCTCGGGCCGGGCACGCTCTACGAGGCCATCCACCGCATGAACGAGGACGGGTGGATCGAGGAGCTGGACACGGATGTCCGACGGCGCGTCTACCGGCTCACACCAGCGGGCCGCCGCATACTCGGGGATGAACTCGCACGGCTCGCGGACATCGTGGCATTCGCCCGGAAAGCCGACCTGCTGGAGGGCGAGGCGTAGGATGAACGACCCTTCGGCCCCCCGACCGTGGTGGGTCCGCCTCGCGCTGCGAGTCTATCCGGAAGACTTTCGGAGCACCCGTGGCGGTGAGGTCGCGGATTTCGTGCGTGAAGAGATGACGGGCGCTGGGGCGTTCCGCCGGGGCCTCAGGGCGACGGTGTTGGTACTGGACCTGATGCTGGGAGCCTGGCGGCTCCGCCGTCGGCGGTGGAGCGCTCGGGACATTCGACCGGAGGGGTGGACGATGGGGTTCGTGAACGATCTTCGGCTGGCGCTTCGCGGCCTGGGCCGCAGCGCGGGGTTCGCCGTCGTGGTGATCCTGACGCTGGGCCTGGGGATCGGCCTGAGTACGGCCGTGTTCAGCGTGGTGAACGGGGTGCTGTTGCGCCCGTTGGTCTATGACGGGGCCGACCGGCTCGTGTACGTGCAGGCCCGGCGAGAAGCCGAAGGGACGGTCGACGCGCTGGTGTCCGGCGGCGATTGGCGCGCCTTCCGCGAAGGCGTGTCAGCCCTGGAATCCCTTGAAGCCGTGGGCACCATCCGGCAGACCCTCACCGGAGCGGGACTCCCCCGCCAGGTTCAGGTCGGGTGGGTCTCGCCGGGCTTTTTGTCCATGCTGGGCGTCGCGCCCGCGCTCGGGCGCCTGATGGAACCGGGCGACCCCCCCGGCACCGCCGTCCTCTCCCACGCGGTGTGGTCGAACGAGCTGGGCGGCGACGCTGGCGTGGTCGGGCGCGTGGTTGGGCTGGACGGAAGCAGCTACACGGTGGTGGGCGTGATGCCGGCGGGCTTCCGCCTGGAGCTTCCCTCGCGCGCCGGCCGGGCGCCCGTGGTCGACATCTGGAAGAACCCGGACCGCAACTGGCAGAACGGTGACGTGTGGGGGGAGCGTGGCCCCGAGTTCGGCCTCCTTCGCATGGTGGGCAAGCGAGCGCCGGGCGCGTCGCTGGGTACCGCTCAGGCCCAGGCCGACGCGGTCCTCGCCGCCCTGCTGGGGGAGGACGGCCGATACCAATCGAGCGGCTTCGGGGTGACCGTCCACGATCTGCACGGCCGGCTCGTGGCCGACGCGCGGCCAATGCTCCTCCTGCTGATGGGCGCGGTGGCCTTCGTCCTCGCGATCGCGTGCGCGAATGCGGCCAACCTGCTCCTGGTGCGCGCCAACGGCCGCCAGAGGGAGTTGGCCGTCCGGGTGGCGATGGGGGCAGGGCACGCACGGGTGGTCCGGTATCTGTTGGCCGAGACCCTCCTTCTGGCTGCCGCGGGCGGCGCCGTGGGAATCGCATTGGCGATGGCGCTCGTGGAACTCCTGCCCCTGCTCGGCTACCAGGGCATCCCCCGGCTCGAAACCGCGTCGCTGGATGGCACGGTCGCTGCCTTCGCGGTGGTTGCGGCGCTGTGCACGACGCTCCTGGTAGGCGTGGCTCCCGCGCTCACGGCCACGCGGGCGGATCCGGCGAGCATCCTCGGCAATGCCCGCGCGTCTCACGCCGGCGGCGGGTGGGTGCGCGATGGCCTGGTGGTTGCGCAGGTGGCGCTGTCGCTCGTCCTCCTCGTGGGAGCCGGCCTCCTGGTGTCGAGCCTCATGCGCCTCAACCGCGTGGACCCGGGGTTCGACCCGGATGGGCTCTTCACCTTCGCGGTCTCCATACCCGGCACCGAGTACGGGTGGCCCGACGAGGCCGGCCGCTATTACCGCTCGGTCCAGGAGCGCGTGGCGGCGCTCCCCGGCGTGCGCGGCGCCGGCGTGGTCTGGCCGATGCCGTTCAGCTCATCGTGGGGCGGTGACCTGTCGGTCGGGGGCAGCGGCGAGCCGGTCGGCGTGGTGCCCTACTACCTGGCCACGGAGGAGTACTTCGGCGCGGCCGGGATCCCGCTGGTGGAAGGTCGGCTCTTCGAGGACGGCGACCCCCGCGAGACGGCTGTCGTGAGCGAAGCGACCGCGCGCCGCGCCTTTCCGGACGGATCGGCGCTGGGCCGCACCCTTTCAGCCAATCCGTGGGGAGGCGGGGCGGTGGACTTCCAGGTGATCGGCGTCGTGGGCGACGTACGACACGGAGACCTGCGCGAGCCCACTCAGGGCGGGATCTACTTCGACGCCCGCGGCTGGTCCTGGGTGGACTGGGAAGTCCACGTCATGGTCCGGACGGACGTGGCCGCGGCCACGCTCGTTCCCGCGATCCGGACTGCTGTGTCCGAGATCGACGCCGATGTGCCGGTGGCGCGCGCGGACCCCATGTCCGAGCGGATCGCGGCGGGCAACGCCACCGCCCGGTTCGTGCTGGCGCTGCTGGGGGTCTTCGCCGCGGCGTCGGCGTTGCTCGCGGTGGTGGGCCTGTACGGCGTGGTGTCGTACTCGGTGGGCCTCAGGCGGAGGGAACTGGGGATTCGCATGGCGCTCGGCTCCGCGCGCGAGAGCATCCGGCGGCTCGTGGTTGGGCGTGGCGTGGTGGTGGCGTGTGTGGGCGTTGGGATTGGCACGCTGGCCTCGCTGGCGTTGGGTGGCGTGCTCGAGCGCCACTTGTACGAGGTCCGGTCGGGCGACCCCGCCACGCTCGCCGCGGCCGCCGGGCTCATGGTCGCGCTCGCGGCGCTGGCAAGCTGGGTTCCGGCGCTCCGGGCGGCCCGCACGGATCCCGTGCTGGTGCTCAAGGCCGACTGACGCGCCGTGCGCCGGCCCAGCCCGGCCCCGAGGAAAGGACATCGTACGACCTTTGGATGACTATGACTCCATGGATACGACTATTCGAAACCTGGACGAGCGCGCCTGCCGGGACATGAAGGCGCGGGCCGCGCGTATCTTGCCCGACCGCGTGCGGACGACGCGAAGTACCTGTCGCTGGCCGATCTGAAGCCGAGGTCTACCCGGAGGGCAAGGAGACGCTCAGCCTCGAGTCGAGGTCGCGCCGCTCCGGCATGCCGTTGCGCAGCCGGCGCGACTGCCCGGCGCACGGTGGCTGCATCCACCGCGATTCATCGCACGTTGCGCAGCCAGCGCGGCTCCCCGGCGCACGGCGGCTGCGTTCACCGCGATTCATCGCACTCTTCGCAGCCAGAACGGCTCCCTGACGGACGGTGGCTGCGTTCACCGTAATAATCGCGCCTTCCGCAGCCAGCGTGGTCTGCCCGACGGACGGCGGCTGCGTTGGCCGCGATTATCGCACTCTTCGCAGCCGGCGCGGCTGACCGGCGCACGGTGGCTGCATCCACTGCGATTCATCGCACGTTCCGCAGCCGGCGCGGCTCCCCGGCGCCCGGCGGCTGCATCCACTGCGATTCATCGCACTCTTCGCAGCCAGAACGGCTCCCTGACGCACGGTGGCTGGGTTCGCGGTAATAATCGCGCCTTCCGCAGCCAGCGCGGTCTGCCCGACGAACGGCGGCTGCGTTGGCCGCGATTATCGCACTCTTCGCAGCCGGCGCGGCTCCCCGGCGCTCGGTGGCTGCATCCACTGCGATTATCGCACTCTTCGCAGCCGGCGCGGCTCCCCGGCGCCCGGCGGCTGCATTCACCCGCCTCGCCGGGCGCGCGTGACCTCCGCCAGCTCAGCCTCGACGTCGGCGCGTGGGCGGTCCGGCAGACGCGCGGTGACCTCGTCGAACGCCGCGAGGGCGCGGTCGCGCTCTTCGTCGGACAGGCGCCCGAGTTGCTCGCCGTACACGCGCAGAGCTTCCCGCACGACCTGGCTCTTCGGCACTCCGAGGCGGTCCGCCATCCGGTCGAGTTGGCCCGACGCCTCTTCGTCCAGGACGAATGTCCTCTTGATCATGCCATAAGTATGGTTATATGGCAGGAAGGCGGCAATCCGGCGGCGTGATGGTGCGACCCAACGGCGGGAGTGGTAGAATTGCCACCATGCGCGCCCTGATTCTCCTGTTCGTCGGCCTCTTCGCTGCCCTCCCCGCTCAACGAGCCGACGATCTCACCGTTGCCACGTACAACATCCGGCACGCCCGCGGCGTTGATGACATGGTCGACCTCGATCGCACCGCCGCGGCCATCCGCGCCTTTGGTGCCGACGTCGTGGCTCTGCAGGAGGTCGATCGCCGCGTCGATCGCAGCGGGAGCGTCGATCAGCCACGACTGCTCGGCGCCGCGCTACGGATGCACCACGCCTTCGGCGCCTTCTTTCCCTATCAGAGCGGCGAGTATGGGATGGCCATCCTTTCGCGCTTCCCGATCCTGCGCGAGCACGCGCTACGGTTGCCCGACGGGAACGAGCCACGCGTGGCTTTGTTCGCCGAGCTCGAGATGCCGTCGGGTGGGCGCGTGCTGGTCGTGAACGTGCACTTCGATTGGGTCGGGAACGACACCTTGCGGTTCAAGCAGGTCGAGGCCCTCGGCGCCGTTCTCGACACCGTCTCGCTTCCGACCATCCTGCTCGGGGACTTCAACGACGTGCCAGGGTCCCGCACGATCACGCGTTGGGCACCGAGCTTCGTGGCGCTCGCCAAGCCGGAGGCGGATCGGTTTACCTTCCCCTCCACGACACCGGCGAAGGAGATCGATCACATCCTGTTGAAGCCGGCGGCCGCATGGGAGGGACGGACCGCGCGCGTGGTCACCGACTCTGTGACGTCGGATCATCGGGCGGTGGTCGGACGCGTGCGCTTGCGGTGAGCCCTACTCGCCCCGTATGCGGGCGTGTTTTGCGCGTAGCCACCCATGACACCCGGGGGATCGGCGAGGTGCTTGCAATACGTCAGCACAAGCAGCATAATGCATGCATGTCGACGTCCATCACGGTCCGTAACGTCCCCGACCACGTGCGCGACGAGTTGGCGGCCCGGGCCGCGCTGACGGGCCGCTCCCTTCAGGAGTACCTCCTTTCCCGGATGGTCGACCTCGCCGCCCGCCCGGACGTGGAGGCGTTCCTCGCCAAGGTGCGTGAGCGGAAGGAGAGGACGGGCAGCGTGCTGTCGCCCGAGGCGATCCTGGCCCACCGGGAGGCGGACCACCGGTGACTCTGGTCGTGGATGCCGCCCTGGTGGTGGCGGCGCTGGTGGACAGCGGTCCCGCGGGCGTGTGGGCCGAAGGCGTGCTAGCCTCCGACGACCTCGCGGCGCCGCACCTTATGCCGGCGGAGGTCGCGAACATCCTGCTCCGATCCGGCGCGGCGGGGGACATCTCCCCGGACACGGCGTCCCTGGAGCACGCCGACCTGCTCGACCTGCGCGTGGAGCTGTTCCCATACGCTCCCTTCGCTCCGCGGGTCTGGGAGCTCCGGGACAACGTCACGGCCTACGACGCCTGGTACGTGGCCCTGGCCGAAGCGTTGGGCGCGAACCTGGCCACCCTGGACGGGCGCCTCAGCCGGGCCGCGGGCCCCCGTTGCGCCTTCCGAACCCTCCCGTAGGCCTCCTGCTGCCCACGCACCAGGCCGGGAGCGCCCCGCCGGCACCCCAGGCGCCGAGGGCAACTCCCCTGCCTGGCCGCTTCGCCATCAGCCGTCCCGCAACACCACCGACGGATCCAGGGACGCCGCCCGGCGGGCGGGGAGGTCCGACGCCGCGCCGCCCGCCGCCAGCAGGAGGACGAGGAGGGCGCCCAGGGTCAGGGGGTCCCCCGGCGTGACGCCGTAGAGTTGGCTCTCGAGGATCCGAGTTCCCGGGATGGCGCCCAGGATGCCCAGAGCGGCTCCTACCCCCGCGAGGCCCACGCCCCGCCGCACCACCATGGACCGCACGGACGACGCCGACGCTCCGAGGGCCATGCGTAGCCCGATCTCCCGGCGCCGGGCGGCGACCCGATGGGCCAGACCGGCCTGGCAGCCCGCCAGAGCCAGGATCACCGCCAGCCCCCCGAAGAGGGATAGGACCACGGTGTAGAAGCGGGGCTCCGCCACCGAGCCCCGCACCACCGAGGAGAGGGTGGAGATGCGGTCCGCCGGCAACTCGAAGGAGCGCAGCAACCGCGCCGCGGCCCCGGCCACCGCCGCGGGCGGGGCGTCGGAGCGGACCAGGAGCGTGAAGCCCCCGGCGTCGCCCCTCTGGAAGAAGGGCTCGTAGACGACGGGCACGGGGGCCACCCGGAGGCCCGCGTGGCGCACGGGACCCGCCACGGCGACGACGTCCCTGGGGTCCTGGCGGACTCCGAAGTAGGAGCGGGCCCGGTCGCCCACAGCCACGGGGCCTCCCTCTCGGGTCCGCACGGTCGCGTCCACGATGAGGGTGGGGGGCGACCCCTCCCGGTCCCAGCCCTCCATCACCTGGCCCGCTACCATGGGGATGCGCAGCACCTCGAAGTAGCGCTCCGTAACCGTCACCACCTGGACCGCGTTGGTGGGGGAGGCCGAGCCCTCCACGACCAGGGGCGACGTCATGTTCGAGCCCGTGACGGGCAAGTTGCGGCCGAGGGCCACGGCCTCCGCCCCCGGCAGCGTGCCCGCCCGGTCCAGGAGATCCCGAGCGAGGGCGAGGCGGGACGCGGCGTCGGGGTAGCGGTAGGACGGCAGCGACACGTCCACCAGCGTGACCCGGGCGGGGTCGAAGCCCGGGTCCTCCCGGACCGTGGCGACGAAGCTCCGCAGGAGGAGGCCCGCGCCCGCCGTGAGGAGAACCGCCAGGGCCACCTGGAGCACCACCAGGCCCTCCAAGGCACCGCGGAGCCATGGCGCGGTGCCGCTCCCCGAGCCCCCCTCGCGGAGGAGAGTGCCGGGGGCGGTACGCGCCCCGGAGATCGCCGGTCCCAGGGAGGTGGCGAGCCCAGTCGCCACGGCCAGGCCGAGGGCCACCAGGGCCACCAGCGGGTCCAGAGCCACGCTCGCTGCCCTCGGTAGCTCGTTCGGCACCAGGGAGAGGGCCGGCCGCAGGAGCGCGGCGGCCCCCACCAGCCCCGCGACGCCGGCGGTAATGCCCAGGATCAGGCCCTCGAGAACGAGCCCGGCTGCCACCCTCCCTGCCCCGGCGCCCACCGACGTGCGCACGGCGAGCTCGGAACGGCGCCGCACGCCCCGGGCCAGGAGCATGCCGCCGGCGTTGGCGCACGCCGCCAGGAGCACCAGCAGGACGGCGGCCTGGAGCAGGAGAAGAGGCGCGCGAATGCTCCCCAGGAACCGCTCGGTCACGGGCGTCACCTCGGCCCGGGGGGCTCCGCCGACCACTGCGGCCGCGATGCCTCCGAGCTCCTCCTCCGCGTCCGCGGCATCGAACCCGGGCCGCAGGCGGCCCAACGCCACCAGGATCTTCGCGCCCGCGATCTCCACGAGGTCCGGATTGGCGGGCTCCACGGGCAGCCACACGTCGGCGCCTTCGGGAAGGCGCGCCCCTCCCCGGACCACCCCGCGGATGGAGTAGCCGCGGCCGTCCATGCGCAGAGGCCGGTCGAGGACGGCCGGGTCCGCGGCGAAGGCGGCGCGCCACAGGCCCTCGGAGATGACAGCGGCGGGCCCCGCTCCGCTGTGGTGGTCCTCGGGGCGAAGCGCCGTGCCCAGGAGGAGGGGGCGGTCCAGGAGATCGAAGAAGCCGGCCGTGACCAGGGCCCCGGCCACATGCCGCGGCTCGGGTCCGTCCTGGAGGATGAACTCGTTTTCCAGGTACCCGGCCAGCCCCTCGACCGTCCGGGCCTCCCGACGCCACGCGTCCAGGACCGGGTACGACGCCAGGGACAGCCCTCCCCCCTCGGCGACCTCCCGCAGCACCAGGACCCGCTCCTGGTCCGTGAACGGCAGCGGGCTCAACAGCACGCCCCGCACCACGGTGAAGACGAGGACGTTGAGGCCGATAGCCAGGGCCAGGATCGCTCCCGGCGCCAGGACCTGGCGGGGCCGTCGCACCAGGGAGCGCACGGCCAGCGTCAGCTCATCCAGGGACGCCCTCCACAGGCCCAACAGGCGCCGACGCCGGACCCGCCGCCGGTCCTCACCGGCGCAGTACCGCACGGTCCCGTCCATGTCGCCGAATTCGGCCCGGGCCCGGCGCCCGGCTTCGTCGGGGCTGAGGCCCCCGGCGATGAGCTCCTCCGTGCGCGCCCGCAGGTGGAAGGCGAGCTCCTCCTGGACCTCGTCCTTCCAATCCCGGCCACGGTCCCTCCGGACCGGCAGATCGCCATGCCTTCCCATGACCCCCTCCCGTTACGGTCGCGACCCCAACAGCTTCAGCACCACGTCGGTATAGGTCCGGAACTCCCCCGCCTCCGTGGCCAGGCGGCCTCGCCCCCGGGAGGTGAGGCGGTAGAAGCGCGCGCGGCGGTTGTTCTCGGACCGTCCCCAGGACGACTCGACCAGGCTCTGGCGCTCCAGGCGATGGAGGGCCTGGTAGACGGCCGCGTCCTCGAAGGCCACCTGGTCGCCGCTCTCGTCCCGGATCCAGCGGGCGACGGCGAAGCCGTGGAGGTCGCCCTGCTCGATAGCCCGGAGCACCAGGAGGTCCAGGGTCCCCCGCATCAGATTGGTGGAGATGGCGTCGGTCATGGTGGGCCCCTCCGGGCGCCGATGGGCGTGGCGAAGATCCTGAAGAACCTTTCCCCAAGAACTTTAGTGGAGAGAGCCACGGCGGTCAACTCGAACGCCCAACGCCGACCCCTGCTCTGTACGCGCCTCGCCTCGGCTCCCCGTGGGTGCGGCGCGGGCGCGGCGTGCAGGGTGCGGCGTTGCAGGTGCGGCGTTGCAGGTGCGGCGCGAAGGTGCGGCGTTGCAGGTGCGGCGTTGCAGGTGCGGCGCGGGCGCGGCGTGCAGGGTGCGGCGTTGCAGGTGCGGCGTTGCAGGTGCGGCGCGGGCGCGGCGTGCAG
>Ga0214471_10004951_pt1 | contig 10272 bp, 8 predicted proteins | sample RVTome_5_FD_207665 | JGI IMG/M metagenome (GOLD analysis project Ga0214471, IMG submission 207665) | Soil microbial communities from uranium-contaminated site in the Upper Colorado River Basin, Wyoming, United States - RVT142D155 | ecosystem: Environmental > Terrestrial > Soil > Contaminated >... | reverse complement strand
GCTGCTGACCGCCGGCGAGTCCACGCCGTCCGCGACGGTCGCCGCCGGGGCCACGGCCAGCACCGACGGCCCCACCCACGACGCGACCGACGACCGCGGCGCCAACTCCGGTCACGACGGCCCGGACGATGACCCCTCGATCAACGACGATCCGTCCGACGACTTCACGCCCGACGACAAGGTCACGCCTGACGACGACCGGACGCCAGATGACGATCCGACACACAGCGTCGCGATCATGACGAAGACGGCCTCGTCCATGGGTGGCTCCGCGGCCTTCCAGTGGGACGGGACCACCATCGAGGTCCTGTGGTCCACGCCGGAAGCCGGGTTCACCGTCGAGATCCATCGTGACGCGGCCGACGACGTCGACGTCCGCTTCGAGTCCGCATCGCACGAGTCGCGGATCAAGGCCGACATCGAGCACGGCCAGCTGCACATCCGTGTCGAGGAGCGTGACGAGGACTGACCGATCGAGAGGTCGCCACCACACCTGCCGCTGGCGCATCGAACACTCCTGCTGGGAGCGCGACCGAGGGGCGCTGGCAGGTGTTGCTGGAGTGGGTCACCCAGGGGCTGCATGGTCAGCAGCTGGCGGTGGTTCGTAGGCTGGCAGGGGACGGAGGTCGCCGTGACGCTCATCGACGCCGACTCGCACCTGTTCGAGCCTCGCGACATGTGGGCGCGTTACGCCGACCGTGCCGACCGCGAGCTGGCGCTGACGATTGCTGACGACGAGCTCGGGTGGTCGTGGCTGACCTTCCAGGGCCGGCGGCTGCACGAGGCCGAGGTCCCCGTTCCCGGCCACGTCATCGAGCTGGGCGAGGCACGCAGAGCACATCGCCGTGGCGAAGGCCCGCTGGTCAGCTACGACGAAGCCCTTCCCCCTGCCTACACGGACCCCGATGCCCGCATCGGCCTGCTCGACGAGCAGGGGCTCGACGCCACCGTCCTGTTCCCAAACCACGGCCTGGTCTGGGAGGACCAGCTCGACGATGTGCGGGCCCGGCGGGCAAACATGCGCGCCCACAACCGTTGGATTGGTGAGGCGACGGAGGGGACCCGCCGTCTGCTCGGTGTCGGCCACCTCGACCTGGGTGAGCTCGATTGGCTCGAGGCCGAGCTGGCCAACCTCGAAAAGCACGGCGTGACCCTTGCCATGGTGGCCCCCAGCACCGTTGACGGAAAGTCGCTTGCCCATCCCGACCTCGACCTCACGTGGGCCGCGTTCGCTGCCCACAACGTCGCGCCGGTCTTCCACGTCGGCGCCCACCGTCGTCCCTTCGACGCCGCCTGGTACGACCTCGAGAATGACCCGGTCAACACGTTCACGGACTCGGTCCTGCTCTGGGCCGCCCCGGCGGTCGCGCTGACCAACATGGCCGCGTTCGGCGTCTTCGAGCGCCACCCGGAGCTTCGCGTCGGCGTCGTCGAGCTCACGGCCGCATGGATCGTGCCGTGGCTGCTGTACCTCGACGGCGGCGTCGGGTTCATCTCCGGGCTGCTTGGCCGCGAGCCGGCCGCGCTCTCCATGCAGCCCTCCGAGTACGTCCGCCGGCAGGTTCGCGTCGCCGCTCTGGCCTACGAGCAGGTCGGCGGGCTGATCGAGCAGGCCGGCGACGACCTGTTCATGTTTGGTTCCGACTGGCCACATGCCGAAGGCATCGCGGACCCACTCGGCAGCTATCGGGCGGCGAATCCGGGCATCACTGGACGAGCCGCGGACCAGCTCTACGGGGGCAACGTCGCCTGGCTCGCCGGCCTCGACTGAATCGAACGCGATGCCCGTCGACCCCACGAGCGAGACGATCGGCCGACCACGGCTGGAACGGATGCTCGACAGCGCGCTGACCCACCGCGTCACGCTGGTCCTGGGCGACGCCGGCTTCGGCAAGACCACGCTGCTCGACGCCTGGTCGGCGGGGATCAACGCCGTCCGGCACGTCGTGACGGCGGGCGACGCCGACCCCGACCGGCTCCTGGCCTCCATCGTGTCGGCCCTCCGGCTCAGACTGCCGGAGCTGCCCGCCACGCTCGACACGGCGATGGCCGCGGCGCGAGGGCCCAGCGGCGGCGCAGCCGCCGACGGGCGGATGCGCGCGATGGCCGGCGCGATCTGCGCCGCCCTGGCCGAGCAGCTCACGCGCGACCTCGTCCTGGTCATCGAGGACGTCGACCAGGTCGCCGACGCCAGCGGCATCGACGTGCTGCTGCCCGGCCTGGTCCAGCAGAGCCCGCCGTTGCTGCACCTGGTCTTCGCCGCCCGACGGGAGCCGCCGGTGGGCCTCGACCGCATCCGGGCTGCCGACCAGGTTCTCGTCGTGAGCGGCCGCGACCTGCTCTTCACACCGGAGGAGACGGCACAGCTGCTCCGAGAGGTGGCCGGGGTCACCGACGCCGGGCTTGCGCGGGAGGTCCACCAGGCCACGGGCGGCTGGGCAGCGGCCCTCCGGCTCGCCGTCACCCGGCTTGCTTCCGGCGTGACCGTCGAGCCGGCCGACGTGACCACCGCCGTGGCGTCGTCCACCCGCCAGGGCTTCGAGGACCTCATCGAGGACCTCCACGCCGACCTCGACCCGGCCCAGCGCGACGTCCTCGCGACCTGCTGCCGGCTTCAGCGAGTCTGCTCCCCGCTGCTGGCCCACCTCGGCCACGACGACCCCGACGAGCGGGTCGCCGAGCTCGCCCGGCTTGGGCTCGTGCTCGAGCCTGCTCCGCGCGACCCCGGATGGTTCGTTGCTCGTGACATCGCACGCAGCGTCCTGGACCGGCTCGACCCCAGCGACGACGAGTCGCTGCGCAGGTTGCGGGTCCATGCAGCCGACTGGCTGCTCGCGCACGGGCTGGTCACGGAGGCCCTCGCCGAGCTGACGGCCTCCCGGGATGTCGACGCCATCATCGATCTGCTGCACGACCTGGGCGCCGAGCTGGCCGAGGCCGGGGCCGCACGCGACGTGCTGGCTGCTGTCGATGTGCTGCCCGGCGAGCGTCGCGACCGCCAGGTCGAGCTCGTCGCCGGCATCGCCGCCCAGCTCTCGGGTGACTGGGACCTTGCCCTCGACTGCTTCGAGCGGGCCGCCCGCGACGGTCGCGATCCCGAGCTCGCCTGGCGCCAAGGGCTGATCCACCACCTTCGCAGCGACCTCGAAACCGCCATCGCCATCTATGGCGACGCCGACGAGACCGATGCGAGCATGCGCGACCTCGCGCTGCTGCACTCCTGGCACGCGACCGCGTGGTGGCTGCGCGGGGACGCCGAGACCTGCCGCCGGCTGGCGACCACCGCCCTGGACGAGGCCACCCAGTCAGGCGACCCGCAGGCGCTCGCCGCCGCCCACACCGTGATGGCGATGGTCGCCGCCCTCGAGGGTGACCGCCGCGGCAACGACGCCCACTACCTGCGGGCGCTGGACCACGCCGAGCGGGCTCGCGACCCCATCCAGATCATCCGGGTCCGCACCAACCGAGCGTCCCATCACCTCGAGGAGGGCCGCTATTCGGACGCTCTTGCCGAGCTCGAGCCCGCCATCGAGCTGGCCGACCTGACAGGCTTCACGGCGTTCGGTGGCATCGCCCTGTGCAATCGGGCCGAGGCGTGGATGCACCTGGGCGAGCTCGAACAGGCCAACGCCGACCTCCGGGCGGCCCTCGCGCACATGAATCGCATCGAGTCGGGCCTGGTGTCGTATCCGCTCGGGCTGCTGGGGCAGCTTCACCGCATGCGCGGCGACGACGTGCGTGCCCGCATCGTCCTCGACGACGCGATCGCCATCTGCGAGCCGGCCGGTGACGTGCAGGGACTGGTGCCCGCGCTGGCCGAGCTGGCCCGGCTGCTCGCCGAGGACGAGCCCGACGAGGCCGCCGCCGTCGCCGAGCGGGCGCTGGCCCACGGGTCCGGGCTCGGCCACGTCGATGCACTGCTCGCACGGGCTGCCGTCCACTTGGCTGCCGGCGAGCCGGAGGACGCGACGAGGGTCGCCGGCCGGGCACTCGAGCTGTCCCGCGACCGCCGCGACCCCGCTGGCCAGGCCAAAGCTCTCGAGCTGCTCGCCCGCGCGGCGGAGGACGACACGGGCGCGGACCTCGTCGAGGCGGCGATCGGGCTGTGGCAGCAGACCGGCGACCGGCCCGCCCTCGCCCGAGCCAGGTTGCTGGCCACCCGTTGGCAACCCGAGGCGACGCGAGGCGACGCCGCCCGGGCCGCCGAGGAGGCGCTGGTCAACCAAGGCCTTGCCGTGTCCCGGGCCGACCTCGAGGCGGCCATGCCCGTGGGTGACGGCGCGAGCGCCGTCAGCATCGAGACGCTCGGTGCCTTCCGGGTCCGGCGCGCGGGCGTGCCCGTCCCGGGATCGGCGTGGCGGTCGCGCAAGGCACGTGACCTGCTTCGGATGCTCGTCGCCCGGCGGGGACGCCCGCTCCCCCGCGACGCCGCGATGGACGTGCTGTGGCCCGACGAGGCCGGCGAGAAGGTTGCCAACCGGTTCAACGTGGCGCTCTCGACCGTGCGCAGCGTCCTCGACCCCGAGCGCGTCCACCCGGCCGATCACTTCGTGTCGTCGGTTGACGACAGCGTCGCCGTCGACGTGACGACCGTCGCCGTCGACCTCGAGACCTTCCATGTGAACGCCGAGGCCGGGCTCGCGGCCTGGAGCGCCGGCGATCGCACGAGCGCCGAACCCCTATTGGAGGCGGCAGCGGCCCGCTATCGCGGCGACTTCCTGGAGTCGTCGTACGACGACTGGGCCGTGGCCCCACGCGAGGACGCCAGGGCCGTCGCCATCGAGGTCGGGCATGCGCTCGCGGACCTCGCGAGCGGCCGCGACGAGCCCGAGCGTGCCGCCCGGCACCTGCTGCGCGTCCTGGAGCGGGACGAGTACGACGAGCGGGCGCACCTGGGCCTCGTGCGGGCGTGGACGGCCACCGGGCGGCATGGTGAGGCCCGGCGTGCCTACCTGTTGTACGTCGAGCGGATGCGCGAGCTGAACCTTTCGCCCGAGCCATTTCCGGCCGAGCCGGGGATCGCCTCGGGGCTCGTCGCCTGACGCGTCCTGCATGCGTTTAATCGCTGTTTAAGCCCCATGTGGATCATTCGTGGTCACGGATGGAGGTTGGCCGGGCGTTGCGGACACTGATCGTGCGCATCTTCGACACCGCGGATGCAGGTGGGCACCCTGAGGGGCTCCGCGGCGTCGTCGAGCAGGTCCGCGGACCACACCCGGAGCGCCGGCTCTTCGACGGGGCACCGGCCCTGCTGGCCTCCATCCGTGAGCTCCTCGCTGGCGCGGTACCCGGCGAGGCCGCCGAGCGGAGTGCAGCGGATGACCTGCGTGGATGATCGACGCGCGGGGCACGGGTCATCGCTGCCTCCGCTCGGTGGGGGCGGTGGGTCACGAGACCCACTGCACGGCCGCTGGCAGGGGACGACCGTCGTCGCGCCGGTGGAGCCGCCGGACGTCGTCCACGTCACGATGGCCATCTCATCGGACCGGGCGGGGCCTCGGAGCGAAGCCACGGCCGCCGGCACCCGCCGGTGGCACCTGTGCCTCCGCCTCGGCGGGACCTGGAAGGTCGAGGACCTGCTGGGCGTCGTCACCTGCCGTGGCGCCGACCGCCACCAGTCCAGCGACGTGCCGGCGCGGGACCCCCTGGAGCGGCACCTGACGCGCGTCGACTCAGAGCTGCTCAGCACGGACGCCACCACGTCCCCGTATCCGCGACGCCTGGACTTCCCGGCGCGGGCGGTCGTGGTGACGGGACTGAACCTCCCCGGCCTCGACGGCGCCGGCGTCACCACGCCCAACGTGATCGGGCATCGGGTCGCCGCCGACTCGCCGCACGGCGGCCATCGATGCGACATCCACGTCGACCTTCCCCAGCTCGCCCAGTCCCTGCGCCTTGCCCTCGTGCGGCTGCGCCCTGTCGGGAACGTGGAGTCGCGTCTGTCCCGTGTCGTCACCGCACACGTCCCGCTGGTCGAGCGCACCATGGCGGTCGCCTCCTAGGGCGGCGTGCGGTCGATGACGGCCGTCGTCACCAGGCGACCTAGGTTGCCGTCGCTGCCCAACGTCATCGACAAGCCCGTGCCCAGCCATGCCACCGGTCCTGCCAGCCGATCCGCGTCGCTCGGTGAGCCACGCGTCGCCGAGGTCGCAGCAGGCCGGATTCATGCCCGTGAGACCGGCGCCGGGCCAACGCTCGTCTTCGTCAGCGGTTTCGTCGTCAACGGTGACCTGTGGCGCGAGGTGGTCCCGCTGCTGGCCGACCGCTACCGATGCGTCACGGTCGAGCTGCCGACCGGCGCACACGCCGAGGCGGTGGACCGGGACTGGCCCCTGGACGCACCCGGCATGGGCAGGATCCTCGGCGACGTCCTCGAGGCCCTCGATCTCGATGCCGTGACGATCGTCGCAAACGACTCCGGGTGCGCACACACGCAGGCGTTGATCACGTCCGACCACCCGGCAAACACGCGGGTCAGCCGGATCGTGTTCACGTCTGGAGACTTCTTCGACCATTTCCCACCGCCATTGTTCAAGCTGCTCGTGTGGCTCTCGAGGATTCCCGGGGGCACGGCGGCCGCGATGGCCTCGATGCGGTGGCGGTGGGCCCGTCACCTGCCGATCTCCTATGGATGGACCCAGCACGGCCACCTGGCCGACGACCTGGCGGCCTCGTTCCTCGACCCGGCGCGGCGCGACCGAGCCGTCTTCGCGGACGTCAAGCGCCACCTGCTCGCCTTCGACACCCGCGACACGAACCGCTTCGCCGAGTCGTTTGGCGACGTGGACAACCCCGTCCTGTTCGCGTGGGGAGCCGACGACCGGCTGTTCCCACTCGAAAACTTCGAGCGTGCGGCTGCGCTCTTTCCCGATGCCCGCGTCGAGGTGGTCGAGGGTGCGATGACGTTCGTCCCGCTCGACCAGCCCCAGCGGCTCGCCGAGGTGGTCGCTGACTTCGTCCCGACGGGCTGACGGGCCGCTCGTCGACTGCCGGGTCAACGGATCAGATCATCCTGTTCGCACCAACGCGTTCCTTCGCTTCCAGCTCGGCCCGGGCCATCAGCTCGGGGGACAGGGGCTGGGCGTCGCGGGTCCCACGGTTCCAGTCCTTGAGCGTTCCGCGGCCCAATTTCCACACCACCCACAGGAAGTAGGCAGCAGCCGGAACACCCAACACGTCGATCGTGAACAGGTGACCCTCGAAGTCGTAGGCGCCGATCGCCGCGTACAGGACCCAGATTCCGTGCATGACGGCACACGTCGGGAACACCACCGACAGGCTCAGGCCCGACAGGGACCAGGGGAGGCCGGCGCCGCGCGCTCGCAACTGGGTGCGGGTCAACAGCGCACCGATCATCACGTACAGGACCACCAGGGCGATGTTCGGTGAGAGCCGCGCGTCGAAGGTGCCGCCGGCCGCAAGCAGCGCCGCGCCCGCCGTGGCGATGCCGATGGCGTAGGTCCCCGAGACCGTCGGCAGCCCAGCCACCCATCGGGCGTTGGAATCGATGACCCGGTCACCCGCGCCACCGCGCATCGCCTCCACGCGCAGGAGGAACCACGTCACTCCGGCGGGCAGGCCGACGAGCACCGCTGCCAGGTCCAACGGTCCACCGGCGATGTCCGAACGGAGCACGTGGAGCCCGTGCTCGAGGTGATGGGGCCCGCACGTGAAGGCCATGAAGAGCCACGCCAACCCGAAGTGCGACATGCCGCGTGTCCGCCAGCCGCGCTGCAGGTCGATCCAGGTCATGATGCCGTAGCACGTGTAGACCGCTCCGAGGATCAGGTTGAGGGTGCCGACGGCGACCGTCACGGCCCGCCCTCCGATGCGCCGACGCCGATCTGACGCATGAACTCCTGGATGATCGACTCCGCTGCCTCTGGCGGGGAGAGCTGGCTGTCGACGGGGTCACCGCCGGCCGACTCCGTGCGTGTGGGAACGCGACTGGTCAGCTCGACCGTGAAGGTCGTGCCTTCCCCGACCGTGCTTGCGACTCGCACGGTCCCATGCATCGCCGCCACCAGTGACTGGACGATGTAGAGGCCGATGCCGGTGCCGCCGTACTCGCGGATGTCGCTCACCTCGGCCTGCCAGAACTGTTCGAAGCAGTGCTCGACCTGTTCCGGTGTCATGCCGATGCCGCGATCGGCCACGTCGATCTCGACGCCGTCGGAGATCCGCCGCGCCGTGATGCGGACCGGGGCGTGATCGGGCGAGTACTTGGCGGCGTTCTCGAGCAGGTGGTCGATGACCGTCGCGAGGGCGGTCGCGTCGCCGAGGACGAACGGCAGGTCCTGATCGAGAGCGAGCAGGATCTCGCTGGTGAGCACAGCGTCCAGCGACTGGACACGTTCGGCCAGCACCGGACCGACCCGGATGGGGCTGTTGTCGAGATGAACGCGGCCGTGCTCGATGCGACTGGACAACAACATCCGGTCCACGATGCGCGCGAGTTCGCGGGCGCGCCGGTGGATGGCGCGCAGCGCTGCTTCGCTTGTCTCGTGGTCGTGAGCGCGATCTGCCAACAGGATCTCGGTGAACCCCTGGATCACGGTGATCGGTGTCTTCAGCTCATGGGAGGCGGTCGCGAGAAACAGCGACTTGGCCTCTTCGGCCTGGCGGAGGCGAGTGATGTCGCGGAAGGAGTGCACGACCTCGGCGAAGGATCCCTCGCCGACCACCTGGGCACCGGCGAGCATGGGTTGCTGGACCCCGTTGGGCAGCGTCCGAGACACCTCGGCGTCGCCGGAGTCCGCGCCTCGCAACGTCAGCAGAGCGCAGCCATCCCGACAGTCGAGCTGGCGGAGTCCCGACCGCAGGGCCAGCAGCTCGCCGCAGTGACGCCCGGGCACATCCTCGGGAAGCCCGAGGATCTCGAGACCGGCGGGATTGATCTCTCGAAGTCGCCCAGCGGCGTCCGTGACGATCACGGCCTCGCCGATCCCGGTCAGGATCGCGCTCGCGCGTCGATGCAGGCGGTTGAGGCTGGCGGCGGTCGTCTGGTGTTCACGGTTCAGCTCCTGCTGAAGCCAGAACAGCCCGCCGGTGACGACCGCGAGCACGAATGGCGCACCGACCACGATTGGTCGCGGCGCCGAGTAGTTCTGCAAGGCGATGATCACCGGGACGACCGCCAACAAGATTGCCGGGATCCCGAACCTGCGGATGTCGACGGCTCCCCACCACACCACCAACGGCAGCTGGGCGAGCACCACCATGGCGGCCGCCTCGGGCACCGCCAGTGCCAGACCGATGAGCAGCGACCAGTCCAACGTGACGGCCACGACATCGGCGAGTGGGCTCGCGGCGCGCAGCTGCCACAGGTCGATGGCGCTCGATGCCGGCACCCAGGCAAAGGCCGCCAGCATGCCGAGTGCAAGCCCGGCGTCCCGGTCAAGGAGCGTGGCCAGCGGGACGACTGATCCGATGCACGCAACGCGCAGCAGCCAGGCACCACGACGTCGGCGCGACCGCCGAAGAGGCACACCACCCAACTCGGGTGCCGCGCCCGCGTCAGCCGTCACGGTCCACCTCCGGTGCTGCGCGAGGGTCCGTGAGGCCCACGTCCGACTCGTTGGCGCGCGCGAAACAGCACGCCGTGCGCGCCGCGACGATGGTGGTGGGACCGCCGCGCGAGCGCAGGGTCCAACCGGTGCGCTGACGTGGCCGAAGTGGGTCATGCCAGCAACGGCCGTTGAGGCGGACGGACCCGCGTGGCGCGATGGCCACCGCAAGTGGCAGACTGCCGCCGTGAGTCCAGCCCCCGCCCTCGAAACGAGCGCGCCCGCTCGCGTGTTGCTCATCGACGACCAGGAGGACTTCCGGTTCCTGCTCTCGCTCACGTTCGGGCGCGAGGGCAGCGGCACCGAGGTCATTGGCGAGGCCTCCGACGGGCCGTCAGGGATCGACGAGGTCGCGCGCCTCCAGCCGGACGTCGTGATCCTCGATTACAGGATGCCCGGCATGAACGGCATCGAGGCAGCGACCCTCATGCTGGACGCCAATCCGGACCTGCGCGTCGTGTTGTGCACTGCCTATCCGTCACCAGAGCTCGAGGAGGTCGCCCTCACGCTCGGGATCCGCGCCACGATCAGCAAGACCCGCCTGGGTGATCTGCCGAACCTGGTCCGTCGAGTACTCGATGACGACGGCGCGTGACGTCCGGCCGTCAGGCGTCGGAGCGGGCGACGGTCACGGGGAGGTGCGGCATGTCGCCCGAAGGCGCATGCGCCAGTCCGAGCGTGCGGCGCAGCGCACCGCCGAGCTGGC
>Ga0214471_10004950_pt1 | contig 10272 bp, 7 predicted proteins | sample RVTome_5_FD_207665 | JGI IMG/M metagenome (GOLD analysis project Ga0214471, IMG submission 207665) | Soil microbial communities from uranium-contaminated site in the Upper Colorado River Basin, Wyoming, United States - RVT142D155 | ecosystem: Environmental > Terrestrial > Soil > Contaminated >... | reverse complement strand
CTTCCCCACCCAGGCATCACGTCTCCCACTGAGGGTGCTGGCCCGGGAGTTGATGGGCTCGGCCGAATGGCTGGCCTCGATCGAGCAGAGGTTGGGCGAGATCGCCGAGAAGCCCTCACTTCTCTTCTGGGCGGATCAAGACCCGGTCTTTCGCTCGGCCGAAAAGCGGCGATGGGAGAGCATCTTGACCGACCGCCGCAGTTACATCCTCCGTCACGCCGGCCATTATTGGCAGGACGACGCCGGCCCGGAAGCCTCCCTCATGATCCGCTATTGGTGGGATCGGGTCGGGGTCTAGAGGGGTCATCTCCGATGGCCGCACAAACTAGCTGGAGCTGGCGAGTGACCAGATCGGTGGTCTGGCGGTGCACCTGGCAAATCGGATCATGGGCGAGGCCGAGCCGGGCGCAGTCTTAGTCTCGACCACCGTCAAGGATCTCGTCTTGGGGTCGGGAATCGTGTTCGCCGATCAGGGACCCCAGCTCAGGGCAGTCCCAGTCACCTGGAACCTCTTCCAGGTGACCAGCGTGCCCTAGCTGTTCAAGGGCAACGGCTCCTCGAGCAGGGCCTCGGTGTCGTTGACCAGATGCTCGATCTCGTAGAGCACGGTTTCCAGCTCAGTCACCGCAGCCTCATCGACGATGCCGAGCTCGATCGTGGTCGAAGTCACGGTTGTGGTGCCGGTCACCTCTGGGAACTCCGGAAGGGTGGTCGACGTGGCAGTCGCGATCGAACTCTCGAGGGGTGCGATTGAGGTGATTGTCACTCCGCCTGCCGAATCACAGGCAGCAAGCAACAACACGATCGAGATAACCGCCAACCCCTTCTTCATGCTCTCGACTGGCAGAAAACTGCTGCTTCGGCCAAATTGTCGAGACGGATCTCGAGGACGTCGATTCGCTCGGTACGGACCGCGATCCGGTTCTCGATGAGCTCGGCCAACTGCTCGCGTCCGTTCCCACGGGCCTGCTCAGCCTTGGTCTCGAGCCATGCGATCGATCCCCGGGTCTCAGCGTCGCCGTTTATCCGGGCGAGCACGTTCTCGACACGGGCGGTCAGATTCGGCACCCGGGCGCATGCCATATCAAGCCGCTGCTCGCGTCGTTCTGGATCGGGGGTTGCGGCCATCGCCGGTGTGGCGCTGAGAACCAATATGGTGGTCAGCCCCAGTGCCATCGCGATGCGACGGATTGTCATGTCTACCTCCTGGTCGGGTCCTGTCGTCACCAAATACTCGGCACCGATCTTGTGAGAACTCTGTGGCGATCGTGAGGACCGACGAAGGTTTAGAGGAGTCGGAAGGTGATCGCTGCCCCTCCGCCGGGAGCATCGTCAATGGTGATCGAGCCGCCGTGGATGCGAGCCTGTTGGGCGGCCAACGCCAGTCCCAACCCGCTCCCGGCTCCTCGCGCCGAGTCGCCCCGCACGAATCGGCCCATGACCGCTTCACGCTCCGCGGCAGGGATTCCGGGCCCGCGGTCTGAAATCGTCAAAGAAGTTCCGGGAGCCTCGTCGACAAGCTCAACCCTGATCTCGGTCCCTCCGTCCGCACTCTGGCCGTGGGTTATGGCATTCGCCACCAGGTTGTCGATCATCAGCCGCAGGCCCTCCGGCCACCCCCGGGCGATGATTGGTGTGTCGGGCATGACCATGGTGATCGCGGCGGTCGGAGAACGCCGGCGAGCGTTGGCCACGGATTGCTCAACCAGATCGGAGAGGTCGACGTCCTCAAAGGCTTCGGGGCCGGTCAAGTCGCCACGGGAGAGGAGACGCAGCGCCTCGAGCAGGCCGACCAAACGCCGATGTTCGCTGATGAGGTCCTCGACCAGAGCCTGCCGGTCCCCGACTTCTGGATGGGAAGAGAGCACCTCGAGGTTGGCTCCCATGCTGGTGATCGGGGTGCGCAGCTCATGGGCCGCGGCTGCGGCGAAGGTGCGAGCGGTTTCGAGCGCTTCCTCCCGCCGGAGGCCGGCTTGTTGCAGTCGCGCCAACATCGCCTCGAAAGAGGCTGCAAGCTCTCTCACCTCGCGGGGGCCCTGGTCACTCCCCACGTGGGTTCTCAGGTCATTGGTTTCGGTCACATGCTCGGTGGCTTTGCGGAGTCTGGCGAGCGGGGCAAGTGCGCCCGCCGCGGCCAGCCAGCCTGCGAGCCCGAACAGCCCAACCCCAAACACGACCACACGCCGCAGCCGGGTCCTCAGTTGCTCGTGTACGGCGTCCACCTGTTCGAGGGACATCGCCACTTCCACATCGACAGCTCGGCCGACCGCCAAGGCCGGCTCGACGGTGTCGCTGAAAGCGCGGTAGCGGTCTGACTGCCCGTCCAATGTGCTGTAGCCAGGGCGAGCCGGGGGTAATCCGCCCAAATCCTCCGCCCCCAACTCGAGGAGCAGTCGTTCCCCTTGCCACACCCTGACCACGGCCGGTGCCACCAGTCGCTGCGCCGCAAGTTCCTCCAACCGCGGCCGGTTGAGACGGGCCGCGGTGGCGGCAGGTTGGGCCAGGACCTGGTACTGCGACGCCAGAAGGGCATCGACCGATGCGATCTGATCGGTGCGAAAGGCACCAATCACCGCCAGAGCACCGACAACCATCAGCACCGAGGTGCCGAGGGCCGTGAACAGGGCGACACGCAGGCGAAGGCTCATGGACGGAGCACGAAGCCGATTCCGCGGACAGTGTGAATCAGACGGGAGCCTTCGTCGTCTTCCAGCTTGCGTCTCAGGTACCCGACGAAGACGTCGACCACGTTGGTGTTCACCTCGAAGTCGTATCCCCACACCAGTTCGAGGAGGCGGGCCCGGCTGAGCACGATGCCCTGGTTGCGCATCAGGGTCTCGAGGAGATGAAACTCGCGTTTGGTCAGCTCGATCTCACGTCCGCCGCGTTGGACCCGGTGCCGTGCCGTATCGACTCGCAGCTCGCCAGCCGTGAGCACCGGGGCGTCGGCCTCCGGTCTCCGCCGCAGCAGCGCGTTGAGCCTCGCGACCAACTCGGCCAACACGAACGGCTTGACGAGATAGTCGTCGGCACCCGCTTCCAGACCGGCCACCCGATCCCCCACCTCGACCCGAGCCGACAGTATGCAGATCGGGACGTCGTCACCGGCGGCTCGGATCCGGCGCACGACCTCGACCCCGTCGATTCCGGGCAAGCCAACATCGAGAACCACCAAGTGAGGACGGTCGCTGTCCGCGACCTCGATTGCCTCTTCACCGGTGCCCACGGCCAGCACGTCGAAACCTTCGAGACGGAGCCCACGGTCGAGGGCCTCACGGATCGAGCGGTCGTCGTCGACAACGAGGACTGTGGGCATCCCGGTGATTCTGGCCGGAGCGAGGGCCGCGAAAGGTGAGGGTTCTCTGAGAAAACGATCTCGCGAAATCTCTTCACCTGCATAACTGGCTACCGGAACACCCGCGGCTCTAGGGTGCCTATCACTTCCCCTGAATGCTTATCGAGGCGTTCACTTCCCCTCACAGTGCTGGTTTTCGCGCTCTGGGAGCGTCTCGATCGGCTTCGAAAACAATGCTTGACGCATGACACGGATGTAATTACAGTATTGAAGTCCATACTAGATGTCGTGGTCACTTTCCCTTGTACCACTACATCTTGTGGTAGGAGCTGATTTATGGACCTCGTCCTCGTACCATGACGGAGGACGAAAAAGTGCAAGGAGGCACTATTCATGAGTAAAGGCCTGCGGATCAATCGTCGCTTCACCGAGGCCGATAAGGACGCCTACGACAAGATCGAGTGGTCGCGTCGTGACTCCCGGATCACCAACCCCGATGGCTCGATCGTCTTCGAGATGACCGACGCCGAGATCCCCTCAGGGTGGTCACAGGTCGCCGCCGACATCATGGTCTCGAAGTATTTCCGCAAGGCAGGTGTCCCCCAATTCGACGACGAGGGGAACCAGATCTTCGACGAATCCGGCCAACCGGTCATGGGACCGGAGCGCTCGGCAAAGCAGGTGTTCAACCGTCTCGCCGGCACCTGGCGTCACTGGGGAGAGAAAGAGGGTTACTTCGCTACCACCGAGGACGCCGCAGCCTTCGAGGACGAGCTCCGCTACATGCTCGCCAACCAGATGGCGGCGCCCAACTCTCCGCAATGGTTCAACACCGGGCTCAACTGGGCCTATCGGCTGACCGGCCCCGCCCAAGGCTTTTGGTACGTCGACGGTGCCGACGGGGAGCTTAAGGCCTCTCCCGACTCCTACAGCCGTCCCTCACCCCACGCTTGTTTTCCAGCCGGCTCCAGGGTTATGACAAAGAGTGGTTACCAGCCGATTGAGAAGATCGAGCAAGGCGATCTCGTGCTCACCCATGAGGGGCGCTACCGCCCCGTCCTCGAGACGATGCAACGTCAGGTGGACGAGAGCCTCGTCAAGATCCAAATCTCCAAACTGACTGCTAACGAGTTCGTCGCGACAGCCAACCATCCTGTTCTTGCGGTGCGAGCTCGTGACGCGCGCAAGCGTTACTCAGGAGGAACTCCAGTACCTGAGTGGATTCAGGCCGGGGATCTCAAGCCAGGCGATTACGTGATAGTTGCCAAACCACCTGTTTCTGACACGATTCCAGCGCCTGTGGATCTCGCTGAATACTGCGGGCCTAACTTCGAGGTGTCTGAAGATCTGATTGTGACGCGCAACAGCGCCCATCACCCGACGCTCACGCGACACGTATCGTTCGAGGATCCATCGATCATGCGTCTGCTCGGACGCTGGCTTGGCGATGGAAGCATCGGACACGAAACGAGGGATGGAGAACTCGCAAGCGTCAACTTCGTCTTCAACGCTGATGACCTCGCAGGAGCAGAAGACGTGTCGCAGCTGATGGACCGATTCTTCGGAATCAGGACAACACGCGAAGTTGCCGTCGGTCAGAACACCGCGCATCTTCGTTTCACGCGTCGACCGCTGGCTCGCTGGTTCTCAGAAACGTTTGGCGAAGGCTTCTCAGGCAAGAGCATTCCGGCTTGGGTCTTTGAACTTCCCCGGGATCACCTGATCAATCTGCTTTCTGGCTTGTTTGCTTCGGATGGCTGTGTCCTGGATCAAGGCAATTCCAAGAGCCTTTGCTTCGATCATTCGAATCGCGAGCTAGGTGAATCGGTGTGGCGGATCGCTCGTTCCTTGGGCTACTCGCCCGCACTCATAGGTGGTTCGGTTCGTCCTGGCGGAACTGTCCCCCATTTCCGTATCCAGATCTCTGTCAAGGACGCGCCAGAACTAGCCGCTGCTTGCGGTGTCGACATCCCTGGGGGCAAAACACTCCAAAGAGAACTCCACGTTGGAGACAACGTCGCATACCGAGTGCGGTCCACGTCGCTCGAACTGTTCTATGGAACCGTCTACAACTTCCAAGTCGAAGAAGACGAGAGCTACGTCGCCAATGGCGTCGTGGTCCACAACTGTTTCATACTCAGCGTGAAGGACGACCTGGTGAACCCGGGAGGGATCATGGACCTCTGGGTCCGCGAGGCTCGTATCTTCAAGTTCGGCTCCGGGGCTGGGTCCAACTTCTCGATGATCCGGGGCGAGAACGAACGGCTCTCCGGTGGCGGCAAGTCCTCCGGTGTCATGTCTTTCCTCAAGATCGGTGACCGGGCCGCGGGTGCGATCAAGTCGGGTGGGACAACCCGCCGCGCCGCCAAGATGGTCATCCTCGACGTCGACCATCCCGACATCGAGAAGTTCATCGACTGGAAGAAGGTCGAGGAGGACAAGGCACGCGTCCTGATCAACCACGGTGGACTCCCCGCCGACTTCAACGGCGACGCCTATGCCACCGTTTCAGGCCAGAACTCCAACAACTCGGTTCGTGTCACCAACGAGTTCATCCAAACCGTCCTCGATGACGGCGACTGGAACTTGTACAACCGCACCGACGGCAGCGTCCGCAAGACGGTCAAGGCCCGGGACCTATGGAACCGGATCGCCGAGGCTGCCTGGGCCTGCGCCGATCCTGGACTCCAGTTCGACACCACCATCAACGAGTGGCACACCAGCCCGGCCGGGGGTCGTATCCGGGCATCTAACCCTTGTAGCGAGTACGTCTTCCTCGATGACACCGCTTGCAACCTGGCCTCGATCAACCTGGTCCAGTTCTATGACGACGACACGGGTGTCTTCGACATTGAGGCCTACCAACACGCCATCCGGCTCTGGACCATCGTGCTCGAGATCTCGGTGGCCATGGCCCACTTCCCATCCAGGGAGATCGCACAGGGCTCTTACGACTATCGGACCCTGGGTCTCGGCTACGCCAATCTTGGATCGCTGTTGATGAGACAGGGCATCGCTTATGACTCCGATCAGGGCCGGGCCATCGCGGGGGCGATGACCGCCATCCTCACCGGGTTCTCCTACGCCACTTCGGCTGAGATCGCTGAGGTCACCGGGCCCTTCCCCAAGTTCAGCGTGAACCGGGAGTCGATGCTGCGGGTGATCCGCAACCACCGGCGGGCCGCTTATGGCCACGACGACTACGAGGGTGTGACAACGAAGGTGATGGCAATCGATCCGTCCTTGTGTCCGCATGACATGCTCGAAGCCGCCCGCGCTTCGTGGGATCTGGCGCTCGAACGGGGCGAGCTATTTGGCTTCAGGAACGCGCAGTCAAGTGTGATCGCCCCTACCGGAACTATCGGGCTCCTCCTCGACTCGGATACGACCGGCATCGAGCCCGACTTCTCGTTGGTCAAGTTCAAGAAGCTGGCCGGCGGTGGTTACTTCAAGATCGTCAACCAGTCGGTTACTCCCGCTCTGGCCCATCTCGGTTACGACGCCGCCCAGATCAAGGATGTGGTCGAGTACATCGTGGGGACCAGCTCGTTGGACGGCGCCCCTCATATCAACCGGGAGACCTTGGCCTCCAAGGGCTTCGACGACGAAGACCTGGACAAGTTGGAGAAGGCTCTGCTCTCGGTGTTCGAACTGAGACAGGCGTTCAATGTGTTCACCTTCGGGGAAGCCACCCTGCAACGGCTCGGGTTCGGCGTCGACGAGTACACGGGCTGGGAGTTCAACTTGCTCAAGGCGCTCGGGTTCACCCAGTCCGAGATCAACGAAGCCAACGACCACATCTGTGGCCGTCAGACCATCGAAGGCGCTCCTCACATCAGGGACGAGCATCTCGTCGTCTTCGACACCGCCAACAAGAACGGCAAGTACGGCACCCGGTTCATCCACCACTACGGGCACATCAAGATGATGGCTGCCGCTCAGCCCTTCATTTCGGGTGCGATAAGCAAGACGATAAACATGCCAAACGAGATCACGGTCGAGGACATCGAAGAGGCCTACCGCATGTCCTGGGAGCTCGGTCTCAAGGCGATGGCCATCTACCGCGACGGCTCCAAGGCGGCCCAGCCGCTCAACTCGACCTCGGACGAAGGCGAGGGACACGAGGACGAGACAGCCGGGATCACCGCCGCAGTGGAAGCGGAGAAGGCGATCCACTGGGGCAACCTGCCCCCAGGGATCTCCCCGACCCAGGCCTACCGACAGGGGATGAAGCCACCCCGATTCCTGCTCCCGGCCCGTCGCAACGGGTACAACCAGGAGGCGAGGATCGGTGGGCACAAGGTGTTCTTGCGCACCGGGGAGTATGAAGACCACACCCTGGGCGAGATCTTCATCGACCTGGCCAAGGAGGGGGCGACCCTGAAGGGGATCCTGTCCTGTTTCGCCATCGCCGTGTCCAAAGGTCTCCAATACGGGGTGCCGTTGGAGGAGTTCGTCGACACCTTCACCTTCCAGACCTTCGAGCCGAGGGGCATGGTCGAGGGCCATCCCAACATCAAGATGGCCAACTCGATCGTGGACTATGTGTTCCGGGCCCTCGGCGTGGAGTACCTGCAACGTGACGAGCTGGCTCAGGTCCCACCCAATCGCGATGTCGGTGAGCTGCCCGAGCCGGCCAAGGGCCTGGCGGTCGAGGCCGGGGTCCAACTGGACCTGACCGATGCGGTGGCCGAGACGGATGTGGATGCCCTCAAATCGGCGGCCGCCTTCGTGGACGCGCCGACATCTCTCCCCCCAGCGAGTGAAGTGAGTGTTGGGGGGAGTACCCCGAAGGGGGGAGGGGGGCAGGTCGCCCTGACCGAAGCCGTGACCGACACGGTGGTCGCCGGCAGCGCCGCCCTAGTCGACTCCGCTCTCAAGGAGAACATGGGAGACGCTCCGGTCTGCTCCAACTGTGGCCACATGACCATCAGAAATGGGTCGTGCTACGTCTGCCTGACTTGTGGAGATACGACCGGGTGTAGCTGAGGTCAAACGAAGACACGAGGAGAGGTAGCGGTTCCCTGAGCTTTCGCGTGCAGCGGGCACCACATAGCACAATGTCATGGGATGAAGACACGATTTGGTCCAAGGTCTGTGATCCTCCCGCGGTCGAAGCCTCGTTGAACGTAAAGAAGGATTCATCGCCTCAGAACGAAACCTCTTGGATACAGAAGCATAGGCGCACCCGCCGGTTCTGGATTACGACACGAACGATCGCGACAATCGGCTGGTTGTATGCGATAACAAAGGTCTTTGTCGGGGACTTCGACACAGCTGTGGCGAAGGCTATTGGTCCATGGGCAGAAAGCGTAGTTACGTACAGGTTGGTCGGGGTTGCGATCGCCCTAGTGATCGTCTTGTCAACTGTGAGGCGACCGTTCCAACCGATTCTGTACGTGGCATTCTTTCCCCTGGTCGTGCTCTTCTCGTTCCTACCGCGGCTCCTCTTGAGGGTTAAGAGCTGGATAACATTCCTGGCAGCCACCAATGTCGCTGCGACCCTCTTCAGGCATTTTGCGCGAAATGTGCTTCTCCTCTTGTTAGGACTGCTGGCGGTCTTCGTCATCATGGTCGTTTCTTCACCCCCTTGGCTCTATGGAGCTGTAGTGACCCTTGGCGGCGTTGGAGGCTATGTCTACTTTCGATATCTTGTCTCTTCGTTTAAGGGCTCTGAGTTCCTCAGGGTTCAGATGGCACTCATAAAGAGGATGTACAAGTCCAATGGCCTAAGGAACTTCACAACAGTCGATGTCGAGCTTCGCCATCCGGACATCGAGCTCTTTACTGGTCCGCAACAAGAGGCTTTCCTACAGAAAGTCTCCTATGGCCTCATCGCGTACAACACCCTGTACTTCTGGGCATATCAGATCGACCAGTATCGGCGTTCGAGCATGCCTGCTGTGTTCGCCGCACTATCACATGCATGGCTCCTCCTGTCCACAGTGTTCCTTCTCACGTTCATGAACCTTGGACTCGACCGTGCAGATCTAGGCGCGTTTTCTGGTGGAAGGGTCACCTTTCTCAGCATGATGAGATACTCAGTAGCCTCGCTATACGGTGGCGAGATAACTGGAGTGGCTCCACAAAGCCAGCTGACCGAAGGGCTAGCAGTCACGGCAATGTTGGGAGCAGGGCTCATCGTGTTGACCATCGTTATTGGATTTCTCCAATCAAGATGGACCCAGACCCAGTCTCGGCTCTTTGAGCAAACCATCGACTCAATTCGGATGGAGGCGCAGGGATTTCGCCAGCGATTTGAGGGCGAGTTTGCGAAAAGTCCCACGGAGGCGCTCAGTCGCTTGGAAGAGCTCCGCTACGGACTCGTGGCGTGGATTGCGGCGGTGACGGAGCGCGTGCCATCGGACTTTCAAGCCGATCTGGACGGGACCACGGCGACTTGACCGCCAGAGCCCCCTGCGGTGTCGAAACGAGGCATCCCAAGGCTTACGACCGTCGAGGTCGCATGCGGAACACCTATGGATGAGTCTCGGAAGGCAACCGAGTTATCCGCTGCTCGATAGTCCTCACGACTCGCATCCCACGCCGTCGTTGTTACCGTCGAAGCCGTGGGGGTCCGAGCCCACCACCCGGATGTTGTAGTAGGGCACGTCATCGCAGTTGAGGTCGAGTGGCGGTGAAGCAATGCACACATCGGGATAGCTCGGATCGCAGTCGCCTCCGCCGCCTGAACCCGCCTCCGTTGTCGTCGGTGCCTGGGTAGTGGTAGTGACCCCCACGTAGCTGCGGGTGGTGTGGTTGTTGCCGTTGGCGTCGAGGAGGAACACCGTGTCCCCATCGTTGTTCCACACCGCGGAATCGGCACTGCACCAGTAGAGGAAGGCGCCGAAGTCGTCGCCACATCCCGAGTAGATCGTGACCGATTCCCCAGGAGCCATGGCGAACAGGGCCGGAAACTCGAACCGGTTGGAGGCGGACTCGTCCTTGATCGACCATCCGGTCATGTCGACCAGGTT
>Ga0214471_10004949_pt1 | contig 10272 bp, 7 predicted proteins | sample RVTome_5_FD_207665 | JGI IMG/M metagenome (GOLD analysis project Ga0214471, IMG submission 207665) | Soil microbial communities from uranium-contaminated site in the Upper Colorado River Basin, Wyoming, United States - RVT142D155 | ecosystem: Environmental > Terrestrial > Soil > Contaminated >... | reverse complement strand
CGTCGCCCGGGACCGTGGGGAGGTCGCCGACCTTGACGGTGGCGCCCGACTCCTCGATGCGCAACTCGAGGTCGACGAGCACGTCGGCGACGATGCGGCCGAGGTCGCAGTCGGCGACCTCGCGTCGCCGGCTGATCACCTGGGAGTAGGTCTCGAGCGCGGCGAGCAGTCGGCCCATCCTGTCGGTGGCGTCGAGCATCCGATCGAGGCACAGCGCCGGCCACTCCTCCAACTCGGGGACCGCTTGGCGCAGCTCGCCGCCGAACGACTCGATCTTGCGGAGCGGCTCCTTGAGGTCGTGCGAGGCGATGAACAGGAACTGCTCCAGTTCGACGTTGCGCCGCTCCAGTAGGGTGGCCGCCTCGACAATGGCCCGCTCGGCCTCGACGACCCTCGTCTGGTCCCTGACGACGGCCATCCCCATGGCGGTTCCGGTGCCGAGGTCGATGGGGCCGACCGTGATGGCGGCCGGGAACTCCGATCCGTCCTTGCGGCGTGCCGTCAGCAGACTGCGATCCGGGGCCATGAGTCGGCGCCCATGCCCGGAGCGGATGAACGCCTGCACCAGCCCGGGATGGCGCTCGGCAGCCGCCGGCGGTACCAGGATCTCCAGCGGCCGGTCCTTCACCTCGTCGAACGCGTATCCGAACATGGATTGCGCCGCCTGGTTGAAGAGCACGATGCGACCTTCGGGGTCGACCGCCACCAGGGCGTCCGAAGCCTGGTCGAGGGTGAGGTCGGCGCGGCGGGCGGCCTCGATGGCCTCCTCCTGGGCACGCCGGATCGTCTGCTCCGACTCCTCCAACTCCTCGGTGTAGCGGCGCAAGGCGTCGTTGGCGGCACGCTGTGAACCTTCGGCCCGCTTGCGCTCGGTGATGTCGCGCACGTGGGCGGTGAAGAGTGTGGTGCCGTCGAGGTCGACGGCGGTGATGCCCAGTTCCACGGGGAAATCGGAGCCGTCGGCGCGCCGGGCCGACAGCTCGATCTGGCGGCCGAGGATGTGCGACTCACCGGTGCGCAGGTAGCGGGAGAGCCCGTGGCGATGGGCATCGCGGTGTATGGGCGGGATGATGGTGTCGGCCATCTCCTTGCCGATCACCTCTGACGCCTTCCAGCCGAAGATGCGCTCGGCCCCAGGGTTGAACTCGAGGATGCGGCCCCGGTGGTCGGCGGTGATGATCCCGTCGATCGAAGCCTCGATGACCGCCGCCTTGCGCCGCTCGGCCTGGCGCAGGGCCCGCTCGGCCGTCTTGCGGTAGCCGATGTCGCGCCCGATCTCGGACGTCCACCGCACGGTGCCGGCGGCGTCGCGCATCGGGGACAGCGTCACCGCCACGTCGACGGCGCGGCCGTCGCGCGTGAGGCGCACCGTCTCGAGGCCGGTGATGGTCTCGCCGTGGCGGACTGCCGCCAGGGCGGCCTCCATCTCCTGGAGGCGGTGCTCGGGCACGATCGAGGTGATCGGGGTGCCGACGACCTCGTCCGCGCTGTAGCCGTAGAGCTCGTCGGCGGCCGGGTTCCAGCTGGTGACGACACCGTCGAGGTCGATGCTGACGATGGTGTCGCTGCTCGACTCGACGAGGGCGGCGAGGAACGCCTCTCGGGCCTGGAGCCGTTCGACGAGCTGGCGGACGTCGGCGGTGAGGTAACCGCCGGTTCCGCTGGCGGGCGAGAGCAGCGACCGGCCGGCGGCCTCGACCCTGCGGGCGTGGAGTCGCGCCGCCTCGGCCCGGGCCGCCGCCTCGCCGACGGCCACCAGCACGGCGTCGGGTGCGGGGTCCGTGACCTTGGTGGCGATCCCCACGAAGGGGGCGAAGCGCAGCGCCTCGGTGATGCGGGCCTGGTCCGCCTCTGGCACCGCGACCACGACGATGGTGTCGGGATCGCGGCGGAACACCGACTGGGTGACGCCTATCGGATTGGGCTCGTCGGGCCCGACGACGACGATGTCGGCGCTGGTGTCGATGTCGAAGACGGTTACGGATACGGTCGCCTCGAGCCCGCCTTGGAGGCGCTGCGCCAGCTCGGCGGGACAACCCACGAGCTGGGCGACGATCACGTCATTCCCCCCAACAGCGGCAAGTCGAGGAGGGCTCGACCTGCCCAGGTGTACAGGATGTCGGTGGTGGGCGACATCACATGCGACGCGCGGGCGTCGCGCAGGAGTCGTTGCAGCACCGACCCGTCGCGGTACGCCGTGCCGCCGACGAGGGTCATGCATTCGTTGACGATCGACACGGTGGCGGTGGCCACCTCCGCCTTGGCGGCGCAGACGGCGGGCAGCGCCTCGGAGCTGCCCTGGTCGGCGGCGTCGGCGGCCCAGTGGCAGAGCTGCTGGGTGCGTCGCAGCGCCGCCCACAGGGTCCCGATGCGATGCTGGAGGACGTCGAACTCGGCGAGGCGCCGCCCCGAGTGGGTGTATGCCCGCCCCCGCAGGTGGGCGGTGGCCTCCCTCACCGCGTGGTGGGCGATCCCGAGGTAGGTGCCGGCCATCGCGATCAGGAAGTAGGGGACCACCACGTTGAAGACGTACCAGATCTGGTCGCCTTCGTCGCCGAGCCGATTGTCGAGAGGGACGGCGACGTCGCGCAGTTCGAGGGATCGTGAGGAGTTGGCCCGCATGCCCCATCCCTCCCAAGGGCCGCCCCATTCCATGCCGGGGGTGTCGGCGTCGATCAGCACCATCGAGAAATGCCCGGGAGGCGCGTCGGGTTCGGTGGCGACCGTCGACGCGACGTACGAGTCGGCGTGGCCGCCGTTCGTGACGAACGCCTTGGTGCCGCTCACGACATAGTGGTCGCCGGCGTGCGCCATGGTGGTCTCCGGGAGGTAGAAATGGCTGCCGGTGCCCGGCTCGCTGAGCGCCAGTGTGGTGAGGTGCTCGCCGGCTGCGATGGGCCGCAGGAGCCGCTCTGCCTGGTCGAGGTTGGCCTTGGCTGCGATGCAGGCGCTGCCGACACAATGCATCCCGAAGCACAGCCCGCTCGATGCGTCGGCGGTGCCGATGACCTCGCACACCTCGACGAGTCCCCGCAGTCCGAGTCCGAGGCCGCCGTACTCGGTCGGCACCACCAGGCCGCCGAGTCCCTCTGCGAGGAGCGCCCCCAACCCGTCCTCGGGCCACGCCGCCTTCGCATCCCATTCCTCGGCGTTGGGCGCCACGACCTCGTCGACGACGCGCTGGGCAGCAGCGACGGCTGCGTCTCGACCCTGCATCGGTTCCCTCCCGTCGAGCGCCCCAAATGAGGCCATCTGGCCCGCCCCCGGGCAGCCCCGGTGCTGCGGCGCACCCCACTCTGACAGCGGGAACCCACTGCGGCAAGCAGAACCCGGTGTTCGCGCCTCAGCGTCTCATGCCACATTCTGCGGGAGGGGGGCGGCTCCGAGGGCCGCTCTCATCTCCTGACATTCGATGCGCGGGTCGGCGGTTCGGCTCTGCCCGGAGAGGCGGGGTGAGGGGGTGCCACCCTCCGGGAGCGTTCAAGGGATGCCGCATAGGGCCCGTGCATCGGGCGACACGCCAGAAACCCGCCCTGCGGACCACCGGTGTGTCGGGTCGACCCAAAGCGCGACGTTCGAGACCGTGTCCCACCACCGAGGTGCCCGAGGCCAGAGCGATGAGCCGCCTCCGTCTACGACGTTGGGAGTCGACCATGACCAGCCACCCGATCACGCGTGTCGAGTACGAGTCGAAGGCCGTAGGTGGGGTGGTTGCCCTGGTCTGCGCCGGCTGGGTGGCGGTGGCGCTGGTCCATCCAACGGCATTCAGCGGTGACGACAACCGTACTTGGTTGGTCGTCCACGTCGCTCAACTCGCCTTCGCGCCCATCGTGGCCGTCGGGATCCTCCACTTGCTGCAGGCGATGGAGGGTGCCGGAGCTGCGGTGGGAAGGGCGGCGGCGGTGGCGTGGGCGGCCTGGTTCGCCGCCTACGACGCCATGGCGGGGATCGCCACCGGAGTCCTGGCCCGCGGCGATGCCGTCGAGCCCGCGAGGTACCTGTTCGACCATGGCCTCGTGATCGCGCTGGGATGGATTGCTCCCGCGATGTGGGTACTGGCGTCCCTGGGCACCGCCCTCGCCCTGCGGCGGTCCGGGGCTCGCATGGTGACACAGGTGGCGATGGCCTCCTCGGTGCTGATCTTCCTCCATGCCGGGCTGCCGGCCGCGGTGGGATTCGGGGCGCTCGCGGTGGCGGTGTGGACCGGGCTCGCCGCCGGATTGCCTCGGGAGCGGCGGCCCGCTCACTGAGGCTCGGGCCCGTCCGCAAGACAGTCGCGTCTCGCTTCCCCCTGCCCGACGGTGCCGATAGGGTGACCCAGTGGATGTCGCAGACGTGAGGCGGATCGCAATGGCGTTGCCCGAGGCGACCGAGGAGCCTCATTTCGACATGACGTCGTTCCGGGTCCGCCACAAGATCTTCGCAACGGTCCCACCGGACGGCGACCGCCTCCACGTGTTCGTCGACGAGCACGAGACCAAGGCCACGGTGGCGGACGACCCCGACACGTTCGAGGAGTTGTGGTGGGGCAAGACGCTGAGCGGTCTGCGGGTGCACCTCGCATCGGCCGACCCCGACCGGATAGCCGAACTGCTCGAGGAAGCCTGGCGCCGCAAGGCCCCGAAGCGCCTGGTCACCGAACTCGACGAGCGATCGGGGCTTGACGGTTAGCCGCAGTTGCGCGATACAATGGGTGCTCACCCGACGCGGGGTGGAGCAGTCTGGTAGCTCGTCGGGCTCATAACCCGAAGGTCGCGGGTTCAAATCCCGCCCCCGCTACGAAAGGCCCTGGTCAGCGGATTGCTGACCGGGGATTCTGCCGTCTCCTGATACCGTTCTACCGTCGCTTCTACCGGATCTTCTATCGGCTGCTGGCGATCAGCTTCTCGATGGCCGAGCGGGTCGACGTCGAGGTCGACACCGGACCGCTGCTGCCGGTGGCCTCGGCTCGAGCCACGCCCACACCGCTCGATCCCGGCCAAGGGCGATCCGGGACGCTCGATCGGCGTTGGAACGTGATCGTTGCTGAATACCCCGACGAGGAGTCCTCGTTATCCCTCGAGCGACGATCACCGCGTGGGGCCGCACCTGCCCTGGCCAATGGTGGACCAGATCGAACAAGACCTACCGCTCTCCCGTCTCATCGTCGAGAAAGCCAAGGACGTACCTCAGTGACGAGCTGGTGTTCCAGGGCGGCACTCGCATCAGCCGACGTTCGATAGCCATCGGCACCTGTGCCGCCAGCGGGCGGGCTAAAGGAGGCCCCTGTTCTCGATGACACGTCGGGCAATGGCCTCCCAAGAAGGCAGGGGTCCCGGGCCGAAGTAGAGCTCAGGCATGGTCGCCCCGTACGCGGCGCGGAGGCGCTCAGAGACACCCGAAGCCAGCTCGAAGGCGGGACTTTCGGCGAAGCCGCCGGGCGGGCGGATCTCGACGGTCTCGCCAGGCTTCGTGAAGTGGGCCAACGTGGTTTCCGCTACCTCCCGAAGAATCCGCTCAACCTCGTTCCGGTCGGCAAGCAGATCACGTACCGGCTGGTCGGCGAGCAGCTCGTGGATGTCGTAGAAGTGCCTGCCGGTCCGGCGGTCGGCCACGCGGACAGGGTCAGCGGCAAGGCGTCGGGCCTCGGCGTGGACCCCCACCAACTTCTCGAGGAGGGTGCGGCCCGGATGGAGAACCACCACCTCGAAGAGTCCGAGGTCTGAATAATCGCTGAGGTCGGTGCCGGCTTCGGCCAGCACGTCGCCCAGGAGACAACTGATAGCCGTCGACTCGGAGGGTTCAGCGCCACCTCGGACGCCCATCTCGAGGAGCACGCTGGTGCGGATCAGATCGGTGACCGAACGGAGAGTGGGATAGTGAACGTCGTACGAGCGGTGACGGCCGGTCTCCGCTTCGCCAAACCGTGTAGCGGTCCCGCCGACACCTGCCGCGCCCCGCTCGGACATTCGCTTCATCAGCTTGTCGGTTGCGTCTCGGCCTCGAGTGCCGGGGAGCACCAGAATGTCGATGTCCTCAGAGAACCGTTGAATGAGCCGGTATCCCTTGGACAGGCTTGTGCCACCTTTGAGGATGAAGTCCCCAGCGAACTCGGATGCCATCACGCGGAGGACCTCGCTGACCCAGTAGTCCTTCTCGACGGCGGTAGGACTGATCCTCAATCGCTCCCCGGCAGCGTCGATGGTCGGGCCGAACTCGCCACGGTCTCGGAACCGTGGCTGCCCGGGCCCAGTCACGTGACCAAGCCGAGGCTCTGAAGGGTGAGGTCGCTCCGCGCTGGCCGCACTCGGCTCGCGTCGTCCGAGCGGTTGAGGGCGGTGAGAAGTCGCCGGAGGCGCTCACGGACGACAGGCGGCTCGGTCGGCGAGGCGCGAACAAGGCGATCCACGCGGATCGACCCAGCCGTGGCCAGACGTTCGATGCGGCCAAGTGCCTCCGGCAGCGGAGTCTCGACGAGGCCTTCCCAGTCGCGCAGCGTTTCCAACAGCGCCACTTCCGAAGCGTGAAGCCGCAGGTCGCGACGGCGCGTGCTGGCACTGCGGCTCACGAAGCGGATACCCCGGGCAGCTCTCGGCGCTCGTCCCGGCACTGCGATCGTTTCGAGACGGGGGACCTGTGTGGAGAGCCCGAGCGCCAAAGCCGCGCTGATGCCGGCCGGTCCGACGCCGGGCTCGTCAACAACCTCGTCAACGAGACGCCCGGCCGGTGGCGGTGCCATTCCGAGCCGCGTTGGGACTCCCCTCCAGTAGAGGCCCCGGCGGACACGGCGCAGCTCGCCCGAGCGAGTCAGTCGAGACAACGCCTTCGCGACCGCCTCGGGCGAGCCGGCGAAATCCTCGGGACGCCAGAAGCGATTGCGCGAGCGAAGGATCTTCCCTCGGACATCGGCGGCGACACTCGTCTTCATCATGGGCATGTTACCATTCTGTCGGTAACTTGGCACGCGAAGTTGACCAGTGAGTCTCCGGGGTTCCTTCTCGCGAAACGCGCTGCAGCCCTGTCGTGGCTCGCCTGCGGAGGAGTAGCTTCCACGTCGGTGGCACCATGGGCACGACGAACTCGTAAGGTGCGCCGAGGCGTCAACTGCGGTTGTGTAGGTCCGGTAGTACGGGCTGCCGGGGTAGACGGGCAGACCCCAGAAGGCGTCGAGTCCCCATGTTGGCGACCTGCTCGGTGGCGAAGTAGTCCGCCCGATCAGCAGGCCGGGGGAGTTCTGGCTGTACCTCCAGGAGCATCGGCAGGTACGGGCCCTCGGCAAGGTGGTCGCCGAACTCGGCGATCACCTCGGAGTCGATGTCGTGGAGCCCGTCGTTGAGACGCTGTTGCGTGGCTTCGAGCGAGAGCGTTTCGTTGGCGCCCTCGAGGCGTCGGAAGAGCAATTGATAGGTGCCGCACTAGAACGATAACTCGAAGGCCGGCTCCTCGCCGAGGAACATCTGCCTTCGGCCGGCCCATGCCCCGGGTGCCTCCGGCTCTTCACCGAAGCACACGGCGGGAGACTGGGTTCCCAGGGTCATCGGAGGCTGCCAGGAGAGGAGCGTCCTCGAACGGTAGCGACGCCAAGTCGAGGGTGACCCGAAGATAGCTGTTGTGCGATCATCGCATTCGTGCGATGCTGCTCGTCGTGGCGGACGTCGAGCTGCACGACGAGATCGTCGAGTGGATGGACTCGCTCGACGATGACGAGTGGGACCGGGTGGTCGTGGTGATCGACCGGTTGGTCGCGCTCGGGTCGACGGCTCGGATGCCGTTGTCGAGGAGCCTCGGTGACGGTCTGTTCGAGTTGCGGTTCGCGCTCGGCCCGACCGCTCGTCGGATCACATACCGGTTCACCAAGGACGGCCGGATCGTGTTGCTGACCACGTTCCGCAAGCAACGCAACAACGAACGCACCGAGATCGCCGGGGCACGCAGAGCCGCAGAGGACTGCGCCCGGACCAACCCGTGAAGGAGACCAAGATGGCCAACTACTCCCGCTGGGACGACACCAAGAACAAGCGCCGGGCACCGAGCGCCGAGGTGCGCGCCGAGGTCGAGCACGACCTCGCGCTCGGCCAGTTGATCTACGACCTGCGCACCGGCGCTGGGCTCAGCCAGCGCGAACTCGCCGAGCGGATGGGCACCACCCAGTCGGTGATCTCGCGTCTCGAGGAAGGCGGCGGCGCGAAGAACCGGATCGACACACTCGCCCGCGTCGCCGAAGCCCTCGGCCGGCACCTGATCGTCTCGTTCCCCGAGAAGGTCCCCGCCAGGCTCAAAGACGCGGTCCAGGTCGCCTGACGGAACACCGCCTGATGCAAGCGCCGCCCTCACCTGAGCGAGAGAGCGCCCTACCATCGCCGCTCCTCGTCAACCTGGACGCCAACGTGTTGGCCTTCGACCGGATCAGTGAGGTTCGGGCCGCCGTCGTTGATCGAGCGGTCAGTTTCGCTACGGTGACTGTCAACGAGCGAGAACGCGGCGGTTTCTCCGTGGAGGTCGACGGCGTACTGGAGACGGCTGTCTGGGGCGAGTCGCGCTGGGGCGAGGCTGTTTGGGGCGGCCCGATACCGGAGCTGCTGGTCCTCGACGAGCCGCCCGGGTCCGGCGTCCTCGCTGGCGATGAAGATGCTGACGTGTTCGAGCGGGTGCTGGCGATCATCTCGAACGGTTCGTTTCCGCGGCCGGGTTCCAGGGACGGGCCTCACGGCACCACAGCGTCGCCAGCTTCGAGACGCGATGACGTTCGAAGCCCACTGCCGACAGCGTCGGCACCTCTTCGTCTCCGACGACAAGCGAGCGTTCATCAGCCACGGCCGACGTGAAGGACTCGAACTGCTCGGCAGGACTCGGATCCTCACCAGCGACGAGTTCATCTTGTTCGCCACAAGCGGCTTTGCCGACGCGTGACGCGGACGAGTCTGCTCAGCGGCCCAGCACCAGCGTTGCAGTCAACGCGCGGCTCGGGCCCCCGCTACCACCGGAAAACCCTTGCGCTGCAAGGGTTTTCGATTCCTCTGGGTCAGCCTGCCGATCTTCGTCAATGGCTCCATCGCGCGTCCATCGCGCGCATGGCATGATGCGAATCGGCCGATCACCATCGAGCGATTCCGCGGATTCCGGTAGTTGCGGTTCGATCCCGATCCCCGCACCGTGATCCTCGGGCCGAACAACGTGGGCAACAGCACTGTGCTCGAGGCTCTCGACCTCCTCCTGCACCCCGGCCTGGGACCACCACCACAAGCCGGCCCACGGGCGGTCGGAGCGACTGACAGGAGGAATGAGAGAGGACCGAGGGGCTGAAGGCGAAGGTGGATGGATGGGCAGCTACGTGCTGGGTTTCCAGGACATCGACCAGACGCAGGTCGCGGGCGTTGGCGGCAAGGGCGCGCATCTAGGGGAGCTTTCGCGGATCGAAGGCATCCGCGTGCCGGCCGGCTTTTGCGTGACGACGGACGCTTTCCGGCGGATCATGGCGCACGCGCCTTCGATCAACGAACGGCTCGATCGGCTGTCGCGCCTCAACCCGGACGACCGGGAGTCGATCCACACGTCCAGCGCGGAGATCCGCCGGACTCTCGAAGGGGTCGCCATCCCTGACGATGTGGCGGCGGCGATCACCCGCGAGGTGGCCCGCCTCGGCGAACAAGCCGCCTACGCCGTCCGCTCGAGCGCGACGGCAGAGGACTTGCCGACCGCCTCCTTCGCTGGCCAGCACGACACGTACCTGAACATCGTGGGGCCGGCGTCGATCCTCCAGCACATCGGCCGGTGCTGGGCCTCGCTATTCACCGAGCGGGCCGTGACCTACCGCCTGCGCAACGGATTCGACCACCGCAAGGTCCACATGGCCGTGGTCGTCCAGCAGATGGTCTTCCCACAGGCGGCCGGCATCCTGTTCACCGCCGACCCTGTCACGTCGAATCGGAAGGTCGTCTCCGTGGAGGCCGGCTTTGGTCTCGGCGAGGCCCTGGTCTCCGGGGTGGCGAACGGGGACGTCTACAAGGTGCGGGACGGCGTAGTCGTCGCCAAGACCGTCGCCACCAAGCAGCTTGCCATCCATGCCTCGCCGGCAGGCGGGACGCAGGAACAGGCGATCGAGCGGGAGCGGCAGGAGCAGCCGGCGCTGACGGATTCCCAGGTGGTGCGGCTCGCGCAGCTGGGCCGGCGGATCGAAGCGCACTTAGGCCGCCCCCAGGACATCGAATGGTGCCTGGTCGACGGCGGGTTCCAGATCGTCCAGAGCCGGCCGATCACCACGCTGTTCCCCATCCCGGACGTCGGCGACCGGGA
>Ga0214471_10004948_pt1 | contig 10273 bp, 7 predicted proteins | sample RVTome_5_FD_207665 | JGI IMG/M metagenome (GOLD analysis project Ga0214471, IMG submission 207665) | Soil microbial communities from uranium-contaminated site in the Upper Colorado River Basin, Wyoming, United States - RVT142D155 | ecosystem: Environmental > Terrestrial > Soil > Contaminated >... | reverse complement strand
AAGCGTGTCGCGCGTGGTGAACTTCATGACCTCCTGGGCGTAGACCGCGGCCAGCGCGACCACGGTCTGGATGCCCGCCTGGTAGAACACCACGCACACCAGGAAACGCCACAAGTCCGCGTGGCGCCGCGCATGCCCGAGCGTGTCCGCGAGGCGCGCAAACGCGCTTCTCACGATATCGGAGGCACCGGCGACCGGTTGCGCCCGCTCTCGCAGGAAAAAGAACGTTGGCAGGCTCGCGATCGCGAACAGGGCGGCGGTAATCAGCATGGTGACGGGCACGAACTCGTCGGCGGTCGCGCCCTGCGCCTGCGCATGGGTCACGTAGACGAGGCACAGCCCGAGGGCAACGAGGCCGCCGAGGTAGCCCAGGCTCCAGCCCCACCCGGAGACCCTGCCCATCGCCTCGCCACGCGCAATTTCCGGCAGGAACGCGGCGATCAGATTCTCACCGCTGCCGAAAAAGAAATTGGAGAGGATCACCAGCGCGATGCCGAGCACGAGCTCCCCGCGCCCGACGAGCGCCAGTCCCGCGGTGAAGACGACGCACCCCACCGTGGTGAACACCAGCAAGCGCTTCTTTGCCGCGTGCACGTCGGCATAGGCGCCCAACACCGGGGCGGTCAGCACGATCAGTGCATAGGAAACCGCGAGCGCGGCGGTCCAGGCAAAGGTCGCCCACGGCGCGTTGCCCGCCACCACGCCAACGAAATAGGCGTTGAAGATTGCGGTGATGACGACGGTGGTGTAGCCCGAGTTGGCGAAGTCGAACATCGCCCAGGAAAAAACCTCGCGCCCTTCTACACCCGGCGCGAGGTTTTTTCCTAACGGAGAATTACTCAATTTAAGAATCCGCGGGCCCGGTCGAGAACGTCTGCTCGCGGGGGAAGGACACGCTACCACCCGATGTGGCAGCCGCGGCTACGTGGCGGATTCTTCCCATTTCAGCAAGCGCATGCGGTTGGCGATATTTCATGCTTGTATTTCTTGCGGAATATCGTTTGCTGCCAGCGCGCCATCACGTCCGACTCGCCGGATGGCGTAGAACCGGTATTTACGATAACAACGGCGCTCGGTCCTGGCAATTCCGGCGTAGTTCCCACGGGCGTCAGGCGACGTTGTGGCAAGCCGCCTGAAACCGCGAGACGGATCGGCACCGCAGCCCGACGCTGTGCGGGCCTAGTCGGTAGCGTGCTCGGCCAGGAATGGGCCATTTTCCGCGCGTTGCAACTGCGTATGGCCGCGAGTAGTCTCTATCCGCGTCGCCTTTACCCCGGCAAGCCTCGTGATCGATGCAAACAAGCGAAAACTGGTTTCGGCCGCAATGTTCGCGCCGGCGGTATTTTTGCTTCCGGCAACCCTCCACGCACAACAAAAAGCCCGCGTGCCTCGCGTCGGGTATCTCACGGCGAGCCACGCGATGGATGACGATCAGCTTGCGCTCGCTTTCTTGCGCGGACTCGAGGACCTCGGGTACGTGCAGGGGCAGAACATCCTCTTCGAGAAGCGCGCAGCGCTCGGCCGCCTCGAACTGCTCCCCGGTCTCGCTGCGGAGCTCGTACGAGCAAACGTGGACGTGATCGTCGCGCCGCCGCTGCCGGCCGCGCTTGCGGCGGTCAAAGCGACGCGCACCATTCCAGTCGTATTCATGATGGTCGCCGATCCTGTCGGCGCCGGACTCGCGACAAGTTTGTCCCGGCCCGGCGGCAATGCAACCGGGCTGTCCAATCAGTCGGGAGATTTGGCGGCGAAGATGATCGAGCTGCTCAGGGAAGCCGTGCCCACCGCGAGACGCCTGGCCGTGATGACCCGAACCGGCAATTCAGGGCACGACACCCAGTGGGCCTTCGGCGTGACTGCAGCGACGCGGCTGAAGCTCACATTGCAGCGGATCCAGGTTACCGGCTATGACGGCGTCGATGGCGCACTGCGTGAAGTTGGAGAGTTGCGTTTCGATGGACTGGTGCTGCTGTCCGACCCGGTTTTCGTCAGCCGCCGTCAGGACATCGTCCGCGCCGTGAATGCCATGCGCCTGCCGGCCATCTATGGATTCGCCGAATTCACCGATGCGGGCGGCCTGATGAGCTACGGCGTAAACCTCGGGGATCAGTTCAGGCGTGCCGCGCATTACGTCGACCGCATCCTGAAAGGGGCCGCCGCCGGTGACCTTCCCATCGAGCAGCCGTCGGCATTCGAATTCTCGATCAACGCAAAGACGGCGGCGCGCATCGGACTCGCTCTGCCACGCGAACTTCGGCTGCGCGCCGACCGCCTGATTGAATGAGCGCTTCACGCACGCTGCACCGGAAATACACGATCCTGATCGGCGGATTCGTCATCGGCGCGCTATTTCTCGCGGGACTCGTTCAAGCGTATTTCTCGTACCGCGACAGCCGCGCCGCGGTGTCCGCTCTCACGCAGGAAAAAGCGCTCGTCGCGGCCACGCGCATCGACGATTACGTAAAGGGCATCGTCGAGCAGATCGCATGGGTGACGCTGCCCATGCGCGACCTGGGCAAGCAGGCATTGTTACAGCGTCGCTTCGAATACCGCAATCTATTGAAGCAAGTCCCGGCAGTCACGGATATCCGGCAGCTCGACCGGCGCGGAGGCGAGGAACTCCTGGTCTCACGCACGGAGCTCGACGTGATCGCATCGGGAACCGATTACTCCAACGACGCGGGCTTTGTCGCAGCCCGCGCAGGGGCGCTTCACTTCAGTCCCGTTTATTTTCGCAAGGGGACGGAGCCTTATACTCGCGTCGCGGTACCCGCGCGCCGGGGTGCGGAAACGGTCGCGCTGGCGGAAATCAACCTGAAGTTCGTGTGGGAAAGCGTATCGCGCATCGAAGTCGGGCGCACCGGATATGCCTATGTCACCGACAGCACCGGCCGGCTGATTGCCCATCCTGATCTCAATCTCGTGCTGCAGAACAGCGATTTCTCCCAGCTTGCGCAGATCCGCGCGAAGAACGGCGCGGTGCTCGCGCAGAGTCACGCCGGGACGAACGTGATCGCAGCATCCGCGCCGATGGGGGTGCCCGGATGGACGGTGGTGGTTGAGCAGCCGATCGCGGAAGCATACGGGCCCGTCTACGCGAGCCTGACTCGTCTTGGCGTCATTGCCGCGCTGTCGCTCGTCCTGGCTTCGCTGGGCGCGCTCGTGATCGCGAGGAGAATCGCTGCCCCGGTGAAGGCCCTTGAAACCGGGGCCATGCGGCTGGCCGCCGGCCGGCTCGACTATCGAGTGCGCGTCGAGACCGGAGACGAATTCGAGATGCTTGCGTCTCAATTCAATGCCATGGCCGGGAGCCTCAGTCAGTCGCATGAAGAGCTGGAGCAAAAAATCGAGGGGCGCACCCGGGACCTCGCGCTCGCCAACCAGGCAAAATCGCGCTTTCTGGCTGCCGCGAGCCACGACCTGCGCCAGCCGATGCACGCGCTTGGGCTCTTCGTCGCGCAACTGCGCGGCAAACCGCTGCTGGCCGAGCAACGCAGACTCGTCGACCGCATCGACGCTTCCGTGTCGGCAATCGGCGCGCTGCTCGACTCGCTGCTCGATATTTCACGCCTGGACGCGGGAGCCGTAACGCCCGAAATCGCCGACTTTCCGGTGAACAGCCTGCTCAGCCGGATGGAAGACGAGTTCATGCAAGCGGCCCAGGAAAAAGGGCTCAGGTTCCGTGTTGTTCCGAGCCGGGTCTGGGTCAGCAGCGACCCGCTACTGCTCGAGCGCATCGTGACCAATCTCGTATCGAACGCCCTGCGCTATACGCGGCGCGGTGGGGTCATCGTCGGTTGCCGTCGTCGTGGAGCAAAGCTGTACATCCTGGTTTGTGATACCGGCCGCGGCATTCCTGCCGACGAGCATCAACGAATTTTCGCGGAGTTCTACCAGCTAGCTAATCCCGACCACGACCGTAGCCAGGGACTGGGGCTGGGACTTGCAATCGTCGACCGCCTTGCGCGGCTGCTCGGTCATCACGTTGAAGTCCGTTCGAAAGTGGGCAAGGGCTCGACATTCATCGTGACCGTGCCGCGGGGAACGCCGGGAGAGGCGACGCAGCCGGTGCGCGCTGTCGACACCGGCATTCCCAGAGGCACGCTCGTGGCGCTCATCGATGACGACGTCCTGGCGCGCGACGGCATGCGCGGACTGCTCTCGGACTGGGGTTGCGACGTGGTGGCGGCCGCATCCGCCGCCGAAGCCGTGCACGGACTTGCCGCCCACAATCGGCCGCTTGACCTCGTAGTCTCGGATTACCGCCTGCGCGATGGCAGTACCGGCATCCACGCAATCGGGCAATTGCGCGCCACATACTCCGCGGACTTGCCGGCCTTCCTGATCAGCGGCGACACGAGCGGTGGCGTCCTGCGCGAAGCCGAAATGGAGGATCTGCACCTGCTCACCAAGCCGGTCACGCCGCTCAAGCTGCGCGCACTGGTCAGCCAGCTGCTCAAAGCCCGCCGCGCGGGTGCCCAATTCCACGCAGTCAGTTGACCCGGTCCTGCTTCCAGCCCAGCCGCCCTGCGGCGATCACCGCCTCCGTCCGGTTGGTGACGTTGAACGCCTTCAGGATGGCGGTAACGTGATTTTTCACGGTGGCTTCGGCGACCCCGAGCTCCCTGCATATGCGCTTGTTGGACTTCCCTTGCAGCATCAACGCAAGCACCTCGCCCTCGCGTTCCGTAAGCTGCGGTTCACCGACCGGCCGTGACGCAGGGTGCGCTCCCGCAAGCGCCTCGGGCGGCAGGTATACGCCGCCCGCACACACCAGTCGCAGTGCACTCACCATCACTTCGTGAGGCGTCGATTTCGGGATGTAGCCGACGGCGCCCAACTGAATCGCGCCGGTTACGGATTTCTGATCCTTGGCGCCCGACAGCACCACCACTCCGGTGGCAGGATACCGCCGGCGCACTTCGCTCAGCACGGCAAAGCCGTCCATATCCGGTAAATTGAGGTCGAGCAGCACGAGGTCCAGCCCCGGCTGCTCGCCGGCGAGGCGCAAAGCGGTCGCGCCGTCCGGCGCCTCGAGCACTTCGCAATCCGAATCGAGTACGGCAAGGACGTTGCGCAGCGCTTCGCGGATCAGCGTGTGATCGTCGACGACGAGAACCTTCAACGATTTCTTCCTTTAAGCTCCGCACGTTTTTTTCAGGATAACACCGACTGAAGCCGCCGTGGGAGCAGGACTTAAGTCGTGTGACCAAAGTCCCGGGTCATTCTAGCAAACTGCCCTGGATCAAGACTTTCATCCAGAGACTTCAGTCGGATTTACGTCGCGGCGGCGTGGAGCGATATTCACTTCCGCTGTATCACCTAATCTTTTTTGGCCGTGGTCCACACGAGAGGAGTCATCACATGAGAAAGCTGCTGTTGGGAACCGCTGCGATTCTGTTGTCTGTCAACGCGCTTGCACAGCAGGGTGGAGTACTAAGCACGGACAGCGGTATCGTCACCAAACCGAGCAAATACTCGGTGAAAGAAACGATTGACCGAGTGGAGGCTGCAGCCAAGGGCGTTGGTGCAAACATTTTTAACCGCATCGACTATCAGGAAATGTCCAAGAAAGTGAAAGTTGATATCCGGCCCAACCAACTGGTCATCTTCGGGCGCGGCGCAGGCGGCCCATACATTATTGCGGAAGCGCCATTGGCGGCGCTGGACCTCCCATTCAAAGCGCTGGCGTGGGAGGATGCCCAGGGGAAAGTCTGGTTGAGTTACATCAATGGCAGTTACATCGACCAGCGATACGCCATCAAGGGCGCTGCGAAGTACGTCAAGAACATCGACGAAACGATAGGAAAAATAGTCAGCGAAGCCCTTAAGTAACCCGGCGCGACCGTCCGCCGAGGGCGCTACGGTTACCTTAACCCACGAGCGATAAGCAACAAGCGACATAGGAGAAGACAACATGAACAAGTTCATTTTTGTGGTCGTTGCATTGGTGCTTTCCCTTGGGGCCCGGGCCGATGAGATCACGGCCGTTGAGGGGCTTATTGCACAACCCAGCAGCTATTCGGCCAGCGAAACCGTGAACCGGTTGGAAGCAGCGCTGAAAGCAAGCAGCATGACGGTCTTCGGTCGCCTCGACCATTCGCAGGCCGCTGAAGGCGTGGGATTGACGCTGAAGCCGCTGGTGGTGGTGGTGTTCGGGAACCCGAAAAACGGTACGCCGCTTTTTGTGCGGTCGCCGACCTTGGGAATCGATTTACCGCAGAAGTTTCTCGTATGGGAAGACGCCAAGGGTCAAGTCTGGCTTGCTTATAACTCTGCCGAATATCTGCACCAGGTCATTCGCCCCCGGCACGGCGTAAAAGGCAATCCCGCTCAGATGAAAACACAAGCTGCGTTGTTGGAGAAGATCGCCCATTCGGTCGTGCAGTAGTCATTCACCAGCGGCGCTTGCTTGGGAAGGCGAAACTGGAAAAGTGTGGCTGACAAGCGCTTGAATAGCGAACTCGCGGGTTGACGATCGCACTCGAGTCGCTAAATTACACCGCGGCGCTTGAGTTCCTCCTGCTGCTCCTCGCTATAGCCGAGCGCGGCGAGCACTTCGGCCGTGTGCTCGCCAAGCGCCGGACCGACCCATTTCGTGCTTCCCGGGGTCTCCGAGAGCTTCGGCACGATGCCCGGAAGCTTGAGCGGTTTGCCGTCCTCGAGCGTGAACTGCTGGATCATCCCGCGCATCGCGTAATGCGGATCGCGCGCGATATCGGCGATATCGTAGATCTTGCTGCTCGGCACGTCGGCCTGCTCCAGCACCTGCAGCACGTGCTCGAGGTCGTGCGCGGCGACCCAATCGCCGATCACTTCTTCGATTTCCTCGGTGCGCGCGACGCGCCCGTCGTTGTGCGCGAGCGCGGGGTCGTTCGCGAGGTCGGGCCGGCCGACGGCGTTCATCATGCGCTTGAAGATGGGATCGGCGTTCGCGCCGATCACGACATACTTGTCGTCGCGCGTGACATAGGTGTTGGAGGGCACGATGCCGGGAAGCGACGCGCCGCTCCTCTCGCGCACGAAGCCGAACCTGTCGTATTCGGGCAGCACGCTCTCCATCATGTTGAACACCGCTTCGTAGAGCGCCACATCGACGACCTGGCCGCGCCCGCCGTTGACGTTGCGGTGGTGGAGCGCCATCAGCGCACCGATCACGCCGTGCAGCGCGGCGATCGAATCCCCGATCGAGACGCCAACGCGCACCGGCGGCCGGTCGGGGTAGCCCGTGACGTAGCGCATCCCTCCCATCGATTCGCCGATGGCGCCGAAGCCGGGCCGGTCGCGGTAGGGCCCGGTCTGCCCGAAGCCCGAGAGCCGCACCATGACGAGCCCCGGGTTCAGCTTCGAGAGCCGGTCCCAGCCCAGGCCCCACTTCTCCATCGCGCCGGGCCGGAAGTTTTCGACCACGATGTCCGCGCCCTCCGCGAGCTTGCGCACGATCTCCTGCGCTTCCGGCTGCTTGAGGTCGAGCGTCACCGATTTCTTGTTGCGCGCCTGCGCGTACCACCACAGCGAAGTGCCCTGGTGCAGCTTGCGCCATTTCCTCAGGGGGTCGCCGAGACCGGGCGGCTCGATCTTGATCACTTCCGCCCCGAACTCCGCGAGCAGGCGCGCGCAGAACGGCCCGGCGATCAGCGTGCCGAGCTCGATCACCTGGATGCCTTGAAGGGGAAGCGGTTTCGCGTCGCTCACTTCAATTCCGCTTCAGTCGGTGAGGATACACAGCGGGCAATACCCGGCCGCCCGAACGCCGCCCGCCGGCATTATTGTCGGGTGGGAGCGACAGAAAAACCCGCTCAAGCTCAGCGAGATGTCCCGAGCGAGAAATTGTTCCGTCTCTTCCCGGCGACAGAATACTCTCCTCGTGGTGCCGGTTGTAGCGACAACCCGTTGATACATATCACCAACCCAATCTGGCACGCCCCATGCTAATTAACGGGCACCAGGACTATTGCCGGCAGCACTTTACCCGGCGTGGTTCTATCCCTCCCCTGTTTCCCCCGGCATATGCCGGGGTTTTTTTGTACCGCCTTCCCTTATCGTGGGTCGATCGGCGCCCGGGGCGCAACGTTCAGCAATGATTCCAGGTACGCCGCCATGGCAATGAGCTTCGCCTCGCTGCGCGGCGGTCCTACCAGCTGCAAGCCGATCGGCAGGCCGGACCGGGTAAATCCGCCCGGCAGGGCAATCACCGGGCAGGCGGTCACGGTGATGGCGAGCGTCAGGATCAGCCAGCCCATGTAACCCTCGAAGCGCACACCGTCCACGGCTTCGGGGTACCTCTGGTTGACGTCGAACGGCGGACAGGTCACCGTGGGGCAGATCAGCAAGTCGAATTTCTCGAAAAATCTGGCGGCACGCCGGATCAGCTCGCCCTGCGCGACTTCCGCTTCGACGATCGCCCGCGGCGAGAGCTTGAGCCCGAACTCGGTGTTGTCGATGATTTCCTGCTTGTACCAGTGGCGATACTTCTCCATGAGCTGCGCATGGCGCCCGATAAACACCGCGCCGCGCAGCGTGAGAAAGGTCCTCTCGGCATCGCCCAGATCGGGATGCGCTTCCTCCACCGCCACTCCGTCGCGCGCGAGCCTCTCTGCCGCCGCCCGGCATGCCGCCCGCACCTCCCCGTCCACGGCGCGCGCGATGCCGAGATCGATGCTGAACGCGGCCCGTCCCGGTCTCTGCGGGCGCGCCGCGGCCGCCGAGAAAACCGGATGCGGACCCACCTGTGACAGGGGGTCGAGGGGATGCCAGCCGGCTTCGGCATCGAACATGAGCGCCGTGTCCGCGACGTCGCGCGCCATGGGCCCTTCCACCGAAAGGGGGTTGAACGGCTGCCTGGAGGTGCGCGGCACCATGCCCGGGCTGGGACGCAGTCCCGTCGTCGAACAGTAGCTCGACGGCGTGCGGATGCTGCCGCCGAAATCCCCCCCGGTCGCGAGCCATACCTGGCCCGCCGCCAGCGCGGCCGCCGACCCGCCGGAGGAGCCGCTCGAGGTCATGCGCACGTCCCACGGGTTGAGGGTCGCGCCGAACACGTCATTGAAGGTGTTGCCGCCCGCGGCGAATTCGGGCAGGTTGGATTTCCCAATTACCACGGCGCCATTCGCCTCGAGCCGCTGCACGACGATATCGGAGGCCGGCGCGATGCGGTCCGCGTAGATGCGCGAGCCGGAGGTGCAGCGCACCCCCGCCACGTCGGTGCCGTCCTTGACCGCAATCGGCAGGCCGTGCAGGTACTGCGGCGGCGGGTCCGGCCGCCGCTCGCTCATGATGCGGCGCGCGTGCTCCCGCGCGCGGTCGTAGCACAGCGTCACGAGCGCGTTGATCTTCGGATTGGTCACCGCGATGCGGTCCGCCGCGGCGTCGATCAGCTCGAGCGGCGAGACCTCGCGGCGCTTGAGCCGCCGCACCGCCTCCACCGCGGAAAGACGCCAGAGTTCGTCCATCTCCCCCTCCGTGAGCGGGCATGGTAGGGAGAAAACGAACAGCGCGTCAACGCCACGCCCGCCGCGGATCGTGATAGGCTTTTCGCCTCGTCACGAACATTTCGCATTGCGGTCACCCGGCCAGGACCAGTCATGAAGATTTCCGAGACCACGCTCACCCGCACCGGCGGGCAACTACTGGTCGACGCGCTCAAGGTTCATGGGGTGGACCTCGCGTTCGGCGTGCCGGGCGAGAGCTACCTGGAAGTGCTCGACGCGCTGCACGATGCGCGCGATGCCATCAAGTTCGTGATCTGCCGCCAGGAAGGCGGCGCGGCCTACATGGCGGAAGCCTACGGGAAGCTCACCGGCCGGCCCGGCATCTGCCTCGTGACGCGCGGACCCGGCGCGACCAACGCCGCGATCGGGGTGCACGCCGCGCACCAGGACTCGACGCCGATGATCGTTTTCATCGGCCAGGTCGGAAACGGTTTCGTCGAGCGCGAGGCGTTCCAGGAAATCGACTACCGCCGCATGTACGGGCCGTTCACGAAATGGGTCGCGCAGATCGATCGCGCCGACCGCGTGCCGGAATACGTGAGCCGCGCGTTCCATACCGCGACCTCGGGGCGTCCCGGGCCGGTCGCGCTGGCGCTGCCCGAGGACATGCTCACCGAGACCGCCGCGGTCGCGGACACCGGCCCCTATAAGCGCATCGCGGCGCACCCGGGGGAGGCCGACGTCAACAAGCTGCGCGAGATGCTGTCGCAAGCAAAGCGCCCCTTCGTGCTCCTCGGCGGCGGCGGCTGGAACGCCGAAGCCTGCGCCGACGTGCGCGCCTT
>Ga0214471_10004947_pt1 | contig 10275 bp, 9 predicted proteins | sample RVTome_5_FD_207665 | JGI IMG/M metagenome (GOLD analysis project Ga0214471, IMG submission 207665) | Soil microbial communities from uranium-contaminated site in the Upper Colorado River Basin, Wyoming, United States - RVT142D155 | ecosystem: Environmental > Terrestrial > Soil > Contaminated >... | reverse complement strand
GCGCGTGCCGGCCTCGCGCGCGTCGGTCCCGCGAGAATCGGCGTTTCCGCGGGCCCGGCGACGTTCTTCGACGCTCCCTTGAACGGTCGCGTCGGAAACCCCTTGCGTCGTTGAAACCGCCATCGGCCGAGCCGCTGCCTTCCTGCTGTCCGCGTCGGCGGCGGGTAGCCGCCATTTCCGACAAATATCAGATACATAGATGCAACCAAGCGGTGAAAGAACGGTTAAGTTCATTTCCCCCGGTGATTCCCGAAGCGGCCCGGCAAGGGCGGCCGAGGCGTGTCCAACGGGTTCCTCCTTGAGGGCATCAGCCGGCGTCTCTCCGCGGGCCGGGCTTTCGGAAGGTCGCGAAGCCCTGGTCGCCGGATCTCAGTCTCCTATGCGCATCCTATTCGTGACCTCTTGCACGGTCTCGCGCGCGCCGCGTCGCAACAGGGCGTCGAGGTGGCTGGTGAGCTCCGCACGGAAGGCTTCGCACTGCGGCAAGTCATGCCCAAAGATCTCGCTCACCCGCAAGAAGGAGTCGACCAGTCGTGCCGGCATGCCGCCGGCCGATGCGGCAGTTGTTTGCAGCCGCTCGGCGAGCGGATCCCGGACGTCGATGGCGCGGCCCCGCTCGTCGACGCCGGTTGCATAACGCATCCAGGCAGCCACCCCGAGCGCCGTCAGCGTGATCGGCCGCCCCTGGGAGAGCAGGTCCCGAAGGGTGCCCAGGAGCCGCTGCGGCAGCTTCTGGCTGCCATCCATGGCAATCTGCCAGGTCCTGTGCCTGAGAGTCGGATTGGCAAAGCGGTCCAGCAGTGTATCGCGGTAGGCGGCAAGGTCGCCCAAGTCCCCCGGCAGCGTGGTCATCACCTCCTCGGTCATAAATGCGCGGAGGAGGGTGTGGAATGCGGGGTTCGAGATCGCCTCGTCCACGTAGTCGTAGCCGGCCAGGTAGCCGAGATAGGCGAGCGTCGAATGGCTGCCGTTGAGCATGCGGAGCTTCATGCGCTCGAAGGGCTGCACGTCGGCCACCAGCTGAGCGCCGACGGTCTCCAAAGGCGGTCTGTCGGTCGCAAAGCGGTCCTCTATGACCCATTGTGAAAAGGGCTCAGCCACGACGGGCCAGGCGTCGACGACGCCGGTCGCCTCGAGCACGTGCCGCCGGTCGTCGTCGGTGGTCGCCGGAACGATCCTGTCGACCATGGTGGAGGGAAAGGCGACATCACGGGCGATGTGGTCGGCCAATCCGCCGTTCCTGAGCGCGGCAAAACGCGTCACGACGCGCGCCGTCGTCTCTCCGTTGGCCGGAAGGTTGTCGCAGGAGAGAACCGTGAACGGCCGGACCCCGGCTGTCCGGCGCAGTTCCAGCGCACGGACGATCAGGCCCGGGGCGCTGATGGGCTCCTCCGGAAAGTCGAGATCGTGGCGGATATCCGGGTGGTCCGGATCAAGCTGGCCGCTCGCGGGATCGTGGCAGTAACCCTTCTCGGTGACGGTGAGAGAGACGATGCGAATCTGCGGGTCGGCCATCGCCGATAGCAGCGCTCCGCGCTGGGTTGAGGCGTCGAGAACATCGAGGAGCGAGCCGATGACTCGCGTCTTCGTACCGGTCCTGCCGCGCTCGACAAGGGTATAGAGGAAGTCCTGTGGCGCGAGTGCCGCCCTTGTATCCGGCCGCCGCAGCGAGGCACCGATGATGCCCCAGGAGGGGTCTGTTCTCAGCAGATCGTGCAGGTAGACTGCGATGTGCGCCCTGTGAAAGGCGCCGACGCCGAGGTGCACCATGCCTGGTGTAACGCGCGAACGGTCGTACGGAAGCGGCGCCGGCGCACTTGCAGCGCAGAGGCGCAGGCCGGGGATGCTAGCTGTCAATTTCGATGAGCGCCTTGATGAGGCCGGCCTTTTCTGTCGCCCAGAGCGGGACCTGATCTACGGCACCAGCCAGGCTGGTACGGTGCGTGATCAGACGCTTCGCCGGAACGTCGCCGCGGCGGATGGCCGCGATGACGTGCGCAAAATCCTCGGATGTCGCGTTGCGGCTGCCGCAGAGTGTCATTTCCTTCCGGTGGAAATCAGGGTCCGTGAAGGTGATGGTGTCCTTGATCACGCTGATCAGGACATAGCGGCCGCCGTGGGCGACGAACTCGAAACCCTTCTCCATAGCCTGCTGATTGCCCGTTGCGTCGAACACGACATCGAAACCGTCCCCCCCGGTATAGGCGCGCACGGCTTCTGACGGATCGCCGTCGGCAACGATGCGATCCAGTCCCAGGAGTGCATGGGCGGCCGCTGTCCGTTCCACATCCCTGTCATGGATGATCGTTGCGGCCCCCGTCAGGCGCGCGAAAATCGCAGCGCCGAAACCGATCGGGCCTGCTCCTACCACCAGCACCCTGTCGCGGCCTGACACGCCACCGCGCCTGACGGCATGAGCACCGATCGAGAGGAACTCCACGGTCGCGCCCTCGTCGAGCGTCAGCCCATCGGCCGGAATGAGGTTGGCGACCGGCACCGTCAAAAGCCCGGTCATGCCGCCATCCTGGTGCACGCCGAGCACCGAAATCTCGACGCAGCAGTTGGGTTTCCCCGCGCGGCAGGCGCCACAGCGCTCGCAGGACAGATAGGGATTGACGACGCAGATCTCGCCGGCCGAAAGGGCCGAGCCCGCCGGGACTTCAAGAACCTCCACGCAGAGCTCGTGGCCGATCACGCGAGGATAGTCGAGGAACGGATGCTTGCCCTCGAATATGTGGTAGTCGGTGCCGCAGACGCCCACGCGGCGTGGACGCACCAATGCCTGACCGATTTCAGGCTGCGGGGCGGGCCGACTCTCCAGTTGAAGGCGGCCCGGGCCGGAGCAGACGAGGGCGTCAACGTATTGCATGGTACCCGCTGGTGGTGGGTGGGAACAGGTGTTGAACGACTCTGCCGGTGAAGAGGAGGGCCGGCGGCTGCCGACCCTCCTTTCGCTCACTTGAACTGCGCCATGTTGCCCTTGGTGACCAAGGCCGCGCCCGAGTCGATCAGCGATGCGACCTCCTCTCCGCGGATGGCCTTGACGAGCGCATCCACGCCCAGCTCGGCCATCTTCGCGGGGAACTGCGCCACGGTCGCATCCTCGATGCCGGCTGTCAGCGCCTCCTCCTCGCCGCAGCAGAAGTCGAAGCCGACGAGCACGAACTTGTCGTTGGCAAGGCCGGCATTCTTGATAGCCTGCGCAGCCCCCGCCGCCGGCGGACCGCAGGCCGCATAGATCGCCTTGAGGTCGGGATTTGCCGTCAGGAGATCCTCGGCGACGCTGATCCCGAGTTCTTCGGTGCAGTTGGTGGCGCCTTGGCCGACGATCTTGACGTCGACGCCCTGCAGACCGTCGAGCATTCCCTTGACCCGGTCGTCGAGCGAGGGCACGCCGGGTACTCCTTCGAGAATGCCCAGAGTATCGCCGTCCTTGAGCACGGACTTCAGGTACTGCCCGGCGATCTTACCGGCGTTGTAGTTGTCGGTGGTCGCCAGCGCCGTCCGCCCCTCCCAGTCGGGGATGTTGTTGTCCATGAGGACGACCTTCACGCCGGCGGCGATGGCCCTGTCGAGTGCGGAAGCGACGGTCGGATCGACCGGCGTAATGGCGATGCCCTGCACGCCGTTGGTGACCATGGATTCGATGAGGGCGATCTGCCCTTCGATATCCGTGGCCGAAGTGCCCTGACCGAAGATGATCTCCACCCCCGGATTCGCCGCGGCGTAGTCCTTGGCGGCGTTCTCCATGGTGGCGAAGAAAGGAACCGGGAACTTGGTAATGAACCCGAGCTTCACGCTGTCGGCGGCGGCGGCGGGGCCGGCCGTCGTGGCTGCGAGCAATAACGCTCCCAGAATTAGCTTCACTTTCATGCTTCTCCTCCCGATCTGGTCCGCCTCTTGGTGAGGCGACCGCTTGCTTCGCCGCCCTGGATCAGGCGACGAAATCCCTAGGCCCCGGCTCCGACGATCATCGCAACGAGGTCCTGCTGGTTCGCCCGCTGGGGCTTTAACTCACCGACCTTGCGACCCTGGCGCAGCACCACCGCGCGGTCGGCAAGCTCAATCACATGCTCCATGTTGTGGGTGATGAGAATCACCGCATTGCCTTCGGCGCGCAGCTGGGCAATCAGGTCGAGGACCTTGCGCGCCTCGCGCAGACCAAGGGCCGCGGTAGGCTCGTCAAGTATGACGACCTTGCGTGCGAACACCGTCGCCCGCGCGACGGCAATCGCCTGACGCTGCCCGCCCGACATGAGGGCGACCGGCGCATCGAACTTCGGCAGCCGGACCCGCAGCCGGTCGAGAACCGCGGCAGCCTCGCGGTCCATCGCGCGCTTGCTGAGAAACCGAAGCGGTCGCGGCAGCCAGGCAGGAAAGGCTAACTCGCGGCCGCAGTAGAAGTTCTGGGCCGGGGTCAGGTTGTCGAACAGCGCGAGGTCCTGGTAGACGGTCTCTATGCCAGCGCGGCGTGCGGTAGCCGGCGAATGCAGCGATACCGAATCGCCGTCGAGGAGAATCTCACCTTCGTCGAGGGCGTGGACTCCGCTGACGCATTTGACCAGCGTCGACTTGCCGGCACCGTTGTCTCCGAGCAGGGCCAGCACCTCGCCGCGATAGGCGTCGAGGCTGACGTCCTTCAGTGCATGCACCGCGCCGAAGCGCTTGTGGGCATGATGCACCGAGAGAACTGGCCTGATCGCGGGCGCGCTCATTGGGTCCTCGCGGCCTGGAGCACCCGCGCGCGCGCTTCCAGATGGTTGCGCAGCACATCGGCTTCGACTGCCAGCACGATGATGACTCCGATGGCGATCATCTGGAAGAAGACGCCGACGTTCATCAGGTTCAAGGCGTTGCGGATGACGCCGATCATGACGGCGCCCACCAGCGCATGGCCGATGTGGCCGCGCCCGCCGAGGAAACTCGCGCCGCCGATGATCACAGCGGCGATCGTGTCGAGCTCCAGCAGGTTGCCGTAGAGCGGCGAGCTGGCTGCGGTGCGGCCGGAGAGCACCACCGCGCCGATCCCGGCACACAGCCCGGAAATGGCGTAGACGGACACCAGCACGCCCTTGACCGGAATGCCCATTTCCACGGCGGCTTCGGGCTGCCCCCCGACGGCGTAGGTCCAGCGGCCCCAGACCATCGACTTCGTCATCACCAGGATCAGCAGGGCGACGCCCAGGACGATAAAGAAGGAGTTCGGAAGGCCGAGGTTCGCCTCGCCGCCGATGAACGTGACGATGTCGGGCATGCCGCGCATCGTGGTGTGTCCAGGCGCGAGCTCGAGGGCCAGGCCGCGGCAGATACTGAGCGTGGCGAGGGTGACGATGAAGGGATGCGGCAGGCGCCCGAAGACGTAGACGGCGCCATTGATGGCCCCCACGGAGGCGCCGGTGAGGAGCATCGCCAGGATGACGAGCGGGGCGGAGCCGGTGGCCTGGAACACGAGCCCGCCGATCACGGTGGACAGGGCGAGGTTGGCCCCCACCGAGAGGTCGATGCCCTTCGTCAGGATGACCAGCTGCTGGCCCATCGCCACGATGGCGATCACCGCCGTCTGCGCGGCGATGTTGCTGAGATTGCCGGGCTTCAGGAAGTTCGGCGTGAGCAGGCCGATCACGACCGCGAGCACGACGAGGATCAGCAAGGGCCCGACGCTCAGGAGCCGCAAACCCCAGGAGACGGCAATCGACCCCTTCGTCGATCTGTCACTGTCCTGGGGGCTGGAAGTTGTTTCCGGCTGTTCCCTGGTTACCTCCGCCACGTGACGCGCGATCCCTGCATTTATGTTTATTATCGATAAAAACCACATGACTTCGCCCGTCAATTCGTTTTTTATGGATTAAAAGACAGTTGTGAACGGAAGTGCTGTCGTGAAAACGGACACGGTCTTCAAGCGCGCCTTCAACGGCGCGCTCGATTTGGTCTCCAAGCTGAGTGACGGCGACCCCCTGCCGTCCGAAAGCGCCCTCAGCGCGCAGCTCGGCGTGAGTCGCACCACCGTGCGCAAGGTTCTGGCGGCGCTGACTGAACGAGAGATCGTGACGGGCAGCGGGCGCGCGCGACTTGTCCACTCGGCGGGCAAGGTGGTGGCGCGCTTTCCGGAGGCGGAAACCGTGTCCATGACGGCGCAGGTCGAGCGGCGGTTCATGGAATGGATGCTGCGGGACAACGCGCGCCCGGGAACGGCGATCAACGAGCTCGAGCTCGCACGGCAGTTTGGGATGGCGACCACCGGCATCCGCGAGTTCCTCAACCGCTTCCAGCGCTTCGGTCTCATCGAGCGACGGCCGCATGCCGGCTGGGTGTTCAAGGGCTTCACGCGCGATTTTGCGCTGGAGCTTTTCGAGATTCGCGAGATGTTCGAGGTCCGCTCGGCGAGAGCCTTTGCCGCGCTACCCGAGAGTTCGCCGCTCTGGCCGCAGCTGGAGGAGTTGCGCGAGGAGCACCGCGTGCTGCTGCGAGAGATCGAGTGCCGTTATCACGACTTCTCCGCTCTCGACAGCCGCTTCCACCGTCTCATCAATTCGGCTGCGCCCAATCGGTTCATCGACAGCTTCTATGACATCATCACCGCGATCTTCCACTATCACTACCAGTGGAACAAACTGGATGAACGCCAGCGCAACGAAGTCGCTATCCGCGAGCACCTCGGCTACATCGAAGCCTTGCTCAGCCGTAACGTTTCGCTGATCGACCTGGCGTGCCGGGCGCACCTGACCTCGGCGAAGGAGACCCTGATCCGCTCAACGTCGCAAGCGGAGGTGGGGGCGCCAAAGGCAGGACGGCAACACTGAAAGACCGTCAAACTTAGCGTCCGCCTCGGGGCGGTTGCCGTCTCTACTGTTGATCGGACGGAGGCGGTCCTTGGCCTTCGTATTCCAGCTGTGCGCTCAGGCCGACGATGATGGCCTGAACCAGGCCGATTGCGCCGGAGATCGGGCGGAACTGGCCTCCCGATTCATTGTCCACGAAGAAGGCCAGGCTGGCATTTGCGGCCAGGGGACTGGACGGCGTATCGGTCAGGGCAAGGATGGGCAGGCTGCGCAGGCTGGCGTCGCGGACGATGTCCACCACCAGGGCGGTGTAGGGCGTAAAGGCGATGGCGATCAGCAGGTCGTCGTGGCCCATGTTGGCGACCTGCTGGGCCGCCATGCCGCCGGCGAAGTCGAGCAGGCTGCAGCGCCGCTCCAGGCGGTTCAGACCGTATGCGAAGTAGGTTGCGATGGGGTGTGATCGGCGCAGCCCCGCAACATAGATATGCCGGGCCGAGGCACAGAGCCTGACGGCCTGCTCCACCTGTTCCGGACGGACGTCGCGCCGCAGCGCCTCGAGGGAAGCGATCAGGGTGTCGATGCAGCTATGCAGGCTGTCCGCCGTGCCGACGACCCGGTTTCCCGCATGACTTTCCTCGTAGACCTGCTCGCGGTAGAGCGCGCCCCCTTCGATGAGCCGCAGCTTGAAGACCTGCTGCATGCCGCTGAAGCCGTCGTAGCCGAACTCCTTGGCGAAGCGGATGACGGTGGAGGGTTGGATTCTCAGCCGTTCGGCGATGGCCGCAATGGTCTGCAGGGCGAACTGGTTGGGCTCGTCCAGCGCCAGCCGGGCGATGCGCTGCAGGTGGGGGCTGAGGTCGTCGAAGCGGTCGCGGATGCGCTCGCGCAGCGCGTCGAAGGGCTCCGGGGTGCCGATTCCATTTTCGGTGATGACCTGCCTCATGCCCGTGAAGCTGAATGAATTTTTCTTCTATTTCAAGAACAAAGCACCCTCTTGGCCGAACTAGCCCCAGATTTTTCGCAGATTTCTGCGGTGTCTCCGCGCGGTGGGCAACTTTTCAGGTTGTGAAAGAGAATGAATTTTTGATAAAAGAATGAAAATTCATTTAGCGTGCGAACGCCATCTCAATCCGGGCGGCGTTGTGAAAAACAAGCGGCAGGGTCCTCGGACCTGAAGGCCGCAGCAAAGAGGGAGGGTGGAACCTATGAAGAATCTGCGCGTGACCCGTCGAGGGCTCCTGGGAGCGACCGCTGCCGCCACCGGTCTTGCCGCGTTCAACGGCCCCTGGCGGTTCAACAGGGTCTATGCGGCCGCGAGCGACAAGCCGGTGAAGATCGGCCTCACCTCCGATGCCAGCGGCCAGTATGCCAACTCCGGTGCGGAGGATCGGCGCGGCATGGTCCTGGCGATCGACGAGGTCAACGAGCGCGGCGGCGTGCTCGGCCGCAAGATCGAATACATCCATATCGACACCGAGACCATTCCGGCCACCGGCAGCCGCGTGGCCGAGCGGATGATTACGCGCGAGGATTGCGGCTTCCTGATCGGAGCGATCCACTCCGGCGTCGCCAACGCCATCAGCCAGGTCGCGCAGAAATACGGCGTGATCTACCTGAACACCAACTCGTCCTCGCCGACGGAGGCGGGCGCGAACTGCCACCGCGTGAAGTTCGTCTGGGACGGCAACGGCACCAACTTCGCCAAGGCTGCGGTCAAAAACGCGATCGACACCTACGGGCCGAAATGGATGCTTCTCACCAACGACTACGTCTGGGGTCACGATACCGCCAAGGCGACCCGGTCGCTGCTCGGCCAGTATGGCGGCGAGGTCGTCGAGGAGATCCTGGTCCCGCAGGGAACGCGCGACTTCTCCTCCGCGCTGCTGCGCATCCAGCAGCAGACGCCGGGCGTCGTGTCTGCCGCCGTCGGCGGCGATGACCAAAAGGCGTTGCGCCAGCAGGTCGCCCAGCTCGGCATGGGCAACAAACCGGCATGGATCAACAGCCAGCAGGATTGGGCCGACGTCTACGGCCTGCCGCTGGAGAACCTGTTCGGCGTATTCGGGACCACGTGGTACTATCGGCTCGATCTGCCGGGCGTGGCGGACCTGGTGCAGCGCTACCAGGCGCGCTTCCCGGATACCTTCATGAAAGTGCCGGGCAACGTCTTCTACAACGGCTATATGGCCACGCGCGAGCTGCTCGCCGCGATCGAGCGGGCCGGCAGCACCAACAACATCGCCGTCATCAGGCAGCTCGAAGGCCACAGGATGTCGGCACTTGACCGCCTCCAGCATCATGATGCATGGATCGATCCCGATACTCATCAGGTACAGCAGACCGTTTATCTGGCAACCGCCAACAGCAGTCCGGTCGAGGATGACGACATCTTCGAGATCGTCTCCAGCGCTGCGCCCGAGGAGGTGATCGACACAGACGCGCCGACGGCCTGCAAGCTGGAAAGCTACGAGGAAACGCCGACCTTCGACGCCTGAAAGGATTGCAATGTTCCTGGAATCGTGGCCGTCCCGCCGGCCACGGTTTCTGTCCTTTCCTCGGCGCGCGAGCATGACAGACATCCTTCCTCATATCCTCAATGGCCTGACGCTCGGTCTTCTGTTCGCTCTCATCGCGCTGGGCTTCATGTTGATCGTGGGTGTGATGGAGGTCATCAACCTCGCGCACGGCTCGCTGTTCGCGCTCGGCGCCTATTTCGCGCTGACCATCCTCGGCGGCGGCTGGGTCGCCGACACGGCGTTCGGCATGTGGTGGGTGAGCCTGCCGATAGAGCAGCGCTACGTCACCGCGCTGGTGTTCGCACCGGTGCTGGCGGCCTTCGCCGGCATGATGCTGGAGCTGTGCCTGCGGCCCACCTACGGCAAGGCCCCGCTCTACGGCCTTTTGCTGACCTTCGGCGCGGCGCTGGTCTGCGAGGAGACGATCCGCCTCGTCTGGGGCAGTGGCGAACAGCACCTTCAGGTGCCGCTGGCCATCAACGGGCCGATCCTGGTCGGCGGGCTCATCTATTCGAAGTACAAGTTCTTCGCCGCAGCCTTCAGCGCGGCGGCCATCGCCGCCGTCTGGCTGTTCCTCGAGAAGACCCCCTATGGCGCCATCATCAAGGCCGGTTCGCATGACAGCGAGATGGTGCGCGCGCTCGGCTACGACCTGTCGAGGCTGCGGCTCCTGGTGTTCGGCTTCGGTGCCGCTCTGGCGGGCCTCGCCGGCATCGTCATGGTGCCGATCTGGGGGCTCAGGCCGCATGTTGGCGTCGACGTCGTCATTCCCGCATTTCTCATCATCGTCATCGGCGGGATCGGCAGTTTCTGGGGTGCGGTGGTCGCCGCGCTTCTCGTGGGCCTCGCGGTCGGCATCACCGGCGCCTATGCCGGCGCCTGGGCGACGATGTCGATGTACATCTTGCTGATCCTCGTCGTCGGCCTGCGCAGCCGCGGCCTGTTCGGCCGCAAGAGCGCGCTGGAGAACTGACCGCGGC
>Ga0214471_10004946_pt1 | contig 10276 bp, 8 predicted proteins | sample RVTome_5_FD_207665 | JGI IMG/M metagenome (GOLD analysis project Ga0214471, IMG submission 207665) | Soil microbial communities from uranium-contaminated site in the Upper Colorado River Basin, Wyoming, United States - RVT142D155 | ecosystem: Environmental > Terrestrial > Soil > Contaminated >... | reverse complement strand
TGGCCGGCAAAACGGCGAAAGTACTCAGCCCGGATGTAAAATTGATTTATCGAATTCGACGACAGCAGCAGATCGATCTCATGCATTCGACCGGACTTATACATCGATCGAACGTAGTTCGCATACTGCGCCTTTAAGAACGTGAGTTGATCTTCAAGGACCTTCATCTCTGAACGGGTGGAATCTACCCGTGTCTGAATGGATTTTTCTTCGCGACGAAGTTTTGTCAGCAGTGTTTTGATGAGCGAGGCTTTCTTATCATACGAGTCGAGTAATTCCAACGTCGCCGTTTCCTTTCGCTGCTGCTCATCCATCTTGATTTCGAGCGCCTTGATCTGGTCGCGCAGTCCCTGCAGTTCTGACTGGCGCTTTTCAATTTCTTGTTGCGGACTCCGTGGCATGCCGTTCGCCAACATCGAGAGAAAAAACACGGCAACCGTCACTCGCGCCCAAAAAGTCATCGTGTGATCACGTGGGCATTGGAAGGAATAGAAAACTGAAACGAGGGGGTCTCTTCATTCAGGGTGAGGGAACCGTATTGAAGCGCCACCTGGCGTCCTCGTTCCGGGAAATTCAAGCGGATGCGTCGCGGTGCGTGAATCGCATCCTGTTCCCGGATCGACGAGAATCGGACATCCATCACCACCTGGCCGTTCTGATCCAGAACTTGTTGCGATGTCACAACCAAATAGCTTGCGTCGACCCAATACTTGCAGACAAGATTCCCACAATCGTAGGTAAGGAGGAATTGGTCCTCATCAATTGAGTAGCTGACGAGGTCATTCTGGTCATCCGGCAGGTGTATTGTCCCGGAAAAAGCGCTCAACAGCTGATCATACGTCAGGTCGATCGGCAGGGCGAGTTTCAGCGTTTCCGACCCCGGAGTTCCGGTGATTGCAGTATTCTCAAAACTATTGTAGATAAGATAGCGATTCCTGCTGAGGAAGAGGGTACCAAGATCGATCCCGAAAGGCCCTTCAAAGAGCGCGAGAAGAGAATCAGGCTTTTTCATTGAAATGGTGAAAGTGGCGGTGCCGCTCAACTCCGGCGTATCGAAAGTGATGTGCCCGCTTCCAACAAGGCTGTGAATTTTCTGCTCGTTTGCATTCACCAATTGGACCAATGATCCCGCCGAAGTCCGCTCTGTATCCAGGAGAACCGAGGCTGGTTTCGGAGAACAGGAGAGAACCACAAGAACAATGATCAGGGAGAACCAGCTATTGTCTAAATTCATAACCTTCCGCGATCGATCTTGGCTTTCAATTCCTGGTTGCTACTGTCAATCTTCAACGAGATGTTCCATTGTTCCAATGCGCGCTCTGCATCCCGCAACATGTAGTACACATCGCCGAGGTGTTCATGAACAACGGCGCTCACGTCTCCCTGCGCAACGGCCTTGGAGATGTTTTTCTCCGCTTGTTCATACTCTCCAAGCTTGAAGTAAATCCAACCAATGGTATCGAGGTATGATGGATTCTCCGGCTGTGCGGAAACAGCTTCCTTCGCCATTGCAAGAGCCCTGTTGACCTGGAGATTTCGTTCCGCAAGGCTGTACGCATAATTGTTCAGGAGGAGATGGTTGTCAGGTTCTTTCTTCAATCCCTCTTCATACAGCCGGTCGGACTCATCAAATTTCTTCATCGAGTCATAGACCAGGGCCAGCTGTGAAAGTGCGCCCATGTCAGCACCATTGATTTCGCGTGATTTCTCTAAGGACCGGGCAGCCTCTTCATTTTTTCCCAGTCTGTTGAGGGCAACTCCAAGAAAGAAATTGACACGAAAATCCTCCGGAACGGCTTTGACTGCTGCTTCAAGAATCGTGGCGACTTCCTCAAAATTATTCTTCTCGAGAAACACAGACGAAAGGTAGACCCATCCATCGGCGTTCCAGCTTGCCAGCTCTGTCACCTTCCGAAAATTTTCAACTGCCAGTGTTTCTTCTTTTGATAGGGCTGCAATCGCCCCCAGGAACCAGTACGGACGCCAATCTTCAGAATGCTTGTCGCGAATTCTCTGGAAGATCGAACGCGCCAGGGGGACCAGCGTCGAGTCTTTTTCCATCTGCCCGAAATAGATTTCGCCAATCCTTAATTTGGCGTCCACGACCACTGAATCCTGGGCAAGGATTCCCTCGAACATTTCAGCTGCCCGGGCATACTCCTTTCGTACCAGGTATACTCCTGCTGCTTCTGCGATGTACTCGATATTGTCCGGTTGCAGCTCCAACAATCCGGTGTAGACAGCGAGAGCCTTGTTATATTGCTGCGAGCGAGTGTAGGCTTGTGCTAAAGATCTTTTGAGCTCGTTATTGCTAGGATCTATTTCCGTCATCATTCGCAAAGCATTCGCAGCTTTCTCATATTGCTGCAAGGAATTATTTAGCTCCGCCATTTGCAGCAACACATCCCATTGCGGGCCGAACCGGCTCACGATGGCTTCGTACACCTCAAGGGCTTTGAGTGGGGTCCGGCCCTGATACAGGCGCGCAAGATTGTACCAGGATTCGATCTTGGAAGAGTCGCGTTGGACAATCTGGGCATACTGCGAAGCCGCGGAGTCGATCTCGAATGCACGGACGTAGATCTCCGCCAATGTTCTACGATAGTCCAGATTGTCAGGAGAAAGCCCTATCGCCTTCTTTCCTGCTTCAATTGCGAGAGTGTGTTTGTTGAGGAGGGAGTAATCCTTCGCCAGTGCGAAATAGATGGCATCATTCTCATCATAGCGTAGCGCATCCTGGAACTCGAGGATCGCTTCGGCATATTCCCCATTGGATTCATGCACCGATCCATTGATGAAATGTTGAAGAGCGATATCCCGCGAACGTTCATCCACTTGCGTCCGCGCGGTCTGAGGTTGTTCCGTCGCCGCCTTTTTTGAGGTTGAACAGCCTCCAACCATAACCAAAATTATGAAGGCAGAACCTAACGCCTTCAGTTCAAGTCGATTCACAAGTAAACCCGTTAATAGTTCTGAAAAATATACCCAATCCAATTTTGAATAACAAGGAAGTGTCGACGTGGAGAATCGAGCGGTCATGCGAGTTGAGATCTTTGCATCGGGATTAGCGAGGTGGCTGGACATTCCGGATGAGGATTTCCTCGAGAGGTTTTCGCGCAATGTCCGGGACAACGGCGTTCTCGGCGGGGTATCCTACCGGAATGAGGAGGAAGGGCGTTTCATTGGAGGGCCGTTGAAGGATCTCGCGCAGAAAGTTCATGGGGCTTGGTGTGTGCGTGAGGGATGCAAGGCCAGCATTGTGGATAGCCGCCAGCAGAAAACCACATGCAATCCCCACCGATTCATCGGCGTAGTAGTTTTTCTTTTGCTTACCCTCTTCGACTCTGTACTTTTCCTTGAACACGACGATCAGATACGGGGCAATTTCGAGAAATTCTTTGTGCCAGTCGGTACCAAGTTCTTCTAGATCGGCCAGCCAGGAATCGGGCATACGATGATCGTAGCTCTCCCGCTCTTCCTCCTCCGCAGCAAAACGGATCTTCCGCTTGATCTCCGGATCATCAACCACAACGAACTTCCACGGCTGCTTGTTCGCACCCGAGGGAGCGCTCCCTGCGGTCCGAATAATATCATCAATGATTTCGCGCGGGACGGGGCGATCGGAATATTCCCGCACGGTTCTGCGGTGATTGCACTGGTCAAAAAACTCGCTCGCTCGGCGTCGCTGCTCGTCTTGCGGGATGTGGACAAATTCGAGCGGAACCGGTTGATACTTCGTCATGCGTGCTTGGTATCCTCACAAAGATTCTGTCAAAATTAACTCGGCATAATGTGCAGCGCCAAGGAGGGCAGTCTGGTCATTGAGGATAATCCAAATCGGAATATTCTTCATCAGCCCCTCGTAGCGACCCTTGTTCTTAAACGAAGAGAAGAACGAACCGTCCTGGATTTTCGGGAGGATCTTAGGCGCTATTCCTCCACCAACGAAAACTCCACCGGTTGCAAGAATCTTCAATGCGAGATTGCCCGCTTCGGCTCCATATAATGAGGCGAACATATCCAGGGTTTGTGCACTCACCTTATCCCTCATTTCAAGTCCTGCTTTGGATATCACCGCGGAAGGATCTCCTGAGGTAAGAGCCAACTTGAGCCATTCGGGTTCAGGCTCGTCACTCTGTTTGCGGAGGAAGTCATAAAGGTCGATGATTGCTGGGCCTGCAACAACACGTTCATAGCTGACTCGCCCATACTTCGGCTTCAGAAATCGGAGCAGATCAATTTCGGTTTCATCGCGGGGTCCGAAGTCCGTATGCCCCCCTTCAGATGCGATTGTCCGATATCGCTTTCCGTCCCAATGCAATCCACCTTCCCCGAGACCTGTGCCGGCTGCAATCACGGCGATTGTTCCTTTTTCTGCGGCAACGCCTTTGTTCAAAACGAGATATTCTTTTGGGTCTAAGCGAAGCGCTCCATACGCAGTTGCCTCCAGATCATTTAGAAGACCCACCTGGGTCAGGTTCAAATGTGAGGCAATGTCTGAACCGACAACGTCCCAACCAAGATTCGTGAGCTTGCTCCGCCCGTTGACAACTGGTCCGGCAATGCCAAAGGCAGCAGCCATCACTGCCGAAGGAAAGTCGGCTTGGAATTTCGCCAGCACATCCTTCAATGATTTGAAATCCCGGCTGGGATAACTCTGCAATTGCTTTCGAACGAGTTTGCCAGATTCGGCCGAGAAGTACGCAAGGTTTGTTTTGGTCCCACCGATATCCCCGGCAAGAATCATACTAGTGAACTCCCTCCAATTGCATTGTTGCATCGCGATCTGCCATCCACGTTAACCGTCCTTTCAATGGATTGACCATTTGAGCAGGATATTTCACAGCGGTTCCGTTCAGTATCTGTTGGAGAATCGCGGCCTTCCCTTTTCCAGAAACGATGAAGATAATCTCTGCAGCATTATTGATTGCCGGGAAGGTCAGTGAAACACGCGGAATCTTCACATTCGGTCCCTGGACGGCCGTCGCAAGCTTCTCCATCTCATTAACTGCGGCTGTGCCCGGAAACAGGGACGCCGTGTGACCATCTTCTCCCATGCCAAGCAGCAGTACGTCGAACTCGGGGAATTCTCCTGCTTTGAGCTGGAAGAGGTTTCGAATTTCTTCAGCATATGACTCTGCTGCTTCCTCGGGTGGAAGTTCGGTCTTTACACGATGGACGTTCTTGTCGGGAATGGTGATCTTATTGAGGAGGGCATCGCTGATCATTCGAAAATTACTCTCCGGATGGAATGGGGGAACGCAGCGTTCATCTCCAAGAAAACAATGGATCCGATTCCAGTCGATCTTAGTCCGGAAACGATCCGTCGCAAGAAGCTCATACACATGTCTCGGAGTGGACCCGCCGGAGAATGCAAGAGATGCTGCCCCACGACTGGCAACCGCCCGGCTCAGAAGTTGTTGCACCTGAACGGCGACCGCTTCCACCAGCGTGTGCGATGTATCGTAAACCTCCAGGCGACCTTTCATCCCTCATTTTCCTCTAGAAGCGGAAGGAGCGTTTTCAACACATCCTCGTACAGCTTGTCGCGATGCATTACTTCCAGCTCTTTCCCCAAAAGGAACGAGTCAGACAAATCCTCACCTGATGTCAGCATTTCGTGCTGGTTCGTTTTTCCATCACTGATGGTACACTTGACGCAGTGGGACGAGCCCGTTGCCGCAAGAGATATTTCCACGCCTGAAGTTGTCTGCAGATGGACTCCGATAACTCCACCGGAGTGACCCACCAGAGAACCTTCAATAAGTCGAACCTTGATTGCTGTTTCATCGAATCGAAGCTTCGCAGTCATCGTGACATCTGTCCGCTTCAACGGGTGAATAGGAATCCATCGCATTCGTTGAGCAAGCCAGCCGACCAGTAGTATCGCCTGACTCAATCCTGAATGAAATGGATTTGTAGAGGAAGAATAGGTGATTGACAATGCGTCGATTTGAAGCAGGTGAGGTCGCATTTCGCGTGGCTGAAAAACATGCGCGAGCATATTGCGCATCGGCGTTAAGTGCGTCCAGCCGAGATCACCAAACGACGCTCTTCCCTCATTCTCGCGAATGTTCCTTTCCCAAAGACGAAAGGATGTCCCCGGATCACGCTCAAGAGCAGAATCCATAACGACGCGATCCATTACACGCGACAGAGATGAGAACAACTGGTCATTGGTCCTTACCTTGTCCCTCCACACCAGCACCGAAGGCACGTCAGGCACCAAAAGAGATGTAACGATGCTCGTAATCTTTGCAATCTCATTTCCCCCCGCGACGAGGTTGATCTGTTCGCAACAGACTTGCTTTCCGCCAGGAACCGGAAGTGAACAGCGTGCCGAGATCCACGCATCGAGAGTCGGTGAGCTTGTGCGATCCGCTGAGATGAGAAACGTTCGCGCCGGATGTTCAAGGGTGACGTCGCCAATAATATTGCCGAGAGAGTCAAGTTCTTGACGATCGCGAGAAACAACAATGAGATTGAGTGAGCATGCTCTCACAACAGGGGGCGCTTGATCAACAGATGCAGGCTCTGCTGCTTGCTTCCATAGAGCTGAAAGTTCCCGCTCTATCGCAACGATATCAACTTCTTTCGGCGGATTCAGCAACACCGATTCAAATGGTTCCGTCATTTACTCTCAGTGAGGAAAGTGGCTGGTCGGGGTAATTTCTCGAAGCTTTGAGTCAATATGGGAAAAACATAACCAAGTGACAACAGAACCTCATCGCGAGAGGCTGTTTTCACTCCTGATTAGCAGAGTGGGGGCCTGAGTGCTATGGAATTTGAACGTTCTTGGCATAATTTAGGTAGGGTAGAGAAGAGAGGGATCTGCACAAGCAGGGTGCGGAAGCCGAGAATTCTTAACAAGGAGGTTCGAAGAAATGGCTTCTCTTAATTTGTCAATGTTTACATCGGGCAACCAGGATCTCGAATGGAGGCAATACCAGATTCAGCAGGGATTGAAGGAAGCCTACGATGAATTTTCGCGCAACCGACTCTATCCGACCCTCCGGGATCTTATTGATTTACACAACGCGGTCGCCGATCTACTCCAAAAGCTCGATGACATGGAAGAACACCTCCCGCGATCGCTCAAGGAGGTAAATCTCGTTGAGGGGAAACTTGTTTATGATTCCCTCCCGCATGGCGGCACTGACATGGACGATCTTGCGACGTTGATCACCTGGGCCATACCGCTCCTGAAACATGCAATTGAAGAAGGAATGGAAATCTACAATTTTGTCGACGAACATGTATCAATCGATCAGGTTGGTATTTTGCCGGTCTATCTCGAAGAGGGATATTGGTTTGTTCCCGACAAGAAACTCTCCTTTCTATACCTGCTGCGTTACGAGGTGTCACTGTTTTCTTCCACTACGGAGCGATACCGCGCGCTTAAAACCCGTATTCTCGAATCTATCGAAGAGCCACGTCTCCACCGATCACCCGAGTCCTATAAGCATGGCCTGATGGAGCGGTATCCTGATCTTCCGAATCCCGCAACATTTCTTTCGGAAACCGATATCGACTTTCCTTTCCAGGAAACGATGCTTCCCGTCGCAAAGCGCAAGTTGATGGCTCGCGTTTTTTCCTAGACATCGTTGCAATTGACCGCGATGTTGTGTACTTAGACTTTCCGAAAAAACGAATCTTCCCGCTCCAATGTCATGAAGTATTACCGTTGTCCGGTCTGCGGCTCCGTCGCGAGCTTACTTCTTCGATCGCTCCGAGGAAAGAGGGAGAAGAACGTTGCGACGAGAATTCAACGTCGCGTTCCCTCATGGAACCTCGCACTAGGAATGTGCGAGCGCTGCCTCTACCTGAACGAGTTTGACACACTGGAAGAACACTTTGCCAGTCGCTCAAAAGGAAGCCTCTTCCGCGACCGCGTCCATAATGAATTTGCGCTTCTTCCCACACCACTCCGCCTGAATGCAGATCCGCGCTTCACGGGAAAGGGAATCACGATTGCCTTCCTCGATTCGGGTTTTTATCCTCATCCCGATCTCACGAAACCGGTGAATCGAATTCGCGCCCTGGTGGATGTCACCGAGCCACCGCAAACAGAAAAATATTTTCAATCTCCTCACGTCGAGAGCTGGCACGGAACAATGACGTCCGTTGCCGCGGCGGGGAACGGCTATCTTTCCAAAGGTCTGTATCGCGGAATTGCGTCAGATGCTGAGGTAGTTCTCGTCAAGGTCATGGATTCCACAACACGTCGCGTCAGCACAGAGAATCTCGCAAAGGGAATCCGTTGGGTGATCGACCACCAGCGAGAATTCAATATTGGGATCTTGAGCATCTCCGTCGGAGATGATGAACCCACGCCCTCCAGCGAAAGCCCCGTGAACCAGGCTGCGGAAGACGCAATTTCATCTGGCATTGTTGTCATCGCAGCAGGTGGAAATGATCCCTCCCGTCCTATCGTCCCACCCGCCAGCGCCCATTCGGTAATCACTGTGGGGGGCATGGATGATCAGAATGAACTTGACGCAACCTTGCGGGGAATGTATCACTCGACGTACGGGAAAACCGTTGATGGAGATGAAAAGCCTGAGCTCATAGCGCCCGCCATATGGGTCGCCGGTTCGATTCTTCCTCGAACGGACCAATACCGCGAATCAAGGGCTCTCTTTGCCATACTTCGCTCGACGCCAAAATCCGTTTCCAAAGTAATTGAACGCGAAAGGAATGCTCGTTATGAAATCCCCGCTGGTATTGAACATGGGGATTACAAAGGGTTTGCCCGAGAAAGAATCAATGAGATGCACTACTGTGCGCCGTACTACAAAGAAGTTGACGGGACTTCCTTCGCTGCCCCCATCGTCAGTTCCGTCGTTGCCCAAATGCTGCAGGCAAACCCGCTCCTCTCACACAGGGCAATCAAGGAACTTTTGATGAAGACGGCAGAGCCAATAACGGACATCCCACGGGAACAGCAAGGAGGCGGAGCCCTGGAAGCCTCAAAGGCGGTCAGCGGTGCACTCGGTCAGTTGGTAGCTGGCATACCATCCTCTCATCCCTTCTCAGCAAATCGAGATGGGCAGCGCGGCGCTGTCTTTATATGCCTCGAGAACGCCGATTCTGTTGCGGTCGCGGGTGACTTCAACGGATGGGATTCAGAAGTAGATCAGCTCCATGAGATCAAGACCGGTCAATGGGTCGGTCTCGTCCACTTGCCCGCACCGGGACGCTATCGATACAAATTTGTATTGAATGGAGACAACTGGAGAAACGATGCGCAGACTCCCGCGCAAGAACCAGATGGATTCGGCGGGCAAAATAGCGTACTTACAACCGACTAGTCAGTTCAAACTCTCACGGAAAAACTCCGATAAAAGGCTTGAAACTCTCAAAGCAAGGCAGTACCTTGAATGAACGACAAGCGAATTCCTCTATATCGATAGTTCATTTCCGAACCCTCTCACAACGATCTCAGGTCTTATGGCAACCGAAAAGATTTATCTGGACAGGAATGAAAATAATTACGGTCCATCTCCAGCATGCTTCGACGCGCTCCGGAACGCAAGCATCCCATTGCTAAGCACTTATACCCGAGTGTTCACTCGCGGTTCAAAGAGTATTCTCTCCGAACGCCTTGCAAAGGACTTTGCCGTCACGGAAGATCAGATACTCATCGGTTATGGTGCAGAGCATTTGCTGAAGCAGGTAATTCGCTGCTATCTCGGAAAGGGAGAGCGCCTTCTCATCCCCTCGTACTCGTGGTGGTATTACAAGAATATTGCGGATGAGGTCGGCGGACTGAGTTCCGAGTATCCCTTGGTCGAAGGAAAGGATGGCTTTGAGTTCAACGTCACACAATTCCTCAAGGTTTATCAGGAGAAGAAGCCGAAGGTCGTGTTCTTTGCTTCTCCCAATAATCCCACGGGAAATTCGATCTCGCTCGACGAACTGAAGCTGGTACTTCCAGAGTTGGAAGATGCAGTTGTCGTCCTCGATGAGGCGTATGTATACTATGACGAGAAGAAGCATGTACGTGATCTTATCGCGATACACCCGAAACTTGTGGTCATCAGGACATTTTCCAAATACTACGCGCTTGCCGGAATGCGTATTGGCTACGCCGTGTGTGGACCAGAGGCGACGGAGATCGTTCAGTATAACAATGTCTACCTCGGCTATCATCGCCTCTCCGAAATGGTAGCGATCGCTGCGCTCGACTCGGTGGATTACTATCGTGGGATTTCAGCAAAGATGGCCACCGACAAGAAAACCTATTACGACGAACTGGGACGCCTTCCCGGTTTCA
>Ga0214471_10004945_pt1 | contig 10277 bp, 9 predicted proteins | sample RVTome_5_FD_207665 | JGI IMG/M metagenome (GOLD analysis project Ga0214471, IMG submission 207665) | Soil microbial communities from uranium-contaminated site in the Upper Colorado River Basin, Wyoming, United States - RVT142D155 | ecosystem: Environmental > Terrestrial > Soil > Contaminated >... | reverse complement strand
TGGGCGTTGAGGCTAAGTCTTCAGGGAGAGGTCGAGCTGCTCGAGCCGGCGGACGAACACGCTGGGGACGTGACGCGGTTCGCCGGACTGCTCGAACCATGCCGTCCGTTCGAGCAGCGCGCCCACCGCCACCCGCGCCTCGAGGCGCGCGAGCGGCGCGCCGATGCAGAAATGGATCCCCGAGCCGAAGCCGACGTGCGCGCGGGGCTGCTCGCGGTCGGGATCGACCTTCGCCGGTTGGGCGAAGGCGGACGGGTCGTGATTCGCCGATGCCCATAGCAGCATGACCCGCGCGCCCTCGGGGATCTCGATGCCGCCCAGCGTCGTGGCTTGCGTCGTGACCCGGAAATGTCCGCGGAACGGCGACTCGACGCGCAGCGCCTCTTCGAGGAACACGGGCAGCCGTTCGGGCTCGGTGCGCATCCGCCGTTGGAGGTCGGGCTGCGTCGCCAGGATGCGCGCGGCGCTTCCGATCAAGCTCGCAGTGGATTCGCTGCCGGCGACCACCAATTGCAGCATCACCGACATGCCTTCGCGCTCGCTCAGGTCCTCGCGCGCGACCGCGGCGGCGATGTCGGCGGTCACGCTGTCCGACGCCGGGTCGGCAAGGCGCGCGCGCAGGTAGGCGAGGAACTCGACCATCTGCGCCCAGGCTTCCGCCAGCCTTTCGGGTGGCGCGACGCCCGAGAGGAGGTCGATGCCGGCGTCCGCCCACTCCTTCACCTTCGGCCGGTCCTCGGGAGGCAGTCCGAGCAGCGTGGTGATCACCGTGACCGGCAAAGGGTTGGCGACGCTGCTCATCCATCCGATCCGTCCATCTCGCAGTGCCGGCGCGAGCGCGTCGTCGACGAACGCGCGGATACCGGGTTCCAGCGCCGCGATCGCCGCGTTGTTCAGCGCGCGGCTTACCAGGCGTCGCTGCAGTGTGTGCGAGGGAGGGTCCTGGGTCGCGAGCACGTCGACCGCACCGATCGCATCGGGATCGGCGGGGATGACGGTCGGGTTGGTGCCCTGGCCGGCGTAGACGATCGCGGAGATGTGGCTCGAGAAGATCTCAGGCTTGCCCGCGGCCTCGACCAGGTCATCGTGCCGCGAGACCAGCCAGATGCCCGTCCGGTCGAGCTGGTGCACCGGGGCGTGCCGGCGCAGCCGCTCGTACAGCGGATATGGATCCTCCAGCGCCTCGGGCGTGAACGGATCGATCATCGTTGGGTGACCTCCGTTCGCTGCTCGAGCCTGCGCGGCATCGAGAACGCGATCGCGGCGAGCAGCACCGTGACCGTCGCGCCGCCGATCGCGATCGCCAGATGTGCGGTCACCAGCGCGAGCGCGACGAAGAACACACACATGCCGAGCGCGAGCGCGCGTCCGCGAACGAACGCCTCGCGGGTCACCGGCGGTCGTCCGAGCGCGTCGTCGATCGCGATGATCGCGAACGACGCGAGCAGCCAGCCGCCGAAGTTCGACCACGGCACATCGAACCAGATCCCGGCGTGATCGAAGCGGTACAGCTCGCCGAGGAACCAGGTCTCGCCGCGCAGCGTCATCGGATCGATCACCAGGTCGATCATCGTCGCGAGCAGCGCGCCCAGCGCCGCCAGGCCGATCGTCGTGCGCGCCGCGCGCGTTCCCAGCGCCAGCGCGCGTCCGGCCCAGACGACCACGCCGAACGAGAGCGGCACGAACAGCGGAACGTTCGACAGGTAGAGCTCGTCGCCGTGCGTCCCGGCGATGTAGGTGTAGCGGCCGTAGGGGAACCCTGTATGCGTGCTCGCGTACTCAGCCGCGAAGGAGATGAGGGCGGCGATCGCGAGGAAGCGGAGCGCGCGCTTCGGGCCACCTTCCGGCCACGCCGCCCAGAGCAGAACCGCGACGAACCCGAAAGCGAACCAGCGCCGCACCAGCGTCTCGAGCGCGATCATCGCGAGCGCGACGGTACCACATGGGAGCGCACAGCTCGTTCAACGCACAGTCCCTTCAACGCATGGACGCCCGCTCTTCGAACCCGCTCCGGTAAGGGAGGTCCCGGCGCACGCAACGTCGAACCAGCGCGCGGGGAGGTTCGGACATGCGCCACTCGACGATGACATCAGGGCTGCTCGTCGCTGCTGCGGTTGCGTTGATGCTGGCCCCTGCCTACGTTCACGCCGGCATCCCGGCGATCGCGATCCCCTCGCAGCCGGGGCAGTCGGTTCCGAACCCGTTCGAGGGCGCGCCGGCGACGCCGAACCCGGTCGCCTCGTTCGGGGTGCCCGAGCATCCGTTCATGGCGCCGAACGGTCGCAGCAACATGCATCACGACGCTTACATGACCGACGCGTACGACTGGTCTGGCCCGCTGGGCAACGACCTCCAGGTGTCCTCCACGTGGTTGGGGCTCGAGGAGTGCGCCTCGATCACCTTCGACGGCCACGGCCGCATCGTCGGGCTGTGCGGCAGCCTGGACGGCGCGCATCTGCGGATGCTCGACCCGGTGTCGCTGGAGACGCTGGCGTTCATGATGCTGCCGCCACGCATGCTGCGGCCCGGTACGACGCCGCTGACCGACTTCTGCGCGGCCGGCTACTTCTATCTCGACCATCGGGACCGCGGCATCGTGAGCACGAACACCAACCAGGTGTGGGTGCTGTCGATCGGACCCGAGCCTCTGTTCACGCTCGAGCACATCTACGACCTGAACCAGCACGTTGCGCCGCCGGATTGCATCGCCTCGGTGCTGCCCGACTGGTCGGGGCTCCTCTGGTTCGTCAGCAAGGGCGGCGTGGTCGGGACGATCGATCCGACCTCTGGGGTCACGGCCAGCACCACCGTGGGCGAGGGGGTCTTCAACTCATTCGCGGTCGACGAGACCGGCGGCGTGTTCATCGTCACCGCCGCCGCCCTGTATCGGTTCGATGCCGACGCGGACGGCGCGCCGCAGGTGACCTGGCGCGAGACCTACGACCGCGGCGCCGCGCTCAAGCCCGGCATGTTGTCGCAGGGTTCGGGGACCAGCCCGACGCTGCTCGGTGACGATCTGGTCGCGATCGCCGACAACGCTGATCCGATGAACATCGAAGTGTATCGTCGCGGCGCCGCGCCGGAGGACGAGCGCCTGGTTTGCAGCGTGCCGGTCTTCGAACCCGGCGCGAGCGCGACCGAGAACTCGCTGATCGCCGCCGGCAACTCGCTGATCGTCGAGAACAACTACGGATACGAGAACCCGTTTTCGACCGCGAACGGCGCGACGACCGCGGCCGGGATCGCGCGCGTGGACTTCGACGTTGCAGCTGAAACGTGCAGCGTCGCGTGGACCAGCTCCGAGGTGGCGCCCACGAACGTGCCCAAGATGTCGCTCGCGAACGGGCTGATCTACGTGTACGCCAAGCCCGCGCGCGCTGACGGGGTGGATGCGTGGTACTTCACCGCGATCGACTTCCACACCGGTGCAACTGTGTACCGGCAGCTCACCGGCACGGGCTACCTGTACAACAACCACTACGCTCCGGTCTCGATCGGCCCGGACGGCACCGCGTACGTCGGGGCCCTCGGCGGCCTGATCCGTATCGCCGACGGAGCCTAGTGTCTCGTTAGGGAAATCCTTTTACCGTCAGAACGCGCCTGCATCCCCGATTGCTGCGTTGCTCGTCGGTTGCATATTCCCTGAATATGCGCCCTCCTCGCGCCTTGCACTCGGGGCGCAGATCGCGCCCTGAACGGCAAGAAATCTCCCTAACGAGACACTGGACACGCGGACGCCCGGCCGAAGGCCGGGCGTCCGCAGGGTGAGTCGTTAGAAGCTGGCGCGGATCGTGTAGTTCCCGCTGTTCGAGCCCGAGTAAACCCTGACGCCGATGTAGTACCAATCGGCGGCGGTGTTCGATATCGAGCAGCTCTCGTCCGATGAACCCGTGTAGCCGCGACAGCCGTACGTGGATGTGGTGGGCTTCGCCCCTCGGCGCGCGTACAGGTCCAGATCGGGGTTGCACCCGAGCAGCCCGCAAGAGAACTGCGCGTCCAGCACGTTGCTGAGCGTCCGGCCGGCCGGCACCTGGATCTTGTAGTACTTCCACGACCCGCTCCCGCTGATCGAGTCCGCGCGCGCGACGCCGTTGGTTAGCGTCGGCGTGGACGGATCCGGATCTGCGGTGACGGTCAGCGAGCTGCTCGCTGAATCGGAGCGGCCGCCGGAGTCGGTCACGACCAGCGTCACCGTGTAGGTGCCGTCGGCCGCGTAGGTGTGCGATGGGTTCGTCGCGCTCGACGAGGCGCCGTCGCCGAAGGTCCACGCGCGGGAGACGATGTCACCGTCGGGATCGGTGCTTGTGTCGGTGAAGCTGCACGTCAGGCCCGAGCAGCTCGACGTGAAGCTCGCGTCCGGCGCCTGCGGGTCGGGCGGCGGCGGCGGCGGACCGGCGGTGATGAAGGCTGTGTAGAGCAGCCGGTTGGGAGAGCCGGATCCCGGGTTCGAAACCCGGCCGGTGGTCGCGTTCGACGTCAATGCGTTCGCGACCTGAGCCGGCGTCGACGACGGTGCCGACTGCAGATACAGTGCCGCGGCGCCTACGACGTGCGGCGACGCCATCGATGTCCCGCTCATGGTCGTGCTCCCCGAATCGTTCGAGGATGACGCCGACTGGACGCTCACCCCGGGCGCGAAGATGTCGACGCAACTACCGTAGTTGGCCCAGGAGGCCTTGCGGTCGCTCGAATCCGTCGCCGAGACCGTGAGCGCCTCGGCCACGCGAGCCGGCGAGGTGCCGCAGGCATCCTCGGCGAGGCCCAGGATGTTGCCGTTGCCGGCGGCGATCGCGTAGGTGATGCCATCGGCGATCGAGTTGCGCACGGCGTTGTCGAGCGAGCTGCTCGCGCCGCCACCGAGGCTCATGTTCGCGACCGCGGGAGCCCCAGCCTGGTGGTGGCCGGTCACCCAGTCGATGCCCTCGACGATGTCCGATACGGAGCCGCTGCCCACGCAGTCGAGCACTCGAACGGCGATGATCGAGACGCCTTTCGCCACGCCGTAGGTCGCGCCTCCGACGGTGCCGGAGACATGGGTGCCGTGGCCGTGACAGTCCTCGGAGACGTTGTCGTTGCTGATCGCGTCGCGGCCGTACGACGCACGGCCGCCGAAGTCGTTGTGCGTGATGCGCGCCCCGGTGTCGAGCACGTAGGCGGTGACACCCGCACCGGTCGCGTTGTATGTGTAGGAGCCGTTGAGCGGGAGATCGCGTTGGTCGATGCGATCGAGACCCCACGGCGGGCTGTTCTGGGTCGCGATCAGATGCATCGTCGCGTCCTGCTCGACCATCGCAACCGAACGGTCGCGCGCCAGCGAGCGCGCTGCTTGCGACCCGATCTCGATCGCGAAGCCGCGAAGCGCGTGCCGATAGACGGCGTCGACGGTACCGCCGTAACGGCCGGCCAGTCGTGACGCGGCCACGTCGACGTCGGTGACGTTCGCGCGGAACGTGACGATGTATCGATCCGGGATCGCGTTGTCGACCTTGCGGACGACGTCGGCGGCCGATGCGGTGGTGGGCGCCGCCAGCGATGCGGCTGCGACGAGTCCGAGTAGGGCTGAGCGCACGCCGATATGCCGGCTCCGGTGCATATCGTTCCCCCTTCTGTCCGGGTGCCTTGCTAACCGTCACGTGCCGCCACGAGGGGCCTTACGGTCCTCAAGGCAGAACGACCAGGGACGGGGCCGGTTCACGGGACGCAACGGACAACTCGGACGTCTCGCCGAGGGCGTTCAGGCGAGCCCGGTGAGTCGCGCGCTTTCCTCCCAGAGCCGCTCCTGGGCGCCTTCGTCTCGGGCGCGGCTGGATGTTGGCGCGGGAACCTCGTCGTGGAAATAGCCGCCGCTCAAGCCCTCGACCTCGCCTGATGTCGCCAGGTAGACGCCGGTGCGCGCGCCCTCAGCGGCACTTCGTATGAACGGTCGCATCAACAGGAAGAACGGCCGCACCGGGATCCGGTTGCCGCTGCCGAGGCTCGTTTCGACGAAGCCGGGGTGATAGCAGTTCGCGGTCATGCCCGAGTTCTCCAGACGCCGCGCGAGCGCGAAGGTGAACATCACGTTGGCGAGCTTGGCCCGTGCGTAGGCGCGCCAATGCCCGTACGACCGGCGCATCTGCAGATCGTCGAGGTCGATGTGGCCGCTGAGGTGCGCGGCCGAGGCCACGGTGACGATGCGTGCCGGCGCACTCGCGCGCAACCGGTCGAGCAACAGGTTGGTCAGCAGGAACGGTGCTAGATGATTCACCGCGAGCACCTCTTCGATCCCGTCTGCGGTCTCGCGGCGCCGGAGGCGGTACACACCCGCGTTGTTCACCAGCACGTCGATGCGCGGGTATGCGTTGAGCAGGCGCGCAGCGAGATCGCGAACCTGTGCCTGCACGGACAGGTCGGCGAGCACGACGTCGACGCTCCCGCCGATCTCTTCGGCCGCCGCTTCGGCTTTCGCGGAGTTGCGCGCGACGATGACCACGCGCGCGTCGGCGGTGGCGAGGCCGCGTGCGATCTCTTTGCCGATGCCGCTGCTTCCGCCGGTGACGACGCAGGTCTTCACGCGCGTCGCTCGCATGGCCGAACCCTAGCCGGTTGTGGCACCCTAGGCGCCATGCGTTTGGTGGTGGCGGACTGCTCTATCGACTATGCCGGCCGTTTGACGGCTCACCTGCCGATGGCGCGCCGGCTGATCATCGTCAAGGCAGACGGCACGGTCGTTGTCCACGCCGATCAGGGCCATAAGGCGCTCAACTGGATGTCGCCTCCCTGCGCGATCGCCGAACGGCCCGACGGCTGGACCGTGACCGGTGCCAAGGGCGAGACGCTCGACATCGCGATCGCCGAGATCCACGCCGATATCGCCTACCACCTCGGTCGCGAACCGGGACTGTTGAAGACCGGCAGCGAGGCCGAGCTGCAGATGCTGCTCGCGCAGCAGCCGGAGGTGATCGAAGCGGGCGCGCGCCTGATCCAGCGGGAGTACCCGACCGACCTCGGACCTGTGGACCTTCTCCTGCGATCGGCCGCCGACGAGACGCTGGTCGTCGAGGTTAAGCGGGTTGCCGAGCTGGCCGCGGTCGAGCAACTCAGCCGCTACCTCGAACGGCTCGACGGGCTCGGATCGATGCGGGGGATCCTGGTCGCCCAAACGATCAAGCCCCAGACGCGCGTGCTCGCCGAGGCGCGCGGGATCGGCTGCGTCGAGGTCGACTTCGAGATGCTCGCGGGGCGCGCGGTCCCCGACTTGACGTTGTTCTAAGGAGCGACCGGAACCCGGGGAACCATCGGGGCCGCGGCCTTCGGCCGCGGCCCCGATCAGCCTTGGGGACCTCTAGAAGCAGGCGGATCCAGGCCCCTGGTTGTAGCTCACCTGGCCGTCGTCACAGTTGACGCCGTTTTGGTCGATCTTCGCCCAACCGTTCAGCGGAGAATCGTTGTTGGCGTCGCCGTCGGCGTAGATGCACTCGCACTCGCTCGACGCCCCGATACGACCTTGCAGCGGGAAGGCGCCCGACCCGTCGTTGCAGGTCTCGATCCCTTCGGCGCTCGCGTATACGCTGGTGACCGGGGTCGCCGTGGCATCTTCGCTGCACTGAACCTGGTTCTGCGCCGTCTCGCACGATCCGGCGAAGTTCTCCGGGCTGCCGCCGTCCCCGCAGTCGGCACTCGCGACGCTGAACGCGCCGAGCACGACCATGACCGCGACAACCAGCAACGCCATCGTCGATCGCTTGGGCATGTGACTCCCTCCTCTTTCCCTCCCGGCGGCGGCTCCGGGACGGCTGTGTCGGGGGATGAGCGTGCCGCCGGCGGGCCTCGCGCGACGGAGGGAGAGCCCGATATGACCGTATAGTCGGGATCGGGTTGCCGTCAACCAGGCCGGGGGAACATGCCGAGGCCGGCCCGGCGTTGCAGCGATCCCGAGGAAGGAGGAAGGAGGAAGGGTGCCCGCAGTCACCGCCGATACGCTCACGCTCCCCAGGATCACCGCAGTCGATCCCGCGGGGCCGTTCCGTCCCGCGCTGGGGGTCGTGGACGCGCCGACGACGTTCGAAGGTGAGGGCTTCCAGGTCCGGCGCGCGTTCCCCGGCATCGATCATCGGCTGACCGATCCGTTCATCCTGATGGATCACCTCGGCGCGGTCGAGTACGCGCCCGGCGAGGCCAAGGGCGCGCCCGATCATCCGCACCGTGGCTTCGAGACCGTGACCTACGTGCTCGACGGCGCGATCGAGCATAAGGACTCGACCGGCGGCGGCGGGTTGATCACCGACGGCAAGACCCAATGGATGACGGCCGGTGCCGGCATCGTTCATTCCGAGCTTCCGACCGAGGAGCTGGTCGTGAAGGGCGGCCTGTTCCACGGCGTGCAGCTGTGGGTCAACCTGCCGCGCGCGAGCAAGTGGGAGCCGCCCCGCTACCAGGACATCGAACCGGGTGAGGTCGTCCTGCTGACCACGCCCGACGGCGGCGCGCTGATCCGCCTCATCGCCGGCACGCTCGACGGTCACGGCGGCGCCGGCATGACCCATACGCCGATCAGCTACGCGCACATCTCGCTCAGCCCCGGCGCGCGCGTCGACCTGCCCTGGCCCGAGGAGTTCAACGCCCTCGCCTACGCGCTCGCGGGAGACGGCGTCGCCGGGCCGGAGCGCGCGCCGTTCCGCGAGGGGCAACTGGTCGTGTACGGGCGGGGCGGCGCGATCACGCTGCAAGCGTCGGACTCGCAGCCGTCCGTGGCGCCGGCGTTCGAGGTGCTCATGCTCGGCGGGCGGGCGATCCGCGAGCCGATGGCCGCCTACGGGCCGTTCGTGATGAACACGCGCGACGAGATCATCCAGGCGGTCGAGGACTACCAGGCCGGCCGCATGGGCCACATCCCCGCCTCACAGGCCTGAACTATCCGAGCAGCTGTCCCTCGTACGGCCCGCGGCCGGTCGGCACTGCGGCCCCGCAGCGCGCCGCGAACGCACCAGGGCGCGGCATCACTCGGGAGGGATAGCGGCCCAGACCCGCGAATCAAGGAGCGTCGAACGGGTCAAGGGGGGATCGTGCCGCGCACCATGGTTGCTCTGATCGTCGCTCTGCTCGCGACGGCGAGCATCCCAGCGTCCGCCGCCGTCGAGCACGTGGTCGCCGTGCCCGGGAGCGGAGCGCCCAATGCCGGCGAGTACGCGACGCCGGTGGTGGTTTCGCGCGCCGGGACGGAGGTGGCTTTCGACAATCTCGACCCGGCGACTTCGCCGCACGACGTCGTGTCGGACCTGTTCGGCCCCGACGGCCGGCCCTGGTGCCAGGGCGTTCCCTCCGGGGGATGCCGGCTGTTCGCCTCGCAGACCGTCGCCGGCCCGGCGACCGTTCCGGTGCGGGGGACCGAGCTGCTCGCTGCAGGATCGTACGGGTTCTTCTGCCGGGTCCATCCCTGGATGACCGGCACACTCGTCGTCGCATGAAAGGACGCTCGATGCCCCGACATCTGTCTCGATCCATGCTGATCACGGCCTTGCTGGTCACGGCCTTGCTGGTCGCCGGGTTGACGCCGGCGCGCGCGGCCGCGTGCGCGCCGGCCGAGCACTCGGGCGGCGACTGGCCGATGCACGGGCACGACCTCCAGGGGACGCGCAGCCAACCGGCCGAGCAGCTGCTCGGCCCCGACACCGCGGGCGCTCTGGAGCCCGCGTGGGCGGTCAGCACTACCGTCCTGGGCGCGCAGGGCGGCCTGCTCTCGACGCCGGTGATCGCGAACGGCTGCGTCTACGTCGGGACGAGCGCCGGCTGGGTGATCGCCGTGAACGCCGACACGGGCGAGCTGGTGTGGAAGACCAAGCTCGATTCGGGCACGCAGGGCGGCGGGTCGATCTTCGGCGTCGCGGTTGAGGGGCCGGCGGTGCACGTGAACTTTTTCAGCCCTGCCGGGCCGCGCGCGACCGCGTTGGACGCGAGCGGCGGCACCCTGCTGTGGACCAGCGACCCGATCGAGTTCGGCTATCCGAACGGCGTGATCTCGACCGCGATCGTGTGGGACGGCAAGCACATCGTCCCGACGCAGGGACCCGACGCGGATCCGCATGCACGTCCGGGGATCGGCATCGTGGACGCCTCGACGGGCGCGATCATCGGCGGCGGCACGGTCATCCCCGAGGAGGACCTTGATCGCGGGTACGCCGGAGGCGGCATCTGGACGACGCCGGTGGTGGACCCCGAGGCGGGCTACGGCTACGCGGGAACGGCCAACCCGTACAGCAAGCGCCTCGAGCACGAGTACGACAACGCGATCGTGAAGT